>Ga0172372_10002491_pt1 | contig 27915 bp, 22 predicted proteins | sample LakKiv5m_2_FD_114544 | JGI IMG/M metagenome (GOLD analysis project Ga0172372, IMG submission 114544) | Freshwater microbial communities from Kabuno Bay, South-Kivu, Congo - kab_092012_9.5m | ecosystem: Environmental > Aquatic > Freshwater > Lake | place: Democratic Republic of the Congo...
CCTCCAATATCGCGCATGCCCTTAGAAACCACTTCCGAGCAGAATAGCTCGCTGGAATCCTTGTAATCCATGCCAAAATCATAAGGGACGTTCTTTCCTTTTTTCATTTGCTCTTGAACCAATTTAAAAACGTATTCAGAAGCGCGATGGGCCAGCTCTTGATCCTTGTAGCGGAAAACAACTGTTCGGGCATTCTCTTGGTCAATGTGTGTTTGAATAGGAGCAACGACAGAGCCGATTTCAATATGCGCTTCAGTCGTCCAAAGTTTACCTTGAGGATCCTTATAAACAAAAGAAACATGGGAAAATTGAGCGTCGTCTTCACCTATTCTCGCGATGGCCGCAGACGTATAGGCATTGCCGCGTGATAAAATAACATCCCCTGATTGCAAATCTTGGAAGCCACCAAAATTATATTTACTATTCCTAATGAAATGCAGGCCGGCATCTTTTAATGTGGTAAATTTTTTATTTTTCAATTCTGCTGGTGTTTTGACTGACGAAAGGGTGTTGTGCTCGATAACGTAGTCTTCAGCATATCGAATGGCCCGCATTAAATCCCGAACAGCATGATAACACTTAGAACCAAATGGCCGGGAAATATCCAAGTTCCCCAAATACTTGCGCATAATCAACTTGGACTCAAAGGTGGCCTTAAGTATTTCCCACAATTCACTCTGAGTTAGATTCTGTATACTGGCCTTCTCGGGAGTTAAATCGAAGAGCTCTTGGTACTTTTGCTCTGCCAATACGAAGCACTCTTGGTGATCACTAATTCCTCGATCAAGTCTTTTCCTCACGTCCAAAAGCGAGCTTTTTAGGTTGAGTGTACTGGCCGGATGGCGATTCCCACTACTGGGAGGCCCACCGGCACATGAGATCAAAAGGGACAAAACACATGGCAAAAAAAGAAACTTCCTAAAATTCATCTTGATACTCCCATAATAGACAAATACTCATCGTAAAATAGGCTGCTCCAATGAAGTTCTTTACTCTAGACTGACTACCTGACAAAAATCATTTGCTTTTATCCCTTGACGAATAACTCATGCCATTATACCCCCTGCGACATGAAAAAATTAATTCTTATATTTGCAGTAGTTCTGAGTTCTTCCCTTTTTGCAGAAACGCGTTGCGTTATCAATAATCAAGCGACAGATTTGGCCGAAATAACCAAGCAGACCTTTGAGAATCAGGCGCAAACCCTTGAAACTTTTAAACTTATTGAGGCTTGCTTTGCGCAACATCCAAACGACCACCGAATCGTTTTTGCTCAGGTATACGGCTTTCTGACTATTGGACTCTTTAGCTTGCCAGCGCGTCAAAAATTTGAAGATTTGGAATGGTATGCCAAGCTTTTAATTGGCACGGCTGACCGCTACCGTCGGGCCCTCCACGCTTATGAAACGGGTGATTTCGCCAACACTCCTGAAGTTTGGAAGGTGGCCTTTGATGCTTATAAAAATAAAAAAGTTTCGACTCCCCTGAACCTCTTTCTAGGCATGAATGCCCATATTACCTACGATATTGTTCTCGCTTTATTAGACATCCAAACGGATTTTAGTAAGAAGGCCCAGTACAACGACTTTAGAAGTCTCAATCCTTATTTCACAGAAATTACTCCTGCACTTTGGAGTATTGTTGAGGCCCATGAAGGAAAGCATCGTGGAAAACTTCATCGCAACTTTAAGGCCTTTGTCGTAAACAAGTGGATCATTTTTCACCGCTTGCGCACTTGGGATCGCGCTGAAAAGTTGGATGCTTTTAAAAACGATAAGAAAAAAGTTTCTGAATACATTGCTTGGCTTGATAAAAATGCCAAAAAAAGAAGCAAGCGCTTTTTGGCGCAAAAAGTATTCATCAAATCAAATGAATTAGAATTCGATAACGAATAATTAATAAAATTAAAGGATCATCACCATGAAAAAGGCCTTCTTGCTTATTGGACTACTCCTTTCTTCTACGACAATTTTTGCCGCTGGTTCCGTTATGGATCAAGGCCGATTTGCACTTCACCACCCAGCTACATTCGAAGAATTTCAAGCTGGCCTTATGAAGTTTGAGAATTTTTCTTCTGTTTATATTAATGAAACGCGCGGTGAAGGTTTAGAGCGTTGCTCAGGCTGGAATGACTTTGCTTATTTGTCGCCAGCACATATTGATCTTTGCACTATCGCTCATCGCATGGGTTTTGAGATTCGAGTTGTTTCAAAATTTACTGCGGCTCCAAAGACCAATCCAAATTATTTAGGCTGTATCAATTACAATCTTAAATTCATGAAAGGCACAAGCCCAGGTCTATTGCTCGATAACGTTGATTCACTCAACACAGATTTTTGCTTAGAAAAAAATGGCAACACAGTGGCCTTTACTGCTTACATCGTGAATGGCCCAAGAAAAGGCTTCATGTACGGTATGATTTATTCAGAAATGAAAAACATGATCGCGCCAATGCTTAGAACAGTAAAAGAATTAGCGCGCTAATTAGCCGCTAAGCCTTTTAAAATTTCTCCTGTTTACAATTTATACAGCTATTAAAATTTTGATAGCACGAGAAAAAAATAATTTTTGTTTTTCAATTTAAGACCACTTCCCGTGGTCTATTCTAAAACATCGACTTAATTCCGCCCCTCGATAAGCATTGCCATTGCCCAACTAAAACCATCAAGTGAACTTCTAGCATCTGACTTTTTTTGCCGACTTTTTATTGTGCCTCGATAATCATAAAATTTAACTATGAAAATGGGCCACCTCATCACCCCTTTTGTCCTTTGTTTTTCATCAATCGCCTGGCCTCATGCGGAAGCCCCCTCTTTTAGCGGCCTTACTGGTTCGACCATTTTTAATAATCCGACCAATGCTTATGGCTGGATTTCCAGCTCTGAGTCAGAGGCGACGCGGGCCAATCAGTTTTATTGTGATATTGCCCACATTAGAGATTATGTTGATAGTGCTTTGTTTTCAGGTGAGGCTTTGGCAGCCCATGCTGATGATGCCAGCTTTTGCCCCTTGGAGAGCACCATTCCAACCAGGAGGAGAGAGTTGGAGCGTTTCACACACGATAATTTAGGTGCTCTAGCGTACAATCGCATGGCCTCGTCCGTGGTTGAGTTAGATTTGCTCACGGCCTTAGCGCTCGATCCTGCGCGACCTCCAAACTTGCCTGCACTTAGCTGCCGCAACGATTTAATCGAGACTGGCACCCTCGACCGCGTCCTGGCGAACTCTTCTTCTTTTCCCAGTCACGATTTAAATTCCACCAATAACTACAGTGCCGGGGCGGTGACATCCTCAAGCGGTGCCAGGGCCGATGATCGTGAAAAATATCATGGCGTCCTCAATCAATATGCTCTGGCCAATGTCTTGCGAGCAACTTTAGTTTCAGAGCAACTGGCCAGGATGAGAAGTCGTCTCGGATGCCCACGCACTGGTGGGAATTACGATTGTCGCGATTTGGCCCGCAGGGAAAATAGAGTGCACCAATCGTTTCCCGCTCTTTTTGAAGCAGATGGAGCGGGCGATCGCGAAAATATTATGGATGCGATGAGAGAACTGGCCGGGGCCTTGGATAATCCAAGTCGTTCTGCCGAAACTGCCAGGCTGGCAGGAGAAAATTATCTTGATGCGGCCTTGGATGAAAATATGGGGCACGAAAGTTTGCTTCTGCGATTAGATCAGGCCCTTAATTCTACTGCACCAGGGATGAGTACTCATATTGCCAATCTTCATGATAGCTTAAATCAATTTCGCCAACGCTCACTTGAGCGAGCGCGCAATCAATGGAATCGAATTTGTGATCCAGAGCGCGGATTTACCATGAATGAAATGTTGGTCATGGAACCCGATGCCGTAAGGCAGGCGATGCTAGATGGACCTGATTATATGCGAGACACCTTGCGTGCCTCGATGTGTGCCAATCCTGCCACTCGAAATTTAGTCGAAGAACCCGACAATGATTGTGAAGGAGTGACTAGGGAGCCAATTGAAGGAACATCCAATTTTCGCACCACCGTGAATCGAAGAAGGGGGCGCTATCCCTATTCATCACAGAATGTCTTAACAATTGAGGAAGTGTCTGACGTTGCCACCGTCAATTTAACCGTACACTTTATTGCAGGTCCCGGGGTCACACCTGAAGCTCTTAGGCCAGTGGTTGATCGATGGATTACTGCGGGAAATTCCTATTTCAATTGCCAAACAGGTGGTCTTGGTAGGCCGGATGCCACGACGATTATCAATCCAGATGGAACAAGCAGAAGGTTTGTTTGCCCCACTGACGGCGAAATGCGGGATAGTCGACCTGCAGTCCGATTTCGCATCAATGCAGAAATTCATAGCTCCGATTCCAGCAGTATTCCTGAGCCAAAAGTTACTGTTAGTGAATGCTTTCGTTCTGAAATTAGTTCCACTGATTGCGCCGCCGTACGCAACTTTCAATTGGAGCAATGTGTGCGAGCTGGCTCAACTGAGGCGAGCTGTGAATCTAGCACACCTGAGGGTCGCGAGTGCGCAAGAGAGAACGCAGGGAACTACACCCTCAATACTGAAAGCAGTACCGTGTTGCACGAATTTGGCCACCTTATGGGTATGGATGATGAATATGCCGATCCCACCTTTAGCTTTACCGAATTAGGCGAACATAATTCCCTTATGAGAGATCAGAGGGCCCCCAATGCGCGGCTCTATCCTAGACATCGACTTCGCATTATTTCCCCCATTTCTTGCCGCCCAGAAGATTAACCCCATCAGCTTTCCAGATTGCGCTCAAACCAAAAATTAAGGACAATTGAATATATAATTTATCCGGTAGGTTTTATGCATACCATTTCAAGCGCCCTGTTTTGCCTTTGGTGTATTTTATTTATCAGTATAAGAGTACAGGCCAGTACCATCGAATTAAGCATGATTGGCACCGGGCTGAATGGCACTGCGGTTCAAGAATATCTTTTTATCAATCATGAAGGTGTATTAACACTGAAAACAACGGCCTTGGCGGGAGATTGTAGTGATCGCGCTGGCACTTTTACTAAAAACCTAAACCGAGCAGAACATAAAAACCTCCTAGAGTTGGCGAAAAAAATGTTGTTGGAACAAAAGGCCAAAGGAAATAATAAGATGGCCATCAGTGAAACAAGTATCCGCACGATGCTAACGATAGAAGAAGAAAAATCAGTTCAAATGCAGGCAATGCATGAAATAACACCGACTCGCTTGGCCTTTAATCGCGCCTTGGCCTACTCACAGGCAAAATTGCTGGATTTAGAATCGGTTCAAATGAGTATTAAAAATCTCGACATGACTAAAAAGATTTTGCGCGTGCAATTTGCAAAGCATGGCCCCAATGATTTTCCTATTTATTTTAGCAAAGATGCCAGTGAAACATTTTACATGACAAATGCGAAGGGCATTCCAATACCAGTAAAATATGCCAAGCCAGTGGTTTCAACTAAACTGACACAAAAAATGCCTTCACTTGATATCGAGTTATTGGTGGGTAGCACTGATGTCAAACCAAAGCAATTACATTACTTTAATCGCACTATCTTGCACCATGCACCAGTTGAGGCCAACCGAATTATAAAGGGGCCTCTGTTAGAGCTTTGCAATACAGTAAAATAGGTATACTAAAATAGGTACGTGGTACCTTTTTTCCTCCTTTTTTCCTATTAGAGCTTAAAGTTGGAATAATCTAGATCCAAAAGAGCTTCAATGGCCGGATTTTTTATAACCTTTTTGGTGCTTATAAGGAAATATTCTACGAAGACATTGGGTAGTCGCCCCAACTTGATGAACATTTCCTCTCGAACAAATTCCTTTGCTGCAAACTCCGGTAAAAAAATAACTCCTACTCCTTTGTTCGCATAAATTTTTTGAAGAGCGGTATCCTGGGTTTCGGCAATAATATCGGGAGTGATTTTTTGAGTGACAAAAAAGTGCTCAAGATCGCTACGAAACTTGGCATGAATTGTTGGCAAAATAACTGGAACTTTATGAAGAGAATGGGGAAAATTTCCTTTTAAATGAGAAAAGACCGCATCGCTATAGGCCGCAACTGGCAAATGTTGAATGCGTTTACAAAAGACTGTTTTAATATCTAAAGAGGAGACTGTATGGTCAGCAACAATGAGATCAATTTGGTGGGCCGAGAGCATTCTCATTAAATTTTCAATGGAACCTTCTTCAACTCGAACCGTACATTTTGTTTGTTTTTGAGCAAAGTGTGCCAGATCAAAGAGCAGTGTCTTGGGAATATTGTCTATGGCCCCGATAGTTAGATGAGTGCGCGTTTTGACTTCTTGTCCGTCGACGACACTTAATAATTCTTGTCCCAAATCATGAATTCGTGTGGCGTATTCCAAAACTCGAGTGCCGGCTTGGGTTATAACGAGTCGTCTGTTTTTTCTTTCAAACAATTGTACACCAAGATATTCTTCGAGATCTTTAAGCTGAGCACTCAAGGCAGGTTGGCCGATTTTTAATTTTTCAGAAGCGCGGGCCATACTTCCATGGGTGGCAATTTCTCGAAAATAAATAAGGTGATGGTAGTTGATCCATTTCATGTCCATTCCTTTAGAATAAAAAAATCCCACCGGCAAAATGGTACCTGGTACCTTTTAGATACACTTTTTATCTATATTAAAAGTATCACGCATCTAGCATAAAGTCATGTTACAATATCAATAATGGTTGCTCAGAGAAAACATCCCTTCCCCACTAGAGACTTCGTCGCAATTATAAGCATTTTTTTGCTACTTACTTTGTTAATTGGCCTCAGTGGTTGTGGGCTCTTTAGGAAAAGAAACTCTTCCTCAGAGAACCCACCGACGGTGCAAAAAAAATCGGGTAAAAAATCAACTCCTGTAAGTTCCCCTACTGCTTCAGATAAAAAAAAGGCCTCCCAAAAAGAAACGGCGACTAGCGAAGTTCAAGGCCCAAAAAATAGTTTGCTTGTCGCCGCTTTAAGCGAAGCTCGACAAAACAAGTTTAGCGAGAAAAGTAATGGCGCTTCCGGTGAACTCTTAACGGACCAAGGTTACGGTTTAGAAATCGAATACAGTCGAAAAATGCACTCTAAATTTACACTGCGAGCTGGGGGAGCGTTTCAACAATTTAAATTTCAAAAAATCCCATCGCGAACGGGGCCCGAAAATGTCGATGTGTGGATGGCCCATTTGGACCTCGACTTCTTTCCTGAAAAAAAGATTTTTGCGAGTGCTGTCCTTGGTTATGGTCAAGACTACTTCCTTAACCTTCCTTCTCAGACCCTGGTGGTCTTAGAAGAATATCAATCCCCCCTTTGGGGAATAAAACTATACTGGAACATTTTTGATAAACCCCGGGTTTTTTCCAATCTGCGTTTGCATTACATCTCGCGCCTCATAGATCAGGAAACCGCAGGCGATCAACGCCAATTTCAATTCACCAGCAACACCCAAATGGGCGCCATGTGGAAAATCATGCATCGGGTTGGGAAAAAGCATTCTGCCGGGATTCATTTATTTTATATGAAAGATGAAAAGGAAAATCAGTTCTACGATGAGTCAATTACCGCCATGGGCTTTCATTTTCTAGTCAATTTTGTTTATTAAAAGCACAAAATAATTTTTTCGAATAGCTTTAAGGTTTTTTCCTTTCCCAGAAGTGCGCGGCCTTAATTCGCAGGACGCGATTGGCATAATATTCTGCAACCCAAATGTAGTCATCAAACGGGTCTACATGAACCCCAGTGGGGCCAAGCATTACTCCGTAGGTTTCTTGTTCTGGATTTCCTCTAGGCTTCCATTCATAAGTGGAAAAACTCGGTTGCCCCCAAACATAAGTTGCGGCGGTATCTATCGAAAGATTGGAAATATCAAATCCAAGAATACGGTAATTATAAGAATCTGGGAAAAGAAGATAGCCGTTATAAACGGCCATTTGGGTTGTGGCTAAGGTGGCATCGTCGGTTGGATAAAAGCGAGTGGCGCTTGTCCCCCAAGATTGTGTCGTAAAGTTAGCGGACCCGAGCAAAATATCGGCGTTGCTATTTGGCACGGTCGGAGTCGAAGAATATCCTAGGATCCGGTAGTTACTGGCATCAACGACATAGAAAGCTCCATTGTTTTCAAGCGTGGCCCACGGCCAATTGTATTTGAGGGCCGTAATGCCAGATGACTTTGTATTAAAGTCGGGTTGGCCGATGACATTTGATGCGGCAGCATGGTTGGCCGTAATGGGGAGATCGAAAACCAGAACTCGGTGACTGCCAGAATCACTGACGTAAAGTTTGCTACCATTAATCGATAAGGCGGTAGGAGAATTAAGTTCCTGGTTGGTGTTGCCATTGTCAACAGTATTGCTGGTAAAATTTGGTTGGCCTAGAACGTAATCCGCATTCGCACCACTGCTGGAGGGAACTTGATTGTAAATGAGCACACGGTTGTTGGCCGAATCACTAATATAAATTCGACCGTCATTATCACTCGCAAGTCCGCCTAAATTACTAAAGTCAAATCGATTGGCCGCCAAGCCCCCACCACTCCCACTCATGCTTGTTTGACCCATAACTGCGAGGGCCGAGGGGCCATGGGCGGTGGGAAATTTATCAAACACGAGACAGCGATTTTGCCGGCTGTCCAAAACCACCAAATGTTTATTCGTTACTGTCATGGCAGAAGGATAAAAAAATCCAGATTGATTGGTCACTCCCATATTGGGAAGGGCAAGAGAGGATGATGATTGGCCGAAGACTGCATCCGCTGTATCAGTGCCAACACCAGTTGGAGGAGAATTAAAAATAAGGATACGGTGATTTAATCCGTCGCTGACATAAAATTTACTGCCATCGTAAAAAACGTCAAAGGGTATATACAGTGAATCTGCCGCAGGTGATGTCCCACCTTGATTGGCATTACCCGAAGTGAAATTGGGCTGCCCAAAAACTCCCGCAGCGTTTCCAGCTGAGCCTGAAGCAGGTAGTGAAGACCAATAGAGAAGACGATGACTTCCCGCATCGGCGACGTAGAGTCCTGACCCTACAAAATAGGCTCCGTAGGGATACCTAAGACTATCTTGATCGGTCGCGCCTGAATTACTGGTAAAATTGGGTTGACCCACAACCACATCAGCCGCCACATCAGAACTAGGAATAGTATTCCAAATTAGCATTCGACTGTTGTAATAATCAATCACGCCGAGTTTTGTGCCATTGGTGGTAATGTAGAAAGGGTAGCGAAAACTATTGCTGGCCACTCCTCCACCTCGGTTGGCCGAATTAGAAGTAAAATTTGCTTGCCCCAAGACAAAATCAGCTGCGGCATAATTGCTGGAGGGAGGTGAATTATATCCAAGCACTCGATGATTAGAAAAATCGCTAATAAATAATTTCCCGCCAGCAAAGGCCACACCACAAGGATTATATAAATTTTTATCCGTGGCGGAGCCGGAAGGATAATTGATCGTCCTCGTGGCGAAATCGGGTTGACCAATAACGACATCGGCGGCCACATTGCTCGAGGTTGGAATAGTATTCCAAACGAGAACGCGGTGATTTTCATAATCTGCCACCGCTAGTCGAGTACCATCAGAAGCTATTTGATAAGGGTAATTAAGCCCCTTGGAACTTGGACTACCAGAATTATTATTTTCAGGGCCATGGTTTAAATCAATTTGACCGAGCACTGTATTTGCGCCGGAAGTTAAATCACTACCAAAAATTAAAATCCGATTATTGCCGCTATCGAGGACAATTAATTTAGTACCGACCTTGATCATGGTACTAGGCTCTTTGACGGTGAAAGCCGTTGGCGAAGCATTATTCGCAATATCAGTGCCGTATTGGTTTTGCCCAAATAAAACGACATTCGGATCAAAATTTTCAGCGGTGCTCGCAGTAGAACGTTTTCCTAAATTACTGTCTAAGGCCTCTTGAGTCCCCATGGGATTGCAACCGATCAACACACCTAACAGGGATATCAAAAATAATGTAAAATAAGCGCTTAAAGCCATGGTTAACCTATCGGATATTATCGCCTTAAATTACAGCCCCCCATAAAACTATAGGTTAGGAAGAATATTTATTAATTTCAGTGAGTTAAGTGCCCAAATTCGAAGGCATCTTTGCCAGGTCCCAAACTTAAAGCTTGAGCATTTTGATGGCTTCCATCGCCTCAAGATAGTGGCCCTTATTAAATCGTTGCGACAACTCGTTCATGGTAAAACCGAGATTAAAAGATTTGCCTTGGGGTGTATGTAAAATTGCATCCACAACTTCTTCAACCACATGAAACACGCAAGCTAAAGGTGAAACGCGAGAACTCAGGGTTTCACTAAATCCAATGCCATTGGCCATTCCATGATGCTGCAAAATAACTTCCACGGTGCCAAAGGGAACCTTGGGCATATTGCTTAAAAGCTCTGACGCCTTGAGAGCGTGGCTTTCCACTATTTTTTTATCTTCTTGATTTAAATTGGCATCTTTAAATTGTTTGGCACTATTTATTTCTGCGAGATGATCTTTCGGAATGCAAATGTCATGAAAATAGAGAATAAAACAAATGGCCTCTCGCTGGGTTTTACTACCCCACTTAAGTTGTCCTACAACCTGCTGGGCCAAGACGGCCCCGAGCATTGAGTGTTTGTGCAGGTATCCGCCACCCGAGTTTTCTAAGATGGCCATAAGTTCAGCGAGAGAATCGGTATTTTTGGCCACGACAACCATACCATCAACTGTTTCTTGCTGAAGCTCGCTTGAGTCAACGCCTTCCGCGACTGCTCAAATGTGGTACCCGTGGCATTAACCAAATCCCCAAAACTACTACTCTTCGCTGATTTTATAATTGTTAAAGCGCTAGAAGTAAGATCATTTACAAATTTAAGACAGTCTAAACTGGCCACATAGAGCTCTTGAACCTTTTCAAAAATTAATTTAGTAACTATTTCCTTATTAATTTCTGCACCCTTTTTCATAAATATTTCGTAAATAGGGGCCTTACCAATGTCCTTTTCAGCATTTTTATACACATCGCACGGAACCATTTTTAATAAGCTAAATTGGGCGGTGGAAACCGGATAGTATTTTTCAGTCTCCAACTTGGACATCATCTCTGCTGTGATGCCAAGTCGTTTAGCCGTCCAGCGCAAAACTTTCTTTATATCATCCACATCATCAACCACCTTAACTGATTTTTCGGTGGAAAGTTTAAAACAGTTTCCGAGGCAAATAATGGGAATGCCAAGTTTGTTCGAATTTACATAATAGAAAGTTTTTAAAATGGTATTTTCACCGCCCATATTATTTTTACAAATAATACACTTCACGCCAGGATTTTTTTTAAGGTAAACCATGGCCTCATCGGGATTAGGCAATACTTCAAAAGTGATGCCCAAATACATCTCGAAATTAATGGACAGCATTTTGCGACGACTTAAATTGTCGTCAATGATGATTCCTGAAGCCAAGCCCCAATCCGGATTTGAAATATCAATACTTAATCATAATGGAGTTCGGGATTTAAAACAATTTGTTGATTGATTTTAGCTTATTAGCAAGAGATAAACAAAAAAGGCCAAGAGGTATTTCCCACTCTTGGCCATAGAATATTCAAATAGTTTTTTAATCAGTTTTTATCTATTTTGGCAGCGATCACCGGCCATTTCAAAACCAACGGCGCGAAGTTCATTGAGAATGCAGCCATTGCTTGCAGGACGGCATTCCTTCGTATCCGGGTTATACATCATGGCATAAATGGCAGTACAAATTCTTGGACGATCTGTTCCTGATTTAATTGTGACAGTTAATCCAGTTGGAACTTGCAAGTTTAAAAATTTCTTAAAATTAAGTTCATTCCTAACCGCAAATTTTGTGCCTTCGACTTGTCTCAAAGGAAAATCACACACAACCATAGGATGGGCCAGTGGTTTCTTTAAAACAACAATATCACTTCCCCTTTCAAGCTTTAGGTATTGATCATTTTTCCAGCAACTAAAATGGGTTTCTCCTTCGATCACGACTGTCGCCGTTTCATTTTTTTCCAATTGAATCAAGTGATTTTCAACGGAAACAGTGTCAAGCAATTCTACTTCGGCGGAAAAAGAAGCAAGTGAGAACAGACCTAAAACGAGGGTCGTAAAAACAGATTTCATAAGGGCTCCATTATTGAGTCAGGAAACTATTCCTGAATTGTTAATGAAGCCTTGCTAGCATAACAAATGACATAAGATAAAATAATAAATAATACTAATACACCATTAGATCATCTAATAACGTCTCAAGCCCAAATATTTCTTCAGGAAAGGCCTGCAAGTAATCAAAAGGAGGGCGATTTAAAAGTAAAACTTCGACGATTTTGGTGCGCTCCGAATCTGGTAAATTCACAGTCGAATTTACAAAAACCCTGCGCCACATATCATAATAGTAACCTCGGACAACAATTTTAAAACCATCTTCATAAATCTTTTTTAAGGAAAGCGATTGGCGCAGTTTTTCTCTTGCTGTCGCATCGCGCTTTTTGAAAACATCCCACATCTGAAGATAATTAATTAAAATTTCCCCAATAAAAATGCCATAGGCTTCATCGTGAAATTGAGATCCATGATCGCGATAAAGTCCATTAGCCCCGGCCAACCAAGTTTTGTAAATTTCATTATTAGAAGGTTTGGCCACCAAATCCAAATAGGCATGCCACATCTCATGGTAAATCGTACTCAATTTTACTTCACTCATCTGATCAAAAGGAATCAATCCACCAGTTTTAGCGTCTCGCATTTCTAGTGGAAAATACATCGTGTCTAATAAAGGGTTGTAAGCACCATAGGTGTCTTCAGGTAGTTGTTTAAAGACCACAGACTTGAGTCGAGTTGCCGCTTGTTTCATAAATTGCGTCGGAGCTTTAATTTTATCGAGACGAGCAAAGACTTCGGAAAAAATGCTGGCAGGACTCGCTTTCGCCTGAATTTGTTGGCCCTCAATTGGGGTATAAATCACAGTGGCAAATGCATTATTAATTAATAGGGATAGTCCTATTCCAAGAAAAAAAACTTTCCATGATTTCATCATAAAATCCTCGCAGGTTTAATTGAGATTGAGTATTTCAGCTCAATCTAAAAATGAAAAGAGAAAATGCAAAAAGACACTGGTTTTGGACAATGGGTTCAAACAATTTTAAAGATTTTCTATGGGCGCACTTAACAAGTCCACCAGAGCGCCAGAGATGACTAGCGGCAAATGATGGTATTCAGACATAAGGTTCTCATCTCGCGGCATCATGATCTCAACAATGATATCTAGATTTTTGGAATCCTTTTTAATCAAAAGGTGCTCTGAACCAATGTCGGTATACCACCCGCCTTGCATTTTGTTTTCCGCCAAATAAAAATTAATGCGCTCTGAGAGCTTGCTGGCAAAATGCAACCCTTGAGTTGTCGTATTGTGGAAAATGCCAATCAAATTTTCCGCGCGTTCATTATTAAAAAAAATATAAACATTTACGGGCCCTTGCTTTTCTAGAAACCAGGGTGAACTATTAGGAAAGGGTACCACATCAATTTCTTGCGGAAAAAAGCGTGCAGGAATTTTATGATCACGCAACAGAGAGGCCACGACCATCTGGCTTGTCTCAAAAGACAATCCTTCACAACTTCTGCGCTCCGGATCCAACTTTGAAGCGGGAATATCCAAAAACGGTAATGCCGTTACTTTCACATGCTCACTGCCATATTTTTTCTCGTTATTTTGTACCGCCTCGGCATGAAGCTTTTCTTCAATCACCGAATTAATGAGGTCAATATTGTCATTATCCTGAATCGACATTCTAAAACCTACTTCATCATTGACTTCCTCCACTGAGCGGTTGGTATGGAGAGGCTGATACCAGGCTTGACCTTCGAATTGCTGCTGCAAAACGGGATCATCAAAAATAAAACCAAGGTGAGCTTGAATTTCATTAATTTTATATTCTAAATCTTCAATCTTTTCCTTAAGCAATTCTTCGCGGTTTAACTTATGATCAATGACCGGAGGAAACCAATCAATATTTTTTTCAGCGAAATACTGCGCACGCTTATAGAGTCTTTCAGACCAAGTACCATAGCGATTACTTGGCAGTGGCGCGATCTTCATTGAAAGACCACCACCAAAGGCATGGCGAATTTTGAATTGCCAATCAGGTCTTAATAGTAAAATGCCGGCGGTCAACAATCCCATCATGCCAATAAATGTGAAAATCTTAAGGGATAGAGGAAATTTCTTTTTCCGTGAGCGAGTCTGCATGGATGTGGGCAGACCAAAATTACTGCGCGTCCCCTCACCAAGGATATGCAATTTCGCAGCATCAATCGCCAACTTGAAAGCTTGTTCTCGATTGCTAGTCCCATCAATCCAGTGGGAATCACAGAGATAGTAATTCAACGCCTTACTCAATTCTACTTTCTTTAGCATAAAGGCCATTATTTTTAACTGGCCATTGACGGCGCGATCAACTTCCTTTTGTACTTGCACTGATTCATTGGAATATTCACTAATGAGAATTAAAAAAATCTTGGATGAGGAGATAGCATCGATAATGGCGGAGGCATAGACATCTCCAGGTACGATATTTCGTGGCGCCATCCAACATTTTAATCCCTGACTCTCCAAAGCTTGAACGACTTGCTCGCAAGCTTCTTTATCTTTGCTTGAATAACTAATAAATATATCGTGCTTAATAGAGGTCAAGCTTGCCCCCTCACTGCTTCCAAACGATACATCGGAAATGTTCCATAATTTTTTGCCATAGATAATCCACCAACGTAGCTGAATGAAAATTGATGGGGATGTTCGCCTGCTAAAAGAGCGGCGAATTCTTGGGAAACAAAAACTTGCCCTGCAGGGGTAATCGGTTCAATGCGAGCAGCACGACATACTGAGGCCCCCACAAAGCTAACGGTATTGGTAAGTGGGTTGTGACCTTGATAAACCGGCCCAGCGTGTACACCAATTCTTAACCCAATATCAACAGGTAATCCGCGTTTGCTCCAATCTGTGGCGGAAATTTTTTCGGCCAGTGCCAACACAAATCCCGCAGTATCGGCCAAGTCGTTTAAAACCATATACAACCCATCACCCCAGGTATTAGAGAGGTCCGGTGTTAACTTTTTTTCTTGCAACAGTTGGGCAACCATTCCCCATACTTCTTTTTCGAAAATAGGAAAATGTTCATGCCTAAGCTTACTAAAATTTACGGCGTCGGCGAAAACCAGGGCCTTTATACTCGATTTATTTTGAGTTGCAACACTGACAAGATTTGGTTTTCCAGTCACCTCAACAGATGTTTCTAATTCCATTGATTTTAAAACGCTTAATCCAAAAGCAAGTCGATCTAAATAATCATAAATAGTCGGATCAAGAATTTGAAAATTATCTCCCACTACAATAATTGAATTGGCCTTGGATATTAAGTCATCAAAGGCCTTTTCCCATTGCAAATCATTGAGGTGCAAATTGTTTTCTAAGATTAACTTCTTAAACATGGCAGGAGCACAGGGAAAAAGTAAATGAAGCTGGCCATTTTTTGAAAGAATTTCTTTGGAGAATTTCATGGAATTGCCAGGCAGTGGTACCGCAATGCCAATATCATTGGCCTCAATACTTTTTTGCTCAAATTGTCCCGGAGCATAAAAGCAACGCACTTTGGGAACTCGCAGAATGGCCATCACCTCTTTTAAAACGGCCATTTCACATGGAGGATTTTTTAGTTTCAGTAATAGCTGAATGGTGCGCCTCGATGTTCCGAGAACTCCCCACATGGTTTTCGCTTCCTCGACGTGGGCGCGATAAAGTTCCTTGGCCCTTTCCCCTTCACCCAAAATGAGATGGGCAATACCAAGCGTGGCCTCATGCCATGCTTGATCTTCCTGTGGAATTTCTGCCTTACTTAGCTTAATTATTTTTTTGGCCTTGTCCTTGGCATCGCTAACTTTTCCCATCCACAAGAGAAGAAGGGCACAATTTATTAAGGTCCACGGTCCAGAAAGAAGGCGATCCGCCTGCTCATAACCTTCTAACGCTTTTTGCAAATAATATTCCCGCTCTTTTTCATTTTTGGCCTGTTCAAAAAGCGTGCGATTAGAGCGACCAATCATGCCCCAAATTTCTCGACTAGGTTTGGATTTGGAAAGAATTTTCTCAAAGGAACGAAGTGCACTTTGCGCCATTCCTAATCGCGCTAAAGCGACCGCCTTATCCTTTTCGACTTCTAAATCATCGGGCAACAAGCTTGAAACAGTTAGCAGAAGATCGTGGGCCTTAAGACATTCTCCCTTTTTTAAGAATTCCCGCGCCCTGATTTTTAAATCTTCTGGATTACTTTCTTCCTTCGCTGCAAGATTATCTTTTGGCGGAAGAATGTTAAAACCTTTGGCGACAATATATTTAATGGCCCCGGTGGATGTGATGCGATCAAATTCCTTTTCTGATTCAGGCAATTGATCATAGTCTACAAGACAGGGAGTTTCTTTTTTGTCATCTCGTCGCTCAGTTCCCCAAACCCACCCTTCCTTGAGTCTGGCCTCAGACCAGAGTTCGTGTGTATTTTTGGCAATATCTTCAGCCAGATCGCGCAATTCAGGCGATAGTATTACATGAGAAACATTGAGCGGCTTAGGCCGGTAGGACATGGCAATACCATAAGATGTTTATAATCTTATTGTTACGCCAGAATAAATCTAAGGAAACTGGTCAAATTATTCCCGACCATAGGGCCAAGGAATTTCACGATCGAGCAAGGTCTTTCCCATTTGGTATTGATTAATAATTTCTTCCACGGCATGCACCAGAATTTCTCCATGCTCATAATTCATTTCTTCTATATTGAAGGCACTACAAGGCATCGTCGGCAATGTCTGACCATTTTGCCCCGTATTGCCGGCACAGACATGCTTATCTTTAGCACAATCGGTATTAATGAAATGAAAACAACGATCGACAAAAACATTCTTTAAGGGGCCTTGCATCCCTTTGGCCAGCTGAGCGGTATATGGGCCAACAAAAGCATGGATAAAAGGCATGGCCAAAAGTGGCACATCATAACCGCGCATGGGCGAAGCAACCGTATAGAGCTCGCTTTGCTTTAATTGCCGCTTTAATTTTTTATCTAAGCTCGCATCGCGTTTAAGTTGGTGATAAGCCAACAAGGCCGCCGCCCCACTCGCTGAATAAGCAACCACTGTAATGGGTGTTTCAGGATGGTCATTGGCCAAAGCTAGGATACTTTTTTGAATGCTTTTCATATTGGAGTCAAGAGAATCTCTGGTGGAAATGCGATGGAAGTAACTGCTAATTTTGTTTTTCGCCATGAGATCAAATACGGGCATCCATTGCTTTCCATCGCCCAAGTTAAATCCCTGAATCAATAACCAAACCCGTTCAGTGGGCATGGCACTGTCTTTATTATCCAACACTTTGTATATTTCACTCGGGTTATTTTGTTCCCGCAGCAATTGAGTGTAAGCCTTTCTAGCAAAATCACTGGCCCACGCCCCTTGAAAGCAAAGATAAAAAATTAAGAAGGTTAATAATTTTACACTCTTCATTTTAGTTCACTCCCGTTTGAAAAATCCCACTTAAGGACAAGGAATGCTTGAGAGGCCCAGGATTTGCGCCAAATTTAATAAATGCTCACGATCACTTTGGGCCATTGGTTGCCCGCACACAAGAACACGCGGCAAAGTGCCTCTGTTGCGTTCGTATAAAGTCGAAGAGTAGGTAACAAGATTGCGTAGTAAATTTGTGCGTTCACTTCTATGTCCTTCACGATAACGAATATAAGCGTCAGCTAACGCGATATAATCATCGAGTGGTACATTGTAATCTGATAGGGCCGTGACTCCAGCATAGCGCGTGCGTCGTCGTGGACTTCCTCCACCCACTCCAGTACCTTGAGTAGCAGTAGGCTCTGCCCTTGGCGTGGAGATGACTGAGACTTCATGATTGACCATTTCATCGATCGATAAATCAGGCGCGAGAAAACTTGGATCGAGCAATTGATCCCAAATCTCGGAAATAGGTGCGCTATCAGAGATGACGAGATCACTATTGAAATCACCTGAACGTGAATGGGCGACGGCTCGAGAAACATCAAGCATCATCCCAACCGGAGTGCGCAGTTTTGGATTGGCGGGATCGAAGGTTTCCTCGTTCGCCATGAGTACATAGCCAGCAGGGTTGATAATTTCCGGGTGGTGGCGTGCCACCATGCGCTCCAATTCGTGAGCATATTCGCGCTCATCGCAAGGGGCACCTCCTGCCAATTGTGAGGCAGCACAAGCGGAAAGGGCCCCGTGACGATATTGTTGAAATTGAGGAGTCAGATAGATGCTAGGATTTTCTTCCACTTGACGTGTAAGATCAGTAAAGCGTTGATTGGCCAAAGCATCAAAATGTGAATTAATTTCACTCAAAGTAGCATTTGGGTGAGCATTAAAAAATTCAGGAAACGCTCCTCTAAAAGCATCGCGTATCTCAGCCGCACTAAGACTGGTGGTATGACTAACAATAGAGGAATGTCCACTTCCCGTGTGCGCAACAGTTTCAGGATTGAGTGAGGTGCTTGTCTCGACGCGAGCGTGAGCAGGAATTTCCTGATTGGGAGCATAGACAGCGCGGGCATCCGCAGCCCCCCACGTTTGGTTACTACTTAATGTTAACCCTTCGGTTGTGACTTCGCCCGGTCTAACAAGAGAGGAGTCCATAGCGGCCATGAGCAATTCACTTTGTTCAATTCCAGTATCAATGGTACGTTGTTCAAGCATTCCCCATGTGGCCAAAGTTGGACGGTAGATATCACCTCGTCGAATCGTCTCCATATGGGGATTAATTAATTCCATAACACGCGTGTCAGTTCGATCGCGCGGTATTAACACTGGCTGAACATGATCTTGAAAGTTTTGAATTCCAAGTTCAAATTCCCGAGGCACAAGACCTGGCACGCGGGAAAAGGCCGCAATTAAGAAATAAGTCTGTGTTTGGCAGTTTCCGCCCGTCCCTAAAAAAACTTCCAAGGGTGATGCTTGATCGCGATTATAGTGAGATAAAAAATTGCTGACGACCAAATCCCGCGCTCGAGTTACTCGCTCCATGGGATCAGTAATTGTAGAATCATTAGCGATTGCTTCTAGATCGTGGATTGTTTCATCCCAACGCCGAACAATGGACTGGCGCTCTCTTTCTGTTATTGGAGGTGTCCTGCGAAGAGCATCCAACCAAACGCGCGACAAAAGAGGATCGAAACCATCGGCAAAAACGCCTTCACGGGCCCGTGGATTTCTGATGGCGGCAAGCGCTTGGTTAATTAAACTTTGCTCATCGGGTAAAGTGGCCGGTTGATCGAGCGCCAATTCTTGAAGACGCAATTCCTCTCGACGATTATTTCGCTGTTCAATCAATCGCTGTAATCTTTCGCGATCAACTGAACTCCCGTGAGCTCGAGTAGAACCATCACGGCTACCTGAACCGGTTCCTTCACTTGATGTACCTTCGGCATTCGTCAAGCAATCTGCTGATCCACCACCATCTGTTCCATTCATAGATTCAACTTCATCGAGCGCTTGATCCGCATCGAGAACAACGCTCACATAATCGGGCAGATCAGGAATCTCGGCATCAGCTCGACCCAGAATCGCTGGGACTCGACCTAATTCTCGCGCCCGTTGATCAAGGATTTGACACAAATTTTGATAGCGCACGCTCATGGGCCAATGACTGCATTCATAAGGATTAGAGCGATTAAGCCAGACTTGCCGCCAATGATTTAATTGCTCTTCTAAGGCCAAAATTTCTTGGCGCATCGTTTGAAAGCGCTGGGCCCCAAGAAACGAAGCCATACGACCTTGCAATTCATTTAATTCATTTTGTAGTGAGGCCATGGCCTCTAAGGTATTGCTCTGGTCAGTACCATTGATGAGGGCATAATTTTCTGCCATGTTGATTATATGGTTAGTAATTTGCCGGTTAAAAACTAAACGCTCTTGAAAGCGCGTCCTGAATAGCGAGGCTTCACTAACACCACTCTGAGCGTAGGCACCGCTCATGATGATGAGAAATAAAGAAAAAGTAATGAAACTAAATACTCTCCAAACCATAATGACCTCTTTCTTACTAGGATCATCTTAGTCTCTCTAGATTTGTTCTCTATGGATAAATATGCAACGCTGGTGCCTCATTTTCTGGGCACTCTATCCCCTTGTAGGTAGGTGCTATTTTGCAAATGGCCTATTGGCCGCAGCACTTTTTGAATTTCTTTTGACTACCACAAGAGCAAGGATCATTGCGCCCAATCTTGGGAGCGGACCGCATGACAGGAGTCAGTGCATGGTGGTGGTGATTGCAATGAGGACCATGGACGTGGCCATGATCCTCATGAGTATCAACGGTTTGGTTATTGTTTACAACAAAGGCTTCCTTGGCGGTGGCTGTTGATTCCTTCGTTTTTGTCATAAAAATAATTCCCAAAAAAATGGTTTATTTACAAACCTGGCCACCCATCATGGTACAAAATTGGTTAGCAGTTTCAAGATCGAAACCATCCATAAAACGGGTAATTGGCATTACCATATTATTTGGGTTTAAGCAGGTCATGACAACTTTACTCATGTTACAAGGATTTTCTGCATACTCCCCACCAAAACTAGAGCAAATTCCCATCCACATATCTGGGTCAGCATCATCAGAAGCAATAAATTCAATACACATGCCTTCCTCAGTTGAGCAACTTGCAGCACCGACAGTCTGGCAATTCACATCCGACTGAGCAAGAGAAACAGTTGAAATCACAAGCGCAAGTAACATGGCGAAAGCTTTCATGGAAAACTCCTTTTAAAGTTTAACGCAATTGATAAATTTGTTAGACATTCTTACAAAAACAATCCTAATAATGGCAACATGAAAAACATCAAATCTTACCGTACCGCCCTTAGTGGAATCCTATTCCTTGTTTTCTCTATCCTGGCCATGCCGAAGGCCCTTGCCCAGCCCCTGCTGGAGCGTTTGAACAGTCAGCAAAAGATTGAGCGTGCGCTTAAAAAGGGTGAAATAAAGAATGCCGAGGCCATCGGTTACCAAGTCTTGGCCTTTTTCAATGACCCCGCCCTTCCACCCCAATTTGCCGATGATCCTGAGGCCAGGCCTGCAGATTATTCGGATTTATTATTGAATCGGGCGATGGAAGTATTGACTGAAATGCCTGAGACTTTGGCCTCTGTAGTCTATGCCCACATGATTCCTCCACCCTACCGTGCGAGTGGATTAAACAAGGCGGCCAATGATATTCCAAAACCAGAAGAAATTCCGAGTGCCGCTTGGGCCTTTATCGACGACCTCACTATGGAAATACGAGTTTGGTACGAAAAAGATAATGCCGATCAATTGGCCATGGCACTCAAAATTAAAAAGGCCATGGCGGATGAAATAATTCCCTCACTTAAAACGCTAATGGGTCGCACTCATCCGAGAGACGATCTGAACAATCGTAATATCCTTGTGCAAGTTGGGATATCTCGGGGACAACCAAATGGCGGTGACGGCAAGCTTGATATTTATATTTTTAACATCAATGCCGGAACCAAAGCCTGGGCGCAAGGCTACGGAGTTGAACCTGTTTCAGGCGTAGGTTGCGCTGCAAAACCTAGCTATATGGCGGTCAACTTATCTTGGGCGAAAACGGCACCTGACAAGAAATTTGTCAGCACCATGGCGCATGAATATTTTCATACCATTCAAATGTCTTATAACAGAAAAGCATCGTGCCCCGATTACGATAAAATGGACGAAGGCACTGCCACTTATATCAAGCACCACGTCTATCCCAAATACAATGACGAACACGATTGGTTCTTTTGGAGCGAAGATGGCCGCTGGAGTTTCCTCGATGTTAATTATGCTACTTGGCCTTTTTATTATTTTTTGGCCGAAATGCAAGGGGCGGCTTCCATGGCGCAATTGTATCAAACCATGGAAAGTAAACCTGCTGTGGAATCTCTCAATGCTGTTTTAAGCGGTGGCTTTAAAAAACAATGGTTGGAATATGCCGTCTACGAATGGAATCAAGAACCACTTATGGATGGATTCAAACAATGGGATAATTATACCGCCAAACCTGGTCGCGGTGAACTCGATGCAAACCAACATATGCCGCCGATTGAAATTGAAAAGGTCGTCCTCGATGCCAACGGCCAATTTCGAAAAGATATGGAAATGGAATTAAAACCACTGACGCGCGATTTTTATGCCTTTGACGTCAGTAGTGCCGGAATTAGATCAATTGCCATTGAAAATCCCGTTTTTTGGAATGGCAGCAAAGTTAAAGTAAAAGCGCTTGTGAGAAAGCGTGGCGAAAGTCAATTTGACGAAATTCTTTGGGAGGACGTCAACCTGCATGAATATCATTATTGCTTAGATAAAAAAGACGAAGATATTGATCTCGTTGTGCTTGTTATTGGAAATTTTCAATATCTTCGAAGTGGTACAAAATATCGGATGACTCCAGCTTTTAAAGTTACCAATCAAGGCTGCTTTGGATTTAAGGGCCACATCACAAATCGTTGGAATGTAAGAGAGCGCGGGATGACTCACGATCTCACCGTTCAAGCAACTGACGTTATCTTTAAACACGGTAGTCATAGCGATGATGGAATTTTTAAAAACCAGTTTTACTTAGAAAGTGCGAAGGTTACTTATAACTACACTGGAAACCTTGAAGGCTGTAAAGGTTCTGGCTCAGGCTCATTCACGCCAAAGACTGGGAAAAATGAAACCACCATGGCGCTTGCGGCTTACAACGTCGCACCAGAAGCTTGGGGACAATATGGTTTGGGTATCCGCTTCGAAGAACCGAGCTTTGATGTAACTTATGTGTGCCCACCACCAAAGAAATCTTTTACCAGCAAAGTTATTGGCATTTCTTCCAACACTCTTTCCGCGAAGATTCCTCATCACGGTGGCAACACAAAGCTGGAAGGAAGTGGCTCAGGACAAGGGGGCTGGACAGTGGATTGGTCGTTTGATCCAATCCGCGAATAGTTTAGCGTTCAAAGAAATATTGCCAGGAAAAAAGAAGTGAACGGGCAAGGTTGGCATTGTTGGCCTTGCCTATGACCGTTTGGTCATTATAACCAAACAGCAGTGAAGAATTTCCATACAGATAACTCAAATTCAATCCAACATCCCATAAATATTTAGGCGAAGTCTTCTCCTCAGCCCGACCTTGATTGACTAAAGCTCCCGCTTCAAAACTGTAGCCGAGGGTTCCACCAATTCTAAAATTCCCTTGATAAGGACTTACACCAGCTCCCAACAAACTTGAAAAACCATAGCGGGGATTTAAGGCAAAAGTATTTTGATTAGCTTGAAAACGTTCTTTCCATCCTCGGTGATATTCACTTGAAAATATTCCATCATAATGGCCCCAGTTTTTAATCAAGGCCAATCCCAGACCTGTACTTCCATAACCTTTCCCAGTGGCATCGGTTCCAAGTTTAGTGTCTGATTCATAGGTGGATTTTCCGGTGGGAAAATTCTGAAAAGCAAAAACAAAACCGCGCGGTTTCCAAGCGCTGTAAAAAGTCTCGGGCAAAAATTCATAGGCGACACCAATACTAATATCGCCGAGAGCGGTGTGCTGCTCCTCTTCGTTTAAAGTGCGGCGGCTATTTTTACGAATGGGAATTTGAGATTGGATTTGCCATAAATCAGAAATTAAATAAGCTCCAGAGAGCGAAATCGTCTCCTGAACTTCTTGGTTATTTCCTTGCCGCTTTGAAACTTGACCCGCACTGGAAGCTTGATGGGTGATGGCGGCATTGGCCCAGCTAATATTCCATTGAGTGCGATAATCACCGACGATGAGATTCGGCAATGTGGCACGGGCCCCGCAACAAGCAGCACCAAAAACCGTGGAAGGATTCAGCAATTCCAAAAAAAAGAAGGCCGAAAAAATTAACTTCAAAGTGTTAGAGGCCATCGAATTTCCTCTAACACCTGCCCTTCTCGCAGGATTTGAAAATGAATGTCCCACAGGCCATCCATGGTAAAATATATTTCACTCGCTTCAAAGACACCGATGGCAATCTGCTTCAAACTAACAGGATAGGAGCCATGGCCCATATCTGGCATCCACAAATAAAGTGATAATTGGCCTGACGGATTTTTTGGATGTCCATCTTTATCACTAACTACAATAAGTAATTGACCTTCATCCCCGACGACAGGTCCGTTGCGCCAAAAAGGACGAATGAACAAACCTTGCTGAGGAAAGGCCAGGGCCCCTTGTAGAGTATTTTGTCCCTGAACAAGTTGGGAAGGGTTGTAATTTTCATTAGTAAAAGGAGAACGCCCACAAGCTGTGAGCGCAAGAAAAATAAAAATAACCAAAGGGAAAGATAGCAACACTTTCATAGAAATCTTGAGTTCTATTTTAAATTACTCTTGAAATTTAACACGGCTCGCGGCCCGATCGAGAAGCTGTCCTTGTTGCAAAAGATCCACTCTGACATCCCAATATCCGTCCATGCCACCCATAAAAAATTTGGCGTCGCGGACTTCATAAATACCATCGCTTAATTTGACCAAAGTCATCTTTGGTCCACCGTGAGCATGCCCGTGCCCCATGGTCATCCAGGAATAAACTTTTAATTCTTGCTCAACGTTGATTGGTTGATGGGTACTATCGCCATTTTTCCAAAATGTAAGGGTAAAATGACTTGGTTTATTGATGAACGGTCCACTCACCCATTCTACATTTCCACAAAGGCCAGAACCGGAAAAGGCCAGCGGACAGTGGGCCCATGTTAGAGAAGATGAGACTAGTACAATAAATGCCAATAAAATTTTCATACAACTACCCCTTATTTATCGTTCAATATAACAACCTAAAGTTTTTGCTTCTTTAATTTCTATTTCTTTACCCTCACTCACAGCAGTTAAGGCATTTTTTAAATAAAAGACCTGGGCCTTTTCAGGATTGCGTGAATCTGTCGCTGCGCCTTGGAAAAGAACCTTTCCTTCTTTATTGACTAGGAAAATATGTGGCGTCTTTAAGGCCTGAAAGCGATTGGCCATTTCTAATTGGGCATCATCCAAAACAGGATAATCCATTTCAAATTTATTTAAGTAAGTTTGGGCAAGCGCTGTGGCCAAATTCTTATTGGAGTGAATGGCGACAAATTGAAATTGGGGAAACTCTTTTTGCAGTTTATTAAGATAGGCAAAATAGCTTTGAGAGCAAGGACAGGTCGCACTGATAAACATCAACACGGCTGCCTTCTTTTGCTCAAAATCACTGTGCCAAGACTGCATGCCTTGGCGCAGATTTTTTCCTTCCAAGCGAAAGGCCGCGACTGAGGCCTGGCAAAGATTTGAAATGATCAACATCATGAAAAAATATTTCAACACACGGCACCCAGACTTGATTTTATAAAATGCTTTTAAAGCCATAGCTTTTACCATAGAATTTCCAGGTCGAAAACCTAGGAATCAGCTATGAATAAATATCACATTATTTTATTGTCTTCGTTGTTTTTTCGTCTTCTTTCACACGATGCCTTGGCCCATGTGAATCACTTACAATTACAAAACGCAGCGGAGGAGGAAGAAAAGAAAGCAGAAACGCCGGCCAAGACGGAGCCGACAGTTGTCATTATTCCCGATGCCGCACCAACGCCAAATACAAATGTTGATTTTGTGACTGATGTTTTTCATTTCAAGCCCCACAATTCTGCTTCTGAAAAACAAATTCGCGCTCAGGACATAAAAATGCGACCGATTGCAAGACCTGCCGATGTTTTGCAAATAACTCCGGGGCTCTACGTCATTCAACACGCTGGGGGAGGAAAGGCCAATCAATATTTTTTGCGCGGGTTTGACCTCGACCACGGAACAGATATCGACCTCCGCTTCGATGGTATTCCAATAAATTATGTCAGTCATGGCCATGGCCAAGGGTATGCTGACGCCAATTTTGTTATGCCCGAGTTAATTTCCAATATAGACGTCCTCAAGGGGCCTTATCGCGGTGACCAAGGGGATATGGCGATGGCCGGATCAATTCGCCTCCATTCCCGCAATTCTTTCGAGAAAAATACAACGACTGTTTCTTATGGAGACTTTGATACCTCTCGATTATTTTTTGGACTTTCCCCAAAACTAGAGGGCTACAAAACATTAATGGCCGGGGAAATTTATAAAACCAATGGCCCGTTTGAAAATGATGAGAAATTGGAGCGCTTTAATTTATTTGCCAAATTAACTCGCAACCCAAGTAGCAATAGCAAATTAACTTTTTCAAGTTCACTTTATTCGAGTGATTGGAATGCCTCGAACCTCATACCTTTGCGCGCGGTCGAACGCGGTGAGATCAAACACTTTGGCTATGTCGATCCAACCGATGGTGGGCAAACTCAAAGAAATCATTTTGCCGTCGATTATCTCCTCGCAGAAGGAGATGATGTATTGGAATTTAATATCTACAGCGTCAAATACGCCTTCAATTTATTTTCTAACTTTACTTTTTTTAGCGGCGACAGCACCAATGGCGATCAAATCGAACAAGTTGATTCGCGCAGGATTTTAGGCTCCCAATTGCGCTTCAAGCATGATCTCTCAGGCGCCCAGCACAACCAATACATCACCTTTGGAGCCAGCTGGCGCCAAGATCAAATCGCCAACGGACTTTACGCCTCCAAAGCGCGGGAAAGAAGGTCAACAACAAGAAATCATGACATTGAGCAAACCAACATTGGCATGTACGTCGAACACGAAATGATATGGAGCAAGTGGCTTGCCACTGTTGTTGGAATGCGCGCCGATCACTTCACTTTTTTGGTTCAGGATAAAAATGAAACCTTGAATGACACTGGGACAAGGACTTCAGGACGCAGAGGTGCTAGCGTTTTACAGCCGAAAGGTAATCTAATTTTATCGCCAAACTCTGATTGGAATATTTTTCTTAACTATGGCAAAGGGTTTCATAGCAACGACGCAAGAGGTACCTCAAATTCTTCAAATCCCGTTTCTCCAATTGCTAGTGGCCACAGCTATGAAATCGGACAACGACAATATTTTCTTAACCGCCAACTCACCTATTCACTCTCAGGATTTCTAATTGAAATGAAAGACGAAAGAGTTTGGGTCGGCGATGAAGGAACTTCAGAAAATAAAGCAGCTTCCCAAAGGCGTGGAGTTGAACTGGAAGCACGCTACTCACCAAAAAATTGGCTTTCTTTTGATTTTGATCTCTCTTATAACCAAGGCCGACTTCTTGGCGTCAATCCAAGTGCTGACTCACTACCATTGGCCCCCAAGATTATCTCAAATGCAGGGATTAACGTTCGAAACGTAGAAGGCATGTATGGCCGGTTCGGCATGTTTTACTTGGGCGATCGCTATGCCAGCGAAGACCGTTATTTCACCGCCGAGGGCTTTACTCGCTTCGATTTAACAGCAGGAAAAACTTGGTCTGCATGGGATTGGTCACTATCTATTCAAAACTTATTTGATGCCAAGATTCGCGAAGCCCAATTCGTCAATACGTCTAAACTTGCTAATGAATCGACAGACGCAAGTTGCACAAGTGGAAGTCGCGCTGACAATTCATCTGGTTTTGTCGGGTGTGAAGATATCCACTACACACCCGGTTTGCCATTTTTTATCTCAACGCGTTTGACTTACTTATTTTAAGAATTGTTTACGGCAGCTCTACGTAAAATGAAGTGCTGCCAGAACAACTAATGGAGCTCTCTGTCTGATAAGAACAGTAAGTCCCGATTAATTTATTTCCGATGCTGCTGTTGCTTACACTGGTCACCTTAAGGTGAGGGAAAGATACAATTGTGGCAGGTTCTTTCAATGAGTCCCAACCATTTAACAATCGTTCATTAAGCTCTGCTTGAGTATAGGACTTATCCAACTTC
>Ga0172372_10002492_pt1 | contig 27913 bp, 36 predicted proteins | sample LakKiv5m_2_FD_114544 | JGI IMG/M metagenome (GOLD analysis project Ga0172372, IMG submission 114544) | Freshwater microbial communities from Kabuno Bay, South-Kivu, Congo - kab_092012_9.5m | ecosystem: Environmental > Aquatic > Freshwater > Lake | place: Democratic Republic of the Congo...
CACCGGGTCGGAGCGCAAGGGCCGACCAGTGGCCTCAAAAGCCGCCAAGGTGTCGGTGATCACCAAGGGCTTTTTGATGGTGTCCGGGTCCGCACGGCTGATGTCGGAAGTCGATACCAAGGCAAACGATTGGCCGACTTCCAAAATCCGCGCCATGTTTTCGGCGCGTTCCAAATACCGGGACAACCAATAGAGTTGCGCAGCCACTCTTGACAGCATCAGAGCACCTCCGCCGCTTCCAACACCCAAGTGTCCTTGGTACCGCCGCCTTGCGATGAATTCACGACCAAGGAGCCTTCGCGCAAGGCCACCCGCGTCAGGCCGCCGGGCACGATGCGGGTGTCTTTGCCCATCAACACAAAGGGGCGCAAATCGATGTGGCGCGGTGCGATGCCCTTTTCCACAAAGATGGGGCAGGCCGACAAGCTGAGTGTGGGCTGGGCAATGTAGTTGTCGGGGTTGCCTTTCAACCGATCCGCGAACTCGGCAATCTCGGCTTTGCTGGCGGTGGGGCCGACCAGCATGCCATAGCCGCCCGCACCATGCACTTCCTTCACCACCAGCTCGGGCAAGTGGGCCAACACATGGGACAACTCGTCTGGCTTGCGGCATTGCCAGGTCTGTACGTTTTTCAAAATAGGTTCTTCACCCAAATAAAACCGCACCATTTGCGGCACATAGGGATAGATGGATTTGTCATCGGCCACGCCGGTGCCCAAGGCATTGGCAATCACCACATGGCCTTGCCGATAGACCGACGCCAAGCCGGGTACACCAATGAAGGAGTCGGGCTCGAAGCTCAACGGGTCCATGTAGTTGTCATCCACCCGGCGGTAGATCACATCGACTTGCTGAGGTCCCTCGGTGGTTTGCATGAAAACATAGCCATCGCGCACAAACATGTCGCTGCCCTCGACCAACTCAATGCCCATCTGCTTGGCCAAAAAAGCGTGTTCAAAGTAAGCGCTGTTGTATCGGCCAGGCGTGTGCAGCACCACAGTGGGCTGTTCCACCCAACTGGATGAACGCAAAGTCTGCAAGAGCAGGGCGGGGTAGTGTTCTACCGGACGCACGGCATAGCGGCGAAACAAGTCTGGAAACAATCGCATCATCAAAATACGGTTGCTCAGCATGTACGACACGCCTGAAGGAACCCGCAGGTTGTCTTCAAGCACATAAAAACCACCATCCGAGTGCCGCACGATGTCCACGCCGGCAATATGAGCATAGGTTTGATGCGGCAGGTCTAGCCCCAACATCATGGGCAGGAATTGCGCATTGGCCAGCACTTGGTCGGACGGAATCAGGCCCGCTTTCAAAATGGTTTGCTGGTGGTAGACATCATGCAAAAACATATTGATGGCTTTGACACGTTGAATCAAGCCGGTTTCAAGTTGCGCCCATTCTTGGGCATCAATGATGCGGGGAATCAAATCGGAAGGAATCAGTCGTTCGGTGCCGTCTTCGTCGCCATTGAGTGAAAAAGTAATGCCGGTTCGTCTTGAAATCAAGTCGGCTTCGGTTTGCTTCAAGTGCACCATTTCCTCTGGGCAGGACTTGAGCCAAGCATCGAATGCCTCGTAATGCGCCCGAGGCAGACCACGGTCGTCACACATTTCATTGAATATTGGGGCTGACATGGACTTCCTGTTCATGCGGCATCTTGCTGATGCATACTAAGCACGGTTTGTGCCGTGCCGGATGTGCGAAGGTTTCAATCACTTTGTTGGTGCGCTCGCGCATGAGGCGCAACAAAACGCACCAATCTCAAGTTTTCAGGCACGCATTTGGTGCAATCAAGGGGTCCGCAATGTCACAAGTGAAACAAGTTTCATGGTTGTCCCACCGACTGAGAAACAATATTGGCAGCCGTGACCGTTTTGGGCGCTCATGGTTGGGTGCTGGACTCGTTCTGCTGGCTTGGCTGTTTGAACTGCCCGAGGCTTTTTGGCTGGGTTTTTTTCTGATCTTGACAGCGGCATTGCGCTTTTGCCCCAACTACGCCATTTTCAACACAGACACCTTGTCTGCGGGAGAGCAAAAGAACAGCATTCCTTGGGCCGAATTGTTGGCGCTGTTGCCGCCGACGGATTCAACAACGCCAGCAGAATCAGCCCCAAAGCCGCTGGCCACGCCGGCGCACAACACCACAGTTGCAGCCAAGCCACCCACATTCAGTCTGCCACGCGAACTCAGCCACGCCTTGCTTCACGACATCGAACGAAATGCGATTGACGAAATACTGATGGTGCGTTTTTATGAAAATTTTTTTTGCTGCCGAATCAAAATTGAGCAAGCGGCCCATTTGAATATTTATGTCTGCCAGTTCGCAAGCCACACCAGCAGACTGGACTTTGCCAAGTTGAAATCGGAGTTGCTGCATCGCGTGCGCGAAACCGCTCCATGAATTCACATGGCCATCGATTGCGCCAAGTTGAACACCGAGTTGGGACCCGACGGTAATTTGTGAATCTTCAGTGGTTTGAAGCGAGGCTTGGCTTCTTGCCGGACCATTGGCGAACTCAGAGGTTCACAGCGAGCGTGGGCGGGTAATTGGGACAGCACTTGCTGCAAGCTGACATCCCGCAGTTGCTGCGCAATGAAGTCAGCCACCAGATGGGTGATCAGGTCTTTGTCCAGTTCGCCTGAAGGGGCATCGGATGGGAGGGGAGGTGAAGGTTCGAAGGCGTTGATCACGTCCAGCACTTTGATGTCATCGGTGCGCCCCATCGTGCAGTAGCCGCCACCTGGTCCTCGGTAAGAAATCACAAATTCCTTTTTTTTCAAGGAAGACATCAGCGATTCCAGATAAGAGATGGACAAACCCAAATGTCGGCTGATGAATTCGGTCGTGACCGGTCCAGACGGTTGGTGCTGGGCAACCAGCATCAAGGCGTTCAATGCGTTGTGGGTTAAATTTGAAAACATACCCGACTCCTTTATTCAAAACCTATGCGAATCAGTCTTTAACGGCCATAATATAGACTTGAGAGGGTTTAATTCAATGCAAAATCCAAAATTAATGTATATTTCACAAAAATAATTATTCAAAACTTATACAACCTTGAACAGAGAAGAAACATGACCAGCATCGATCAAACAGCGGGCGTTTACCGCATAGGCGCAGTCGCCAAACTGGTGGGCATTCCCGAGGCCACCTTGCGGGTCTGGGAGCGCCGGTATCAGGTGGTTTCACCACCCAAATCCTCCGGTGGCCACCGGCTCTACAGCGAATGGGACGTGCTCAAGGTCACCTTGCTCAAAAGCCTGACGCAAGAGGGGCATGCCATCAGCATGCTCAGCACCATGGATGTGCCGCAATTGCAAAAAATGTTGAACGACTCACGGCAAGCCCATACCCAGCAACTCGCAGGCCCCAAGCTGCCCGCCGTGGTTCATTTGGCGGTGGTCGGCTACACCTTGGCCAGTCGCATCGAAACACAGAAATTCACTTTGTGCTTTGGTCAAACCACCTTGAAGGTGACGCAAGTTGAACCCGACTTGACACAAGCGCTGCGCAGTTCTTCCTCCGGTGCCGTGGATGTGGTGTTGGTGCAAATGGGTGCTGTGCAGGCCCAAGCCAAAGATGAACTTTTGAAACTACGGGACCGCTTGCGGGTCAACAAATTGGTGTTGGTCTATCACTTTGCCACGGATCATGTGCTCCAGCATCTGAAATCTGCGGGCATCATCGCCCGCCGTGAGCCGGTGTCTGACATGGATTTGTGCGACATCATCCAGTCGGTGCTGGTGGTCGAACCCGGGCAGCAAGGCCCCGGAGGGCACAAGATAGCGCCACGCAAGTACGACGATCTGGTCTTGCAAAAAATCAGCAACATTGACAGCAAAGTGTTGTGCGAATGCCCCAAGCATGTGGCGGACTTGATTCGGCAACTCAACAGTTTTGAGCAGTACAGCAACGACTGCTTGAACAACTCAGCCGAGGATGCCCGTTTGCATGCTTATCTGTCCGCCGTGTCGGGATCGGCGCGGGCGATGTTCGAGGAGGCCTTGGAGCGTGTGGCAACCCATGAAGGCATTTCGTTGACTTGATGAACCCACGACCTGGCGCTTAACGTCCTGTGGCCGGCAGCGCTACGGCTGGCACGGCTGCGCCTATTGCGATGCCCAAGGCGGTGTCCATGGCAATGCCGCCCATGATGGCATCTTGCGTGGGAGGGGTGCCGCCACATCGGGTGGTGATCTCCGCTGCTTTCAAGTGGTCCGCCGTGTTCATGCCGACATTGGCGAAAAACAAGGGTGCGACTGCGACGGGACCAGTGAACAACACCAAGGCCGGGGTCACCCATAATTTATGGGTTTTGAGTTCATCATGCAGCCAAGCATTGTGCCGTGCATTTTGACAAGCGCCGGTGCTGAAGTCAGCGCTCCTATCATCCAATTGGCCGATTGCTTGTGAAGAACGACTGGCGCAAGCCCCCAACAGGGTCAGCAAGCACAACAGCAACATTTGTTTACAAGCATTCATTTTGCAAACCCCCACAAACAGCGCGATTAATGGCTTTCATTATCAGTCGTAAATCATTGATATTCCCTGATTTTTTGTCTTTTAACCCTATTTCTAAAGTGAGTTTTTCATGCCCCGTGTGATCAATTTCAGTTCTGGCCCTGCTGCCTTGCCCGAAAGCGTGCTGCAACAAGCCGCTCAAGACATGTTGGATTGGCGCGGCAGTGGCCTGTCGGTGATGGAGATGAGCCACCGGGGGCCCGAGTTCATGGACATCTTGGCGCAAACCCAAAGTTTGTTGCGCGAGCTGTTGGGGGTGCCTGACAACTATGCCGTCTTGTTTTTGCAAGGTGGCGCGATTGCAGAAAATGCCATCCTGCCCCTGAATTTGATGGGTCGCACAGGCCAAGCAGACTATGTGGTGAATGGTGTTTGGTCGCAAAAGTCCCGCCAAGAAGCCGTCAAATACGGTCAGGTGAATCTGGCGGCCAGCAGCGAAAGCAGCGGTTTTTTGTCGATGCCAAGCCAAGACCAATGGCGTTTGTCACCGCAAGCCGCCTATGTGCATTACTGCAGCAACGAAACCATTGGCGGCGTGGAATGCCACTGGACGCCTGACACAGGTCCAGTGCCTTTGGTGGCTGACATGTCGTCCAATCTGTTGTCCACCCCGCTGGATGTGTCCAGATTTGGAGTGATTTACGCTGGGGCCCAGAAAAACATGGGCCCCTCGGGGGTCACCGTGGTCATCGTGCGCAACGATCTTCTGGGCTGCGCTTTGCCCATCACGCCCTCAGCCTTCAATTACCAACTGCAGGCCGAGCAAGGCTCCATGTACAACACGCCGCCCACCTATGCCATCTACATCATGGGGCTGGTGTTGCAGCATGTGAAGCAAGAAGGCGGGCTCACGGCAATGTTGGAACGCAACGCGCGAAAAGCCGCCCTGCTGTATGACTTCATCGACCACAGCCGGTTGTTCAGCAACCGGGTGGTGCGCCAGGACCGGTCGCGCATGAACGTGACTTTTTTCCTGCGCGATGAAGGCTTGAATGCGGCGTTTTTAGAGGGCGCACAAGCGCAGGGCATGGTGCAGTTACGGGGTCACCGATCGGCTGGTGGGATGCGGGCCTCCATTTACAACGCCATGCCGCTGGACAGCGTGCAAACGCTGGTGAACTACATGCACCAGTTTGAAAAAACCCACACATGATCACTCCGGCGCGACCCGCCACCCAGAATGACAAGCGGCGCCAGCAGGCCCACGCTCAGTGTGCGAAACCCAAGGCATACCGGGCTGCCTTGACCACGCTGGCGGCATCCACTTCAAAAAATTGGCGCAAGGCCGCCCGGGTGTCGCTGCGCCCAAAGCCATCAGTGCCCAAAGTGATGTAGCGACGACCTTCAGGCAAAAAGGCGCGCACGCTTTCGGGTACAGCACGCACATAGTCGGTGGCGGCCACGATCGGTCCGCTCGAGGCCTGCAATTGCTGCTGCACAAACGCAGTGGTTGACGCGCGACCCGCCATGGTCTCGCGTTCTTGGTGTTGTCCATCCCGCGCCAATTCACTCCAACTGGTGACACTGAACACATCGCAGGCGATGCCCTGGTGGGCCAACAGGTCGGCGGCTTTCAAGACCTCTTGCAAGATGGCACCAGAGCCCAGCAAAGTCACCCGTGGGGCCTGTGCCGGCAAAGACTCGACGGGGCCTTGCAGGTGGTAACAACCTTTGAGGATGTTGTTTTCAACACCAGCGGGCAGGTTGGGTTGCGCGTAGTTCTCGTTCATCAAGGTGACGTAGTAGAAGACATCGCGCTGTTCAGTCACCATCTCGCGCATGCCTTGGTCGATGATGACGGCCAATTCGCAAGCAAATGCCGGGTCGTAGGCCTTGCAATTGGGGATGGTGGCCGCCACCAAATGGCTGGAACCATCTTGGTGTTGCAAGCCTTCTCCCCCCAGGGTAGTGCGCCCCGAAGTCGCACCCAGCAAAAAGCCTCGAGCGCGTTGGTCCGCCGCAGCCCAGATGGCATCACCCACCCGCTGAAATCCAAACATCGCGTAGTAAATGTAGAAGGGCAGCATGGCCAATCCGTGCACGCTGTAGCTGGTGGCAGCCGCCGTCCAACTGGCCATGGCTCCCGCCTCGCTGATGCCTTCTTCCAATATCTGCCCGTCCATGGCTTCGCGGTAACTCAGCACCGAACCGATGTCCTCGGGCTCGTATCGCTGTCCATGGCTTGAATAAATGCCCACTTGCTTGAACAAATTGGCCATGCCAAAGGTGCGCGCCTCATCAGCGACGATGGGCACAATGCGGGGCCCCAACACCGGGTCTTTCAGCAACTGACCCAGCATCCGCACAAACGCCATGGCGGGGGTCATCTCGTGTTGCGCGGCTTGCAACGCGAAGCTGGCATAGTGGCTCAAAGCGGGCACGGGCAGCGCATCAGCCTGCGTTTGTCGCTGGGGCAGGTAACCGCCCAAGGCGGCTCTGCGGCTTTGCAAATACTGCATTTCAGGGCTGTCCGCTGGGGGTTTGAAAAACGCCAACTGGGTGGTTTGCTCGTCGCTCAGGGGCAGGTTGAAGCGGTTCCTGAATTCAATCAAGGCGTTCTCGTCCAACTTTTTTTGGCTGTGCGTGGTCATCTTGCCCTGGCCGGCTAGGCCCATGCCGAAGCCTTTCTTGGTGTGCGCCAAGATGACGGAGGGCTGGCCCGGGTGTTGGGCGGCTGCCGCGTAGGCCGCGTGGATCTTCACCAGGTCGTGGCCCCCGCGTTTCAAGCGGTCAATTTGCTCATCGGTCATACCTTGGGCCAGTTGCGCCAATTCGGGTGTTTGACCAAAAAAGCTGTCGCGGTTGAAGCGGCCATCTTTGGCTGCGAAAGTTTGCATCTGGCCATCCACAGTGTGGGCAAAGGCACGCAGCAAAGCGTGATTGTGGTCACGTGCAAACAAGCCGTCCCAGTCGCTGCCCCAAACCAGCTTGATGACGTTCCATCCAGCACCACGAAAAAGTTTTTCCAGCTCATCAATAATGCGGCCGTTGCCGCGCACCGGGCCATCCAAGCGTTGCAAATTGCAGTTCACCACCCACACCAGGTTGTCCAACTGTTCTCGTGATGCCAGGGTGAGAGCGCTCATGCTTTCGGGCTCGTCCATTTCACCGTCACCAAACACACCCCACACTTTGCGGCCGCTGCAGTCTTGCAGTTGGCGGTGGGTCAGGTAGCGCATGAAGCGTGCGTGGTAGATCGAGCTGATGGGACCCAAGCCCATCGAGCCAGTGGGAAATTGCCAAAAATCGGGCATCAACCATGGGTGCGGGTAGCTGGACAAGCCACGCGCCCCTGCGCTGGGGGCCGTCAGTTCTTGGCGGTAATGCGCCAGGTCTTGGTCCTCCAGGCGGCCCTCTAAAAAGGCCCGGGCGTAGACGCCAGGTGCGCTGTGCGGCTGGAAGAACACCAAATCGCCGCCATGCACCGGGTTGCGGCCATGGAAAAAATGGTTGAAGCCCACTTCGAACAAATCAGCGGCACTGGCGTAACTGGCGATGTGCCCACCCAGCTCGCCATAGGCTGCATTGGCCCGCGCCACCATGGCCAGGGCGTTCCAGCGCATGAGCGATGCCAGTTTTTCCTCGATGGCCAGGTCGCCGGGATAGGGCTGCTGGGATTGCACCGGGATGGTATTGGCATAGGGTGTGACCAATTCGGGCGACCAGCCGATTTGACGCTGCTGCGCCATGACCACCAATTGGTCCAGCAAAAAACGAGCGCGTTCGGGGCCGTGCAAGGCCACCACGCTGTCAAAGGCGTCCCGCCATTCGGCGGTTTCAATGGGGTCCAGGTCTGAGGTGCGTTGCAGCATGGTGAAACGTTTAAGCGGTTGCGAATGGCACAAACTGTAGACTTGAAGCTGGAAAATGTGCTGTTGAAATACGCTGCTAAATGTATAAAATTCAGAATAAAATTTGTTCAAATATTAATTTAAAGGTTAAAAATGCTTCTTGATAGCCTGGATTACAAAATACTTGCCCAATTGCAACAAGACAGCTCTCTCACCAACATCGAGCTGGCCCGCAGGGTGCATTTGTCGCCATCGCCTTGTTTGAGCCGGGTCAAGGCTTTGGAGGCTTCAGGGGTGATTCAGCGTTATGTGGCTCTGACCCAACCGAAGGCATTGGGTTTGGGACTGAACGTCTTTATCTCGATCAGCCTGAGGGAGCAATCCAAAGCCGCACTGGCCGAGTTTGAGCGGCGCATCGCCGAGCATGAGGAGGTGATGGAGTGCTATTTGATGACTGGCGACTCCGACTACCTGATTCGGGTGGCGATTGCCGACATGGCGGCACTGGAGAAATTCATCTTGGAGCAACTCACGCCCATTCCCGGCGTGGAGAAAATTCGCAGCAGTTTTGCGCTCAAGCAGGTGCGCTACAAAACCGCATTGCCCCTTAAACCTCCCCAGACCACCTGAGCGACCCGCAGAGGGTGGCGCGCATCCAGTGGTGAGATGTCAAAGCCAGCATTGCAGGATCATGGCGCTTGGTCAATGGCTTTTTTCAAGTCCTGGTACTCCTCGCACGTGACGCCGCAAAGGTTTTCCAAGTTGTTCAGCAAGGCCCGGGCCTTGTCCATCTCTTTGGTTTGCACATAGGCTTGACCCAAGTATTCATGGGCGCCACGGTGTTTCGGGTCGATGCGCAGGGCTTCTAAGTAGTTTTGAATGGCTTCAGGGTAACGCTTGGCATGGCGCAAGCTAAACCCCAACAGGTTGAAGCCATCTGCATCCTTCGGATGGGCTTTCGTGTATTTTTCAAGCGTGTTCACGGCACTCTGCCAATCTTTTTGGGCGATGTGTTTTTGGGCTTTGGCCAAGTCGGAACCAGCAGGGGCAGCGGCGCCAAGGTTGGCCGCCCAAGCGACGTTCAGGCTGAGACAAGCTGAGAGTAAGCAGTGCAAGGTAAAACGCATGATGTCTCCTGGTTAAGAGACTGTATTTTCACCGTTTCATCATGTCGGTGCGCAACAATTTCATCAGCAACATCCATTCGCCGCAGTTTTGAACGGTGAAGGTGAAGCGCTCATTCATGCCATTGTTCATTTCAATTTCATGCCAGTTGGCAAACAAGGAAAACCCGGTTTTACGCACTGCCTTTTCGGTGAATGAAATTTCAATGTGAATGAAGGAAATGTCCTCATGGCTATCAAATGACTTGAAATACAGGCCGTCGGACAACAGGTAAAGCACGCCAGTTGGCAATGAAAACCGGCTGGAAGTGTTGGCCGGCCCGTAGGCGATGATGGTTTTGTTGATCAACTCAACCGGAATGGTTTGATTGATGATCTGTCTGATATCACGCGCTTTGTAAAGTGCAAAGGCCAACCCAAAAACCAATAGACCAAGGGCATAAACATTGTTCAGGGTCAAAACAAAGACCAGGGCGGATAAGAAGAGAAACGGCATCCACAAGTCCATGCGCATTTCCCAAGGTCCACGGGAAATCAGCAATGAGCTGTTGTCCAGCGTATTGGCCAATATCAGGGGCGAAATGCTGCTGGGTTTTTGGCTTTGGACGTGGGGCAACTGTGAGCCGCAGTTTTGGCAAAAAACATTTTCGCTCGGGTTGATGAAGTAGCAGCTGGTGCAGATCATGGCGGGCTTTCGATGCACCTCATGTCAATGGTCAGGCTTGCCATGACTTTGCGGGGCAGCTTTGTCATGCGCTTTGTCACCACTCTCGACGGCGGCTTTGTCCTGCCCTTTGGCTGCAGGGCTGGCCAAGCTGCTGTGGGATAGGAAGTTGTAGATGGCCAAAGAACTCAACACCACCGTCAGGCCGCACAGCATGCCAATGATGAAAATCATGAAGCCCCCGCCTTCGCCAGTGGCTTCATCCTTGGTGCCAGACTTGGACCGGGCTGGCGAAGAATCATCGGCTTTTTTCACCAGGGCCTGCACCTTGGTCTTCAGGTCATTCACACTCTGAATCAGAGGCGCCAGTTTTTTTTCGATGCCCTCAGCTGCAACGGTATTGGCCTTGAGCATTTCCTGCACTTTCAGCATCTCTGCTTCATGCGCGAAGGCCAAGTTCTCAGAGTTTTGGGCCACGTTTTGACTGAAAGATTTTTGAATTTCAATCTTTTGTTTTTCCAACAACAGCTTGAATTCTTCCGGAATGCGTGCAGGGTTGCCCGATACCGCATGAGATTGCCAATGGTTTTGCAACTCAGCCAGTTGCACCGCAAATTGGGTTTGTTGTTCAATCAGGTTGTGCAGCAGGGTTTCATTCGGATCGGGCTGAGCTTGTTGGTGGCTTTGCTGCTGCGAAGCCAATGAAATGAAATCCAGCAGCAAGGAATGTTTTTCCAGGGTTTTCTTCAATTCTTGCTGGTGCATTTCGATTCGATGCACCCAAGCCAAGTCTTCACTCCATGATGCGCCACTGTGTGCGACAGGTCCCTCAGGTGGGACCAGGTTCAGGTCTATGTTCAAGAGCGTTTGGTCTTCCAAAGCGGTCGAATCGGGCGCTAGTGGGATGACCAGTTCGTCTTCTTCAGGGCGATCTGGGTAGGTCAGGGTCCGCGTTGCATCAGTCTTTGAGACTTGAGGGCTGGTCTCGGGCATGACGGCCTCGGCAGGGTCCTCGGACTGAACCAGCGCCAACGACGGCTGTGCTTGTGATGCGTCCGAATCTAAGCCTTTTGAGGGCCTTTTCACAGGTGCACCGCACTTGCCACAAAACTTGGCTGTGACTGAAAGGGTTTTTCCGCAGGCTGCGCAATCCATGGTTGACCTATCTTGATTCATTCTTCGGTGTAGATTCGGCACGGCGAGTATTTACCTGAGCCCGCATGGTGGTCCTTGCATTCGCGAATCACGATTTCCTCGGCTTGAAGTTGTCCTTTGTCTGTGTACGCATCGGCGCAGTAAGCCACCTCGCCATCAAAACTGTAGACGAAGGCTTTGTAGGGTTTGTCAGGAAAGTTTTTACGCTTGAAGCGTTCGAAGAGTTTTTTGCATTTGCCGATCAATGGTGGTCGGTAAAGCGTTGCCAGGGTTTGAAAGCGCTCGGGGTTCTGCTCTTCTGACAAGGCTTGGGCTGCAATTTCTGCGGGCGTCATCTCAGGGGCAGGCAAGGGACTGGTGTTGCTGTCTTCGACAGCAACAAGCGTCTCTTGATGGGCGTGTTGATGATCCTGTTCAACTGCGACAGATTGTTCGGACGCGGTCGAGTGCTCGACGGATCGGTTCGCGAGCGATTGGGAATAAATGAACAAAGGGATATTGATCGAGGTCATCAATAACGCCAGAGTCAGGTATTTCGCGTTGCTGGTCATTGCTTTAAAAACTCAATCTTGACAGGTGGTTACATCACAATCTTGCCTCCCTTGGATCGACTGAAACTGAGAGGACTTGAATGATCTGCGCCTTCAATGGGGCTAAAATAAATCCTTGGTAGTCTCCAGTCAGTTCTCAATCAAGGAATTCCATGTCTGAATTAAACGCCCAAAACAGCAACCTGTTGATTGGTGAAGGCGTCACCTTTGTCGGTTCCATCTCGGCCCCTGGACGGGCCAGCATCAATGGCTCGGTCACAGGTGAGGTCACCGTGACCGATTTGCAAATCGGTCCCAAAGGCAGTGTGACGGGACAAATCAACGCGCAAGTCATTGATGTTCATGGTTTTTTGGCAGAAAACATTGTTTGCCATCATCATATTTTGATCCACCGAAGTGGCAGTGTTTCGGGCAATCTGGATTATTCTGAAATTGAAATTGAACGCGGTGGCCAGTTCAAGGGACAAATGACGCAACATCCTTCGGGCCAAGTTCACGGCAGGCCGCCACAAAAGCCCAAAATTTGAATTATTTTTGACGATGATCACTTTTATTTTAAATTCTAAATTTTAAACATGATTTTCACCGTCCAGCGTTTCAAAATTTTCTGAATTCGTGTCATCGTTGCATCAGGGATTCGCGTTAACAGTTTCAAGATTGTGAACGGAACCCTGAATGAACAAGTCCACTCAAGCACAAACTGACAAGCACTCGGTTGAAATTGATCACCGCTATCAGTATGTGGCATCGGCCAATACCCCCATTCGAAACACCTTTGAGCGAATCCGCAGCCAAATGGCCCAAGAAGCAGAGCAAAAAAGCCGTCCTGTTTCGCGCCTTTACTCCGGTTTTCGGGCCGTTAAAGCCTAAGCGCTTAGCGACTATCATGGGCTGATGGCCCTCAAATCAACCATCTACAAAGCGCAATTGCACATTGCCGACATCGACCACCATTACTATGCAGACCACGCGCTCACCCTGGCGCGACACCCCAGCGAAACCGACGAACGCATGATGGTTCGCCTCGCGGCCCTCTCTCTCAATGCCCACCAACTTCAAGATCTTTGTCAAGGGGATGCCACCCTGGCCTTTGGCGCAGGCTTGTCCGATCCCAACGACCCCGACGTGTCTCTGACCGATTTCACCGGTCGAAAACGCTTGTGGATCGAAGTGGGTCAGCCCGAAGAAAAACCGCTGCAACGCGCCGGCAGCCAATCGGATCAGGTGTTGGTCTATCCGTTCAGCCATTCAGCGGACATTTGGTGGCGAGGGATTGAAAACAAGCTGAATCGGCAAGCCAAACTCAGCGTGATCCGCATCCCCGCCGACGCTGCACAGGCCATGGCCGCCATGGCCGAGCGCAGCATGCAATTGCAAGTCACCCTCCAAGAGGGCGGTATCACCCTCAGCAGCCCCAAAGGCAGTGTGCATTTCGAGCCACTGATTTGGAAATGATCCGGCCAGGGTGGAAGACTGGCCTTGGGGCAGTTGCCTTGGTGTTGCTGTGGGGGGTGACAACACCCGCTGAAGCCGCCGATTTGCATTGCGTGATCGAGGTGAATGGCGAGGTGCATCAGCATGTTTTCTCGCCGACCCGGGATCCTTACACCGTCCGAAGCATCGACATTGGCGAGCGGTTCCGGTTCAAGGCGGTGGTGTTGGGGCAGGGCGATGACATCGAACTGGTCAACCTCTACGCCTATTACCAAACCAGACGACAACCCATGTTGATGCAACATGCCAAGTACCTCAAGCCCAAGGCTGTGCTCAAGCCCGAGCCGGATTCCTTGACCGGCAAGGTGGCCTTGTATTCACCGGTGCTGGGCAAGGAACTGGCTTACCGTTGTGCCCTGCACAAGGAGGCGCCATGAACCGCTTGGGTTGGTTGCGGCGTTTACACCCCCAACCTTTCAAAGTCAGGGGGGCCATGCTGTTGGCCTGTCTGATCTTGGCGGGGCCTGGGTGGAGTGCAGAGTCGGTGCGTGAGATGCCCGAAGAAGCCCTGGTGCGTGTGGTGGTGGTGGGCGACATCATGTTGGGTGGCCCCCCCGAGCGAATGATGCGGCGCGGTCAAGACCCGTTCAAGGACTTTGAACAGGTTTTCAAAGCTGCTGATGTGCGACTGGGGAATTTGGAGTGCGTGGTGTCTGACAAGGGTGAAGCAGAACCCGACAAACCCAATGTGTTTCGGGTTCATCCCCGGGCCATGCGCTTCATAAGCCGCCATTTTGATGCAGTGGGTTTGGCCAACAACCATTCGGGCGACTACGGCCCCGTGGCCTTTGCCGACATGCTCAAGCGGCTGCGCCAGGCTGGGGTGGGCATGTATGGCGGGGGTGACAACCTCGCGCAGGCCCATCAGCCTTTCATCATTGAGAAAAAAGGCGTTCGCATCGCTGTGTTGGGGTTCAACGAATTTCAGCCGCGCAGCTTTGAGGCCGACCACGACAGACCGGGCATTGCTTGGAGTGAGGACGAGCAGGTGATGCGCGATATTGCTTGGGCACGCGGACCTGGTCGCGCCGATGTGGTCATCACGGTGATGCACTGGGGATGGGAAGACCCCTTGGCAAACCACCGTCAGCGCCAACTGGCCCGCTTGATGATTGACGCTGGCGTTGACGCGGTGATCGGCGGCCATCCCCATTTGGTGCAAGACAGCGAGGTCTACCAAGGCAAGCCCATTTTTTACAGCTTGGGCAATTTTGTATTTGAAGGATTTGACAATCCTGTCAACAACACCGGCTTGGTCTTGACCTTGAACATCAGCAAACAAGGTGTTCAACATTGGGATGTGGTGCAAGCGCACATCGACAAGCTCGGTGTGCCCAAGCGTGGCCAAAGACAACCTTGACCAAGCGCTGCCATTGCTGTTCTTTTCCGTCCCTCCATTTCCCTTTTGATGTTGTCTACTGAAAGCTTGAAAACATGACCGTAAATCTGATGAATCACGTGGCGCACGGCGCTGGTGGCGCCCCCGATGTCTTGACGCTGGCGCAAACCGCTGTGCCCACGCCCGGCCCCGGTGAGGTGCTGGTCAAGGTGGCCTATGCCGGTGTCAACCGCCCAGATTGCCTGCAGCGAAGTGGCCGCTATCCGCCACCCCCAAGCGCATCGCCCATTTTGGGTTTGGAAGCCGCTGGCCATGTGGTGGCCCTTGGCGAGGGCGTGACGCGCTGGAAATTGGGTGACGCCTTGTGTGGCTTGGCCAATGGCGGCGGTTACGCCGAGTTTGTGTGTTTGCCTGAGGGCCAATGCTTGCCCATTCCCCAAGGCATGAGCCTGCTGCAAGCTGCGGCCTTGCCAGAAAACTATTTCACGGTCTGGACCAATGTGTTTCAGCGCGGACACTTGAAAGCCGGTGAAAGCTTTCTGGTCCATGGCGGTTCGTCGGGCATTGGCCTGACCGCCATTCAACTGGCCAAGGCCTTTGGCGCCCGGGTGTTTTGTACTGTGGGCAATGCGGGCAAGGTGCAGGCTTGCTTGAACGCGGGTGCTGATTTGGCCATCAACTACAAAACCCAAGACTTTGTGGCAGAGGTCATGACCGCCACCGCCCAGCAGGGCGTGAACATCATTTTGGACATGGTCGGCGGCGACTACATGCAGCGCAATTTACAAGCCTTGGCGGTGGATGGGCGCTTGGTGCAGATCGCGTTTTTACAGCCCTCCAAAACCGAGGTGGACTGGATCGGTTTGATGGTCAAACGCTTGACTTTCACGGGCTCCACCTTGCGCCCCCGCAGGGCAGCGGACAAGGCGCAAATGGCCAAAGAATTGCATGAACAGGTATGGCCGCTGTTGGAAAAAGGCCAATGCCTGCCCGTCATTCACCAAGTGTTTGACCTGGCCGATGCCGCACAGGCGCATGCCCTGATGGAGTCTTCCACCCACATTGGCAAGATCATGCTGAAGGTGGCGGGGGGCTGATCTTGCAGGTTTCACACAGCCCATAAAGCGTGATTTCATGGCTTTCCACCGTGAAGCCTTTGGGTGCCAACTGCTGCATGTCCCCCGGGCAGTCGTGCACATCAAACACCTTGTCGCAGCGGTTGCAGTGGAAATGGTGGTGATGGTGGTGGTGGGACTGCTCGTAGCGCGGATTCTCACCCGGCAAATACACGGTGGTCAGCATGCCGTTGTCCACCAAGGACTTGATGTTCCGGTAGACCGTGGCGATGCCCAAGCCGGGCACTGACAAGGCGGCAGCTTCCTGGATCTCTTGCGGAAGCAATGGCCGTTGCGCCTCTTGGATGGCCTTCATGATGGCAGTGCCTTGTTTGGTGATTCGTTCCATGGAATTTATAACTTGATAACAGGTTATCATTATGGATTGATTGGCGTTCTTCCATTGTGACTGAAGACGATCCCATTTTGGGTAAAAAACCTAAGGATGCACATGACCTTGATTTGGATTTTGGCAGCCTGCTTGTTGGCAACCTGTTTGAGTTTGTTGTTGGCTTATGCAGTAGCCCACCGGATCCCTGCCAAAGCGATGTCGTTGATGGTGGCTTTTTCAGCTGGAACCATGCTGTCAGCCGCCTTGATGGACGTCTTGCCTGAGGCCCTGGAACAGGAGCAGGGTGGTCCAAAACCAAGGCCTTGACCATGAACCTGTTGGGGGGCATGACCAGTGTGCTGGGCGGCTTGGTGGGCTGGTGGCTGCTTGAACCCGGGCCAGCCATTCCCTATGTCCTGATGGTCACGGTTGCCAATTTTGTCTATATTTCGTTGGCCGATTTGATGCCCTACCTCCACAAGCAGCAAGGCCGGGATGGCTTTGCCCCGCAATCCGCTTTGTTGTTGTTGGGCGTGTCTTGGGTTCCGGCTTTGGCGCTTTTTTTCCACCACTGAAACCAGTTTCAATCGACCTAGAATGGACTTCTCATGAGCAAATGGATTTTCACCCTCATTTTTCAGGCCGCTTCGGTCTTGCTGCCTGCTTGGGCCGCTGACAAACATGAACATGCTGGTCACTCGCATGGGCAAGGGCAGCTCGAGTTGGTGGTTCAGGGAGGCGCGGTCAAAGCCAATTTTGAAATCCCCATGGAAAGTCTTTTGGGCTTTGAACATCTGCCTAAAACAGCAGCCCAAAAGAAAGCCATGGCCGACTTGCAAGCGGCTGTGACTCAACCCGACTATGTGCTGGGTCTGCCCAAAGCGGCGGCTTGCGAATTAAAAAGTGTGCAAGCCCAGTCCGATATGTTTTTGGGCAAAAAATCGACCCACAGCGATTTGGACCTGAGCATAGAGTTCACCTGCAGCCAACCCGCTGAACTCAAGCAAATTGAATTCCCCATTTTCAAAAAACACCCGCGCCTGAAAAGTTTGAAGGTCGACATGCTCACGCCGAAAGGTCAAGGTGCAACAACCGTTAAAACCAAAGACCCGGTGTTGCGTTGGTGAACCATGCCCTTGGCCCTGCATCTGTCTGAACTCACCCACGCATGGCCCGGCCAAGCGCCACTGATTCACATTGCCCAGCTGACATTACCGCAGGGCCAACATCTGTTCATTCAAGGGCCCAGTGGCTGTGGCAAAAGCACCTTGCTGTCCTTGTTGGCTGGCGTTCAGCAGGTCCAGCAAGGTGTCTGCCAAGTATTGGGTCAAAACTTGGCGACCTTGGGGCCCATGCAGCGGGACCAACTGCGTGGCGAGCACATGGGTGTGATTTTTCAGCAGTTCAATTTGCTGCCGTTTTTGGATGTCGCTGCCAATGCTTTGTTGCCTACCCGTTTGTTCGCCAGCCGTGCAGCGGCTGCCAGCCAAGTTTGGGGCAGTCCGCTGGCGCAAGCCCAAGCCTTGGCCGAGGGCTTGGGCTTGCCTTCATCACTTTGGCACCAGCCGGTGCACCAGCTGTCGGTGGGTCAGCAGCAGCGGGTGGCCGCCGTGCGGGCCCTGATGGGGCAGCCTCAGCTCATCATCGCGGACGAACCCACCTCGGCTTTGGATGACGCCAACCAATTGGAGTTTTTAGATTTGCTGCTCAGCACGGCCGAGAAGCAGGGCGCGAGTGTGGTGATGGTCAGCCACAACGCCCGACTTGCCGATCGGTTTCACCAAGTCCATGTTTGGCCAACCAAGGAGGCTGCATGAAGTTTTGGCTGGGTTTGGCGTGGCAAAGTGCTTGGTCCAGGCGGCAAGCTCTGGCCTTGGTCACGGTCTCGGTGGCTGTGTCGGTGCTGATTTTGCTGAGTGTTCAGCAACTGCGGGAAGACGCCAGACGCAGTTTTTCCAACGCCTTGAGCGGCGTTGATTTGATTGTGGGGCCACGCGGCAGTGCCACCGAACTCATGCTCTACAGCGTGTTTCAAATTGGCCGACCCTCGAGAAACATGGGCTACGCTGGCTTCCAAGAGATTCAAACAATGCCCCAAGTGCGTTGGGCTGTGCCCATCCAGTTGGGGGACACCTACCAGGGTCACCCGGTATTGGGCACCACGGCCACCTTGTTTACCGAGTTCAAAAGTCAAGGCAGGGGTTTGGACTGGGCGCAAGGTCGGCCATTTGGCAACCCGCAACAGAACGCTGAAGCATTGAAAGAAGTTGTTTTGGGAGCCGAAGTCGCCAGACGATTTGGGCATGCGCTTGGCGACAAACTGGTTGTCACCCACGGTGCTGGTGGTGGTCCTGAGAGCACCGAGCACGATGACCAGCCCCTGACTGTGGTTGGCATCTTGAAAGCGACTGGGGCACCAATCGATAGATCGGTTCTGGTCAATTTAGAAACGTTTGAAGCCATGCACCAGGGCTGGGGTTTGGGTATCTCGCCCCATGCCTTGCAAGCGGCGAATGCCAGTCAAGTCGCCTCACTGGACCCCAAAGAGTTGACGCCGGTCAGTTTGTCGGCAGTTTGGATTGGCTTGCACAGCCGCACCGAGGTGTTTTCAGTGCGCCGAAAAATTGAAAGCTTCAACCGTGATCCCCTGATGGCAGTGATGCCTGGCGTGGCTTTGGATGAGTTGTGGCAGGTTGTCAAGGTGGTTGAAAACAGTTTGGTGTTGGTGGGTATGTTGGTGGCTGTCAGCGCCATGCTGAGCGTGGCGGCTGTCCTGCTGGTTGCCATGGCCGCTCGGCGCAAAGAATGGGCAATCTTGCGCGCCATGGGCGTGGCCCCAACGTCTTTACTGGGCTATGTGTTGTTGGAGTCTGTGTTGGTTTGTTCGCTGGGCATCCTGGCTGGCGAGATAGGGAGTCAGGGCTTGATGTGGGCCGCTCAAGACTTGTTGAGGGTTCAATTTGGGGTGTTGGTGCAGCCGGGCTGGCCCTCAGCTGAATCCTGGCTCAGCTTGGCTGCCCTGGTCACAGTGGCTTTTGTCGCCAGTTTGTTGCCCGCTTGGCAGGCTTACCGACTGTCCCTGATGGATGGCTTGCATCCGCCAACTCTTTAACTGGAAATCATCATGACCTCCAAATCGCATCGCATTCAACGACGTCAGTGGCTAATGGCCTTGGGAAGTTTGGCCGTTTCGCCGTTCGCATGGTCGCAAACAGCCGGTTATAAAACCATTGATTGGAACGATTTGATGCCGGATGACTGGGTCAAAGAAATGACCACAGAAATGACCAAAATGAGCAAATTGAACGGTCTGCTGGACGGCAGTCCCGAGGCCAACAAGGCCATGGCTGATTTGCGCAAAAAGCTAGATGACGCTCCGATTGTGAAGTCTCAAGTGAATCAAAAAATTCGATTGCCCGGTTATGCCGTGCCCTTGGATGCGGACCGAAACAGCAAGCGCGAGTTTTTATTGGTGCCCTATTTTGGCGCTTGCATTCACACCCCACCGCCTCCTTCCAATCAAATCGTCCTTGTGCGCCCAACGGCCAGCAGCAAAATCAAAAAAATGCCGGAATCCATGGATGTCCTTTGGGTCGAGGGTGAACTCAAAGAGGCTCGGGTGAACACCAGTCAAGGGGTCAGCGGCTACATGCTCGAGGCCATCAACATCGCACCCTACGAGACCAAGCCGGCCAAGCGCTGACCTACAATGCAACCGGCGCTTGTGGAAAAGGGCAGACTCAAGATGTTGAGCGACCCGTTCCTGATCCTCTTCATTTTCAAACTTTAACTGCGGAAGTCTTATGGCAACCAATCTTGATCAATCCAACAACCTTGTGATCGGTAACGGCGTGACTTTCAAGGGCACCTTGAATGTGCCCAAGAAGGCGACGGTGTATGGGACTATTGACGGCGAGCTCACTGCGGAAGAGATTTTCATAGGCCAGTCGGGCAAAATCACCGGCAAAGTCACGGCCCGAAGCATCGAAGTAGAGGGAGAGTTGCACCAAATCATCCACTGTCGCGATCACCTGCATATTCGAGCCACTGGCAAGGTGTCCGGCAAACTCGAATATTCTCAAATTCAAATCGAACGCGGTGGTGAGTTCCGTGGCGAAATGCAGCAGGTTGGAGCGCCTCCTGTGGTGCCGCCCTCAAGTGCATCCTTCTCGGCCCCAAAGCCTGTGGCCGCACCAAATGCCACGCCCGGCGGATCAGCCCCTACCGGAAACTGAATCGCATGCTTTAGTTGAAAGTTTTTTCACAAGGCCCCTGTGGTTGCGATTTCATGCACAGGCAGCTCATGCCAAAATTTTGAACATTTTTTTTCTCAATGCCACGCACGCTCACGCGCCTTACCGCATTGGGAGGAACATAAAGTTTTGGTTCAAAAGCCTGATGGCGTTTTTTACCATCTTTGAAGTCAAAGCTGGCACCGATGCAGAAAATCGGTCCGCTTAACTTGTTGCCCACTTCAAACATCATCAAATCAGGTTCGTCCTTGGACCAGCCGGATTGGATGGTCAATTGTTTCAATTCTGCTTGGGTTAACTCGGTTTGACGCAATTTCTCACCTTGATTCAACCACCCCATGCCAAATGACGGAGTCAGTAGAGCAAGTCCCAGAATGCAAAAAATCAACCTGACGCGTTTTTTCATGGATGATGATTTTAGCCAGCACAGCCATGAGCTTGGCCCCTGCTTCAAATCAGGGTCAAGACGTCACGCAAACTTCGACCGCTGTATGTGGGCCGGGGACCTAATGTTTCAAAGGGCAAGCCTTGACGATTGACCCAAAAGGACTTGAAGCCGAACCACGTGGCACCCAGGGCATCCCAACTGTTGCTTGAGACAAATAAAACCTCGCGAATATCCACTGGGTAGTGATCAGCCACCAAACCATAACTTTGCGGAGATGTTTTAAATTGACGCACCTCATCCACCGACAGGACCTTGTCAATCACATGGCCCAAACCCGCACTGCTGACTGCAGCTTGCAGCATGTCTGGGCTGCCGTTGGACAAAATGGCTGCCGGGATCTGCAAGGCTTGCAAAGCTTCGAGTACCGCCAGGTTTTCTGGAAATGGGGTCAATTGGGCGTATTGGTCCATCAATTGCTTTTGTTTGGCAGGCGTTAACTCCAAGTGGAGTCGCTGGCAAGCGTATTGCAGACCAAGTCGGGTGAGATCCCAAAAGGACTGGTAATGGCGACTACCCAAGGGGTTCATGGGGTCACTCAGGGTTATGAGACGGCTGTATTCGATTTGCTTGTCCCGCCAAAGAACCGAAAGCGCCTGCCCCTGTCCTGGAAACAAGGACTCAGCCAAATTGCTGATTGAATACACATCAAACAATGTGCCATAGGCATCAAAAACAACCAGTCGAATCATGTCAACTCCAGCAAGTGGTCGGGGATGCAATCGGGAGCGCCATAGCGCGAGGGCCAAAATTTGTTATGCATCGTATACTTAAAAAATGAATATTCTTGTTTTGAACGGACCCAATTTAAACCTGCTTGGCACCCGTGAACCCGAACAATATGGCCACGCCAATCTGGCCGATGTTGAACTACTCTGTGCGCAAACAGCCAAGTCCCTAGGTTATGGTGTTGAATGCTTTCAAAGCAACCATGAAGGCGAATTGATCGACAAGATCCATCACTTCGCAAAGTTGGTTCAGGCTGGGCAGGCCTTGGGCGCGGTTTTCAATCCGGGGGCCTTGACCCACACATCGGTGGCTTTGCATGACGCCATCAAAGGCACGGGGCTTCCCGTGGTTGAAGTCCACATCTCCAACGTGCATGCACGCGAGGCCTTTCGTCACCATTCGTTCATTGCACCAGTGGCTCTGGGGTCCGTCATTGGCATGGGTATACAAGGCTATGCCTTGGCTGTGCAAGGCTTGATTCATAAAACCACCTGAGCGCGGACGGTCGTCAGGGTTTATTCACGCACAACACGGCAAGGATTTTTGATGCCTTTGGATGTGCGCATGCCTTCGCATCGCTCCATGGCTTTTCGTTCTGCGACTGCAGACATCTTGACGTAAATGGAGCAGGTGAAAATCATCTTGTCCTCCACCAAGTTGCTGTCGTAGGCGACAACACATCGGCCAATATCGCCCAGGTTGGGGCGCTCGTGTTTGAAGGCCTCTTGCAACGCATTGGGCAAATCATGCAAGTGGACTCCTGGGTAGACATAGGCTTCGGCCATGGCCGAAGCCATCAACGAAAAGCCCAGCACGATGGCGGTTATCAGAGAGTGAATTTGACGCATGACAGTGATGTTAAGCCAAGATCTGTCATCCAGGCTCAGGCCCAAGGCGTTATCAAGTCATCACCCAATCGGTTGATAGAAATACACACAAAGGACCTCGCCATGAAGAAAATACTGCCTGTCTTGTCCACCTTGTTACTAACTCTTTCTATGGGGCCTGCCATGGCCGATCCCGGGCGCTGGAACAACCATGTGGGGACGCTGGCCCGTATCCAAATTTCTATCGACAACCATCATGTCCATGGCCGGGGCGCGAGGCACAGCGGATTCGGCTACAACCACAGATACGGTGTCTACAACCATGGTTACAGGCAGCATGGCCAGGGCTGGGGACTGGCTCCTTGGGTGGCAGCTGCTGCCGTTGGCACCACCATTTATTGGGCCAACAACTACACACCAGCACCTGCCACCGTGATTGTTTCGCCACCCGTGGTGATCGACCCCGCCCGGGTGGCCTATTTCTGCCAAACTGCCCAGCAATACTATCCCAACGTCCCAACATGCAACGTGCCTTGGCAGTTGGTGAACTATTGAATATCAAATCGGGTGAATGGTTCTTTTCCCTTGGCGGTGTGAATGGCGAACGCTGCCGCCTAGACTTTCAATTTCAACACTGGCTCGTTTGCCTTGATAAACCTTTCGCTTGAGCCAATCAAGCTCTTCTTGCAAAGCTTGGTCGGTACTCAGGGTTCGATGCCAGCATTTGATCTCCGGGGCCCAACGGTAGCCGCGCGCTTTCAAAGCCTCTTTTGAATCGAAGGGAGAGCCGGTCGCATAAAGGCGAACCTGCGGTTGATTCAATGATTCCAACAAGGTCAACAAGGCGGGTTGCTGACTTTGCGGAAGCAGGGCGTTCAATAACTCAAGCAAGGCCCAGCAATCTGTTTCGGCGCGGTGGGCTTCGTAAAAAATACCCTGGGTTTGCATCAAAAATTCGAGCTTTGCAGAGCCAATGCCTTCGCCCTTCCAGTCGATATCGCGAAGGCTACAGGCCCAAAGCTTGTCTTGAAACACAGGCCATCTTTTTTCAACGAAAGGCCGATCAAAAGAGGCGTTGTGGGCAATCAACACTGCCGCATCCTTCACAAGGTCATTGACTTTCGCGTCGTCAATTTTTTTTCCGCGCACCATTTCATCAGTGATGTGATGAACAGCCGTTGTTTCAGGCGGAATGGGGCGCAAAGGGTCCTCCAGTTCGTCAAAGACATCCACTACCCTGTGAACGGTCCCAAGCACGGGATCAAACTCAAACACGATCATCCCCAATTCAATTACTTGGTCAAGATCCCCATTGAGTCCAGTGGTTTCAGTGTCAAGCACCACACCTTTTTGGAGAATTTGTCCAGGCTGACCGGGCGTGAAGTCATGCCTTGGAACCAAACGGCGCAACACCTTGTAATCTGGGTGTTGGTTGAGAGCAAGGGCCATTTGCTCAAAGCTTAATGGGCTGTTGTCCAAGTTGTTCATAGAGTCTCTCTGGCAAAGTCCTCACTGATTGAGCGCCATGTCCAAGCTGACAGCTCAGACGGCAAAATTCAGGGGTGATCAAACCTTGTTTTTCAACGCCAAGCCAATTTGTCGGATCAGCTTGGGGCCCTGGTAAATCAGTCCGGTGTAAATTTGAACCAGGTCCGCGCCTGCCGTTACTTTTTGCAAGGCGTCCTGCGCTTTAAGGATGCCGCCCACACCGATGATCGGAAAACTTGGCCCCAGCTGCTCACGCAGTACCGTGATGACACGGGTGCTGGCATCGCGCAACGGTGCGCCGGATAAGCCGCCTGCTTCATGTGCATTCGCTAAGCCTTTCACGGCGTTTCGTGACAAGGTCGTGTTGGTGGCCACCAAACCCCAGGCTTGGTCTTTGACCGTTTCACCGTCCATGCAATGAGACCGCAATGTCTTGGTCAATTGCTCGAGTTGCTCGTCGACCAAATCGGGGGCAATTTTGATGAACAACGGGACATGTTTTTGATGCTGGTCAGTCAGCTGTTGCCGTCGTTCATTCAAGGCTTGGAGTAAACCCGCCAACGCCGCATCGGCTTGCAAGCTGCGTAAATTTTGCGTATTGGGGCTGGAAATATTCACCGTCACATAGTCGGCAAAAGGGTAGACCGCATTCAAGCAGGTCACGTAATCTTCGGTCGCGCGCTCAATCGGTGTGCTGGCGTTTTTGCCGATATTCAAGCCCAATAACATGGGGGCTTGGCCTGCCTGTCGAAAACGAGCTTGTTGGACATTGGCCAGGAAAGCTGGCAAACCGTCGTTGTTGAAACCCAAGCGATTGATGAATGCATTGGCTGTGGGCAGGCGAAACATTCTGGGCTTGGGGTTGCCAGCTTGGCCCAGCGGGGTCACTGTCCCGACTTCGACAAAGCCAAACCCCATGGCTTCCCATGCATCAATGCAGCGTGCATTCTTGTCCAGACCGGCAGCCAACCCCACGCGGTTGGGAAAGCTGAGCCCAGCCAAGGAAACGGGGTCCTCAATGCGTGCTTGAAGGTACGCATGACGCCAGACATTGTGTTGGGTGCTTGCCAAGATGTTGATGGTGTGCTCATGCACAGTCTCCGCATCAAATGCAAACAACAGGGGGCGAACAAGGGCGTAGGGCAACAAGGACATGGATAATCTGCGCTGAATCAATGATGGAATTGTCACCGATGAGCCAAGCTGTGCTGAGCCAAGACGAATTAAAAACCCAGGTGGCCTTGGCCGCCTTGCATTATGTGGTGCCCAACGAGTGGATAGGCGTTGGCACCGGCTCCACCGTCAACAAGTTCATTGATGCGCTCGCTGCTGCTCGAATACCCATCAAAGGTGCGGTTTCCAGTTCTGAGGCGTCAACGCAACGCATGAAAGAGGGGGGGCTGCCGGTCGTTGATTTGGCACAAGTAGCGCGTTTAGCGGTCTACATTGATGGCGCTGATGAAATTGACAGCCACGGCTTTATGGTCAAAGGTGGCGGCGCCGCACTCACGCGCGAAAAAATGGTGGCGGCACAAGCTGATCAATTTGTGTGCATTGCTGACGCATCCAAATTGGTCCAAGTGTTGGGCCGTTTTCCACTTCCCGTCGAAGTCATTCCGATGGCTGCACCTGAAATCATCCGTCGCTTCCAGTCCATGGGCGGACATGCGGATGTGCGCATGAAAGATGGTCTGCCCTTGGTCACAGACAACGGACAATTTTTGGTTGACGTCACAGGCCTGCAGATTCGCGAGCCCTTGTCATTTGAAAACCAAGTAAGTCAGTGGCCAGGTGTTGTGACGGTGGGCGTTTTTGCCCACCAAAAAGCCCACGTGTGTTTGCTGGGCACCAATGCAGGCGTGCAAACCATTCGCTATGAATGATCAGGCAGCTTGCGCCATGCCCTGATGGCGCAGCAAAGCCTCTAAACTCGGCTCGCGTCCTCGAAACGCTTTGAATGATTCCATGGCAGGACGGCTGCCGCCAGCCTCCAAAATCGCTTGCCGGTAACGGCGTCCAGTCGCCACACTTGGACTGCCATCTGCAGCAGCTGTTTCTTCAAAGGCGGCATAGGCGTCTGCACTCAGGACCTCGGCCCATTTGTAACTGTAATAGCCTGCCGAATAGCCGCCCGCAAAAATATGGCTGAATGAATGCGGCATGCGGTTGAAGGCGGGTGGATGCAACACCGCCACCTCATCACGAACTTCTTGCAAAACTTGCATCACATGGTCAGCGGCTGCTTTTTCAGAGTGCAAGCGCATGTCCAACAAGGAAAACTCAATTTGACGCAGGGTTTGCAAACCACTTTGGAAATTTTTGGCCGCCAGCATCTTGTCAAACAAAGCGCGGGGCAACGGTTCTCCGGTGTCCAAATGGGCTGTCATGTGTCTGAGCACCGTCCATTCCCAACAAAAGTTTTCCATGAATTGACTGGGCAACTCGACCGCGTCCCATTCCACACCACTGATCCCTGACACATCACGTTCATTGACTTGCGTCAACATGTGGTGCAAGCCATGTCCACATTCGTGGAACAAGGTGATGACATCGTCATGCGTGAGCAATGCCGGTTGGCCGTTGACACCTTCAGCAAAATTACAAACCAAATGCGCGATGGGTGTTTGAAGTTTGCCGTTGTCCGGGCGCAACCAACGGGCACGAACATCGTCCATCCATGCACCGCCACGTTTGCCTTTGCGCGCGCTGGGATCCAGGTAAAACTGTCCCAGCAATTGGCCTTCACGCTCGATTCGGTAAAACAAGACACTGGGATGCCATACGGGGGCCTTGTCCGGCTGGATCTGCACCTCAAAAAGTGTTTCCACGATTTTGAACAAGCCGCTCAGGACTTTGGGTGCGGTGAAATAGGGCTTGACTTCCTGTTCGCTGAAAGCGTAGCGGGACTCTTTGAGCTTTTCACCAATATAAGTCCAGTCCCAAGCCTGCGGATTCTCCAAGCCAAGTTCATCACTTGCAAAGGCACGCATTTCAGCCAAGTCATTTTTGGCAAAGGGCTTGGCACGCTGCGCCAGATCTCGCAAAAACTGCATCACATGGTCGGGTGACTCAGCCATTTTGCTGGCCAGCGACACTTGTGCGTGGTTGGCATAACTCAACAACTCGGCTTCTTCTTGTCGCAATTGCAGGATTTCTTGCAGCAATGCCGAATTGTCAAACTGTGGGTGTTCTGATTGGTCTGATGCTCTTGTTGAATACGCACGATAGAGCTTTTCACGCAGGCTGCTGCTGTGGGCGTATTGCATGACCGGCAAATAGCAGGGCATCTTCAAGCTGAGTTTGTAGCCATTTGCCCCTTCAATTTGGGCTGCCGTTTGGGCTGCTTGCAGCACATCGTTTGGAATGCCCGCAACATCCTCATCACCCACCAGCAAAGACCAGGCGTCCGTGGCATCGAGGACATGCTCGCTGAACAATTGACTGATCTCAGCTTGGCGCTCTTGATTGGCTGCAAAGCGATCCTTGGCCGGGCCCTTTAACTCCGCTCCTGAAAGGACAAAATTGCGCATGGCCAAGCGGTGCGCATGGGTTTGCTCGGGGTTGAGTCGGCTGACATCAATGGCCTTGTACTTCGCATACAGGGCCTCGTTGGCCCCCAGACGCGTCCAAAATTCGGTGATTCTGGGCAGATTGGCGTTGTAGGCGGTTCGCAGATCTGGGGAGTCCATCACCGACTGCAAATGACTGACCATGCTCCAAGCGCGACCCAGTCGCTCGGTGGCCGTGTCGAGTTCTTTGGAAATGGCCGTCCAATCCGCGGGAAAGTCGACATCGGTGACGCGCGTCAATGCCGCATCGGCTTGGGCCAGCAGGCTGTCAATGGCAGGGGCGATCGAGTGGGGTTCAACCTGATCAAACAGGGGGAGGTCAGAGAAGTCGAGCAGGGGATGGGTCATGAATGCGCAGAGGCGGTCTTTTCAGCCGAAGCTAAGGTGTTGACCAGCAGCATTGTGATGGTCATGGGGCCGACGCCGCCGGGCACGGGCGTGATGTAGCTGGCAACTTGCTTCACACCATCGAAGTCAACGTCGCCACAAAGCTTGCCTTGGTCATCACGG
>Ga0172372_10002494_pt1 | contig 27906 bp, 17 predicted proteins | sample LakKiv5m_2_FD_114544 | JGI IMG/M metagenome (GOLD analysis project Ga0172372, IMG submission 114544) | Freshwater microbial communities from Kabuno Bay, South-Kivu, Congo - kab_092012_9.5m | ecosystem: Environmental > Aquatic > Freshwater > Lake | place: Democratic Republic of the Congo...
CGCTCCCACCGAGGTGTAGAGCTGGCCGGTCCAGGCCGACGCCAGCATCTTCGAGCCATCCGCCGACACGGCGGCAAACCGCCAGCCCCGGCTGCTGTCCCGCGCCGTCCACGTCACGCCCGAATCCACCGAGGTGTAGATCTGCCCGCCGTCCACCACCGCCACCAGCACGGAACCATCCGCCGAACTGGCCACCCCGTTCCAGGCCCGTGAGCTGTCCCGCGCCGTCCACGTCGCGCCCGAGTCGGTGGAAGTGTAGATCTCGCCGCCGTTCACCACCGCGACGAGCTTCGTGCCGTCCGCCGAACTGGCCACCGCCTGCCAGCCCCGGCTGCTGTCCCGCGCCGTCCAGTTCACGCCGGAGTCCGTCGAGGTGTAGATTTGGCCGCCGTTGTTCACCGCCACCAGCTTGGTGCCATCCGCCGAACTGGCCACGCCCCGCCAGTTGCGGCTGCTCTCCCGCGCCGTCCAGTTCACCCCCGAATCGGTGGACGTGTAGATTTGTCCGCTCAACACCACCCCCGCCAGCTTGGTGCCATCGGACGAGCTGGCCAGCCCATACCAGAGCCGCGTGCTCTCCCGCGCCGTCCAGGTCGCGCCCGAGTCCGTGGACGTGTAGAGCTGGCCGTTCTCGACGGCGGCCACCAGCTTCGTGCCGTCGGCCGAGCTGGCCACCCGGCTCCAGTTGCGCACGCTGTCCCGCGCCGTCCAGTTCACCCCCGAATCGGTGGACGTGTAGAGCTGCCCACCAAACGGTGCCGCCACCAGTTTTGTTCCGTCGGAGGAACTCGCCACGCCCAGCCAGTTGCGGTTGCTCTCCCGCGCCGTCCAGGTTTCCCCGGCGGGCGTGGAGGTTCCGGTTTGCGCCACCCAGCCCCCGGCGCCCGTGCCGGCAATCTCCACCACGTCGCCCACCGCCGGCGAAGCCGGCAGCGTCACCGTCGTCTGCGCCGCGTTGGTCAACAGATACGATTGGTTGGCAACGGCGTTCTGCGCCGTGCCGCTGACCACCGTCCACCCGGTCCGGTTGGTCACGAACGCCACCAGCGCGTCGTTCGTGGCCAGCAACCGTCCGCTGAGCACGTTGCTCGCACTGTCCAAAGCTCCCAACAACGCCGTGTTGGTGGCCAGCAAGCGGGCGGACAGCGCGTTGCTCGCGCTCAGCAGGTCCGCCGCCATCGCCAGCACCAGCGCGTCGTTGGTCGCGATCAGGCGCGCGCTCAAGCCGTTGGTCACACTGAGCAGCGTGGCGCTCAAACTGTTGTCCGCATTCGTCCGCAGCGCGCCCTCCGCCAGCAAGGCACTGACCAGCGCCGTGTTCGTCGCAATCAGCCGGCTGCTCAACCCGTTGGTCGTGGTGAGCAGGTCCGCCGCGAAGGCCGTCAGCAGCGCGCTGTTGGTCGCGTTGAGAGAAGTTTGGCGCTGGGAGCTTTCGTCGAGGATGGCCGAATTCAGTGCGTTGCTGAGGGCGTTGATGTTGGCGGCGGCATTTCCCACCAACTCTTCGGCGGTCCGGGCGGCGTGCGCGTAGGGCACCGGCAACAGCAGTCCGCGTCCACCGAGCAACTCGTAAGCGCCGGTATCAGCGCCGGGACGGACGCCCACTTCCAGCCAGGCATCCTGAAGGAATGCATTGGTGCCGAAATCAACGGTCAGATTGAACAGCCCGTTGGTGACGCCGACGTCATGGACCAGCACTTCGCGGCTGACGTTGGTGGTGAAGGCGTTGGTGTAGAGCTGAAGGCGAAAATCGAACAGGCCCGTGGCAGGCAGCCCGTTGGTGAACAACCGTCCCTGGTAGGGGATGGCGGTGTTGAGGGCGGTTGCGGTTTGGCTGGTCGCGATCAGGGCGAACAGCAAGCCCAGCAACAGACCGACGCAGCCCGTTGGCAACCTGAGCCGGCTAGTCCTGACATTGGTCACGGTCGGGGTGCTGGAGCGGGTGGGATTGGTCATAAGGATACAGGGCGAGGGTGGAAACGCACTCTTCCGCGCGACGGCTGGCTGCCCGACGATGCGGCTTGGAACTGAGTCAAACATTGGCACGCTGAAAACAACCGGCACTGAAAGTCCTTGTTGAAACGCAATCGGCGGCACGATCTGACAGAATTTCTGCTCCAAGGTGAAAATATGCGTTCCGTGGCCGCGACCGGGCAACTTCCGGGTGGCGTTCCGCCCCATTTTCGCCATCCTTCCGCCGTGCGGAACACGTTGTCGAAATTTGGGCTGATGCCTGAAACGAACTGGTCAGTGATTCACCGGCTCGCGTCGAAGGACACTGTGAGCCGCGACCGGGCCTTGGCCGAGGTTTGCCGGACTTACTGGCAGCCGCTCTACAGCCTGGCAAGAGTCTGGGGGCGCTCCCCGCATGATGCCGAGGATTTGACCCAGGCTTTCTTCGCGGGCTTCTGCGAGCGAGGAGGGCTGGGCGAAGTCTCCCCGGAGCGCGGTCGTTTTCGGTGCCTGCTGGTCACCGCCTTCCGCAACTTCTCCACCGACACCCTGCGCCGCAGCAAGGCGCAAGTTCGCGGCGGTCACTGGCAGCAAATCACCTTGGACTACGCGGCCGCCGAAGCAGCCCTGCAAGCCGCCGTGGCCGCTGAACCGGACCAGACGCGGCTGTTTGACCGGATGTGGGCGCTGGCGGTCTTGGATCATGCGATGGCCACCTGCCGGCAGGAGTGGGCGGAGAAAGGCCGGGCGCAGGAGTTCGATGCGTTGGTGCCCGTGCTCACCCCCGGTCCGGGCGCGCCCAGTTATGCTGACCTTGGCGAGCGTCTCGCAATGACCGAGGCGAACATCGCCACGAAGGTCAAGCGTCTCCGCGCCAGCATCGGCGAACACCTCCGCCGGACCGTGGCGGATACCGTCGTGAACCCCGCCGAGGTCAGGGAAGAGCTGGCCTATCTGGTCAACCTGCTTTAAGCCCGCCCACCATGGCGACCCACGACCCCAAGCCTTCGCCCGGTCGTGCGCAAAGTCCGTTGAGCCACGCCAAGAGCCTTCTGGCACTGGGATTGGAGGAAGATCCCGCAGGCGAGTCGCAGCACTACCGTCCGCTCCGGGAACTGGCCCGCGGCGGCATGGGCGTGGTGTTTGACGCCCACGATGCCAAACTCAAGCGCAGCGTGGCCGTCAAGGTGATGCAGGCCCGCCACGCCAGCGCGGAGCAACGGCAGCGCTTCTACCGGGAAGCCCATGTGCTCAGCCAGTTGGCCCATCCGAACATCGTGCCCATCTACGATCTGGGCACGGATGAGCTGGGGCGGCCCTTCTACGCCATGAAGCTGGTGGGCGGCTGCACGCTGCACGACATCCTTCAGCGCCTGCAGGCCGGGGATCCAGACACGGTGGCGAGGTATCCGCTCAACGCGCTGTTGACCGTGCTGCAAAAGGTCTGTGACGCCATCGCCTTCGCCCACGCGCGCGGCGTCCTCCATCGCGACCTCAAGCCGCACAACATCATGGTGGGAGAGTTTGGCGAAGTGCTCGTGATGGACTGGGGCCTCGCCAAGATTCTCCCGGGCAGCCCCCTGGCGGCCGAGTCCAGCCCGTCCGCATGGGCGACAGTGCCGGGCTTGGCGGCCGACGTTCAGCCCGCCCACGAATCTGAGGCGGAGACCATCGTCAGCACGCCGACCTCCGCCGCTTCCACCCCCGCTCCAGGAATCGTCCACTCGAGCGCCACCGGCTTCAGCCGCCCAGCCGACAGTCAGATGACGCTGGCGGGCGTGGTGATGGGCACGCCGAGTTACATGTCGCCCGAACAGGCGGCTGGCCTGGTCGAGGAAGTCGGCCCGCAGTCGGATGTCTTCGCCTTGGGTGGCCTGCTCTACGCGGTGCTGACCCTGCATCCGCCCGTGCGCGGAAAAACCCGGGAGGAAATCCTGTCCAAGGTGCGCGCGGGGGAGATTGTGCCGCCCACGCGGCACTCCAGCCGGCCCGCGCCCGCCGCCTCAACCGCCGCCGCCAGTTCATCGGCGCCAAGGCAGCCCTCAGCCACGCCGTTGCCGCACCTGCCTCGCGGTCGCGTGCCCGAGGCGCTTTCCGCCGTGGCCATGCGCGCGCTGGCGGTGGACCGCGCGCGGCGCTACCCGTCGGTCGCGGCCTTCGCGGCGGATCTCGTCGCGTATCAAGGCGGCTTTGCCACCAGCGCGGAGCAGGCCAGCTTCGGACGGCAGGCCTGGCTGCTCGCCCGACGCCACCGCGTCGCGACCGCCGCCCTCGCGGTCATCCTGCTCTTGAGTATCGGCTTCGTCGCGCGGCTGATGGTGAGCGAACGCCGCGCGGAACAAAGCGCCGACGCCGCCACCAAGGCCAGAGACGCGGCCCAAGCCAGCGGCGAAGCAGCCCGGAAGGCGCTCGCCAGGTCCCAAATTTCCCTCGCCGAAGCCGCCTATCGCGAACTGGACAGCCGCACGATGATTGCGGCCCTGGACGCCGTGCCCAGCGACCTGCGCGAAGGCGACTGGGCTTATCTCCGTCATCAAGCCGACAACTCCCAGGCACAATTCACCGCAGCCAATGGTCGTTTTTACATTGGCGCGGCGGGCCACCCCCTCCTACCCGGCGTCTTCGCCCTCGCCTCGACAGAGCGCGCCATTCACTTGGTGGACGCCCGCACCGGCAAACGGCATGCCGAGTTGCCCTTGAACCCACAACAGGCGAAATCGCAGTTCATACGCAGCCTGGATATCTCGCGCGATGGCACGCGGCTGCTCGCTGGCAGCCTGCTTGGCGGGGGCATTGCCATCTACGATTTGGGCACTCGCAAGCCCGTCCTCGAGTGGGACGCACCCAACACGGATCATCTGCGCTTCAGCCCGTCCGGTCTTCATATCCTGGACATCAACCGGCAACAGGAATTGAGCGTGCGCGACGCCGTGACGGGCCAAACACTGTGGACCCGCAAACCCTTCAACCGGGCGCTCTTCACGGCCACCGGGCAGCTCATTGCTTTTGGCGGCAAGAAGCTGCAGCGCCTCGACGCCCTCACCGGCGCGGTGATTGAAGAACTGCCGCCCGTGCGTGGCAGTCTGTTCCTGATGGCGCTGTCACCGGACGGCACGACTTTGTATTACACGACTTCCGGGGACGTGTTGGTGCGCGGCATGCGCCTGACCGACGGGGCACATACCTTCGAACGCTCGCTGACCGAAAGCTCGGGACAGTGGCCTTCCGTCGTCGTCTCGGCGGATGGCCGGCAGGTCATTGGCTGCGTGTCCGACGACAACCACAAGACCGTGTTGCGCGTGTGGGATGCGGCCACCGGAACACAACTGAGGACGTTGCGCGGCCATCACTGTGACTATGAATTCCTCGCCATTCACCCGCTCTCCGATGACGTGCTGGCCACCGGACAGGAGACGCACAGCTGGGCTTTGGCCAAGCGCTCCCCCGCATGGGAACTGGTCGGAACCCGCCAGGCGGGCGTCTTTCTCGGCACGGATGATCTCTTCACCGGCACGGGAGCGCCCTTGCAGCTCAAGGAGCCGGGCCGCTGGAACGACCGCGTCGCTCCGTTGCCCGCCGGCTTCGCCGGCCGATTGCACGCCGCATCCACGGCCGGGCACGGCGTCATCGGAATCTACGGCTCACGCGGCGCCGGCATCTCAGGCGCGGAATTTTTGCTGGCGCGGGCCACTGACGGCGGCCTGACACTCACGCCCGGGAAACTGGTGGGGCGCACCCCGGTCACGATCCAGCTTCACCCCAGCCCCGACGGAAAATTCCTCGCCGCCTGCGACGACTTCAGCGGCTTGAGCCTCCACGAAACCGCCACGGGGAACCTAGTGTCCAAGGCCCACCCCGCTGCCGACCTGCATCAGCTAAGGGCCTATGGCTGGCTCACCCCAGACCGGTTAATTGGGCTGGGCATGACCAAACCCCGAGGGGAAGCGGGCGGCGAAGAGCGCGTGATTCTTTGGGAAGCCCCCAGTGGGCGGGTGTTGCACCATCGGATCAACGCTTCCGCCATGGACTGCCTCGCCAGTCTGCCTGGCGGTCGGCAGTTCGCCGAGGCGGGCGTGGACAAACGAGTCCGAATTCGCGATGGCACCACGCTGGCCGTGCTACGGGAGTTCCGCGCGCATGACGGCCCCATCACCGCCCTGGCCGCGCATCCAACGGAGCCGCTGCTCGCCACCGCCTCGGCCGACCTCCGCATCCGGATCTGGAATCTCAGCGACGGACGCATGATGGAAGAACTTCCCCCCTCCTCAGCCGCGCCCCAGACCCTGCAGTTCAGCCCCTCCGGCAACCGGTTGGCGAGTGTTGACCAGCGCGGCAAGGTCCGCATCTGGGACTTTGGCCATCGCGCGCCCGGCGTCGCTCAGGCGGCCGCCAAGTGAGTCCGCTCCCCCTTCACCAAAACCCCAGCAAGAGTTGGTGCGACCCAGCTCTTGTCCGGAGCGGCCGCTTCATATCCAACGAGCGCTCGCTGGCCGGAACGCCGTCTGGTTCTTCGCCCGCCGCCACCGACACCGGCGGCATCGCCTCCCGGCCAATTCGGGCTATGGCGTCCGGCGCGGCGGTTTCGTATCCTGCGCGGACATGAAGCTCGCTCTGGCATCTTTGGCGGCGGTTTTACTCTCCGGCGCGACCGCCCCGGCGGCGGTGGTCGCCCGCTGGGATTTCAGCGCGGAGGAACCGACCCGGTTGACGCCCCACGGCGGCGTGCATCGCGACGTGCCCGGCCCGCGCCCGCCGGAGTTCCCGGACTTCGACGCGGGCAACACCGCCGTGCAACTCGACGGCAACGGGGCGCGCTTCACCTTTGATGACCCCGGCTCCGGCAGCGCGTTTGATTTCACCAACGGCGACGCCCTCACGCTGGAGGCCTGGGTGAAACTCGACGACCTGCGTCCGGGTGAAAACCTTTACGTCATCGGCAAGGGCCGCACCGGCGCGGCGGGCTTCACGGCGGACAATCAGAACTGGGCGCTGCGCGTGCGCGAGCAGCGGGGCCGGGCCTGCGTGAGTTTCCTGTTCGCCACCGTGCCCGTCGGCGGCGCTCCGAAGTCCGATCAACACTGGCATCGCTGGACCACGACCGACGGCTTCGCCGCCAAGTCCGGCTGGCATCACATCGCGCTGACGTATCGCTTCGGCGAACCGGCGTCGGTGCGCGGCTGGCTGGACGGCCAGTCGTTCCCCGGCGCATGGGACATCGGCGGGCCGACCACGGCGCCGCCGGTCGTGGACAATGACGCCGTGTGGATCGGTTCCTCCAGCGGCGGCGCGCCGGCCAACAGTTTTCGCGGGGCACTGGACGCCGTGGCCGTGCATCGCGGCGCGCTCCCCGACGAGGTGCTCAAGCAACGCTTCCGCCGCACCGGCGGGCCGGTCGTGACGCGGCCGGCCAAGGAAGCGTTGCCCGACCTCGGCGCGTTGCCAGCGGGCCGGGTGCGCGTGACGTTCCATGAAAAGATGCCGGCGCACGACCGTTGGCTGAACGACGGCGAGGCGTGGCCGGGGGAGACAGCGCGTTGGGCCGGGGAAAGTTTCCTCCTGCCGCGCCTGCCGGTGCGCTACGACGACTGGGGCATCCGCGAGGCCTGGAAAGCGCCGACGCTCGTGCGCCTCGCGGCGGACGTAACGCTGCCGCCGGGCAAGCAACGCTTCCTGCTGCGCGCGCGGGCCTTGGGCCGGCTGTGGGTCAATGGCGTGGTCATCGCGCGGACCGCGGGTCTCACGAAGTCTCCGCCCGATGGCGAGGAGCCGGTCGCGCCCGTCACGGAGCCGCCCTTGCCCGGCGTGCGCCCGGCGGCGTATTGGCAGCAGGAAACTTTCGGCGAAGCGGAGATTCCCGCCGACGGCAAGTGCCGCATCGTGCTGGAAACGGTGGTCGGCGGCCCTCGGATGCGAGCCGAGACCAGCGAGTTGTGCGCCGCCGTGCAGACGGCGGATGGCAAGAGTTTCCATGTCCTACAGCCAACGGGAATTTCCACGCCACTGCCGCTGACAGATGCCGCTGTCGAGCCGGCGCTGGCGCGGATGGAAAACGAGTTAACGCGCCATGACGACGTCACGCGCCGCACGGCAGCCGCGAGCCGCGCGGCCTTCTGGCAGCAACGGCACGAGTTGGCCCGGCAGTGGGCGCGGCAGCAGCCCGCCCCGGTCGTGCCCCGGGGCGCGCGCCATCCCATTGATGCGTTTCTGACCGACAAAATCCAAACGGCCCTGGCCGACTCCGCGAAGACGCCGCCGGAGACCGCCAAGCAATTTCACAGCACCGTGCTGCCGATCCTGCGCGACGAGTGCTTCCGCTGCCACGGCGAGAAGGAAAAGGGCGGCCTGCGCCTTAACAGTCGCGCCGCCGCGCTCAAGGCCGGGGAATCGGAGAAGCCCGCCGTCGTCCCCGGCAATCCTGCGGCCAGCGAACTGATTCGCCGGCTGCGCACCAAGGACGAGAGCGAGCGCATGCCGCCGAAGGGCGACGGCTTGAAGCCGGAGCAAATCGCCGCGCTGGAAAACTGGGTGAAGCAGGGTGCGCTCTGGCCGGCCCCGCCGCTGGCACCGGCTGAAGTCGCCGCTTCTGCGCCGCTCGATGACGCGGCCTTCCTCCGCCGGCTCTCGCTCGACACCGTGGGCGTGCCGCCCGGCGAGGCGGAGTTGCGTGCCTTCCTCACCGACCGCTCGCCGGACAAGCGCCCGCGCGCCATTGACCGCCTGCTGGCCGACGAGCGCTGGGCCGACCACTGGATGGGCTACTGGCTCGATGTGCTGGCCGAGAATCCCGCGCTCATCAACGCCTCGCTCAACAGCACCGGGCCGTTCCGCTGGTTCCTGCACGACGCGCTCCGCGACAACCAGCCGCTGGACCGGTTCGTGACCGAGCTGATTTTGCTGCGCGGCAGCCCGCACACCGGCGGCAGCGCGGGCTTCGGCCTCGCCGCCGAGAACGACGCGCCCTTCGCCACCAAGGGCCAGGTCATCGCCAGCGCGTTCCTTGGGATTGAACTGCAATGCGCCCGCTGCCACGACTCGCCGTATCACAGCACGAAGCAGCGCGACCTCTACGCGCTCGCCGCGATGTTCGAGCGCAAGACCGTCACCGTGCCGAAGACCAGCATGGTCCCGGCGGCGTTCTTCGAGAAGAAGGTCCGCGAGCCGCTCATCAAGGCCACGCTGAAGCCCGGCGAGCCGGTCGCCCCGGTCTGGCCCTTCGCCGCCGTCACCGGCAGCAGCGACGCCGCCGCGCTCCAGCCGCTGCTCCAGTCGGCCACCGACCCGCGCGAGCGCCTCGCCGCGCTCATCACCGCACCGCAGAACACGCGCTTCACCCAGGTGATGGTGAACCGCGTCTGGCGGCGGTTCATGGGCGCGGGACTGGTCGAACCGGTCGCCGACTGGGAAGGCCGCACGCCCAGCCACCCCGCGTTGCTCGACTGGCTGGCGCGCGAGTTCATCACGCACGGCTACGACGTGAAGCACGTCGCCCGGCTCATCCTCACTTCCCAGACCTATCAGCGCGCCGCCACCGGCAACAACCTCGGCGACGGCGGAGTTGAGCTTCTTCAACGCTCCCGAGCGCCGCCGCCTTTCCGCCGAGCAGGTCGTGGACGCGCTCTTCACCGCCACCGGCCAGCGCATGGACGTGGAGGAAATCACCTTCGACCCCACCGGCCGGCGCGACGAGGGCAAGCGCATCACGCTCGGGCGGGCCACGCGCGCGTGGATGCTGTGCAGCCTCACGAACGAACGCGACCGGCCCAGCCTGAGCCTGCCGCGCGCCCAGGCCGTGTGCGATGTGCTGGAAGCGTTCGGCTGGAACGGCAACCGGCAGGCGCCGCGCACGGACCGCGAGACGGCCCCGAACGTCCTTCAGCCCGGCGTGCTCGCGAACAGCACGTTGTCCGTCGCCTTGAGCCGCGCCGCGCAGGGCAGTGCGCTGGCGGAGTTGGCCGTGACCGCGCCGTCGCCCGAGGCGTTGGTCGAGTCGGTTTTCCTCCGCTTCCTCAGCCGGTTCCCCAGCGTGGCGGAACGGGCGCGCTTTGCGAATCACCTGCGCGCGGGCTTCGACGGACGGCGGGTGCCCACCGCCGAAGTCCGCACGCCGCAGCCGTGGCCGCCCCTGCCCCGCGTGACCTGGTATAACCATGTGCGCCCCGAGGCGAATGTCATCGCGCAGGAACTCGAGCGCCGCACGCGCCTCGGCCCGCCGCCGGACGCGCGCCTGCGGCCGGAGTGGCGCGAGACCTTCGAGGACTTCGTCTGGAGCCTCATGACCGCGCGGGAATTTGTCTGGCTGCCGTGAAGCGAACCTTGAATCCAAACGTATGAACCGCCGCCAATTTCTCTCCGCCACCGGCACCGCGCTCGGGGCCGGCCTGCTGCCTGCGTCCGCCGCGCCCGTGCTCAAGGGCAGGGCCGAACACGTCATCTCCATCTGGCTCGGGGGCGGCATGGGGCAGATTGACACCTTCGACCCCAAGCGCCGCGGCGACCCGGCGAAGAAGCTCGCCGGCTCCTACTACGACAGCATCGCGACCGCCGTGCCGGGCGTGCGCCTGTGCGAGCACTTCAAGAACCTGGCCCCGCTCATGGAGCGCGTGACCGCCGTCCGCACCGTGAATCACAACGTGATTGACGAGCACGCCGCCGCCACCAACCGCATGCACACGGGCCGCGCCATCAACGGCACCGTCACCTATCCCTCGCTCGGCTCCATCATCGCCCACGAGCGCGGCGCGGCGGCGGACGGCGCGCCGCCCTACGTGCTCATTGGGTATCCGAACGTCACGCGCGGCCCCGGCTTCCTTGGGGCGAAAGCCGGCTATCTCTACCTCACCGACACCAGCCAGGGACCGGCCGGGCTCTCCCGCCCGGAAGGCATCACCGCCGGCCGGCAGGCGCGGCGCGAGGCCTTCCTCCGCGACTTGCAGCAGCAACAGCCTGCCACGGCCGACGCCCGCCTGCGCGACTACGATGCCGCCATCGCGCAAAGCCTGAAGTTAAGCGGCCCGGAGTTCACCCGCAGCTTCAACCTGGCCGAGGAAAAGGGCGACTTGCGCACACGCTACGGCGGCGAGTTTGGCCAGCGCTGCCTGCTCGCGCGCCGGCTCATCCAGCGCGGCGTGCGCTTCATCGAGGTGTCCCACAACCTGAACTTCCTCAATGGCACGGGCTGGGATGTCCACAACGTCGGCATCCTCAAGCAGCACGAGCTGATCCGGGAACTCGACACCGCCGTCACCACGCTCATCACCGACCTCGAAAGCCATCGGCTGCTGGACAAGACGCTGATCGTCATCACCACGGAGTTTGGCCGGCCGCCGGAGTTCGACAGCGGCGGCGGGCGCGGCCACCAGGGCAGCGCCTTCTCCTGCGTGCTGGCCGGTGGCGGGCTGAAGCATCGCGGCGCCTATGGCGAGACCAACGAGCTGGCCAAGAAGATCGTCGCCGACCCCGTGAGCGTCCCCGACTTCTTCGCCACCATCCACGCCGCCGTCGGCGTGGACTACACGAAATACCTCTACGACGGCGACCGCCCCGTGCCCGTCACCGACAACGGCCAGCCCATCGCGGCGCTGTTCTGACCCCGGCGCACTTCGAACACGAGTGGCGACGGGCATCGGCGAAATGGAGCGGGCGGGATGTGAATGTGTGCTGGGCGGATTTACCAACGGCAGTCGTCAATGGATTTAACACCTTGATCCGCCACGCGCCAGCGCGTGCCCTCACGCCGGCTGCATCACCGGAGCTGCAACCGGCGCAACCACGCGCCGGGGCCGGTTGATGATCTCGCGGTCAATCACGCCGTCCTTCATGTGGACCACGCGCTGGGCGCGCTCGGCGACCTCGTTGCCGTGGGTGACGAGGACGATGGTTTTGCCCTCGGCGTTGAGGCGGTCGAAGGTGTCGAGGATTTCGAGGCCGGTCTTGGAGTCGAGGTTGCCGGTCGGCTCGTCGGCGAGGATGAGCAGCGGGTCGTTCACCAGTGAGCGGGCGATGGCGACGCGCTGCTGCTGACCGCCGGAGAGCTGCTTGGGCCGGTGGTCAAGGCGCTCGGCCAGCCCGACCATCCTGGCGAGGCGCTCGCAGTGTTCGAGGCAGGTGGAGAGATCACGGCCCTGGTAGAATAGGGGAACGTGAATGTTCTCGATGACGGTGAGCTGCTGGATGAGGTTGTAGCTCTGGAAGACGAAGCCCAGCGTGCGCCCGCGGAAGGCGGAGAGCGCGTCGTCGTCCATGGTCGCGACATCCTCGCCGCCGAGGTAATACTTGCCGGCGCTCGGGCGGTCGAGACAGCCGAGGACGTTGAGGAGGGTGGACTTGCCGGAGCCGGACGCGCCCATGATGGCGACGTATTCGCCGGGCATGATGGTGAGGTCCACGCCGCGCAGGGCGCGCACCTCGACATCGCCCATCCGGTAAACCTTCTCCAGCCGCTCGATGCGGATGATGGCGCGGTCGCTCATGGAGCGGAGGAACTGCGGGCAGGGCGCTCGGCGGTGCGGGCGGGCTTCTCGGTGGCGGGCTTGTCGGTCGTGCGCTCGGGCTTGGCCGGCTTTTCGGGGCGCGGGGTGGAACTTGTGGTTTTGGCGGAGTTGCTGCCGCTCGACACGCGGACGCCCGGCGGCAAGGCGTGGTCCTTGGTGGACTTGTGGGCCGGCGGTGCCACGGGCGGGAGCTTGGGCAGCGGGCGGTTGGTGCCTTCCTCCTCGTGGTTCAGCACCGAGCCGTCGAGGGAGATGGTGTCGCTGTTGGCCAGCGCGGAGAGGAGCACGCGGTCGCCCTCGGCGAGGCCCTTGCGGATTTCAATCATGCGGTCGTTGAACAGGCCGACCTCGACGGGCACGGACTGGTCTTTCTCGTCGCGCTGGACGAAGCAGACCTGCTGGCCCTTGACGGTGGTGACGGCCTGGATCGGGACGGTGAGGACTTGCTGGAGGTTGGTGACCACGATCTCGGCGCGGCCGGAGACGCCCGGCTTGATGTCGGAGAGGGACTCGTTGATCCAGACCTCGGTCGTATAGACCTTCATGTTCGGGTTGTAATAGCGGCTGGTGGTGTCGGGCAGGACGGCGACCTTCTTGACGATGCCGGTGAACTGCTTGTCGGGCAGCGAGTCAATCGTGACGTAGGCGCCGAGGCCGGGCTTGACCTGCCGGACGTGCGACTCGTGGACCTTCACCTCGATCATCATCTGCGTCACGTCGGGCAGCTTGAGGAGGTCCTGCTTCTGCCGGATGCTCGCGCCCTGCTCGATGAGGATGCCGCTGCCGCTGGCGCTGCCGGTGGCATAGACCACCAGCCCGTCCTGCGGCGCGTAAATCTTCGTCAGCTCAAGCTGCCGCTTCATGTCCGCCAGGCGCTCGCGCTGGAGTTCCAGGGTGTTTTGCTTCGCGGTCACGTCCGACTCGTAGGACTTGATGGTGGAGGTGGCCTTCTGCCTGACCTGCAACAGCGAGAGCCGGGCGGTGTCCAGCGCCGCCTCCAACTGTCGGACGGACTTGGGATAGGTGTATTTGGTCGCGAGGCGCAGCTCCTCGTCCGCCTGCGCGATGGTGATTTCCTGGCGCTTCATCGTGAGCGTGTCGGCCTTCAGCTCGTCCTTGGTGGCGTAGCCCTTGGCCTCGAGCGTCTTGGTCCAGTTGAGCCGGTCCTGGGCGCGCTGCATCTCCTCCTGCGCGATGGTGATGCGGGCCTGGATGGCGCGCTCCTGCTGCGGCCAGTCGCCCTCCTTGTATTTCTCCAGGTCGGAGATGGCGAACTCGACCTTGAGCGTGGCGTCCTTGACGGAGGCGTCCATGGTGAGCTTCTGGATTTCCAAGTCCTCCTTGGCCTTGCTGTAGGAACCCTCGGCGTTCTGCACGGTGACTTCCTGGTTCGCGATCTTCTCCTTCAGGCCGGAGGAATCCAGCTCCACGAGCAGCTCGCCCTGCTTCACCGTCGTGCCCTCGGGGACGACGCTGACGATGGTGGTGCCGCCCTCCAGCTCGTTGCGGATGATCAGCTCCTGCACCGCGCGCAACGTGCCGCCCTCGACGAGGGAGACGAGGAAGTCGCCCCGCTTGACGGTGTAATAGCTGTTCGTCTGCGCGACCGGTTTGCGGCTGCGGAACGCGTAGGTGGCACCGGCGATCGCGGCCAGCAGGAAGAGCAGCAGCCACACGGGGCGCTGGCGGATGAATTGTAGGAATCGGGTCATCGGTCAGTTCCAAAAATCTTGTCCGGCGGCGCAACCGCATCGCCACTGCCGTCGGGCTTGCGCTTCTGCGGCGGCGTGGTCGCGGCGGGGAGCGGCTGCGGCTGGAGCCACCAGCCCTCGCCTTCGGCCCGCAACGCCCCCACGTCCACCAGAAACTTCAGCCGCGCCGCGAGGTAGTCCACCAGCACCTGCGTCACCGCGTTCTGCGCCTGCACCTGCGCCGTCTGGGCTTCGAGCTGGTCGCGGATTTGCGAGCGCCCGGCCTGGAGCAGGATGCTGGCGGCGTCCACGCGCTGGTCGGCGAGGGCGAGGGCGTTGGTCTGGATGACGTAGTTCTGCTGCAACTGCTCAAGGTTGCGCAGGCCCTGCCGCACCGCGTCGCGGCTGGTGTCCAGCGTCAGCGCCAGCGAGCGCAGCGAGCGCTCGAAGAGGATGAGCGTGCTGCGGTAGGCGTTGCGCTGGAGCAGGCGGTCGAAGGGCAGATCCAGTTGCAGGCCGGCGTTGGCGGTATATTGCGACACGTCGAACTTGGAGTAGTTGACCGAGTCGTTCGCCAGTGACACGCCGGAGACGAAGGTCAAATCCGTCTTCAGCCGGTCGGCGGCGACGACAATCTTGCGTTTGCTGTCCTCGAAGCGGTCAATCTCGTTGAGCAGGTCGAGCTTGTGCTCCACGGCGGCGGCGAAGGCGGCGTCCTCGCTGGTCTCCACCGCGAGCAGGCCGGTCTTCTTCAAGTCATCGAGGACGTTGTCGTCCAACGCCAGTTCCACACCGAGCGGCAGGCCAAGCGTGATCTTGAACGAGTCCAGGGCCGTCTGGAACGCCTCCACCGAGCTGATGTAGGCGCTCTTGCCCTTGAGTTCCTCCTGCTGCGCCTGGTCCACCTCGAACTTGGGACGGCGTTGCGCCACAAACTGCGCCTCCAGCAGCTCGCGGATTTTCACGAGCTTCATGTAGTTGTTGTAGGCGTTGCGCACCGTGTCCTTGCGTTGGAGCAGGCGATAGTAAGTCGTGACGATGTCCACCGCGAAGGTCTGCTGGAACAGCGCGAAGGCCCGCAGGTCGTAAATCACCTCGCGTTCCGCCTGCCGCAGCACCTCCGCCACCACGTCCGCGCCCGCGCCGCGCAGCAGGGGCTGCGTGAAGTTCAGCGACATGACCGTCGTGACCGAGCGGCGCGGGTCGCCGGTGAAGTAACGCAGCAGGTCGTTGGCGAGCGTCGCGCTGATGGTGCCGCCGCTCTGGAGGAGTTGAGAAAAGCCAAGGCTGCCGCTGCCGTCCACGCGGCCATCCTTGTCCGATTCGCGGACCACCCCCGCGCCCAGCGATGCGAACGGGCGTTTCGCGAACTCATGCCGCTCGCCGGTCAGCGTGAGCGCGGCGAGGTAGAGCGTCTCCTTGCGGAACTGGTATTGGCGGTTGTGCGCGACGGCGAGCTTGAGCGCGTCGTCGAGCGTGATGACCTGCCGGCCGCTGCCGCCCTTGCGCTCGCCGAGCAGTTCTTCCCAGCGGATGCCCTGCGGGTCGCGTTGGGAATACGGCGTGTCAATCGAGAAGGCGTTGGTCTGGCCGAAGAGCAACCGCTCCTTGCGGCCAAGTATGCCATAGGTGTCCTTGTCCGCCTGCGCGTGGTAATGCTGCTTCGAGCAGCCGGCCGCCAGCAGCCCCGCCAGCAGGAGCAGCGTTTGCACAGCCGTCCACCCGCGAGACGGCGCGGCCGCCATCCCGCGCCGCGTCGCGCCCCCGAGGCGCTGAAGTTGTCCGGCTTGCGTGACCAAAACGTTGCTGCTCAAAAACAAGTGCGGGGGATAGACGCGGGCATCGTTGGCCGGTTTCAATTCATTGTCAGGCATGGGCAGGCTTTTCGCGCCCGCCGCCCGGGCGGGAAACCCCCGCACGCCAGCCTTGAGATGACCAAGTTTGGACTTTTGTTCGCGGCCCGGTTGTGGCATATGCCTCACGGTCTTTTCGACGGGAACCGGGTTTTGCAGCCTTGGCCGGATCGAGGCGATTTATGACTGTCTTTTCTGTTGTTGTCTGCGCGGCGACCGGTTTTCTGGTGTCCTGGGGACTCATCCCCGTGATCTTGGATGCTTGCCGCCGGGCCAGCGGCGCGCACCGCGACACCTGCTTCCATCACACCGACAAGGCGCCGATTCCGCGCTTCGGCGGGATCGCATTGGCGGCCGGGTTCACTGCGGTCGTGCTGGCCGCCGCGTATTTCGCCGAGGGTGGCATTTCCCGCGAGATGCTCACCGTGGTGGGCTGCTCCCTGGCCATGTTCGGGCTGGGCATTCTGGATGACCTGCGGCCCATCGGCGCGCGGATGAAGCTGCTGGGGCAGGTCGCCATCGCCGGGGTCGTGGCGTTCGGCGGCACCAGCATCGAGGTGGTGACCAATCCGATCACGGGCGCGGGACACGACATCGGCATTTGGGGAGTGGCGGCCACGGTGCTCTGGCTCGTGGTGTTGACCAACCTGATCAACATCATTGACGGGATTGACGGCCTGGCGGGCGGAATCAGCCTCATGTTGATGGTGCTGCTGGTCCACGCCAGTCTGGGCAGCTCCTCGTTTCTGCTGCTGCTGGCGGTGGGCATGATCGGGGCCCTGGTCGGCTTTCTCTATTTCAACTTTCCGCCGGCGCGCATCTACATGGGCGACGGCGGGGCCTATTTCCTCGGGTTCCTGATCGGCGGGCTGACCTTGGTGACCGCTCAAAAAGGCACCGTGGCCGCCGCGCTGGTGGCCCCGGTGTTCGCGCTGGCGCTGCCCATCCTGGACGTGGCGCTGGCCATCGTGCGCCGCGGCGTCAAGGGCCTGCCGGTGTTCCGGCCCGACCGGCGGCACATCCACCATCGCCTGGTGGAGTTCGGCTTCTCGCACCGGCGGACCCTCCTGACGCTTTACGTGCTCTCCACGCTGTTCCTGCTCATGGCGTTCGGCGTGTTCTGGTCGCAGGGCCGGCTGGTGCCCCTGTTCCTGGGGCTGTCGTTTCTCGTCGTCATCTACATCGTCCACTCCTTCGGGCTGGTTTCCTCCAAGTATTCCATCCGCACCTTCTGGCGCGACGTGCAAAGCATTCGCCGGGAAACCCGCTACACCATGCTGCTGGCCCAGTGGCTCGAAATGGAGGCGGAGCGCTGCCAGTCGCCGGGCGAGCTGTGGGAAAACTTCGTCTTCTTCGCCAACAAGCTCGAACTGGCCGAGGTCAAACTCTGCCTGCGCGAAGGCCAGCTCGTCTGGCAGGCCCCGGACCAGCCGACGGCGGCGGACGAACTGGAGCGCAAACATCACGACTTCCACGGTTCCGCCATCACCGGCATTGAAGTGGCAGTGCGGAGAGGGGTCATGAATCCCAAACTCTTTGAGATGAAATCCGAACTGGCGGCGGAAGCCTGGTTCAAAGCCGCCACCCGCTGGCGGGCGACCAACCATGCCGACATCGAACTGGCGGCGGACAGCAAGCGCCTGGTGGCTGTTCGAACGGTAATCGCCCGAGTCCCCGCGTAAAACAAACTCGTCCCCCCTCTCCGCGATGAGCGGGCGTTCCTTGCTGGGGCCATCCCACGGTTCCGCAGCCCGTTGGGAACTGCGCCCTCAACCGGCCAGCTTCCACCCGCATCGAAGCCCCACCTTGGTCGCCCTGCGCCGCGGAAGCGGGGAAAGGTTTCGCTTCCCAAGTGCCGGCTCACGATTAACATCCGCCCGTGCAGCGCGCAGAATTCTGAGTCACCGGCCTTGCTTCATGGAGACACCACGGACATCTCCCGACGCGAACGGCTCCGACGATGACGGCCGGCTTAAAATCTATTTCCTGCCGAACTTGATGACGGCGGGGAACCTTTTCTGCGGGTTCCTGGCCATCACCAAGATCGTCGAGGCCAAGCTCGACCCGGTGGTGGACCCGACCTACCCGAACATCCGCGCGGCCCTGCTCTACATCCTGCTGGCGTGCATCTTCGACCTGCTGGACGGGCGCGTGGCGCGGATGGTGGGCAAGGAAAGCCCGTTCGGCCGCGAGTTTGATTCCCTGGCGGACATCGTGTCGTTTGGCGTGGCCCCCGCGTTCCTGGTGCACCGCATCGTGCTGCGCGATGTGTTCCAGGGCATCCCCGAACTGGGCTGGCTCATCGCGGCCATCTTTCTCATTTGCGGCGCCTTCCGCCTGGCGCGGTTCAACTGCCTCGCCGCGCTGCCGCAGTCGAAGCAGAACACGTCCGGCGAGTTCACCGGCGTGCCCATCCCGGCGGCGGCGGGCATGGTGGCGTCGTTGACGCTCTTCCTCATCTGGTGGGAGGGCAAGGAGTTCGCCGTGGGGAGCTGGCGCTACGTCCTGCCCGTGCTGCTGCTGTTCCTCTCCTACCTGATGGTCAGCGAGGTGAAATACCCGTCGTTCAAGAAGTTCAACTGGCGCTCGACCAAGCCGTTCAGCAAGATGCTGATCATCCTGGTGGTGCTGGCCTTCTTCTTCGCGCTTTGGGAACGCGTCCTGCCCGTGGTCGCCCCGCTGGTCTTCACGCTCTACCTGCTCTACGGCTTCATCCGTCCCAAAATCTCCCGCCAGATGCGGCATGACATCGAGGAGGACGACGAGGAGGACGAGGGCAACAAAGCCGTCCCGCCTGACGCCTGACCATGTTCGCCGACTATCCGTTTCTGGAAGCCTTCCTGACCGGCCTCATCAGCGGCTTCCTCGTGTCCATCCCGGTCGGCCCCATCAACGTCACCATCATCCACGAGGGCGCGGAGCGCGGGTTCCGGTGGGCGTGCTTCATCGGGCTGGGCGCGGTGCTGATGGAGGCCATCTACTGCGCCATCGGCTTCGCGGGCTTCTCGGAGCTGTTCACCACGAACATCGCCAAGGCCGTCCTCCAGCTCGCCAGCTTCGCCCTGATGGCCTACCTCGGCATCAAATACCTCTTCGCCAAGGAGGTGAAAACCACCTCGCGCGGGGCCGAGCGCATGGAGGATCGTTTTCACCCGCACACCGCCTTCATGACCGGCTTCGTCCGCACGCTGGGCAACCCCGGCGTGCTGCTGCTCTGGGTCGCGCTCTCCGCCACCTTCCTCGCGCACGAGTGGGTGGAGCCGACGTGGCGGAGCAAGTCGCTGTGCATCGCCGGAGTGGCGACCGGTGGGCTGGTGTGGTTCACGCTCCTGAGCTACGTCGTCTCCGTCGGCCACCGGCACCTCTCGGATAAATCCCTCCTGAACATGACCCGCTCCGCCGGCGGAATGCTCCTCGTGGCCGCGCTCGCGCTGGGCTACAAGCTCGCGTTGCTGCTGGCCATCGTGCTGAGAAGCGCGGGCACGCCGAAACACTGAGCGCACCTCACGCCAGCGCCCGCTCAATCACGCTCCCCGCCACGTCCGTCAGCCGCTCCTCGCGTCCGCCGTGCTTGAAGGTTAGCCGCTCGTGGTCGAAGCCCATCAGATGCAGCATCGTCGCGTGGACATCGTGGACGTGCGTCTTGTCCACCGCCGCGCGCAGGCCCACCTCGTCCGTCGCGCCGATGACCGTGCCGCCCTTCGCGCCGCCGCCGGCCAGCCACATGCAGAAACCGTGCGGGTTGTGGTCGCGACCGTCCGGACCTTCGCTCATCGGCATCCGGCCAAATTCGCCGCCCCATACGACCAGCGTGTCGTCGAGCATCCCGCGCGATTTCAAATCCTTCAGCAACCCCGCCACCGGCAAATCGCTCTGCGCGCACAGCCGCGAGTGGTTCTCGTCCATCTTCGAGTGGCCGTCCCAGCCATTCGTGTCGCCGCAATACACCTGCACGAACCGCACGCCGCGCTCGACCATCCGCCGCGCCAGCAGGCAGCGCAGGCCGAACTCCGCCGTCACCGGCCGGTCCAGGCCGTAGAGCTTCCGCGTCGCCGCGCTCTCGCCGCCCACGTTCACGACCTCGTGCGCATGGCTCTGCATGCGGAACGCGAGTTCGTAGGCCGAGATGCGCGCGGCGAGTTCGGAGTCCTGCTCGTTCGGAGCCAGCCCTTCGCGATTCAACTGGTTGATGAGTCCGACCGTCGCCTGCTGCTGCGCGCCGCTGATGCCGTCGGGCGTGTTCAAGTGCAGGATCGGCGAGGCTCCGCCGCGCAACACTGTGCCCTGATACGCCGCCGGCAGGAAGCCGTTGCCCCACGCGGGCGCGCCGCCCTTCACCCAGCCCGCCGGGTCCGGCATCACCACGAACGCCGGCATGTTCTGATTCTCCGTGCCCAGCCCGTAGGCCGCCCACGCGCCGAGGCTCGGCTTGCCCATGAGAATCGAGCCGGTGTTCATCATGTAAACCGACTCCGGGTGCGTGACGCTGTCGCCGTGGCAGCCGCGCAGCAGGCAGAGGTCGTCCGCGCACGACGCGATGTGCGGCAGCCAGGCCGAGATTTCCATGCCGCACTGCCCGTGCGCGCGGTAAGGCCGCAACGACGGCAGCAGCTTGTTCTTCGCCACGTTGCGCCGCGTCTTGAAGCTGCCGAACGACTCGGGAATCGGCTGCCCCCCCAGCCGCACCAGCTCCGGCTTAGGCTCGAACAAGTCCACATGACTCGGCCCGCCGGACATGAAGAGGAAAATCACCCGCTTGGCGCGCGGCGCGAAGTGCGTGGCCTGCGGCGCGAGCGGGTTCGTGATGCGCGACGAAGTTAGGGGAGACGCCAACAAACTGTCCTGCTTCAGCAGCGACGCCAGCGCAGCCATGCCAAACCCGCCGCCGGCGCGCTCAAGGAACCTGCGGCGTGATGTCGCGCGGGTGGCGGGAGCGTTGGGTCCGGGGCAGGTGTTCATCCGAGCAGCTCCTTCTTGTAATCGCGCGCGGGCAAGCCGTAGCCCGCGCGTCGTTTCGCCAGCGCGGGCGCAATGATTTCCGTGCGCGGGTCAATCTCCCGGCCAAAGATGAGCGGCCACAGCCGCCGCGTGTTGTTGACCAAGTCGGAGGCGTTCTCCTCGTCGAAGCTCGGCCGGAACAAATCCACCGCCATCTGCAACTCGTGAATCATCTCCGCCTCCGTCGGGTGCCCCGTCTTGCGGATGACCACGCGGAAGGCTTCAAGATCCTTTTCCTCCAATCGGTTCAGCTTCGCGATGAGGATGTCAATCGGGTGCGGGAAGACGAACGTGCAATGGCCGTAAGGCACTGTCGTCGCCCGCATCAACCAGTGCGGACTCGTGCGAAAGTTCAGCCCGGAGCAGACTTGGATGTAAAAATCCGCCTGCCCTTGAGCCGCCCCGATGGAGTTGACCCAAGGCTGCAAATCCTCCTCGTCGCAGAACACATCCACGTCGGCGCTGATGAGCGTCCGGTCCACTTGTATTTGAATGGGAGCAGAACCAAACGCGGCGATGCGCCACGAGCGGTCACGCGGCAGGGAGTCAGCCAGCTTGCACAGCAACTGCCCGGCCGCCGTGCTCAAGTCAACCGAGCCGATGGATGAAACTGTAGCCATTGCGCCTGCGGGCGGAGATGCTGTGATAGGCCTGGTCAAGCAGCCGGTTTGTCACCGCCGGGTCGTGGTAAAACCGCTCGGCCAGCGCACGGTCGCGGGCGTTCCACGGCTGGTTCGCAGCCTTCTTGAGCAGCAGCCGCGCGGCGATGCGCGCCTTGCGCCAACTGGGTCCTGGCTTCGGAAACTGCATGGTCACTGGTTAGCTCAGGTTAGCCGGACAAGCCAGCCAGAATTTGCCGGGCCGACTCGCCGCCCCGCCGCTTCAATACGCATACACAAACTCGTTCAGGTTGAACAGTGCCCGGCAAAACTCCGTGAGCGGCGATTGCGCGAGGAACTGCGCCGCCACCGTCTGTTCCCGTTCGGTCGGCGGGCGGTTGAGAATGAGCCGGTAGGCCAAGGCCACTCGCGCGCGCGGCTCCTTCGCGTCGCGCTCCAGGCGAGCCGTGACCACGCGGCTGGCGGCCAAGACTTCCTCCGCGTTGAGCAGCGTGAGCGACTGCGGGGCGGTAGTGCTGCGACCGCGCTCGGGGCAGGTGAGGTTGCTGTCCGGCGCGTCGAAGACTTCGAGGAACGGGAAGCGCAGGTTGCGCTTGGCAAAGATGTAGAGGCTGCGGCGGTCGTGCTCGCGCGCGTCGGCCGAGACGTTCCAGCCCTTCGAGCCTTTGATGGCGTCGGCGGGGATCGGCGGGAAGACACCCGGCCCGCCGAGCTTCGCGTTCAGCCGCCCGCTCACTGCCAGCAGGCTGTCGCGGATGACCTCGCCTTCGAGCCGCAGGCGGTTCATGCGCCAGAGGAGCGTGTTGGAGGGATCGGCAGCGATGGCTTTGGAGAAGTGATTAGTAATTAGTGATTGAGTAGGTGAGGAGGTGGCCGGCGGTGACTGCTTACTAATTACTAAATACTGATTACTTTCCCCCGTCGCCTGCCGATACGCCTCACTCATCACCATCAGCCGGTGCAGCTTCTTCAAGCTCCAGCCGCCCGCGATGAACTCGCTCGTGAGCCAGTCGAGCAGCTCGGGATGCGACGGCTTCGCGCCGTGCGTGCCGAACTCGCTCGGCGTCGCCACGAGGCCGCGACCGAAGTGGTGCTGCCACACGCGGTTCACGATGATGCGCGCGGTGAGCGGGTTTTCCGGGCTGGCAATCCACTCGGCGAGCTGTGCGCGCGGGCTGGCGACTGAATCCGGCTTCGGCTTGAACGCCGGCAGCACCGACGGAAATCCCGCCGGCACGAGGTCGCGCGGCTGGTTGTAATCGCCGCGATGGAGTAGGTGCGCGCGGGCCGGAATCGCGTTGCTCGTCGCCAGGGTCAGCGCGGCGGGCAGTGGCGTGGGCGCGGAAAACTGCTTCGCCGCGTCCGCCAGTCCGCGCCGACGCTCCTTGTTCGTTCCGCTCAATGCGGCCAGCAGTTCCTTCTCCGTGACTTCGGCCGCCTTGGCCGTCTCGAACGCCAGGTTCGCCTGTGCGGCGGTGCGCTGCTCCGGCGGCGTGTTGTGCGCCTCGCGGACCTCAGGCGGCTGCCTGGCGAGCTTCGCGGCGCTGAGCCGCTCGCGATACGGCGCTTCAAGCGCGGCGAGTTCGCGCACGGCGGGACGCGCCTCGTATTCCTTCACCGCGCGCTCGTGAGCGGCGCGTTCCTCCGGCGATGGCACGGGCGTCTCGCGCTTGAACGCGGCCGGCATGAAGAACGCCTGCATCGCGAAATAATCCCGCTGCGCGAACGGCTCGAACTTGTGGTCGTGGCAGCGCGCGCAGCCGAACGTCTGGCCGAGGAAGACCGACGCCGTCGCGTCCGTCATGTCGTTGAGCGTGTCGAGGCGGCGCTGAATCTGGTCCGAGCTGTCCGTCATGTCCGGGCCGATGAGGTTGAAGCCCGTGGCGATGAGCGCGTCGCGGTCGGCGGGCCACAGCTCGTCGCCGGCGATCTGCTCGCGCACGAAGCGGTCGTAGGGCTTGTCCGCGTTGAGCGAGCGCACCACGTAGTCGCGGTAACGCCAGGCGTTCGGGCGGGTCACGTCGTGCTCGAAGCCCTCCGTGTCCGCGTAGCGCGCGAGGTCCAGCCAGTGCCGGCCCCAACGCTCGCCGTAGTGCGGCGACGCGAGCAGCCGGTCCACGACCTTCGCCCACGCGTCGGATGAAGTGTCCGCCAAGAAAACGTCCACCTCCGCGAGCGTCGGCGGCAGTCCGATCAAGTCCAGCGACACGCGGCGCAACTGCGCCTCCTTGGCGGCGGGCGGAGAGAACGTGAGGCCAGCGGCGTGGAGCTTCGCGAGCAGGAAGGCGTCGAGGGGAGAGTAATTAGTGATTAGTGAAGAGTGATTGGTTCCGCCGCCACCGGACTGATTACTAATCACTTCCTTACTTATCACTGGCACGGGCGGCCGCTTCACCGGCTGGAACGCCCAGTGCGCGCGGTCGGCGGCGGTGATGGCGAACTCACGCGGCGCGGCGGATACCACCGCTGCCGCAACGAGCAGCAGCGCGAGCAGGAGGGCTTCTTTGACGATCCGGGGCCGGGGCATCGGCAAGTCAGACGGGCGGGCGAGGCGGCGGTTTCACCCGTTACCAAGTGCTCACGGCGCTTCGGCGGCCGGGGTGGGGTGCGACACCATCAGCAAGCGGCGCTCGCCATTGGGCAGCTTCACCAGCGCGACCGGCTGGTCCTGCTGCGCGAGCAGTTTGAGGAACTCCTCGTCGTCCACGCGCTTCACGGCGAACGGCTCGGCGGGCGGAGCGGGGGTAACTTGGTGCGCAAGCTGCGAAGCTGGCTCGCTCGTGAGCAACAGCTTCGCGCTCAGGCCCAGCACCGCGAGTCCGGCGACCGCGCCCGCCAGCGTGCGGCGCTGGCGGCGGCGCGCCTTCTCCGCGCGAACCAAGTTCAACACCGCGTTCGCAGATGGGCCGCTGGCGGCGGATTCATCGAGCAGCTCGTGGAGGAGTTCCTCGTGGTCGGGATTGGGCTTCATGGCAGGCGGGGACCTTGTGCCGACGGCTTCCAGCCGCCGTCGGGCGTGGGCGTGTTGCGGAGCGGCGACTGGAAGTCGCCGGCACGGAGTTCGGCGGCGATGAGTTCGCGCAGGCGCTGGCGGGTGCGGGCGAGCCGGCCTTCAATGGCGCGGGCGGTGGTGTTGAGGCGCGCGGCGGTCTGCTCCAGCGGGACACGGTGGAAGTAACGGTCGGCGATGAGGCCGCGTTCCTCGGCGGTGAGCTGCGCGAGCGCGGCGTCCAGCGCCGTGAGCAGTTGCGTTTCGGCCTCGACGGAGCTGTCGGAAAGAGTCTCAGGCTGGCCACGCAGCCATTCACCGAAGCGGGCCAGCGCGCCGCGATAGCGACCTCCCGTGCGGCTCAAGTCTGTGGCGGCGCTGCGGGCGGCACAGGCGAGCCAGCTCCAGAGCGCGGCTTCATCCGGCAGCACGCGGATGTGGCGGACGACGCGCAGATACGTGGCCTGCGCGATTTCCCCGGCCAGCGTCCCGTCGCCGCGCGCGAGGGCGAAGCTGTAACGCATGAGGCGCGCATGCCAGTGCTCGTGCAGCCAGCGGAACGCTGCCTCGTCGCCGGCCCGCAGCGCGGCGGTGAGCGCGGGCGTGTCGGCGAAGCGGATGCACGCGGCAGCTCCGGGCTGCGCCGATGCGGGTTGTGCGTCGGCGTGCACGAGGCAGCCGGGGAAGGCGGGCAACGCGGTTGTCGGGCTACTTGGCACTCGGTGGTTTAGGAGCAGGATTCTGCGACTGTCGTAGTTCCCTTTGCAACTCGCGTAATTCCTTGTCCCGGTCAGCCAAGTCCGTTTGCAGCTTCATCATTCTTTGGGCTGCGGCGGCCTGCCCGACGTTCTGCTCCAAGGCCTGGAGGAGTTGGTTTACGAGCAAGTGAACCGCCTCGGTTGAGTTGACCACCAGGACGTTGGTCTTCTCGTGAAAGGCGAGCGAGACCTGATTTTCCGCCACGCCATCGGTCTTGAGAACTTCACGCAACGTCTTCTCCAAGTCAGGGAAGAGCCACGCAGACGGCTTTGGATTTCCGACGTCATCGAGGCCGAGGCGCGCGTCGGCTCTGCTTGTCACGGCTCCAAGTGGGTAGATGCGCGTGAGGCGGCCCGACGGGGAGGTGGCTGACGCGGGTCGTCCTGCGGGCATCATCATCGGTGCAAGCATGCCGGGAGGTGCTGATAAAGGCTTGGGCTTGGCGCGGAAGGTGTAGCCGATGACCGGTGGCTTCTGTCCTTGAATAGCACCGCCCACGAAAACCAAGGGTGACTCCGTGCTATACATCGGCTCGACCGTGCATCCGGCAGATGTGGCGAGGAATTGCAGCGCATCCGGCCCGGTGACGTTGCGCAGGGTCACGCTGGACACTTCCAGGTTTCTCGTGTCTGGACCAAACAGGATATTCAACTGCTCCAGACCGTTACCCTCCAGCGCGTTTTGCAGATGGTCCACGGCGGCCTCCAGTTCGCTTACGGGAACCACCAGCACGGCCAGCCTGCGCGGGGCGGGTGGAGCGGGCGGCACGGGGGGCAACCCCGGCACCCCCACGGCCACCGGCGGCTTGGGCGCAACGGGCACGGCGGCGGGCGTGGCGGGCGTGGCGACGCGGGCCGGCCTCTGCTCGGCCTTGATCTGCGCGAAGGCCGGCGTCGCGCAGAGCAGGGCGGCGGTGAGGGTTGCGAAAGCGAAAGATTTCAGGCCGCAGCAACCGCGCGATGCCGCCCTCCCATTAGCACCCGGCTTCAGCCGGGTGTTGAGGCGCGAGGGGAGGAGAGCCGTTTCAACGGCTTTCGGCTCGTGGGATGGGAAACCGTTGAAACGGTTTTCCCGGCTCCATGACCGCGACACCCGGCTGAAGCCGGGTGCTAATGGGAGTTGCGTCGAGTGCGCGGAAGGTTCGGTCAACGTGTTGTTCATGGGCTTTCAGGTGGCACCCGGTCAACGCCGGGATTCACCTGTAACACGACGCCCGGCGGCGAATCCCACGGTTCATTTGCCGGGTGGCGCATTGGTGGCCGGCGCGATGAACGCATCGAACACGCGGCGCAGCTCCGGCGGCAGGCCGCCGAAGTCGTGCTTCTCTCGCGCGTCCCACGATTGCTCGTCCACGTCGCCGGGGCCGGTGATGGCCAGCTTGCGGATGTAGCGAATGGAGTTGTCAGTCCCGTCACCGCCGCCGCAGGCGACCCACAGCACCTTGCCGTCCGCGCGCCAGCCCACGGCGAACGGCGCGCCCTCGGAGAGCGCCACATCGAAGCTCTCGCCTTTCGGATGGGTCGCGGACTTGGGCCAGTCGAGCCGGCCATCGTAGTGCCTGCCGCCCTTGCCGCGCGGCGGCTTGGCGGTGATGACGAGCGTCACGCCGCTGGCCAGGTCGTATTTGCCCTCGGTCGTGGCGACGCGCGGCGCGGCGGGAAGACCGGCTCCTAAGCCGCCTTCGCGCTTGGTCTGCGCGTCGCCCCGGCGCAGGTCATCGCCGTCCGCAATCAACGTGACTTCATGCACGCGTGCCTCGGCGAAGCGGTCCGGGGTGGTGCGCTTCCGGTGGTGCGGCGTTTTCTCGATGCTGAAGGACCACGCGTGCTGCGTGGACACGTCCTTGAAGGTGAAACGCCCGCCGGCATCTGTTTTCGCGGAGGCGTAGATGCTGCTCGCGGGCCGCAGGCGGTCGCCGACCAGGACGATGCTGCGGTTGGGCACCGGCTGGCCGTCGGGCGTGAGCAGCGTGCCGCGCACCGTCGCCGCCGGGAGCAGCACGAAGTCCACGCGCAGCGGCCTGCCGGGCAGGAAAGTTTTCTGCGGCCCCGGCTGCCAGCCGCCGGCGAGCTGCTGGGGCGTCAGCTCCCAGGCCATTTGCAGGTTGCCGCCGGTGCCGAGTTCCTTCTCCGCGAAGCCCGGCTTGCCCACATGAACGATGGCCGCCTGCATGGCTCCGCGACGGTCGCCAGCGGACATCGAAATCCCGGGGCCGAAGCCGACGCGATACGCGCCGTCCGCGCCGGTCTTCCCCTTGCCCGTGACGAACAACGAACCGGCTCCGCTGCTGACGTGGATGTCCGCGTCAGGCACCGGCTGGCCCGCGCCGTCGCGCACCGTGCCCTCGACGACCCACGCGTCGGCGGCCTGCACCGGTGAATGGTCACGCGCCAGCTTCACGCGCAGCACGAGTTCGTAGAGCCAGCCCTCGCGGTGCCGGACCTTGCCGAAGCTCGACACCGCCTCGGTCGGCAGCATCCGCAGCGCGTCACGCATCGTGCGCAGGTGCGCCTCGACCTGTTTAGCCCCGGCCTGCACTTCCGCCGGCGTGAA
>Ga0172372_10002497_pt1 | contig 27881 bp, 22 predicted proteins | sample LakKiv5m_2_FD_114544 | JGI IMG/M metagenome (GOLD analysis project Ga0172372, IMG submission 114544) | Freshwater microbial communities from Kabuno Bay, South-Kivu, Congo - kab_092012_9.5m | ecosystem: Environmental > Aquatic > Freshwater > Lake | place: Democratic Republic of the Congo...
TTTGATAACCGAATTTGCCAAGATTATTTAAAAAATCATTGATGACGGCACCCGTCCCTGAAGTAATTAATCCAATTTTCCGAGAAAGATCCGGTATTTCTCTTTTCCTTTCTTCTAAAAATAAACCCTCTGCATCAAGCTTCTTTTTCAGCTTATCATAGGCCTTTTTTAGCGCTCCTTCTCCAACCAACTCCGCTGAAGAAACTTTGAATGACAATCTGCCGTTCGGTTTATATATGTCCGGCGATCCCTCAACGATTAATTCTAATCCGGCCTCAAATTCAATACCACTTAATTCATAACTTCGCTTCCACATCAAACAACTAATAAGACTCCCGTCATCCGAATCTTTAAGCGAAAAATATACAACTCTTTCTCTTATATCAACACTGCTGATTTCTCCTTGAATCCGAGCATAAAGCACGCTAATCTTTTGATTAACAAAATCTAAATAAGCGCTTACGGAAAAAGGTTTATTTGGTTGATCATTATTATAAATTGCTTTTAAAGCCTCGTCATTACCATTTATAATTGCCAAAACTTCCTCGCCATATTTTTCAAACTTTCTTTCCTTAATGCCTTTAATCGTCAGCATCTCATCTTTTGTTTTCGGCTTCATCGTCGCGATAGCCTCCAAAGATTTATTTGGAAAAACCCGAAAAAGCGTCAGGCCCTCTTTTTGAGCGACAACCGTTCTCCATTTTTTTAATTTTTCTAACAAATCCTGACTCATTACTTAAAATCTTAAACACTTATCCCAATATTCATAAAGTTTCTTTGTTGCCATCAAATCGCCAACATTATATTTGGCAATATCCAAAAATCTTTTTTCTTTAAATAGCTGGCTAACATCGTCCCCTGTTATGCCTTCGGCTTTTGGACTTTTTATGCCAAACGCGCGACTCCATAAATGCAAACCGCCTTTTTTACGGACCGAGCCATAAAAAGTTAATTGATCCAATAAATCAATATGCTTGGCATCAGCAAGCTGCTGATACAAATATCGTCCATGCATTAAATCTTTGCTGGGCCGAATGCCGTGAACAGCTGAACGGATCATTAAGAAAGGCACGTCAAAAGCTCTGCCGTTAAAACTAATAAATTCTTGATAGCTCTTAGCGCCATTCCAAAAATTCTCCAACATTTCCTTCTCGGTCATTGGCTTAAACTTGATACCGTTTTCTTCTGCCTCTTGCAAGGCGACATCCGGCGCCTGAAAATAAACTGCCCCTTTTTCTTTTTCGCAATCCAAGACCCCAATAGCCACAATTTCTCCGGTCAAAGCTGAAAAACCAAGACCAGCCTTTAAATCTTCCAAGGCCTCTTGATATTCGTCTTCGCCTCCAGACTCTTTTTTGATCCACTTAGTCAAAACATCCTGCGTTGTCGCGTCCAGCGCATCAAAATTCTCGCCGATGGTTTCAATATCAAAGATTAACTTAGGCATAATTATTTATTGTTCGAACAAAATTACAATAATCGCAATCCGAATTAGCATTTGGAATATTATCGCTATTCAAGCACTTATAAATATTTTTAATCGTCTTCTCTACCCATTCATCGCTTCCTTCATATGGAATCAAGGTGACTTCAAATTCCAGTTTCGCATCAAAAGCCTGTTTATCTTTTTTCCCATTACAATAAACAAAGTAACCAGTATTCGAAACCTTATAACCATTTTGTCGCAATAACCATTGGTAAACCTCCATTTGCCGTTTATAGCCATCCTGCCATTCCTTGTTTAGCTCGGTTATCTCTTCATCTTTTGAAGTAGATTTATAATCAACGACAATATATTCTCCTTTTGAATTTTGCCAAAGATCGTCAATGGCACCGAATATTAAAAGATTAGTTGGCTTATGCAAATATTGAATACCAGTAAAATTATGCCGCCATTTATCGAGGTCTTCATGCGGAACTGGACGGGCGTCAACACCATATTTTTCGATCAAAGGATGCTTTGTTCCGGCAACGCGGTGAATATCAAACTCAAGTTTTAAAAGATGATCCACGGCTGAATTTAAAGCAAATGGAAAACCTGGTGGCCGACCGACGCCTAATTTTCGATCATAATAAAAACAACGCGGACATTCCAAAAACAAATCTATTTTGGATCGAGACAACTTAAATGGCTCAGAAGATATCCGGTTATACATTCCCCTCGCTCTTTGTGGTGTATAATATTCCGACATAAATTTTTATTTAATAACAGGATCAATTCCTAATTCATCGAGTTTTTTCCACAAGCTGTCCAATGATTTTTCTTTGTATCTATAAAAAGAGCTTCCATTAACTCGCCAGAACTCCCAGCCGGCTCTACGTAATTGTCTTTCTCGAATTTGATCCTCTTCCCAGTTTTCTAACGTATGATACTGGTCTCCGTCGCATTCAACGGCTAAACGAGCATTTTCACCCTGGATAACTAGATCAATTCTATATCCAATCACAGGATATTCGGGAATCACTCGATAACCCCTATCTATCAATATATTTCCTACGTCAAACGAGAATTTAGAAGCCCTTCCATTATCATATTCCTTTTTCAGTGCCATCCTACCCATCTCTAATTCTTCAGTTTTAGGATTGTAATACCAATTAAGAAGTTTAAATCTCCAATCATTTTGATTCCTGAACTCATTCAATGGAATAGAATGATACAAAAATACTTGATCGCGTCCTCGCGTTGCCGCTACATTAAATCTTTGAGCCGCGTCTTTCTTTGTCAAAGGCGCTACTACATCTTCCGCGTTATTTGGGTCAAGCGCTTTCACCATCGAAAGAAACATCACATCTCTTTCATCTCCCTGAAATGCATAAGCATCACCACAAATAATGTTTCTTTCCTCAATAACTTTTTCTCCAATCTTAGGATGCTTGAGGAGCAGATCTTTAATATATTTTGCTTGATCATCAGCAAGAAGCGAAATAACGCCAAACGTGCAAAAACATCCATCTGGACGTCGCTGATAACTCGGATTCTGTATCAATTCAGCAATTTTTTCTACAATCTCCTTTGCTTCCGGCTCGTTCACTTTATTATTTGTATTTTGATATCCACCCTCAACCAGAATCGGAACCAAAGCTGGTTTGAGCAATCCCTTGGGATGCGGATGCCGTAGGGGTTTTAATTTACCTTCGTAAATGTGGTGATTGCTAAAAGCAATAACTTCCGGAACACACCTAAAGTGCTCATTGAGTTGTATCATGTTGGGTATCCTAATTTCCGCAAGCGTAAACAAGCTCGAAGTGATTGAAAAATTATCCTTATGCGGAATATCATGCAAAAATCGCGAAATAAGTTCGAAAATTCTTTCTTGGTCTTGGAAAATTCCGGCCGGACTGATTTGATCAGGGTCTCCGACCACAAGTAATTTTTTGCCGAGATAAGCTATTGTAAGGCCACGAATATCACATTGACTAGCCTCATCAAAAATAACCACATCAAACATTCCCGCTTTGGGGTCAGAAAACATCTGTGCAGCGCGATGCAGCGGCATAATCCAGACTGGCACCGCATTTTTTGCCTCTCTTAATGAAACCTGAGCCGCATTAAGCCACTTATTTGCATATTTTCCGGTGCCCTTTCCTAACTTTTTCATTGCATCAGACCATGCCATCAACGCATCACGTTGCTTTTTTGTGACTTTATCTATCTGCCTTTGCCAAGCAAGAATAGTAACAAGTTCAGCATTAAGTTGAAATTCTTTTTTTGTAAGACGCTCGTGCTGGGCTTGAAGTTCGTCAACGCTTACATGATTATGGATTTCGTCTAACCAAGATTGCAAGCGGGCAATTTTCCAAGCCAGCTCAAGATTATCGGGGCAATAAAATTTTTGTTTTTGGTCCGCAAGTCCAATAATATTTTGATATAGGCTGGGTGCATATTTTTTAATTTTCTCGGCAATCTCATCTAGTCGTACTGCGTATTCTTTATTCTCTATCAATACCGCCAATTCCTCAATCGCTCTTCTCCAGGCGGTACCGTTTCGTTTTTCAATCGCCCGAATAAGCTTTTCTCGGACAACGTGCCTGTTAGCTATCGGATCATCTACTATCTCTATCCATTGGCTAAATGTTTTTTCCAGATTGGCAAGGCCAAACTTGGCTACACTGGAAGCAATCAGTTCTTTCGCAGAATCAATATCTTCGATCCTTACAAATGACAAGTCGGAAAGTTGCTTAATCTTTTGAAAAGATTCTTGGATAGAGAAAAAATCATCAAAATAATTAGAAAGTCTTTTTACATTAGCGACTAAAACTTCAAGTTGAACAACATCTAAGTTTTCAGTCGATAAATCTAGCGCTCCTTTCAAGCTGCTAAAACTTTGGGAAAGAATAATTTTTATTTCGTTTTTAGCTTGCTCAAGTGAAATATATTCGTGTAAAATTTCGACTTCGTCAGAAGAATCCACTACGCTTCCATCTATTGTATATGCTTCTAGGATTTTCTTTGCACCAGGAGAAAGAAGTAATTTCCCAAAAAGCCCAAGCCTAACCTTCCCTGCTACTTTTCTTTTGATTTCATTAATAACACTCATTAAGTCATCGAATGGTAGCTTTGTCGAACCAATAATTTCATGTCCGATTAATTTTTTTTGCCCCCTTACTATCAATTCCGTTTTTTCTGCAATTTTGCTTAAAATGGCTGACCACTTCTCCCGTTCACTTTTACTCTTAACACAGGCGTCAAAAATATTACGTTCATAATTATCGTTAATCGAGATGAGTACCCTCCTCGCACCATTTAACATCTCCCAAAGTCTCTCAAGTTCTTCTTGATCCGCCATAAGAGAAGAACCAAATATCTTTTCTGAAACTTTTGATTTAGAATTCAGTTCTCTAAATTCGGAAAAGGCCCCCAAGACAACCTCTTCGTTAGGTAAGCTTTTTAAATCAGGTAGGCTAAATTTATAGAGATTCCTATCTTCCTTATTAAGCTCCAGGAGCAGGCGGTAAGCCGTCTTCAAATCGTCAGCTGTAAAATTGAGATCAATATCAAAATGAATTTTATCGGTAAACCACGATAGATTTTCATTTACTGAATGTTCACTGATTAACCCGGCTGCTTCCATTGGACTTATCTCGTCGCCGTTTATGCGCAATTTCTCAGTTGAATCAGTAAGAATATACTGACGAATTTTATTCGCAATGATAGCTTTTTCTTCGCGCGTTCGTGCGAGATCTTTTCTAACTGATTCGGCTTTACTTTCATTGAATTTCGTATAGCGTTCGCCTAAATTTGAACTTATTTCCGCTATAGATTGCTGCAAAATTTCGTCACGGCGTGCCGTTTGCTGAAGTTGCGACACCGCAAGACTGCGAATATTTTCAGGCAATTTATCGCGTAAAACCTCCAATGCTTTGCTTGTTTGGGAAGTGACCAAAACAGTCTTGCCTTGCGACAAAAAACGCGCAATTAGATTTGCTATTGTATGACTTTTTCCAGTACCTGGAGGCCCCTTAACTACAACACCATAATTTGTTTCTAAACGTTCGGCAATTCTTTTCTGCTCGTCATTCCAAGGCAATGGAAAAAATAGTTCAGCCTCCTTTAAAGCAATTTCGCGGTTTTGCTCGCCGCCCTGGGCGGCATGAAGGACATCTTGTTTGTCGTACTCTCCGATAAGATCATTGATAAACTCTGTTGATTTCGCACCATTTTGCTCAATGTCTCTACGAATTTTTTCTGCATACTTTGACCACAAACTATTTGTTCTTTTTCTGACAAAAATTACGGGCGCGTTCCAAATACTCGGGTTATCTGTCTCAATAGGTGCAGCATTCGATGTTTCCTCAAAGCGATCCTCGCTGTCTGGAGAAAGATAATTGAGAAAAGTATTTGCTTGTGATTTAAGGCTTTCAAAATGCCAAAAATCAAAAGGATTGGTATTGGTCGCCCCCATCCAAGTATCAAGATCAATTTCTGCGGGATTATCCATCTCGGAAACAGGAGTAATTTCTACGAAATTCCTAAACATTGGATCCGGGCTAATTTCGATAGTCCTCTTTGCTGCATCAAAATCAAGAACGAGTGGTGTTAGAAAAATCGGAGCGTAAATTTTACCAACAGATTGGTGTCTCCAAGTCAAAAGACCATGCCCAAATAATAATTCGTAATTATCCCCCTCGTTCTTCATCAATAAACGCAAAGCGTACAGCTGATCGTAAAGAAGATTGGCCTTATAAACCTTTTTCACCCTTTCGGCCCAAGGCTTCCATTCATTTTCCGTGTATCCCATAAGCAATTTTGAAAGTTCTGGATGGCCTGACCAATAATCAGGAATGTAGCGCGCCTCGATCGTTCTTGGCAGTTGATTAGGAACCAAAACAACCCAATCTATAAGTGATTGTGGAATCTTGTCGCCCTGTTCAAATTTTTTGCGGAAATCGTTGAATTCGCTAACCCTTCTTTTATCGCTATCAAATCGAATCTTGCGGTCAACTTTTTCCAGAACCTGCGGTTTCTCTAGAGGTGAAATTTCAGAAATCCATTCAGTAAGTCTTTCTGGCAATGGAGGTGCAGATTCAATGTTCTTTTTCTGGACCCTTAACCAAGAGTCAGGTTGTCCTTCTTCTGTCTGATTTCCTATCTCAAATGAGCGTATGTAAAGATTTTCCAAATCTCTCGGATACTCTGCCAACCACCAAGGAGCAGGAGGAGTAATTGCTGTTCTAAAATCTCTTACAATAGCGTCATCCAAAGAGAGAGCTTTTTCTAGATAAGTAAAAAGCCGAATGATTTTATTTTGTGCCTCAGCGGAAATCTCTACATTAAAATCACCCCCAACAGCCGAAACAACTGTTTCAGTTTGTTCGCTTGGTTGATTTGGGGGTGTTTTTATCATATTTACCTCTTGAATTTTCCTACTTATTGAATTCTTCCGCACAGAATCCGCATTGAATTTTTTAATTGCCTTCCCGCATTCCCAGCATGTAGTCCCGCTTTTTACTTTTCTTGATTTACACACTAAACATAGTGGTTTTGATGACCAATATCTTTCAGCATCAAATTTTCTTCTTCGCCTAATCATAATTCTGAGTTTCGGCTTCCCATAATTATCTTCTCTTTAACTCAAAATGAATTTTATAGGTATAAAAATCTATATTGGGAGTAACAGATAAGGCCCGATTGATTTTTACATCATCTTCAAAAGCAATAATTGCGCCTTTTACTGTTTGGTTCTTTTCAGCTAATTCTTCCTGCACATAACCCATATATCTTTGCACTTGACCGACAACCACATCGCTTACCCGGCCTTTTTTAAGTTCAACCACTAATAATTCTTTTTTATTTTTGCTTATGGCTAAAATATCAATCGGACCGGTATCGCTTGGATACTGCTGGCCAACCATTTCGCCATCCTCTTCATAAATATCATAGTGCTTGCCAAGTTCAGCATGGCGCCAATTTTGCACTAAAAAATCTTCCAGATGCTTTTCGAGCGCGAAAATACTCGGATCCTCCACGGTTTCATCAGTAGAGACGATTGAGGATGGGCGACCGCCCGATATAAGCGTCTCTATTTCATCGGCATATTTAGAAATATTGCTTACCGTGCCTATGGCTCCAGCAGAATTTCTTAACGGTTCACTCATTTCAGAACGAGAAATTGTTTTTGTATACCAGCGGACACCTCTTCTATGGGCAAGTATTTTTCCTTTATGGTATTCGTAATCTCCCGTAACTTCTCCAATAAAATAGTTACCGCTCCCATCAGGACACAAAACAATGTCCCCCACTAAAATCCCTTTAGCAATGGTGTATAACATTCCGCAAGCCAAACCAGCCGAAACTTTTGTTTTGTCTGGGTTTTCTTTAAGATAAATTGGAATAAACTTCTTGTTAAAATCGCGCCAATTATCAGATAGCTTATTTGTCAAATCCACGCTATCAAACCAACCAGCGCCAATATAGTTTCCTTCGTGAGCCTCTTTTGCGTAAACACTTTTTTTACCCAGCATTATGCGATAATAATTTTTCATAATTATTCTATTAAATTATCAAAACTGGCCTCAAGCGTTTTAACGCCTTAAGCCTTCCGCCTAAAAATGCCTACTTTATCTTTATTCTACCCCTTTCTTTCTGCCCTGACAATCACCGTGGAACCTTAATAAAGGCACTAAAAAACAAGGATTTCCACCTTGTTTTTTTACTCAAAATAAGAAGATAAAATATAAATTTTTATTTCAACAAAGATTTAACCACCCCTATGAACCCCTCCGTTTTTCCTTCCCATTCTTCAATCATTACGCTCGGTCTTGTTTCCTTATAATCATCGCCGAAGCTGAACCCAATCCTTTCCAGCTCTGTTTTAAACGATTCGGCGTTTGAATGATTGTCTCTAAAAAACCACTCAAAATTAAAGCTCAATCTTTTATCCGTCCCGAGCGTGAAAATTGACTTATTGCTAATTTTTTTGAAAACAGGGCTAAAGGTCGCATAAGCGCCGGTGCCGAAATTTATCTGATCGGCGCTCTCTTTGGCAAAGTTATATATTTTTTCAAAAAGTTTAAATTCTTCCGGGCTAAATTTCTGCTTGGCATCATCCATCATTGATTGTTCATCCCACTTCTTTCTGGCGCTGGCCGACGACACGGAAATATCTTTTTTAACTTCAACCCCGAAGATCCGCGGAATCATTATTTCGTATTGCTCGTATTTGTAATATTCCATCTCCACGGCATAAATATCAAACTGGCTGTTTTGGTTAACATAGATTATTAAATCCTTCATCCGTTCATCCATTTGGTCCATTAAAATAACAAACTTCAATTTGCCGTCAGCCAGGTTCCTTTTCATTGATTCCAGCAAGGAATTAAATTGCTCGTCTTCTATGGCAAAAAACTGCCTGGCTCTCTCTTTAAAGCTCGTTCCGAATTTATCCTGCACCTCTTTATTTATTTCGTTGATAAATCCGTCAAAATCATTGAGGTGCCGCCAGAGCGAAGCGCCGTAATCTAGGGCTTGGGCGACCACAGTCCGCTTGTCGGGGTTTTTGTAGAGCTTGGTTTCCACAATATAGATATCGCCGTCCTTATCCACGGCCAAAGCGTCTATTGGGCCAGACTCGGTGGAGAATTCCCTGACCAAAACCAAAAGCCTTTTATCCTCTTCTATTTCATAGACCGGAATAGATTCAGGGTTTTCGTGAATGTAATTTTGAAGATAGCCCTCTTTTTCAAAAGAGGATTTATCTACCTTCTTGGCGTTTTTTCCATTTTGAGAAACGATGATGGCCATATAATTAGATTCTTAAACGATCTTTCATTGTCGGTTTAAATTCAAATCGATAACCGCAATTATTACAAAGCCAGATATACCGTAAGCCACTCCCCCGAACGATACCCACTAAAACAACAACGATACCCAAAACCGTCCCGACTACGGGAAGAAAAAATATTAATAGAACACCGGCAAGAATTAAAACAAGTGCAACTCCTTGAGAATGAGCCGCTTCGCGTTTTTTACTCATCTCGCCTCCGCATTTTTCACATTTTAAAATTTTCAATTCACTCATATTTTTATGTTTGCTTTCCCCTGCGATGGAAACAAAAAGCCCACCACAGGTAGCGGCCGAAGCCACTCATATCAGTTTCCCGATATGGCAGGTAATGCAACCCTGTGATGGGATGTTTATGCATTACCTGACTTTAGCGCCATGCCCGCCGGGAACCGACGAGTTTAGGCAATTAAATTGTTACCTTGATAATATCTTAAAACCAGGGAAATTGGAAGAATAGTTACCTACAGTCTATCTACTTGGACCATCCTGGACTCCCTAGGACCATTGCGTCATCCCTTGTGTTAAAGGTCGAATAATCACTAATTCAGCCTAAACGCAAATGGAACAAACAACAACAAATACAAGAATAGAGGCACCGATCCGCTATTGCCTATATTGCCGGAAATCAAGCGAGGCCGAGGAGCGGCAGACCCTTTCCATTGAATCACAAGTCAAAGAAATGCTGGAAATGGCCAGGCGAGAAAACCTGCAAGTGGTTGAAATTAAGCGCGAGGCTCATTCCTCAAAAGAAGTCGGACAAAGGCCAATTTTTAATCAGATGATAAACGAGGTGAAAGATGGCCGATACAACGGCATCCTAACTTGGGCGCCGGATAGATTAAGCCGTAATGCCGGGGATTTGGGTTCAATCGTGGACTTGATGGACAAAAAAATGATTCTGGAAATCAGAACTAACGGACAAAGATTCTCCAATTCCCCCAACGAAAAATTCCTGCTGATGATTCTGGGCTCGCAGGCCAAATTGGAAAACGACCAAAAAGGCGTAAATGTAAAACGGGGGTTAAGAGCGCGATGCGAAATGGGTTGGCGCCCAGGCGTGGCGCCAACCGGCTATTTGAATGAACGGCATATGGACAAAAAGTGCCAAGTCCGGCTGGATCCCGACCGGGCGCCGATCATCAAAAAGATGTTTGAAAAGGTGGCTTACGAAAACTACAGCGGCCGAAAACTTTTCTTCTGGCTAAGAGACGAAATTAAATTCAAAAGCAAACACGGCAAACCGCTTACTCTAAGCAATGTCTATCTTATTCTTAAAAATCCTTATTATTACGGCGAATTTGAATTTCCCCAAAACAGCGGGGTTTGGTATAAGGGCAAATTTGAACCGATAATTGATAAAGGATTATTTAACTTAGTCCAAGAAAAAATAACCAGCTCGGCAATCAGGAGCGCCGAAAGCAAGGAATTCGCCTTCACTAAATTGATGACTTGCGGACTATGCAAATCGGGAATAACGGCCCAAGAAAAATTCAAAAAACAAGCAAACGGAAATATCCATAAATATATCTATTACAGTTGCACAAAATTCAACGATAAAAATTGCCGGTGCGGCTTCCTGCGGGAAGAAGAACTAATCAGTCAGCTTGAGAGTTTAATAGATAAAATAAACTTGGATGAAATCGGTATTAAACAAAAGATAAAAACCGAAATTGAACGCCACAAAAAATTCCAATCGGGATTGCTGGGATTAAAATCAAAAGTCAGAGTAGCCGATATTGATATTCGTAATTACGCCAAATACATTCTAAGAGAAGGTACTAATTTTGAAAAAAGAGAATTGCTGGGATGTTTTAAAAGCAGACTAATCTTAAGAAATAAAATTCTACTGCTAGAAAAATAAAAAACCGTGTCATTCAAAACAGCGGTTTCTTGCCCGGCCTTATTTCCTAGCCGTGTCCAATTTTTCCAATATCGCCTTAATCATTTTAGCAAATTCAAACGGCGTGGTCTTAATTTTTAAAATAAAATCGTCGGCGCCGAGCCGAGCGCATTCTTCCGGCAAGCCCTTCTTTTCGTAATTGGTAAAAACAATTACGGGGATATTCTTAGTTTTCGGATTAGCCTTTAAATCTTTTAAAACATCAATTCCACTTTCGTCTCCCAAAAGCAAATCAAGCAAAATGAGTTCGGGCTCTTCAGTTTGAGCCATTTTTAGCCCTTCCTGGTGATTGGTCGCCGCCATCATACACATTCCTTCAATCTCAAAGACGCTCTGATACATGAATATCTGATCGGGGTCATCCTCGATAAACAAAACTTTTTTGAGATTTTTTAATTTTTCAAGCATTGGCTTTGGCGGCTTCCTTGGCCGCTTCTTCAACAATAGATTGCTTAATATTGATCTCTTTGGCGGGAGTAATGGGTAAGCTAACAAAAAATACTGAACCTTTGTTCAATTCACTCTCTACCCAGACTTTTCCGCCATGGCCTTCAATTATTTCTTTAACGATATAAAGCCCCAGGCCCGATCCATCGGTATACATATTTCTGGCATTTGAGCCGCGCTGAAATTTTTTAAATAGTCCGGAAATCTCTTCTTTCGGGATGCCGATGCCGTTGTCTTTAACTTCAAAAATGACATCCTCGTCTTTTTTATACACTGAAACATTAATTTGGGCTTTGCCTTGCCTGATATCGCGAGAATAGCGGTCGGATTTTTCCGATGGCGTATATTTGATGGCGTTTTCGATTAGATTGCTCAAGGCCTCTTTCAAAAACTCCTGCTGGCAGAAAATCTTTGGCAGGGGCTTGTCTTTAACCTCAATGTTAAGCTCGATCTGCCGCTCGATAAGCTTCGGCTCAAAACCTTTGACAATCTCACCGATAAGCGTTTCCGGATCTACCGAACCCGCTCTCTCCAGTGTCAGTTTAAATTTGGTGCTGGTCATCTCGGAAGCATTCAAGATGTCATTGATGATATCTTCGAGCTTCAAAGATTTTTCGTAAAGCCCCTCAATAAAAGTTTTCTTTTTGTCTTCGGGAAAACCATTAAAGCTTCCTTCTTTCATCATGGAGGCCACGCCTTTAATAACCGAGGTCGGGGTTCTTAGCTGGTGGGAAGCCAAATTCAAAAATTCTGTTTTGGCTTGGTTAAGATGCTGCAGCTCTTCGCGGGCTTGTTTTTCTACCACCAAAGCCGATTCTACCTTTGCCTTGCCGGCCTGGATTTCCGCCGTAGCCTTTTGGACTTCCGATTTGAGCGCGGTATTAAAATTTTTCGTCTCCTGATAGAGTAAAGCATTGTCAATGGCAATGCCGGCCTGCTTGGATAAAGTATTCAATAAATCTAAATCTTCTTTGGTGTAGGCATCGCCGGAGATTTTAGCGCCAAGAACAATAATACCGATTAATTTATCGCTGCTCATTAGCGGCAAACAGATTGAAGCCTCAATATACTCCATATGCTCAAACAGCTTGGCAAAACTCTCGCGTTCTTTAGCCTCTTGCGAATCGCGGGAAAGCAATAGAAATTCATCGCGAACCAGCGGCTTTTGGATTTTTTGCAAATGCTTGGTTAAAAAACTATCCTGAACCAATGAGATGCCGTTTTGCTCATTGAAACCGATGACCTTGGCAATCCGATATTGCACCGGGCTTGTTTTCAAATCGGCGATTAGAACGCCGGCCCGGTCAAGCTGCATAGTTTTTATGATCGTGTCCACAATCAAACCGATAATTTTATCAAGATCGATATAGTGATTTAATTCGTCGATGAGCTTGTTAATGGTTTCTTGGTAATTATACAGCGAAACGAAAAAATGCCTGTTAGCAAAAGTCTTCAATCTCCTATCAATGACATAAAACATTAAAATAAACAGCGGCGCCACAATTATACCGGCTAAATAAGCGGATGGAGACCAAACGCTGCCGAAAGCAATATCATAAATCCATGTTATCAAATAAAATATACCATAAGCGAAAGCTGCGATACCAAAATAAATAAAAGTCTTGCGGGCCACGATACGGATATCCATGAAGCGGTACTTCAAAATAGCATAGGAAGTAAATGCGACCATAATAATCGTAAAGGCCTGACCCAACCAGTTCAAAAAGAAAAAGCCGATCCATGGCATTATAAGATTCGTTACGAAGGCGAAGTTTGCGGCCAATGCGTAGCCCAATAAAAGATATAATATTTGTAAACGTTCTATCCCAACACCTTTCAGGTATTTTTTAAATAATCTGATAAAACCGTAAGAAAAAAATTCAGCCGTATATAAAAAGTAAAGCCAATATAATTTAGTAAAAATTATTTCTTTCTCTATCCCCGGCCTGACATTAACCTCCTTAATTATCAAGCCCGGGATAGCAACCATCGCCACAATTAGACCATTAATTGCAAAAATTAATAAACTTTTTAAAGGCACGTTCTTGTCTTTTTGAGAAGGAAAAATGTAGGTAAAATATAAAAAGCTGCTGGCGATAAAAGTTGGCGTTATATATAATATCGCGCACCAAAATAGATTCATTTCCGGCGGTGCCGATCTATATAAAATCATGGCCACAACCCAGCTTATGATTGCAACAATGTTCAGGCTATAAACAATATTGATTTTTTTGTTACGACCGTTCAAAAAAATAACAACACCTAAAAACAAATTCAGGCAGGCCGTAATTATCAATAAAATATTAATTTTATCAAAAAGTATATCCATAATTTATCCACAACCCTCTTTTATCATATTATAGCTAAAAATAACCAAAAAAAGAAGGGGCTGTGTTTATAACACAAGCCCCTAGTTAAGTTTACGCACGACGACCTTCATATTTGGAGAAGGCCAAGCCGCACAGCAAGGAATAGCTCCTTCATAAGCCGCGGGAAACGACGGCAGAGAGGACGCGTGGACGCCGACGACGTGATAGCAGCTACAATTCTTATCCTTAAGCCTATTCAGAATATCCGAAGTTGGCTCGGGATAAACCTCGTTAATTACTATCGTGCCGGGCCAGAACACATCAAGATAATCCCTAATCGCATTGTTCAAGGTGATATTCACCACGATGACGCGCCGGCCCTTAAGATGGTTGGGCCAGCTGTTTTGATCGCAGTCATCCGCAGAATCAATGCTAAATGCGGTCGATTTGTCTAATAGTTTCATCACTCGGCGGCCAATGAATCCCCTTCCTCCTAATACTATGACCGGGACATCAGTACCGAGCGACTCTTTCGCCTTTACCTCATCAATCGCCTGAGACACAGCCACTGCCGTCAAATCAGCTTCCGGGGCATCATTGATAATCCGCTTGGCATAGAGAATGCCCGGCAAGATTCCGGCAAATGTCTTCCTGTTGGCGCCAAGCAATTGGCGTAATTTTTCCATTCGTTCGTTAACCCTTTGGAGATTTTCCGTATTCTGCGGATCGGCAAATTGACCGTTGGTAGCCGAAATACAGAACATCAAACCAAACTTTCCATTTTGCCACAGCAGGCCACACGGCCAGGGATTCCACATCACTTTCGGTAGGCGACGGCTATAAACATAAGCCGAAGCATATTTTTCGCTCGCTGGATAAACCAGAAAAATAAACTCGATCAACCCGATGTGCTTGTTAGCCGCTCCTATCAGCCAAAATAACCAATCATGGTTGATGAAGATATTGAGAATCTCAAGCGGCAAGCGCCGAAAGTGAGATCTCATAATTTTCCACCAACCCCGCTTCTTGACGGACCCCCTTCTGATAGAAGGAGCCGCCTGCCCTTCAATGCCCACATTAACGCGCTTCATGATAGCTCCTCCTTAGGTAAATTAATAAACTGATTAGCCCAAAGGACAAACCAGCATACTTCTCTTTATTTGAGCCCTTTTTAAAGGACTTACCCAAGCCGATCTATGCTTTTTCGACTATAAGTTATATATATCATTTTATTACAAATCTGTCAAGTTTGCGCGCAGACACCAAAAAGCAATACAAACCCTAAGGGTTATAATGGGTAGAGCCCCTTAACGGGGGTGGGGCCTTCAGAAAATAAACTAAAATCCACCCCCGATTAATTATTTTTTACTCTTCTTAAAAAACTATTAAAATCGTTAATATTTTTCTAAAAGAGTTAAAGCTTCACTCGACATCATTTTAACAAAATCAAAATGCTCTTTATCCATAGGCAAGCCACCTTGTTCTAGAAAAATCTTTATCGTATCAATATCAAATATGCTTAATTTGTCAGCCAGTTGAAAAATTTTACCCTCAGCAGTCAATGCCCTTTTGCCGCATCCGTGATTCAAAATGCAGTCGTATAAAATATCGCCTATTTCAAAACCCGCCTCCTGAAGTAGTTTAATAGAATACTCCGCATGCTTTTCGCTATTTTTTAAATTACCGATGTCGTGCAGCCAACCAGCCGTAACGAAAATATTGCTTTTTATTTTCAACTTATCCGCAATCAATTTTGCTGTTAACCCCACCTTTTTTGAATGCACTGCTAAAAAATTCCTTTTATCCATGGGCTCAATCTTAGAAATAATATCTAAGGCAAAACTTTTTGACTTTTTGATATTTAATTTTTCCATGTCCTTATTATAAATTTATCATAATTTTAAATAATAAAAAAGCCCTATATCACAAAAGCGACATAGGGCTAAGTTAAAACCACAATTAAACAAAGAAATGTCTGGTGCCGTTGGCCGTATCTTCTACCACTACGCCCATTTCCAAGAGCTGGTCGCGAATTTTGTCGGCAAGCTTCCAATCCTTGTTTTTTCTTGCGGCCTCTCTTTCACCGATTAGCCTTGTTTCTTCCTCGGTTAAATCTCGCTCAATTGATTCATCGACAATCACAGAAAAAACCTGATCCACTTCCCTCATGAACGCAAGAATGGCCTGCGCGGAGACCCTTGTTAAGGCATTACCCTGTATCAGCTTTTCTGCTTCGTTGAGCAGTTCAAAAAGAGCTGAGGATGCCTTCGACGTATTTAGGTCATCATTCATGGCATTAAGAAATTTTTTCCTAGCCAAAGCGATACTATCTTTGACCATATTATCGCCGGGGGTTTTAATCCCGCTCAGACGCGAATACGTATTACGCAAATTACTCACAGTTTTCCTAGCCGAATCCAAAGACTTCATGCTGAAATGCAAGGGGCTGCGATAATGCGTAACGACAATCAGATAGCGAAAAGCGGCTATATCTAATGGAGTCGGAGCGATTTTCAGCAACGATGCACCCGTTCCTGCTGACTTAGACATTTTGTCACCAGAAATTTTTAAAAATTCTCGATGCATCCAATATCTAACAAACTGCTTGCCAGTCGCGCCTTCGCTTTGTGCTATCTCGTTTTGATGATGAGGGAATATTAAGTCGACGCCTCCGGTATGAATATCCACGGTAGTCCCTAGATATTTCATGCACATAGCCGAGCACTCTATATGCCAGCCCGGCCGGCCTCGACCGATCTCGGTATCCCAGTACACATTGCCGTCTTCATCCGACTTCCAACCCTTCCACAATACAAAATCACGGGCGTCTTCTTTCTTGTATTCATCGGTATCTACGCTCGCGCCGATCTTCAAGTTTTTTAGATCAAGACCGGCGAACTTACCGTAGTCCGGAAACGAACTGATTTTATAATAAACCGACCCGTCTTTTTTGTAGGCATGCCCTTTCTCAATGAGAACCTTGATTAGCTCAACCATTTCCTTAACATGCTCCGTGGCCCTCGGATAAAAATCCATCGGTTTTATCTTCAACCGATGCAAATCATCCATGAGTAGCTTCTCGTACTTAGCCGTATAGCTCTTTAAGCCCGACATGGTTTTGAAGCAATTGCGGATTATTTTGTCCTCGACATCCGTAATATTTAACACAGATATTACCTTATAACCCAGAAATTCCAACCAGCGACGAATAACGTCGGCAAAAATAAAACTGCTAAGGTTGCCGATATGAGAAACGTCGTAAACGGTCGGCCCGCAACTATACATACCGACCTCGCCCTTTTTGACGGGAACAAATTCCTCCTTCTTCTTGGTGGCTGTATTGTAGACCTTGAACATATGTAGCACCTCCCTATTTATGTTTAATTGAAATCTGTTTTTAAAGGACTATAAAACTGAATGGTTTATAGTACCAATAAATTTCAATTATATCAAGTATAGGTATCATTTATAATTAATACTCCGAACTTTCTCTCTTTGGAATTAAATTGCCCTCCTTAAGCACCTGCCGCACACTTTTTGTAGCCACTCTCACTTTATTCATGGCAGCTTCTGCTTCTTTTTTTGCAATAAAACCAACTGTCACCTCTCTAGCTAACCTGGTCGAATCCATATGAAAACCAAGCATCCGATAAGCCTTAGCCTCGCAGGCTTCAGCCAAAAGGCAGGCACTGGCGCCAGTATCAACCAACTTCTCTTCTTCGGATTTTTCCCATTTTATCTCCTTTAATATTTTCTTTGTGTCTTCCAATTTTCTTTGCAACAAAAAAGGCAAGTGCACAATATATACCGGCGGCTTATTCTTATCCGGTTGCAATTTCCTAATCGCTGAATATACACCTCCGCTCAAACCCGTCCATTCATTAATGCCAATAATAACAACTTGAATACTCCTTTTTATGGCCTCACCATAATAAGCCTTAATGGCGATCTTCCGGCATATTTGGCATGGCCTTACAAACGGAAATCCGATATTAATTTTGTTTGAATAGTATTTTCGTCCTTCAATATACAATTCTAGAAATTTTTTCTTCAATTCTTCGTTTTCTTCTTCGTCGTACAAATCAGCCATTAACGTCAAGCACTTACGGTCTGTGTCGTTAACATAAGAACTAATATCTATTATTTCGTGCTCAATCGACATTTTTTCGGCAACTTTTTTTGACCGTGTATATACCGCTTCCGGCAAATAACCGATTTTAAATGTAAAAGCCAAAGGGGAAAAACCCATTTGTTTAACCGTATACAAAACAGCGCTACTATCCTTACCACCAGAAATGCCCACCATTGCATCAAATTTTTTGCCGGTAATAAATGTCTTTAAAAATGCCAGCTCTTCCTCAAGATTTTTTTTATTAAATCTCGTGTTGTATTCCCTACATATATTGCATAAACCGTCATCTCCAAAAATAACAGACTTATTTCTTGAAGAATTTACACATTTTTTACACGTGATTTCAATAACTTGTGTCATATATTAAATGCCCCTAGGAACCCGGGCAAAAAAATTTCAAGATATTTTATATAAAAATCTAACAGATGCCTACTAATTTGCTCGTCTGGATTTTTGTATTTTTTAGGAATTATAACAATCAGTTCAATTATCGCCTGCTTAAAATATCCCTTCTTAATATATTCCTCAATCTTTTCTGATATTTTACTAATCTCCGGTTTATCTATATTATTAATAATCTTCGAACGCTTGACAATCGAAAGCAACAATAATATATATACGGAAAAATTTTCGAGCATATTATTGGCTTGCTGAGGAATGCGATTATCAAATTGATATGACTTAGAAGGATGCCCGCCGGTTAAAAGCATTATAAGGCGCGCCTTCCAGGGGCCATAATTTTTAATAAGATCCTTGACCAGTATCGCCCTTCCTCTTGAAGCAGACATTCTTTTGCCGTCTAAAAGACCCATTCCGGTTACAAAATATTTCTTTGTCCTGTATATTTCCTCTAAAAAGAAGCTTTCAGCATATAGTCTTTTTACGACCCAATTCTTTAGATGCTCTTCGCAAATAAAAATATCGCACGGCAAGCTTATAGCAATGCGTTCAACTAGTTTGTTTTTACTATTGATGCGCTTGCCGGACAAATGATCAAAAATTGCCGCAAATATAGAATCGTCATCAAACTTTTTCAACTCCTGATCGTCTCGATAAGTCATGTATAAATCAAACACCGTAAATAATTCACTATCAAACATCGGGTCAACCACGCGACCATCATACTCAACCCCAAAGCCATCATTGCGCAATATTTCCCAGTCGCTCCTAACATTTTCGTTTTTCATAACAGACTCTATTGTCTTTTTTTGAGACGAATGAATAAACTCTGTCTGCTGTAGCAAATGATAAGCCCTATCTCTCCATTTTTTATTATCATAATCCAAAGCTGCTTCACCGTTCTTATTTCTTACCAATAATTTATCTGTTTTATACCGAGAAATTATTTCTCGAACAAATTCAAAAAATTTTTCGTTCTTGGTCGTATAATATTTACTGTAATCGCAAGAAATAAAGAGAGAACGCAATTCCCATAATATCTCCTGACTAAAATAATCAAGTATGCAAACGGGATCAAAAAAACTTTTAAGCACATATTCTGGAATGCCATAAAAATCACGGTATAGCTTCCGTTTTTTTTCACGCTCCTCATTAGATACTGCCCCTGAACCAATATCTTGAAAAAAACTAGCAATATTCTGTGCTGTATTACCGCTATAGTGGGAGGCGACTGGAAATATTACATCGTAGTCTTTGGACCTTGAGTATCGAGCCAAAATATCGGCAATCATAAACATCCTGGCATGATCGATGCTGAGAGGACAGACAGGATAAATATAAGGCAAAGATACAAATATTTTTTTCATTCTAAAAATATTAGAGATCCGGGTAGGATTCGAACCTACGAATAGGGCTTGCAGACCCTTGCCTTAGCCTCTTGGCGACCGGATCTAATAAAAAACTAGTTATTATTATTTTTTGTTTTTCCTTAAATTAAAAAAATCAATAATATCTTTATCGTAATTATAAATATATCTAAAAGCTTTTATTGCTGACCGTTCTCTCGTTTTTTCTAATATTGAATCACATTCAAAGCAATGGTCAATCAAAGAATAATCATTAGGGTCAACCAAAATTAATACATTTTTATAATTTTGCGCCGCCGTCTTTACCATGATGCGTCCACCAAAATCAAAATACCTTACAATTTCTTCTGTTTTTCTATTCTCAAATTTTTCCAATACGACTTTCACTGGAAAAAAATTACACACAACAATATTGATATCCATAACCCCATATTTTTTAGCATCTTTTATGTGCAATGAATTTTTCCTGTCAAAAATTATTCCTCCCTCAATCGAAAAACTAAGAGTTTTCATAAAACCGTCGAAACACTTTGGATTTTTTGAAACCTTTTGACAAGGAATAAAAGGAAGGTCATGTTTTTGTAATTCTTTGCCCGTTCCTTCGGTTGCAATTATGCCGTAGCCCAGATCAATAAGATTTTTTGCCAAACCAACTATGCCCCTCTTATTATAAACGCTTATTAAAGCATACTCTCTTTTTCTATTTACCATATTTATTTTTCATTTTATAATAATATTAATCAATAAATTGCATAAATATGTTATTGCAAGATGTAAATTTAAGAATCGCTATTTCTTCAAAATGTAACATGAATTGCCTTTATTGTAAAGGTTCTTTAAGTTATAGACATGACAAACCTGGAGCCATGGAAGACTTCAGAAAAAAGCCGCTCAAAGCCGGGAACATAGACATAAATACCCTCTTAAAAATCTTGAAGTCTTTTAAAAGGGCAGGATTTAAAGGGATTGCCTTTACTGGCGGGGAACCATTATTAAACAAAAATTGGGATACGATAGTACGAGAAGCTGCAAAACTTAACTATGAAAGAATCGAAATAACCACAAATGGCACCCTTCTAGAAGAATATTTAAACAAAGCAGACGCCCTGCCAATAGAATTAACTAAAGTAAAAATCAGCATGGATACCATTGATAGAAAACGCTTTAAGCTTATCACCGGGGGCGGAGATCTTAATAAGATTATATCCGCATTAAAAAGAATTAATCGCCAAACAACAACCAGAGCAAACAAAGTAATTATCAAAAGTGAATTAGAATGCCTGCCAAAATACATCAAGACTTGCGAAGAATTGGGCTTTCAAGAAATAAGCTTACTTGATTTGGTTTATTATTCGAACAGAGACAGAAAAGAAGAAAAGCTATTTTTCCAAAAAGAATTCGTTTCTTTCCAAGAAATCAGACGCTTCTTTAAAAACAAACTAAAAATTGATTTTTTTGCTAGCCACAAATACGGCCACGCACTTATTATGCCTTCAGGAACAAAGATTATAATGAAGGACAGCAATATAGCAGTCAGGGACGAAAACTGCCTAAATTGTCCGGTTTATTGCCAGGAAGGTATATACACGGTCCGAATAGCCACCGATGGCAATATTACTTACTGCCCAGATTACAAGGCTGAACTTCCATCGATAGATGGACCAGCCGAAATTAAAAAAGGTACACTAAGGGAAAAAGCAGAATGGTTGGCCAATAAAATTACCTCAGCCAAAAAACTTGATAGTTTTGAAGATTATGCAAAAAAACATGCTATCCGCTTCAAATAAATTTACATAATTTCAATATACAAAAAACAAGACCTTTGCCAATTAATCTGGCAAAGGTCTTTTTAACATCGTTTCCTAGAGCAAAATTTCGTTCACTTTTTTGACTATCCCCTTTGAGTCCAGCCCATAAAGATCCTTCAACCCCTCTATCGTCCCCGACTCCCCGCTTCTAAAGCCATGTCCGCAAACCAACGATTTACCACGGCTAGAAAAACTCATCATGGCCGTGGCTACCAAAGATTGCAGAATAAATGGCGATCCATTATAAACGGTTAATACAGGGATATCCGCTTCAAACAACTTAACGAATTCCGAACAATTGAGATTGCTTAGCCTTACAACATTAATCACCCTTGCCGGCATTCCCTTTTTCTCCAAATCCACACCCGCCGCCAGAGTATCATAAGCCGTCATGCCTGCTGACACCAAAATAATCTTGGGGAGCTGCTTTGGTTCATGGGTACGATAGAACCAGCCGTAATCATCGAGTCTTGGCAATGTTTTTGATTCCCTGGAATACAGACGAATGTAAACCAGCCCCGGATTATTTACCATGGCATAGTTCACAACATTCCAAAAATCGACCGTATCCCCCGGTTCAAAAACAACAGCATTTGACATGGATAAAACAACTCCTAACTGACTGGTAGACTCATGAGTTTCGCCGTTAAAACAACCGCTGAGTCCGCCATAATCGCCAAATGTTATTACCTTGCCACCCCCGATATTTATAGCATGAATCTGATCAGCGGCTCGGTATAAAAAAGCATCGTGGCTTTTTATTACCACCCTAGCGACCGGATTACTTATACTTAAACCATGGGCCATAGCAAACATGTGTTGCTCCCTGATGCCTACATCAACGAATCGTTCTTGCCCAAGATCAAGTTCTTCCACTTCTTTCTTTGGCATAAGATCAGCGGTCAACAAGTATACCGGATTATTTTGCCTCATCATCTCTGCGAGCCTCCTAAAAAAGTGAAGCAATTCTGCCTCAATGGAAGAACCAGATTGGCAATCCATCCGAAAAACTTCATCGTCCGCCTTCACAATCTTATCTCTCCTGGCAATCGGCTTTATAGAGTCAAAAATCAACTCTTTAACGATTTTACTGCTCGGAGCCATTGCCTCTCTCACGATATCATACAAAGAATGCTTTCCAAGAGAACTTATAGTATGATAACCGTTCGGACTGTCAGCTACATCGGGCAGCCCCTTTCCCTTGATTGTCTTTGCGATTATGGCCTTGGGCTTGCCATCCCGCAAATCAAAAGCTTTTCTATAAACCGCATTTATCTCTTTGAGATCGTGGCCGTCCTCGACAACAAAAACATTCCAGCCATAGCCCCTCCAAACAAGCTCGATGTCAGAAGAATCAACTTCTTCAACTGGACGAGAAAGCTGCTTACAATTCTTATCGATAATGCAGACCAGATTGTCTAATCCTAACGAAGCGGCATGCCTAGCAGCTTCAGAAATATTTCCTTCCTGCTCTTCGCCATCGCCAATGAAAACATATGTCTGGCGACTAAGATCTTCCACCTTTGCGTTAAAGGCAGCTCCTACGCCATAGGACAGGATTAACCCCAGAGCGCCGCTTGGCGTAATGTCAATTCCGGGCATCGTTCCCATTTTTTCATGTCCCTGAAGCCTGGAACCAAGACCGCGATATGTCCCCATTTCGCTATCGTCAAGCCAGCCCAAAAGATTAAAAATCCCATAGCGCAATGGCCCCAAATGTCCTCTAACAATAACAAAATCACGGTTAATATTGTTATTATTATGAAGATCCATGATCAAAAATCCGCCGAAATAAAGAGCGGTAAATATCTCCACAGAGGATGATGGTCCTCCCAAATGGCCTGAATGATTACCCGCTACTATTTCCCAAGATTTTATTCTTAAGTAATCGGCAACCACCCGCTGTTTTTCCACCGTTAAGAGAATGCGATAAAAAATCGATTCGCAAAGATTCTCTTCTATCAAGCTTTTCGTATTTTTCATCTCGGCCTCCTTTGGCTCTATTTTAAGTTTAGTTGTGAAAGGTACAATAGAAAATATTAACACTATGCAATTTTTATGTCAACAAAACCGCAAAAATAAATTATACGGTTTCTGCTGTTCTACTTGATTATAAACATGATTAATTACGATTTATTAAACAGACAAATCGTCTTTCTTTTCATAACTCCTCGAATAACCAGCCATGAAGCCTAACCAATAGAGCTGAATCTCCAAGCAGACAACAAAAAAACACCTTTAAATAAAGGGTGTTCCTTGAGCTTGACTTAATGAAATTAAACCAGCATGAATGGGGCCCGGTAGGGCTCACATGATGGCACGGGATAGAGGAATCGAACCTCTGCCAACGGTTTTGGAGACCGTAGTACTACCACTATACTAATCCCGCGTATTGGCTTAGAGCTTATGGCTAATGGCTTATGGCGCCAAAGATTTTTTAAAAGCCCTAATCCTTTTTATTAAAACCTCTGCTTCTTGATAATGCTCATCTTTTATTACCGGATTGATATATCTTAATTCTTGGGCAAAATGCAAGATATTTACCGTCTCTAAAATTGACTTCACTGAAATATTTAAAAAATTCGAAAAATCCTTATCGGTTCCACCAGAACCCTCTGCGATATTATTAGAGATAGAGACTGCTGCTCTTTTTAATTGGTCCGCTAAAGCAAATGTTTCGGTTTTTGGAAACTTCTCCGCAATCTTATAAAGCCGCTTTCCGTAAGCGACGGCCAATTTCCATATTTCTAAAGTTTCGAACCGAAACATTTTTGCTATTTGCTATTAGCTAAAGGCTATAAGCTATTTCTTCGCTTCTTTGTGAGGAACGTGCGATTTGCACCATTTGCAAAACTTTTTAAGTTCAATTTTGCGCTCAACTTTCTTCTTGTTCTTGCGTGACCAGTAGTTCACTCGTTTACATTTGGTACACTGCAATTTTATTAATCTCTCTTGTGACATAAATTTTTATCTTGTTATTAATATTTTATATGTTAATTTTTTTGTATCCATCTTTTCTGCGCTTCATCGTATGTATAAAGAATCAATGGCAATTCCGATCTTTGATCCTTCCCTGACTTTAAAATCCAATCCGACTCTCCCGGTTCAAAAAAGGCATCGACTTTATAACTTATGCTGGGCATTTGCGATAAGTTAGCCGTCAAAAGCACTCTTCTTAAGATATGACCGTCTTCGTATTCAACGTAAAAAGTATTATTCGAACCATCAATAAACCAAAATCTATTTACAAACCATTTTCCACCTAACACCGCTTTTTCTGGAGACAATTCACTGATTCTTTTGGCCGCATCTTCCATAACAATTTCTCGCGGTTCTCTCTCAGCCGGCGAAATTGATGGTGATGCCGAAGTATTGGAAATAGCCGTTGGTGTAGCCGTCGGTGAAACTAATCCGGAAAACTTCTGCCAAGGCCAGCGCTGAAATTTTTCTCTATACAAGAAAAGTGCGCTAGCTAACACAGCCAACAAAATCAATAAAATAATAATTTGTTTCTTGTTAAACATGCTCTGCTAATTTATATCTTTTATATAAATTGAGCCGATGCCCAGAGTTGAACTGGGGACCTACTCCTTCGCTTACACCTCTTTTTATAAAATGTTTATAAGAGGGCTAGACTGTATCTTAAGCTTTTTCAATAAAAAATTAAGCTTCCCTTGTCAGTCGTTCGGGCGATTATTCGCCACGGTCTTAGCCAGACATTGGCCTTTAACCGTTATTCGGGATTCATCATTAAATTTCTTTAACGATGGGCGGGGTTTTGCGACTCACCATGGAGTTGCTCTACCAACTGAGCTACATCGGCAATAAACTAATTAATAAATTTTTTAATTTTGTATTTCCATAATAAACAGTTAAAACCCCGTATTTACTCTTATTTTTATATGTTCCCATGCTTCCACTAATAGAAATAACGGGCTTATAAAACTGTTCTTTCTTAATATTTAATTTTTTAATCCAATACTTTCGCGCTTCTTTTATATCAATATCAGAAAATAAATGCAAATGAAATTTTAGGTTATCATTATTTATTCCAAAAAATTTTTCCAAAAAATCAATAAATATCTTTATCAAAGCGGGGTCTGAGTTGCCAAGTCGTACCGTATTTTTATTTGCTTTATTTCCTTCCCCCCAATATAATCCTAGTCCCATGCCAAATAATTTTGCTTCTTCTAGGGTTTTTGGCATCTTAAACCTAAACGGATCGCCCTCTGGATTATGCTTGATATATATTGCTTCGCTTATCGTCCTCTTTAATATTCCATAATTAGCTAACCAATAATTAATTTTATTAACAGAACAACCAAATCTCCTAGAAATTTTCTGTGCTGATTCCTGCTTCTTGATATAAAAATATTCGAGCTCCCGTGATGATATCTTTTTATACTGCATATACTTTTAAGTATAAAATTAATATCATTCTTGGTCAACCACTCTCCATAAAGGGGGCTACTCTACTAATTTTCCGGGTACGCCTCTTTTATCAGATCTTTCTTGCTTACTAATGCGACTCTAACCGGTTCCAATATTTTTGTTAATTCTCCAACCAGCGCTTTTTTCAAATCCGCTGGATGCAATTTTTTATCAACAAAATCTTTCTCCAAACTGGCGTAATTTTCATATTCCGCGTTTCCGCCAAATTTCTCGGGTCGCTCGACTAATAATTTCTCGCCTTTATCCTCTTTAAGAACCATTAAAACGTATTTCATAAATACCATAATTCCGTTATCTTGCAAATCCCCCTCCGGGCAATAGGCCTTATTTATTTTCGCGGCAATTTGTTCTTCGCTATCCAGCAAATCAATTTTTGAACCGGCATCTGACGCGCTCATTTTGCCACCAGAAATTCCCGGCAACATCGGCGTCATTATTTCTACTCGCTTTGCCTGACCAATTTTGGGATGTGATTCTCGGGCAAAACCAAAAATTTTTCGCTGATCCACACCGCCGTATTGAATATCAGCGCCCAAATATTCTTCATCTAAAGTCTGTAGGATTGGGTACAAACAACCGCTTAGTTTTGGATTCTCATCCATTTTAACAACTTCGGCACTTGCATGCTTTGTCCGGTCAACAGTGCTCAGAGCGGCCAATTTATAAACATCCAGCATGTACTTTCTGTCCAGTTCGATATCACTGCCTTTGATGAATTCAATCTTATCCACATCCGCACCAATGGCTCGATACAGCTCTCTTAATTCAAGCTCATAAAATTTAACTCGGCTATCAAGCAATTCTAGGGATGTTTTCATGTTGTTCAAATAAGCATGAATATCGGCCACTAAAATTTTTACCCGCAAACCAGCATTCACAAAATCCTTAATCTTCATCGCCGGAATCAAATAGCCAATATGAGGCCTTCCCGTTGGCTCGTTGCCTAAATAAACTACCGGCTCGGCTTTAGTTTTTAAAAGTTCTGCCAGTTCATCTTCCATCAAGATCTCTTCCGTATTGCGCTTTATTAAATTTAATTTTTGCTCAACAGTCATATGACTATAATACGGTAAAAAGCTATATAAATCAAGACGCTTAATTTTGCCAGGCAATAAAAAAAGCGGCCTCTCTAAAGCCGATTAACGATAACTCCCCATCTTTAAAATGAACTGGTCTGCGCGTAATAGATTTGCCCAGAACCCCAGCACTTAATTTGCGCTATGTTCACGCTCAGCGGAACATATGCCTTGCTCACCACCGCCGTATCGTTTAGCCCAATCCGCTGGTGATTTTCACTGCACAGACCAATCAGATCAAAACCTATCCACTCAAACCCTCCGGCCTTATCCGCCGCCTTCATAGCATTGCACATATCTCTCTCCTTTTTTTAAAATCATTTACCTTGTCCACCCCTCCTGTCTAGAGCCCTAGACTTTCAATCCAGTAGTGGGTTTATCGGCCCTCCTTTAACATACCATATCGAAGATCCTCGGTCGGGGTCTAAAAGCAAAAAAACTTGACTGGGTGGAGTATTCTTCTGTCTTGTCTCATTTTGGACGATTTGTTTGAGAGATGCCTGCATTGAGCGAAGTCGAAATGAGGCAAATGAGACAGTATAAAGGCCATTCTGAACTATCTCATTTTTTAACTATCTGCTCCCCCAACCTCGCCTTAATGCTTTTAGCAAATTCAGTCGGCGTGGTTTGAATCTTTAAGATAAAATCAATAGCGCCGAGCCTTGCGCATTCCTCTCTTAATCCTTTTTTTTCGTAATTAGTAAAAA
>Ga0172372_10002501_pt1 | contig 27869 bp, 26 predicted proteins | sample LakKiv5m_2_FD_114544 | JGI IMG/M metagenome (GOLD analysis project Ga0172372, IMG submission 114544) | Freshwater microbial communities from Kabuno Bay, South-Kivu, Congo - kab_092012_9.5m | ecosystem: Environmental > Aquatic > Freshwater > Lake | place: Democratic Republic of the Congo...
TAATTATTACTGCAGGAATTACAATTTTTAAAAATTTATCATTTTCACTTAGTATTTCCAGTGCATTAATTGTTGCCGGAAAAAACGGTTGCGGAAAATCATCGCTCTTAAAACTAATTGCAGGAATTTATGAAATCAACCAAGGTAAAATTTTATGGGGCAACGAAAATATCAAGAATTTTCGTAACGATTTTAATGGCGATCTTCAATATTTGGGTCACAAAAATTTTCTTAAGCCAGAATTAACTATTTTTGAAAATCTCAAATTTTATTCTCAAATTCATGGAACCGAACTAACGCTTAGTTCAGCACTTGAATTTTTTGAACTTACCGAAAAACGTCATCAACTTGTAAAAAATTTGTCAGCCGGAGTTCAACAACGCGTAATGCTGGCCAAGCTGTTGGCCTGCCCTGCTACAATTTGGCTTCTTGATGAACCATCAAACAATCTTGATAAAGAATGGCGCAATAAATTATATGATTTAATTAAAAATAGAATTAAGGACAAAGGCCTGATAATCATGGCTACTCACGATGAAGAATTTTTTGATTTAGGTCCAAAATTATATTTAGAAGATTATTGTTAAAAAGTTATCACCGGTAGGTTATCGGGGGTTTTTGTAAATAATTTTAATACACTCATCTTTAAAATATAAGATCACAAAACATTAATAATCTTATCAATCATTACGTCTCCAAGTTCATCGAGGCTCTTAATAGTTATTGAATTTTTATAAAAATCGTCCGTAGCATGACCAATCCCTACACCAATAATTTCTATTTTTCCCTGCTTTTCAATTATATTTATTACATGCCTCAAATGTTGAGTTAAAATATCATAATCATTAGCTGAAGCAGTAGAATCATCAACCGGAGTGCCATCAGAAATCACCATCAAAATCTTTCTTTTTTGAGTTTGTTGCATCAAGCGTGAACGAGCAAATAAGAGCGCTTCGCCATCAATATTTTCTTTAAGAATTCCTTCTTTTAACATCAAACCCAAATTCACTTTGGCTTTTTTGAAACTTTGGTTAAAGCTTTTATATATAATATGGCGAAGCTCATTCAATCGGCCAGGATTTTTTTTACGACCCGCCATTTCCCATAATTTTCTGACCCTTCCACCTCTCCAATCCGAAGTAGTAAAACCGATTATCTCGGTTTTTATAGAAAATTTTTCAAGAATTTCGGCAATAATTTGACAAGCTAAAGTGCTCATCACAATAGGATTTCCGCGCATTGAACCCGAGTTATCGAGCAAAATTGTAAGTGCGGTATCATTATATTCATGATTGCGGATGTTGATCCAAATATCTTCAATCATTGGCGAAATCACGAGATCGGCATATCTTTTGCGGTTAAGAACCCCATAGCTTGCATCAATATCAAAATAATTATTTTTCTTGGATAATAATTTTCGTTTGAGCCTAAGACTCATTTTTTTTGATATTGAATTTAATTTCGAAATTTTTAAATCAAGTTGTTTCCTAAGAGCCTCTAGCTCAGATTTGCTAATAAAATTTTTGGGATAAATGATTTCATCAAATTGGCTACTGTAAATTTGATATGAATTAACAAACTCAATTTTGCTTTTATCCTCACTTACATCACTAATTTTTGAAGAAGATAGATTTAATTGATCAAGATTTTCGACTTCAATACCCCGCTCTTTAGAAATATCTTGAGACTGAGCTTGAGTTTCTTCGGCCTCTTGATTTAAAACTAATTGCTCATGCTCAGTAGTTTCAGCACCAAAATTTTGCTCATCTGGAGATTTTTTATCGTCATCAAACTGAGTATTATTTGTAGAATTTGTATTTGAATTCTGATCATCAAATAGCAGTTCATCAATTATTGATTTCACAAGATTCGAAAATGTTTTTTGATCATCGAGGTGATCCACCAAATTTAAAATATTTTGGTAAATTTTTTGGTTTAAATTATTAGCTAAACAATCAATAAAAATTTTGGTTTGAGGTAAAATTTGTTGTCGATAAATTTCGCCAATCAATATTAAATCAAGATTTGAAGAAGAAACCGAAGAAATATCTTGTTCGATTTTATTCAACAAATTAAGCGCTATTCCAAGATAAAAATTTTTAACAATGCACAATAATCTAGCCTTTTCAAAATCATCAAAAATTTTTAGCGGATCAATTTTAAAATTATTGTGAGAATTTATTTGTTGACGTAATTCATGATGAATTTGCGGATTATGAAATAACCGATAACAAAGACTCAAATCAATTGAAGGGCGCATTTTTAGCAAAATCAAATTTTCGCTAAAGTTATTTTCATCAATTTTAGGCTTAAAACCTTTAAGCTGAATACTCTGACTGTTTGATAAAATTTCTAAATCAACGATGTTTTGATTCCAAATAAAATAATTATTTATCAAATTATCATCAAAATTGATTACAGAATTTTGGCTTTGGGCAAGATTTTTGTATGTCGAATTTAAATCTTCTTTTAATTTTGCAAAGTTTTTATGAAGAGTTGTCAATTTTATAATTTGTTAAAATTCTCAAATAATCTTTTGGCACTCAAATAACCAGCTTCAACTCGACCATGAATAAACCAATCACCGCAAGCCCCAATTTGCATTTTTGGGTCTAAAAAATAACTACTAGATTTTTTTTGTTTAGCAATATTTGCAAAACGCCATCTATGAATATCACAATGAATAATTTTAGGTAATTTTTGGTCAATAATTTTAATAAATTCATCAAGTAAATCCTGTTTAATTAATTCAATATCGCCTTCAATATTATGATCAGCCCAGTTATTTCTGGCAAGAATTGTGTATGAAGCAAAGATGGGGCGATCGGGCTTTGAACTTTCTGAACTAATCCATGAAATAATTGAGTTTCTAACTAATCCAAAATCAAAAGGTAACTCAAGTTTGTGTTCCAAACCTAGCATTAAAGAGAAACAACCTAACATTTTAATATTTTTAATTTGATTGTAAAAACTACACTCTTCAGGAGCTAAATCAAATAGCTGGGGAGATGGAATTGCAAAAAAAACCCAATCAAATTCCCCTAAAAAATTTTCATGATCATCAAATAATTGCCACAAGTGATTATTTTTTTTGATTTTTGCGACCCTAATTTGCAACGACACATCTAAATCTTTTGCCAATTCTTTACAAAAACTATTCATTTTTGGCACTGGAACAAAATGATTTTTTTCAAGATTCCAAGGTCTTTGGTATGAAATTTTGTAATTATCAATTTCAGCAAAGTTTCCACACCAAGATTTGATAAGTCCTTTATCAATGTATGGTTCAAGAAATTTTTTAAAATCAGGATTTTTAGCAACAAAAAATTGTGCTCCGAAGTCAAAATTAAAGTTATCCTTGGTTCTGCTAGACATTCTGCCACCAACTCCACGGGCTTTCTCAAAAATTTTAACTTCAGCAAAATTTTTAAGCATATTCGATAAAATTATTCCCGAAAATCCAGCTCCTATCACCGCAATTTTATTCTTCATTTTATTTAAACTAATTTTAGTTATTTAATTCTTTTTCAACTGATTCGATGATTTTGTCGCTCATTGGTTCTGTGCTTGAAACAAAATAATCAATTATCTTACCTTGGCGATTAATTAAATATTTATGAAAATTCCATTTTGGACTCGCAATTAATCCTAATTGCTGTTTAGCATATTTATAAAAAGGGTGAGCATTTTTGCCAATAACCGATTCTTTTTGGGTCATCAAAAAATTTACGCCATAATTAAATTTACAAAAACTAACTATTTCAGAATTTAGTTGGAATTCTTGCCCACCAAAATCAGAACTTGGTACTCCAATTATAATCAATCCTCGATCGTAATATTTTTTATGAAGTTTTTCGAGACCTTCATATTGCTTGGTAAATCCACATTTCGAAGCCGTATTAACTATTAAAATAACTTTGTTTTTAAACTCCGCTAAATCAAAAGGTGTTTGTTCGATTAATTTGATAAATTTAAAATTGTAAACATTTTCAATTGGTTTTGAAGCCTCAGAACTGGAGAGCAATTGATCATTTTTAGTTTTAATTTTATTAGTATTTTGATCGCCAGAAGGGTTGCTAGAAAATGATTTTGAAAATCCGGATGTTGATTGAAAAAAATTAGAAAAAAAACCCATAAAAAAAAGTAAAAAATAAATTTTAATAATAGATATTTTGTAGAAATTGATTCTCATAATAGGTGCTTCAAGCGTTGATTGTTGTGGCATTATATGAATAACAAAAAAACAATTTCAACAAATTTATTTTTAATAAAAAAATTTTATGAATTTTTAAAATTAGAGTGGATTATAAAATTTTTGATTAGGCGCAAAAATCTTTAAAAAACTTTTAAATAACCCTAGTTATTGCTAATTGCTATCAAAATCTGAGAGGCTAAAATTATAATCATCAAGCTAGACAAAAACCAAAGATATATTTTGTTTATCATAAATTTATTTTTTATTCAATGTTATATTAGTTATGAGAAAAGCATTAAGTTTATTAAGAAATAAATGGCAATTTTTTTTATGCCTAAGTTCAATTGGTGTTATTATTTTGCATTATTTATGGAAAATTTGGTTCGCTCCAAATCATGATTTTTTTCTTTACATAGTCATAATTTTGGGAGGCATTCCTCTCTTATTTCAAATTTTAGCAAAAATTTTAAAAGGTAATATTGGAGCTGATCTGATTGCATTTATTGCTCTGATATTAGCAATTTTTTTACAAGAAAATATCACCGCTGTGCTAATAATTTTAATGCTTGCCAGCGGTCAAGCGCTCGAGGAATTTGCTTCACATCGCGCATCATTTGTTCTAGAAGCTCTCGCCCAAAGAATGCCCTCCTCGGCACATCTGAAGAAAGATAATAATTTTTTGGATATAAATATTTCTGATATTAAAATCGGCGATTTAATCGCGGTATTTCCGCATGAAATTTGCCCCGTTGATGGCGAAATAGTTCAAGGCAATGGCACTATGGATGAATCATATTTATCCGGCGAACCTTATAAAATTTCTAAAACTATTGGATCTAAAGTTTTATCAGGGGCAATTAATGGTGATTCTCTTTTTGTAATTCAAGCTGATAAACTTCCTGCCGATTCTCGTTATGGCAAAATCATCAAAGTTATGGAACAAGCCAAAGAACAAAAACCTGAAATTCGTAAAATCGCCGACAAAATTGGGGCAATTTTTGTACCTATAACTCTTATCGTGGCATTTAGTTCATATTTTTTCACTGGCAGTTTGGTAAATTTTTTAGCGGTATTAACAATTGCAACTCCATGTCCATTAATTATTGCCGTGCCAATTGCAATTATTAGTGCCATCTCAATCTCAGCGCGCCACGGCATAATAATCAAAGACGCACGAATTCTTGAAAAATTATCAACCTGCACCACTGCAATTTTCGATAAAACCGGCACTTTAACTTATGGCGAACCCATGCTTTCAGAAGTCTTGATCTTTGATAATTATTCAGCCGATGAAATTATTCAAAAAACCGCTAGTCTCGAAAGATATTCAAGACACCCATTGGCACATGCAGTTTTAAAAGAAGCAAAAAAACGTAATTTAATTTTGCTTGATGCTCAAAATATCAGCGAAAAAGCTGGTTTTGGCATGATTGGCAACATCAATGATAAAGAAATTATTATTACCAACCGTGATAAAATTAATAATTTTATTAGTCCTTTGAAGCCAATACCAGACTACATTGAAGGCATGGAATGCATAATTGTAATTAATCAAAAAGTTGTCGGATTATTAAAATTTCGCGACGAAGAGCGTCAAGAAAGTCATTCTTTTGTATCGCACCTAACTCCCAATCATAATTTTAAAAAAATTATTCTTTTATCTGGTGACAAAGCTAGCGAAGCTAATTTCTTAGCCAATCGCCTTGGCATTGAAACGGTCTATAGTTCGCAAAGTCCCGAACAAAAACTTGAAATTGTCAAAAACGAAACCCGATTAGCACCCACCCTATTTATGGGAGATGGCATTAATGATGCACCTGCTCTGATACTTGCCAGCGTTGGCATCGCGTTTGGTAAAAATAACAATATTACCTCAGAATCTTCTGGCGCAGTAATTTTGGAGAGTAATTTATTAAAAGTTGATGAACTTCTTCACATCAGCATTTTTACACGCAAAATAATTATGCAAAGCGCGGTTGGCGGAATGATTTTAAGTATTATTGGAATGATTTTTGCAAGCATGGGATATATCAGCCCTTCACAAGGCGCTATTTTTCAACAAATAATAGATATTTTGGCAATTTTGAATAGTTTGCGATTAACAATTTCTAAGGAAATTTTTTCTGATATGAAATAAACCCAAATGATAAAATTTATCTTTAATTATAATCTCAACAAAAAATCAAAAATTTATAACGAAAATTTCTAAATCACCAAAAATTCAGTAGATTAGCTTTTACTTCGCCTAAAATAGATACAATTCCAAGTTCCGGCTCGGCGCGCCCTCCTCCCCGAAATGATTACCATTATGCATTTAGTTGAGCAAATATATTTGGCAAAGGGGGTAAATTACAATTTTGCATTGCCAATTCTGAGGCGTAAAGCGTTTAGCTTAATAAAACCTTGCGCATCTTTTTGGTCATAAACCGAATCTTCTTCAAAAGTTACATGCGACATCGAATATAAACTTTTGTTAGATTCACGACCCATCACAAATACATTACCTTTATAAAGTTTTAAGCGCACTTTTCCTTCAACATGCTCTTGGCTTTTGTCGATAAGCGCTTGAAGCATCAATCGTTCAGGTGCAAACCAAAAACCATAATAAATCAAACTCGCATATTTTGGCATCAACTCGTCTTTAAGATGACAAGCTTCGCGATCTAAAGTTATGGATTCAATCGCTCGATGCGCAACCAACAAAATTGTACCCCCCGGCGTTTCATAAACCCCACGAGACTTCATACCTACAAAGCGATTTTCAACCAAATCAAGTCGACCAATGCCATTTTTACCGCCAAGCTCATTAAGTTTAGTTAAAATTTGCGCTGGCGACATTTTGACGCCATCAATGGCGATTGGATCACCTTTTAAGAATTCAATTTCAACAAAAGTTGGAGCATTTGGCGCATCTTCGGGGCTAACTGTACGCTGATAAACATATTCTGGAGCTGGTTGTGATGGGTCTTCAAGTACTTTTCCTTCGCTCGAAGTATGAAGTAAGTTTGCATCAACCGAATATGGCGCCTCGCCACGCTTATCTTTAGCTACCGGAATTTGGTTTTTTTCGGCATAATCAATTAACTTGGTGCGCGAAGTTAAATCCCATTCACGCCAAGGGGCGATAATTTTAATATCGGGTTTATTAGCATAATAACTAAGCTCGAAACGAACCTGATCATTACCCTTGCCAGTCGCACCATGAGCAACCGCATCGGCGCCAACTTGTTTAGCAATTTCGATTTGTCGCTTAGCAATTAAAGGACGAGCTATCGAAGTACCGAGTAAATAAACTCCCTCATACAAAGCATTAGCGCGAAACATTGGAAATACATAATCGGCAACAAATTCTTCTCGTAAATCTTCGATAAAAATTTCTTTGACACCAAGCATTTGGGCTTTTTTGCGTGCCGGTTCAAGCTCTTCACCCTGCCCTAAATCAGCCGTAAAAGTAACTACCTCGCATCCATAATTCTCTTGCAACCATTTTAAAATAACCGAGGTATCAAGACCACCAGAGTAAGCTAAAACGACTTTTTTAATATTTGCCATAAAAATTTATTTTGCGTTAAAAGTTCTAAGAAAATTTTGAGTGGGAAATTTAAAATATGATAAAAAACGACGCGTCATCATAAAAATTCTTTTTAAAGAAACAAGTGAGCATTGAAAGGTTTTAAGGGCAAATTTAAGAGATATTTTACAAATTTATTAAATTTATTTGAACGCCATGGGAGCGTTTAAATAAATTGGAGTATTGAAGGTTGGATTGTTGGCAATGTAAAGAGAATGAATATTTTTTAAATCATTATCATTTAAAATACCGTCAGGATTTTTGTTTAATTTGCTAACAAATTTTACTTCCAATTCACGAGTAAATATTGCCGAATTTTTTCGATAATTCATTTCTTTGGCAAGCTCTGGATTATATTTTTCTAATAAAGAATTGAGATTATATTTCTTAAAATCTAATAAATTATTATCACCAAATAGCATTTTAGCCAATATTATGGCGACATCAAAAATATATTTATCAATAAAAGCCAAAGTTATTTTTTGTCTTTGGGCAAGATTTAATGATTTATCATTTACTAAATTTTGATATTTATCGGCGAGTGATAAAATTTCTTCAATGCTTGGCCTATCTGAACCAAGCAACATTTTCCATGTATATTTAATATCCACTAAATGCAAAGTAATAAGTTGATTACGAATAAAATCGAAAAATGGCTTGTTGCTCAAATAAAGCTCTTTAAGCAATTCCAAATTTTGATTTTTGTGCATAAAATTTTCAAAAGCCTCCCGTACACCAAAAAACATTAATGCAAATGAAGCGGAGTGAGCGATTGTTCTGTCAAGCGTTATAGCGCGAGTATTGAATAAATTATAATTCTCTAACTCACCCCTGAACGCACTATATTTTATTGGCGCCAATATGTTTTGTTGTTTTTGACCTCTTTTAAGTGGCCTAGAGCTTAGATTAGCTAATGCTACCCCTAAATGATTAGCATTAAAAAATAGTTCATTGATAAATTGGTTTTGATAATATTTGTGTTGATAGGCATAGATTGCTTTATCACTAAAATCGCGCCTCACTGAGTTATTTTTGAAATCATAATTCTGATCTAAATTTAAATGATTTGCGCAAATTAAAGCCGAAAGAAGATTGCTTAGAGCAAAATTTTCAATTGCATTTTTAGAATTTTTTATAGTTGAAAACAAAATTTGTTGTTGTTGACCCTGAACAGTTATAAGGCTCGCGTCAATAGAATTAAGATTTGTCTGGCTTTCTTGCGCCTCATTTAAAGCACACAATAAGTGTCTAAGTGGAATTTCATCAAAACGCCCACCGCCCCTAGCCAAAGCATTACCTTGGCCACTAAAAATATGAATCGCGCAAGATATTTTATATTTTTGCTGGATAATTCTTTTTAATGTCAAAATTTTACCCACCGCCCAATCTTGATAAAAATCAACCGCCACACCCGCCAATCTAACCGAATCGCTTTTGGCAATCATCGCAACTATTTTTTGAGTTTTAGAAATATGTTTTTGGAAAATTTTACTATCAATCAATCGCTGATAAATATTAAAAATATTTTGCAAATCCTCTAGTGATTCCGACAAAGTAACAACATTAATTGGCATGATTTTTAGTTGCGAATGAGTGATTTTAAACATTAGCAGAACTGACAAAACCTGACTTGCTGAACTATGGTTAGAAATTATAAATTTATCAATCATACGCCAATTTTGATTGGCAATTCTCAATCTCTTAATAATTTCATGATTTAAAAATAAGTTTGAAGCAAGCCAATCAGCAATTTCTTTACATAATTTTTGATCATTTATAATGCGCTCAATTTCTTTAATTTTTTGCTCTTCACTATTTAAAGTAAACGTTTGTGAGTTAAAATTTTTTAGAGTTACGATCAAACATTCTTCAATATCTTTGGCATCATGCCTCAGATCAATCTTAACCCCAAGTCGATATTTTTTGATTCTATCAAGCCCCTCACTCAAAACTTGAGAAGTGATATTTGGATTGCCGTCTGCGTCTCCGCCATGAGTCCATACCGCTGTTTTTATAATTTTCTTTGGGATTATTATTTGCGAAAAATATGGTGATTTTTCAAGCTGAGATTGCCATTTTTGCAATAATTCTTTGTGAGCTTTTTTAATATTCTTGATTGCCAATTCGGCCTCAATCATCTCTTCAGTGCAAGATTTTTTTGGACTTGTAATTGGACATAAAATTAATTTTTCAATAATTTCATGCAATTTTTTGAAATTTAGATTTTTTTTATCGGTCAATATCGTATCGAATTTATTCCCAAAAATTGTATATTCGAGACTCATTGGATTTGTTGGGTGCGCTGTCAAACTAAATGGCGCCAAAAAATAATTATCAATAAAAAGTTGAATAGTTTTGGCAGAAATATTGTTATCAAAACAACGATTCAGAATTGCTAAAAATGAATATCTTTCATCACTATCATTACTTTTATATTCACAAATTAGATCGTTAACCGCTGATTTTCTGGCTCGCCGAAGAACATCTTGAAGCTTGGCTTCTAAATCAATTATTGATAATAATAAATTTTTTGATGATGAAATTTTTAGATAAAACTCATCAATTTTAATTATTTTTTGTACTTCATCGGCGATTTTTTTTATTTTTTGAAGCTCAATAAAATGCTTTTTGATTTGAGTATCGATACTTTTTATATCAAGCAAGCAAATGCTAAAATCAAGAGCTATAGCCTCTTGAATTGATTCTAAATAATTTTTTTTAATTAAATCACTTTTTAAATATTTAGGCGGATTATGTTGATTGACCATAAAAATGATTTAATTTATAAATACTTCAACTTTAGCTTAGTAAGTGAGTATTTAAGTGAGATATTTTAAAGAAAAAATACTTATATCTCACATTCTGAAGGGTAAAATTTGATTCAAACTATTTTTCAATCTACAAAATGCAATTAAAAACCATTATATCCAGAAGCGATATTAGCAAATACTATAAAAATGCACAACATCGCCTTGATTTTAAGCACCAAAATCCAATTGAAGATATTTACGAAAAAATCCAAAAAAATTACCATATAGCTCTTATATTTGATGAATCTGGCAACGATATAATTGGCGCAATCGTTTGCAAAATAGATAACGATTTTTTTTCTAAAAAACTCTGTTCAATTATTGATTTTTATGCTCTTGATGGCATTTCTTATCTAACAATAGCCAATCTTTTGATTGATTGGATTATGCAAATTTCGCAACAATATTTATGTCAAAAAATTGTTTTTGAATCATTTACCAAAAACAAAGAAGAGCAAAAATTTTTTTCATCAAAAAAATTTATTTTAGAAAAATTTATGTTTGTTAAAGAGATTTAAAATATATCAATGCCCAAAAAAAAGCGCTCACAAATAAACTATTATTTTCATAAATATTTTCTTATCTCTCTTAAAATATTCAAAACTTCCATTATTGATATGATTCGCCACGATGGAATTGAACACGCTGGGTACTTGGCTTTTTTGAGTATTTTATCTTTTTTTCCGTCATTAATTTTTTTAATTGCAGTAATTGGTTTTTTCGGCGAATCGCAAGTTGGAAGCGATTTATTACAAACTATTATCGCCGGCCTACCCAATGAGATGTCACAGGGTTTAGCACCTCGCATTAACGAAATTATTTCTGGCCCCAGCGATGAATATATAACCATTGCCATAATTGGAGTAATTTGGACAGCATCATCATCGGTAGAAGGCTGTAGAACTATACTCAATCGCGCTTATCGAGTTGCTTTTCCTCCGCCTTACATTTGGCGAAGATTGGTAAGTATTTTCGAGTTTTTTATAATTATTTTTATTATAATCACAGGCATTGCAATTTTTGTCGTTGTACCCGTAATTCTCAAAACCATCGAAGAAAAATTTTCTGTTAAACTTCATATCGATTATGATTTTTTTTATTTGCGACAAATTGCCATTTTTATAATATTGACCGCTTCGACATCAACCCTATATTTCGCACTTCCGAATGCTAAACAAAAAATTTCGCAAACCGTTCCGGGCTCAATTTTAGCGGTTGCCCTGTGGGTTGTTTTAGTAAATTTTTTTTCGATTTATTTGCAAAACTTTGACCAAATGAATTTTGTTTACGGATCCATTGCCGGCATAATAATTTCATTAATGTTTTTCTATTTAATTAGCCTAGTTTTTATTATAGGCGCCGAATTCAACTACAATTTTCACCGCGTTTACCAAGTATTCTTAAAAAACAAATAAAACTGTGAAGCTTCCAAAATGGCCTAACCCCAACAACTTTCATCATATAAATCTTGGTTTAGATCGAATAAATGAACTTTTAAATCGATTAGGAAATCCTCAACTCAAACTTCCAAAAACCGTTCATATTGCTGGTACCAATGGCAAAGGTTCGACTTTAGCATTTCTCAAAAGTATTTATGAACAAGCTGGATACAAAGTCCATCGCTATACCTCGCCACACCTGATAGAATTTAATGAGCGAATTGAATTATCAGGAACAAAAATTAGCGATGATTTGTTGCAATCCTACTTAAACCGCTGTCAAGAGGCTTGTATTCGTTGTCCTGAAATTGATATTACTTTTTTTGAAGCGACGACCGCTAGCGCCTTTTTAGCTTTCAGTGAAAATCCGGCAGATATTTTATTGCTTGAGACCGGAATGGGAGGTGAATTTGATGCCACTAATGTTTTGCCCAATGTTTTTCAATCAATCATCACCCCAATTTCGTTTGATCATCAACAATTTTTGGGTGACTCACTCGATGAAATTTCAAAAGCCAAAGCTGGTATTATCAAAAAGAATTGCCCTATAATATGTGCTAATCAAGAACTTTTGGCGCTTGATGTGATTTCAAAAAAAGCTAAAGAACTTAATTCTAAATTGGTTTTAACTAAAGATTTTTTTCCACAAACAAATATTGATTTGGATTCGATAAAAATCTCATTATTTGGCTCTCATCAAATTGAAAATGCCAAAACCGCTATTTGTTCAATAAAAAATCAAACAGACTTTAAAATTTCTGATCGAAACATTAAAGATGGCCTAGAAAACACTAAATGGAAAGCTCGTCTTGAAAAAATTAATTCAGGAAATTTTATTAAAAAGCTCTCTAGAAATTTTCAACTTTATCTTGATGGAAGCCACAATGTTCAGGGGGCAACAACTATTAACGAATTTTTAGAAAATTTTCAAAAACATCAAAGAATTGTAATTTTTCAAATGCTAAATGATAAAAATTGTGAAGAATTTTTAAGAATCATTAGCTCAAAAATTAACTTATTGCTAATTCCAGAAATAGCCAAAGACCCAAGATTTAGAAAGGCTAAAGATATTTTAAAAATTGCCAAAGATTTAAAAATTAGTGCTCAAACAATAGAAAATTTTACTGAAGCCTTTAATGAGATCGAGATTAATTTTAATAACCAAAAAACCGTGATTTTGATTTGCGGATCGCTTTATTTTGCTTCTGAGTTTTTAATTGCAAATCAACAAATCTAGCCTGATTAACCTTTAAAAATCAATTAATTGCACCAACTTTTTTTCTTTTCGCCATTATAAACCCTTGCTAAACCACTATCAATTAACTTTTGCCCAAGATCAACTTTATTAATAGTAACTTTAGCAATAATTCTTCCGCCATATTTATCCCACTTAATTTCAGAAAAATTAATTGCATGCTTATTTTTTTGAGCTTCTGCAATAATTTTAGATGTAAATTCAGTGGCTTTTTGACCCAACATCCGCTCCTTTTTACATTGAGCCCGCGCCTCTTTTTCTGGAGTATCGATTCCTTTTACTCTGATAAATAATTTTAATTCTTGAGGTAAAAAATCATTAGCAATTTCAAGGGTATCGCCATCTACAACTCTAATTACTTTCCAGTTATATATTTTAGGAATTTGATTTTGAAAATTTTCTTTAGAAAACTGAAGGGGCAGTGGGTAACTTGGCGAAGAAAAAAACATCAACACCGTAAAAAAAATTACAATTTTTGACATTAAATCAATGACATAAAGTGTAAAAAGAAATATAGATCCAAAATGATGATTAAATTGCGCGGATTCATTTTGTTGATTGGTTCTTGCAAGAATAATTTTCTTAAAAGCAACTTAGCGAGACTGGGCTTTTTTAGGTTTTCAATTTTTTGATCATCTCTAGAAAGTTTTGGGGTTTTTGGGGCACATTTTATAGTGACATAAATGTGCCAAACAAAGTAAATAGCCATAAAAATCAATAACGGCGTTAGAACAGAAGAATTTTTTATTTTTTTGTTAATGTCATCAAAAACATAAAAACCCAATACATAAAAAAAACCACCCCAAAACCACATTACAAATTTAAATGACTCTTGGCCTCGACTCGCATCTAAAAATGATTTTGTAAGTTTTTCAAAAATATTCATTTTAATTTGATTTAATTGAAGTTTTTGTTTGATGAGAATTGTTTTATGAGAGTAAAATACGAATGCAAAAAATAAATTTTAATCAAAAACTATTTGATGTCATTTTTTTGAACAACTTTTTTTACACCCTCCCAAGGCATTTCAAAATCAAAATTTCTGAATTCTTGCATAAGCTTAACATCTTCATAGACAACTTTTTTAAGATTTTCATCATATCTAACTTCTTTATATCCAGTGAGAGGAAAATCTTTGCGCAATGGATAGCCTTCAAAATTATAGTCGGTAAGAATTCTTCTAAGATCGGGATGATTAGAAAATTTTATACCATACATATCGAAAGCTTCGCGCTCAAACCATCCAGCAGAACTAAAAACCGAAACCGCCGAGGGAATTTCTTCATGTTCGTTGATTGCGACTTTAACAGTTAGTCGATTATTTAACTTATAACTCAATAAATTATAGATTACTTCAAACCTTGGATTCCTTATGCCAAGCATATCAGCTCCAAACACATCGAGCAAGGTTTTAAAAGAAAGATTTTGGTCATCGCGAAGAAATTTCAAAAAATCAATCAATTGCGAAGGTGAAATATATATAATTAAGTTATCACCTACAATTGGGTCGAGAATTTGCACATTGCTAAAATTTTCTTTTATGTACTCAGCCTGAAGTTTTAAATCTTGAAACATATAATTACCTTTTAAAATTTTTTGATCTCTGAATTTTTCTTTGCAAAACCATTAATCCATAAAGCAATGCTTCTGCTGTTGGTGGGCAACCTGGTACATAAACATCTACAGGCACAATTCTATCGCATCCTCTAACCACTGAATATGAGTAATGGTAATATCCTCCACCATTGGCACAACTTCCCATTGAAACAACGTATCTAGGCTCAGCCATCTGGTCATATACTTTGCGCAAAGCTGGAGCCATTTTGTTGGTTAGTGTACCAGCAACAATCATGACGTCAGATTGGCGTGGAGAAGGACGAAATATCATTCCGAATCGATCAAGATCATATCGGCTTGCGGCAGTTTGCATCATCTCAACCGCGCAACAAGCTAAACCAAAAGTCATAGGCCAAAGTGAACCACTACGAGCCCAGTTAATTAGGTCATCAAGCTTGGCAGTAACAAAACCCTGATTTTTAACTTCTTCAGTAAGTTGATTAAGAAGTAAATCTTGATTAAGAGGGCTAAGATTATTCATAGAAAAATTAATTGATGATTTTAAATTTTAAAAAAATTTTAAGAAAATTGTTTTCATTTTATTTCCACTCAAGGGCACCCCTCTTCCACTCATAAACAAATCCAAGAGTTAAAATTGTTAGAAAAATAATCATTGACCAAAAACCAATAACCCCAATTTCTCTAAGCGCAACAGCCCACGGGAATAGAAAAGCCACTTCCAGATCAAAAATTATAAACAAAATAGCTACCAAATAAAATTGTACTTTAAATTCATTTCTAACTGGACCCTCGCCTTCAAAACCGCATTCATATGGGGAATTTTTTTGAGAATCTGGACGCATTTTATTGATGATAAATGGAATTAGAATTATCACCATTGACAAACCAATAGCTACAATCAAAAAAATCAAAACAGGAAGGTATTGAGAGGAAACAAAATTTGGCTCAGCAAAATTGATAATAGAATTTTCCATTTTTGGTTATTTATTAAAATTGGTTGTATGGGGTTTTATATATTGAAAATGGTGTTTTAATCGAATTATTGATTTATAAAAGATAGAAATTTATGATTTAAAATCAATTTAAATTTTAAATCCCCCATTCCATGAACACAAACACTTATACCGCTTTAATTACACCTTTTAAAAACAATAAACTTGATGAAAAAGCTTTTGAAAAAATTATTAAATTTCAAATCGAAAATGGTGTTGATGGAATTGTTCCATGCGGGACAACGGGCGAATCTCCAACTTTATCTCACGATGAACATAACCGCCTAGTTGAGATGGCTGTGCAAATTGCCAATAAAAAAGTTAAAGTAATGGCTGGAACCGGCTCAAATTCAACTTATGAAGCAGTTTCAATGACCAATCATGCGAAAAAAATTGGCGTGGATTCTTGTTTAATTGTTACTCCATATTACAACAAACCAACGCCAGATGGCATTTATCAGCATTTTAAAGAACTTAATAAATGTGGAATTCCATTAATAATATACAATATTCCGGGACGTTCAGTTATCAATATATCTGATCAAAATTTAGCAAGAATAGCCGAATTAGAAAATGTAATCGGCATCAAAGATGCCACAGGAGACCTAGCCAGAGTTGCTTCTCTTCGACTCTTAATTAAAAAAGATTTTTTATATTTATCCGGTGAAGATGCAACCGCAGTTGGATTTAATGCAATGGGTGGAAATGGCGTAATTTCAGTTTCGTCAAATTTATTACCAAAAATGGTAGGTGATTTACAAAAATACACAGCCAGAGGCGATTACAAACAAGCTTTGATTATTCAAGATAAACTAACTGAATTTCATGCAACAATGTTTTGTGAAACTAATCCAATTCCCGTAAAATATGGCGCTAGCTTAATGGGCTTATGCGAATCTGAAATTCGCTTGCCACTATCACTACCCTCAATTGAAGTTCGATTAAAAATTGAAACAATAATGAAAAAAATGAATTTGATTTAATATTTTCTTGCAATTTTTTTGTGAGTAATAATTTCGTCAATCTTTTTGAAGTTTTTAGATAAGATATCAAGACCAATCTCTTTAGAATAAGTTTCAAGAGTATAATTATACTTTTTTACAATCCCAATTTTTTTAGAAATTCTATTCAAAAAATAAGCGGATATTTTGTGATCAAAAAATAGTGATATATAAGATTCGTCAATATTTTGTGGCTTTAAATCGCTAATAAATTCGTTAATGTTTTTAGCAAACTTAACCAAATTAGATTTATCAAATAATTTATCTCTAATTTTAACAAAAACTTCAATAATATCTCGAGAATCAAGACAATTATTTTTTATGGCAATTTTGAGGGCTTCCTCAATGTTATCAACCACTCCGCGATTGATTAAAATTTCTACAATTTGAGAATAATTCCTTTTAGTTGCCATCAACAAAGGATCAATACCATCGAGTGTTTTTTTAAAAATATTTGCTCCCGAAATACATAAAATTTTAACCGTTTTTTCAGAATTAATCATTACTGCATAATGAAGAGGTGTCATGCGATGATTCTCGGCAATAGTTTCGGCATCTAAATCGCATCCAATTTTTATTAGATATTCAGCAATAATTGAATTGCCAAATTCACAAGCGACATGAAGGGGTGTCAAGCCAAATGAAGTTACAACCTCTTTATTTACGCCAGCTTCAATAAACTCCTCAACAATTTCCTTACAGCCATATTTACAAGCATAATGAATTGGGCGCCAATTTCTGGTGTAATCAGATGATTTTGCATTAACATTTGCCCCAAATCCAATAAGAACTTTAACATTATCTAATCTGCCACTAATCGAACAATGATGAAGAGCAGTGTAATTATTGATATCGCCATGATTGAGATTTTTAATACCAACGATTTCAATAATTTTTTTTAAATCTTTTGAACTTCCAAATTTGGCCACAACATGAAAAAATGAAAATTCGTAATCGCTAAATTTTTGCAAAATTAAATTTTGTGCATCTTCATCAATAATAAGTTTTTCAACATTTTGTGAAATCTTATGCGCAACATTCTCGAATAGATCAGAGCCAATTGATTTTATATCTTTTTTATAAAATTTAAAAAAAACATTAATTATTTCATTATCTATTAAATTAAGATTCATAAATTTTACCTCGAGTTATTAATATTATCGCGATAGCGAGCCTGCGCTCTACTTGCCTTAACAAAATTTTGCCAAAATTTAGTTGATTCACCTTTCTTCATTGACTCAGCCTGAGCTATAACAGTAGCAATTCTCTCGCCAAAAATTTTACGAGTCCAGAACCCCAGAGGTTGAGCGATGCCGACAATTTTTTCATCTTCTAAAAAATTTTCATTTAAAATTTGGTATTCAACTTGAAGTTTTCTTTTAGTATTTTCTGCCCTAATTTGTGAATGTGACTTTGGTATTTCTGACTTCTTTCGAAACAACTCCTCATCAATTTTATCAAATTTTTTTGATGATTTTGAAAATAATTTATGCGATTTAGATTTAAGTTTTTGATAATTTTTGTAAGAAAAATAAATAATTAGCTCAAGAATTGACCTAATTAAAAATATCAAGACAACGCAGCAAAATAAGAAAGCAAAAGCTACAATTATGAATTTTAATATCAAAGATTCTGACATGCCTCTTTAACTTTTTTATAGCTGTGAATAAAACCAATTAATGAATAGGTATCAATTGCAATTTTACCATCGCGCGCAACCCCAGAAACCACCATTTCAGCGCTATTTTGCATTTCTTTTATAATATCAGCATCATCATTTTTATCATTTGCCCAAGCAACAGTTTTATAAGGAAAGAGATAATATTTTTTAGTACCAAAATTTAATTCAACATTTGAAGTTTTGTTATATATGAATCCAGAAGAAGTGCTAATTTCATCTGAATCATTTTCAACATTAGTGACTAAAAAAAAAGGCTCACCTCTTTTGTCAAAATTACCTTCGCTTTTTATTGGAGTTGATGCAACATAACAAATAGTTTTATCGCCCCTTTCTGTTTTAAAAACACTCCAATCTTGAAATCGTGCCTGAAGTTCTTGAGAGTTAGCAGTTTTATATTTTATTATTATAAAACTCAGGATTAAAACCCAAAATTTAACAAATTTCATAACTTGACTTTATGTTAAGCAAAAAATATTTTGATACCCCTAAAAAAACTAATCCTTACATCGATATTGATTTAGCAAATTAAATAAATCTAGCTTTTTTTAAATTTTTACCAATAAATTTCACAATTTCCATGGAACAAAAAACCAAAGAAAATTCCTTACCCCTTAATAAAAATTCTACTAAAAATATAGAAGAAAATTCCAACCATTCTAAATTTTCTTCTACTACCAAAAAAAATTTAAAAACCGATCTTGAATCACCTGAAAGCCCAGAAAATTCTGAAAATTCTCACCTAGAATCAAATCACCAAACTCACAATAAACATAGCCCACTCGATCAATTCAAAATTAAAGAAATTTATCCAATTCACATTGGAAATTATAATTTTAGTTTCACCAACTCAGCCTTATACATGGTTATTGCTACCGCCTTAATAATCATATTCATGCTTAAGGCTACGAGTCGAAAATTATTAATCCCATCGCGCACTCAAATGATTGCCGAATCAATCTATAATTTTATCAACAACTTAATTGATGGAAGTATTGGCGCTGAAGGTAAAAAATTTATGCCCTTAATTTTTAGTATTTTCACTTTCATACTTTTATGCAATTGCCTTGGGATGACACCTTATAGCTTTACAGCCACAAGCCAAGTTGCAGTTACGATATCAATTGCCATGATGTGTTTTTTAATCATCACTATTTATGCAATTTTACGTAATGGCATTGTAGGCTTTATTCACATGTTTTTACCAAGCGGAGTCCCAATGTGGATGGCACCTGTTATATTCATTATTGAACTCTTTTCGTTTTTAATTCGCCCCATAACTCTCTCAGTGCGACTTTTTGCCAATATGGTGGCTGGACACGTTCTATTAAAAGTAATTGCTGGCTTCATCATTTCTCTTGGTATTCTTGGTGCTTTACCATTTTTATTTAGCATCGTAATGACCGGCTTTGAACTTTTTGTTGCGGTTCTCCAAGCTTATATTTTCTCGATTCTTGTGTGTGCATATCTTAGCGAAACCATGAAAGCGCACTAGGTTATGATTAACTAGAATTTGGCATAGCTCATTTTGCCAAATATTTCCCCTCTTTAATGGGGTAAATGAGCACTTTATCAACTCTAAAATTTATAAAACTATGGAAATGCTTGCATTAAAATTTATCGGCGTCGGCCTACTATCAATCGCTATGGCTGGAGCCGCTATTGCGATCGGAAACATCTTCGGGTCATTTTTCAACAGTATCGCCAGAAACCCTTCTGCTGCGCCAAAAATTGAAAAATACATATACATTGCAGTTGGTTTAGCCGAAGCGATGGGGATTTTTGCCGTTCTCTTAGCATTTTTAGTATTATTTACCAACTAACCTTCATTCACACCACATACAAAACCCAATTTAAATCACAAAATCTAGACTTAAATTAAATATATAAACTCGCTATGCCTCAGTTTGATTTTTCGACATATTTATCCCAAATCTTTTGGTTTGGACTTTGTTTTATTACGCTTTACATTTTTGCTCAATTCTCAATTTTACCACGCCTAAAAAACATAATTTCCAAAAGAAATGACCTCATCGAAACTGATAAATCTCTAGCCTCAGAACTTGATAATAAAACCCTATCTATAAATGATGAAGCGCAACAAATTCTTCAGAAAGCTAATTCAGATTATCTTCACAAAATTGATGAAATTACCAAAAAAGCTCATGCTCAACGCGAAGAATCTATTGAACACTTAAAATCAAAAATTGATGACAATGTCAGATTATCTAGGCTAGAAATCAAAAAATTTATTACCGAATCCAAGATCAACAACTCTCTTCTAATTGAAAATCTTACTAAATTTATTAAAAACAAAATTATAAATTAAAATGTTTGACGAAAAATTCTGGCTTGCAATCGCCTTCTTTTCATTTTTAGCCTTATTAATTAAATATGCATTCCCATCAATTTCTAAAGGGCTTGATGCCAAATCAAAAAAAATTGCCGAAGATATTTTAGAGGCAAAAAAAATGCGCGAATATGCTCAAAAGTTATTAGAAGAGGCTCACGCTTTTCATAAATACGCCACTGAGCACTCTCAAAAAATCATTAGCGATGCTATCGATGAGGCCAAAAAAATTGAGGCCGACTCCAAAAAAAGTCTCGACGAACAAATAAGCAAGATTTCCAGTATTGCTATCGAAAGAATTAAATCTGAAGAAGAAGCCGCTATCCGCTTAGTTAAAGAAAATTTGGTTAATCAAGTAATTGAAAAATTCTCAAATATTAAATTTAGTGACGAGGAAAATCAAAAAATTATTGATAACTCAATACTTAAAATTGCTAAAATTAATTAAGTATCATGAGATTTACTCTTTCCACTCTAAAAGAATTTCTTGATACCTCGGCAACCATTGACGAAATATGTCAAACTCTCACCAAGATTGGTCTCGAAGTTGAATCAGTTATCGATAAATCTAAAACGCTAAACTATTTTTCAGTTGCAAAAATAATCGATGCCAAGCCCCATGAAAATTCTCAAAAATTAAAAATCTGTTTAGTTGAAACAAACGACTGCAAAACGCCGCTGCAAATTATTTGTGGAGCCCCCAATGCACGAACAGGCCTCAAGGTTGCCTATGCCCCGATAAACTCAATAATACCAAGCAATTTAATGCAAATTAAAAAAGCTAAAATTGCTGGAATCGAAAGTAATGGCATGCTTTGCTCGGCCCGCGAACTTAATCTTGGAAATGATGATAATGGCATTATTGAAATTGATGAAAAATTCCCTATTGGCACCAAAATATCCGAAGTTTTTGGTATCAACGATGCAACAATAGAAATAAATATAACCCCTAATCGCGGAGATTGCTTGGGAGTTTATGGAATAGCTTGCGATTTATCAGCAACCGGAATTGGAAAACTCAAAGCTTTAGAAATTCCAAAAATCGCTTCGGAGTTTGAATTTAACGTTAAGTTCGAAAATCACTCAAAAAATGATTGTCCATTTATAGCCTTTAGAATCATTAAAAACATAAAAAACTGCCCATCACCCAAGTGGTTAAGCGATAAACTTGAAGCAATTGGAATGAACTCCGTATCAGCAGTTGTTGATTCACTGAACTATGTTATGCATATACTCAATAGACCAATGCACGCTTACGATCTCCAAAAAATTGGTCAAAAAATTCAACTAAAAAACACTACAGATTCGACCCAAATTACAACTCTAAAAAATACACAACATTTGGTTGGTTCAAATATTCTAACAATTTGTAACGATAATGAAATTTTGAGCATTGCTGGAATAATTGGCTCAGAACAATCTTCTTGCAAAATCGACACTACAGAAATATTGCTTGAATCTGCATATTTTTCCAAAGAAGTAGTTGCCAAAGCGGGTCGAAGTTTGAATATTTTATCAGATTCAAGACATCGTTTTGAGCGGGGCGTTGATTACAGTTCTTGCATTGACGGTATTGAGTTGGCTTCTAAATTAATTATCGATATTTGCGGTGGCCAAGTTAGTGATATTTTTATTGATGGCACGATAATTAATCCAACAATTATTGATTTTGATTTTGACAAATTCCAAAAACTAATCGGCATAAATATTGAAAAATCCAATGCCATTTCAATTCTTGAATCACTTCAATTTAAAGTCGATAAAAACCTTAAAGTTGAAGTTCCAACAAAGCGTCATGATATATTTTCTTCAGAAGATTTAATTGAAGAAATACTTCGAATTTACGGATATGAAAAAATTCTAAAAAATGATTTAAAAACCCCAAGAAAATATACTCAGGCCAATCCAAATTTATCTCATAAAGCTAGAATTTTATTAGCCTCAAAAGGTTTCATCGAAACCATAAATTGGTCATTTGTTGATGAGAAAAGCATTAATTTCTTTTGTCACAAAAACCCAAATTTAGTTATAAAAAATCCAATTTCCCAAGAATTGAATTTTATGCGTCCAAACCTTATAATTGGCCTTCTAAACTCATATCACAAAAATTATTTACGCAATATTTCTAATCTTAGTCTCTTTGAGATTGGCAATATTTTTGAAAATCAAAATTCTCAAAAACTAATGATAGCCGGACTTAGAACTGGCAAAAATTCTGAACCTAATCACTTTGAAGAAATTCGAGATTATGATTTTTTTGATGTCAAAAAAGATTTTTATGAAATCATTGATTTATCTGGTGTAAAACCCGAAAGTCTTACAATCTCTAGCGATTTAGTTCCTAAATATTATCACCCTCATCGTTCTGCAAGTTTAAAAATTGGCAAAAATATAATTGGCTATGTTGGAGAAATTAATCCACAAATTAATAAAATTTTTGATCTTAAAAATCGTCTTTATACTTTTGAAATTTTTCTAGAATCATTACCAAATAACTTAAAAAACTTGGTCCGCAAACCATTTATTACCAACGATCTTCCGACCGTTGAAAGAGACTTTGCTTTTTTAGTTGATAAAAACATTTTGGTTGGCGACCTACTAAAATCAATTAGCGCAGTTGATAAAAATTTTATTAAAGACATAGTAATATTTGATATTTACTGTGGTGAAAAAATTGATTCTTCACAAAAATCAGTAGCTATAAAAGTAAAAATTCAACCCATTGAAAAAACTCTCACTTCTAACGAAATTGATTTGATAAGTGCCAAAATTATTGAAAATTTATCAGTAAATTTTAAGGCTAAAATCCGCGACAGCTAATCATTTCATATCAGCACTTCCAATTATAATTTTGAAATTCTTAGAGTTATTTTCTATATCAATTTTTATTGTTAAGTTTTTTGATAAAATTTTGTTGTTAATAAAATCTCGAAAAAATAGAATTTCGAGGCATTTTTTCGAAGCATTTTTATTTAACATATTTTTTATTCCATGCTCTCCAAACTAACCATTTTCTTGCCTTTAATTGGCTTTTTTGTGTCAGGAGTTTTGTCCAGAATCAAACCAAATAAACCAGATACCCAAAGTTTTTCTCTAAATTTTTCAGATAAATTTGCCCAGTATTTGACTACTGCACTAATGTTTACTTCGGCAATTTGCGCAACTCTGGTATTTATCGAATTCTATCAAACTCGCCATATTCAAAGTGATGTTTTGTTTAATTTTATAAAATCCGGAAACTTTATTGCGAATTGGTCAATACATATTGATGCTCTTAGCGCAATAATGTTAATCGTTGTAACTTATGTTTCTTGCCTAGTTCACCTATATTCAATCGGATATATGCATGAAGATCGATCAGTAGCTCGCTTTATGTCATATTTATCGCTCTTTACTTTTTTTATGCTTGCTTTGGTTACAGGCGACAATTTTGTTCAGCTTTTCTTCGGTTGGGAAGGAGTTGGAGTTGCCTCATACTTACTAATTGGTTTTTGGTTTAAAAAAGAATCCGCCAACTGCGCATCCATGAAGGCATTTATTGCTAATCGCGTTGGTGATTTGGGTTTAATTTTAGCCATCGCATTAATATATATTTCATTTGGCTCGGTCGAATATTCCAAAGTTTTTTATCAAATATGCAATCATTCTGGGGACAGATTTTTTTTATTTGGTAAGCAGTTTTTAACCATCGACACCATTTGTATCCTTCTTTTTATTGGAGCAATGGGTAAATCTGCTCAAATTGGTTTGCACGTTTGGCTGGCAGATGCAATGGAGGGACCTACTCCGGTATCTGCTCTGATTCACGCCGCAACCATGGTAACTGCAGGTGTATTTTTAGTTGCACGATGCTCACCTCTATTTGAACTTTCACCAATCGCATTAGATTTTGTAGTAATTATCGGCGCCACAACTGCTCTATTCTCAGCTACTATTGCCCTAACTCAAAACGACATCAAAAAAATCATCGCCTACTCAACATGCTCACAACTTGGATACATGTTTTTTGCTTGCGGTTTATCTGCTTATTCTTCAGCAATTTTTCACCTCGCTACTCACGCTTTCTTCAAGGCTTTATTATTTTTATCAGCTGGTAGCGTGATTCATGCAATGCATCACGAACAAGATATTCAAAAAATGGGAGGTTTGTGGAAAAAAATCCCTTTCACCTACGCCATGATGTGGATTGGTTCACTTGCTCTTGCAGGATTTCCTCCTTTTGCAGGATTTTATTCCAAAGATGTAATTCTTGAATCAGCTTATATGGCCCACACCACAATTGGCAAATTCGCATTTTATGTTGGTATTTTAACCGCCTTCCTAACCGCTTTTTATTCTTGGCGATTATTATTTTTAACATTCCATGGCAAAACTCGAGCTGATCAAAATACATTCAGCCACGCTCATGAAGCACCTATTAACATGTTATTACCGTTAGCAATCTTGGCAATTGGCTCGATTGGAGCTGGCTATACTGGATATCATTTCTTAAAAATGGTTTCAACCAATGGCTTCTTCACTTCAGCCATTACCGTTTCATTAAGTAAATTCTTTATTTACGACGAAATTCATCACTCTCCAACTTTAGTTAAAATTTCACCGATGCTTGTTGGGATTTTGGCAATTATCTTGTCATATTTATTTTATATAAAATACCCAAATATCCCTTCCAAGCTTGCCAAAATTTTCCCGAAACTATATAAATTATCATACAATAAGTGGTACTTTGATGAATTTTATGAAAACACCTTGATTCGTCCATCAAAAAAATTTGGTAATTTTTTATGGAAAATTATTGATATCAAGATTATTGACGCCGTCCCAAATGGAATTGCTTATCTTTGTCGTATTGCATCAACCGGAATTTCTAAAATTCAAACTGGATTGGTCTATCATTACGCCACTTGGATGATTTTTGGATTAGCTTTAATCGGCATCGCATTTATTGACTACATTATACCCCTAATTGCCAAAGACCAAACTTTATTCGGCATCATCAAAAGTAGCTTTGTAAATCTTTTTTCACTTAAATTTCAATGATCGATACAAAAAAATTACGCGAAAATCTTGGTAATTTTTCAACCGGAATAATTATTGCATGCGCTCGTAAAAGAAACTTCTTTGCAACTAAATTTTTTAATAAAAATTTTTTTGAAAATAATCAATTCGCCAAAAAATTCGAAGATTTTTGGCAAAGTTTTTTTGAAGAAAATAGAGTTGGTAAAAAAATTTCACAAAAATTTCTGGCCACTGAATTCAAGTTCAAAAACCATGAAATACAAAATTTTATTGATGAAAAAATTCTTAATAAAATTAAAAGATTTTTGCTGATGATTTTTTTGGAATGACCATAAACTCATTTTCATCGGTTTCATTGGATCCACCTCTTATATCTTTTTGCGTCGACAATAATTCTGCGAACCTTAAATTCTTTATAAAAAATCGTTACTTTCTTCTTAATATCTTGAGCGTTGAACAACAAAAACTCTCTAGCGCTTTTGCCACCCCAAAAAACTCTCATAAATGGCATGTTGAGCCTTATTTTTTTAGCAAATTTGGTAATCCAATTTTTTACAATTCTTTGTCATTTATCGAATGCAAAAAACACCGCATCATTAAAATGGGAGATCATCATATAATTATTGGTGAAGTAATAGATTTTGGTGAAATAAAAAACTCGCATCCATTAATTTATTTTAAAGGAAAATATCAATCGTTAAACAACTCTTAACATCTTAATATATTTTATAAAAAATTGATTATTTTTGTAAAATTTTATACATTATTTTTAGCTGTTTTTACACAGATATTTTTTTTTAATAATTTTTAATTTTTTTAATTGCATTTATTTAATTACTAATAAATTATTCATCACGAAATTCATTCTAACAACTAATCAATCATTCACATGGAAATAGCTATCAAAAACATCTTAGATGACAAGTTACGCAAGGATTTTCAATTGAACATTCCTGCTCCACTACTTAATCAAAAAGTCAGTGATTATGTATCAAAAATTCAACCAGAATTTTCTATGAATGGCTTTGAAAAGGGTCGCGTCCCATTCGAAACTATTATTGAAAAGTTTGGTAAATCAATTATGGCAGAGCAGTCAGATATATTAATTTCTCAAACGATTTCTAAAATTGTTAACGATAACAGATATCGCATGGCTTCATATCCAAAAATTGATTTTAAAACTTTCGAAGAAGGCAAAGATGTTAATCTAATTGCATCATTTGAAGTTTTCCCATCAATACCTGAAATTGATTTATCAAAAGTAACTCTTAATCGTTATATTGTTGAAATAAGCGAAGATGAGCTTAGTGAGAATGCAAATAAACTACTAAAGTCAAAAATTAAACTCGAACTTCAGGATCCTATTTATCTCTCTAATTTTGACGATGTTGTAATTATTAATTATAATGGCAATATCAATGGAGCTCCTTTTGATGGTGGCTTTGGCAAAGAATTTCCTCTTGAAATTGGTAGCAAAACCTTTATTGAAAATTTTGAAGAACAACTTGTTGGCAAAATAACTGGTCAAAAAGTTATTGTTTCTGTTAAATTTCCTGATGATTACTTTGTTTCTAACTTAGCTGGAAAAAATGCCACATTTGAAGTTGAAATTTTAGCAATATATAAAGCTGAATCAAGAAAATATGACAGTGAATTTATCAAAGAAGCCACTGGTTTTGAAGATCTTGAAAGTCTAAAAGATAGCATATATAACGAAATGGCAATGTCATATGACATAACTTGTCGCGCCATTTTTAAAAAAGAACTTTTTGATTATTTAGATTCAGCATATAGCATCGATCTTCCAATTGGACTTGTTAATGAACAAACTAATTTCCTTAAAAATATCGATAACACAACTTCACAAAATCTTATAAACCAATCAGTTGATGATAGACTCAAAAATCTCAAATTATCTCAAAGAATGGTTCGATGTGGCTTGATTTTGGCTGACATAGCTAATAAAAATAACATCACGGTA
>Ga0172372_10002503_pt1 | contig 27831 bp, 25 predicted proteins | sample LakKiv5m_2_FD_114544 | JGI IMG/M metagenome (GOLD analysis project Ga0172372, IMG submission 114544) | Freshwater microbial communities from Kabuno Bay, South-Kivu, Congo - kab_092012_9.5m | ecosystem: Environmental > Aquatic > Freshwater > Lake | place: Democratic Republic of the Congo...
CGGTCGGCTTCTTCACGGGATTGTTCGTCCTGTATTCGCTGGCTCCGCTGGTGTCGGGAATCGATCGGTTGAATCCGGCCAATCCGGTGCAGTGGACGCTCGGCGCCACACCCCTGACCACCTCGTTCGACGCCGTTTACGCCGTGGCCTGCCTGGTGTACTCCGTCACCGTGGTATCGGCCGCGGTGTGGGTGTTCGACCGTCGCGACATCTCGAACTGAGACGGTTCCCGAGATCGTTCCTTGGACCATTCCGGGGCCGGCCCCGGCTGTCGCCGACGACACTCCAGCCCAGCCCAGCCCGTTGGGACCCGGGTGCGAACCCCGGTAAAGATGGTCTTCCTCGCCGAGGAACTATGAGCCCGCTGACCCCCCGTTCGGCCGGAATCCATCCCGGGTTCCGCCGTGTCTCCGCGCTGGTCGGGTTGGTGGTCGTCCTCGGTCTGGCCGGGCCGATCGGCGCCAGCGCACCGCCTTCCACCGACCCGACGCTCGAGGTCACCGACGGCGTCCGAACGATGGTGGTGTCGAAGAGCCAACGGTTGTCGGAGGACGGTGAGACCATCCGGGTGACCGGGTCGGGTTACGACATCACCAAGGGCATCTACGTGGCACTGTGCGTGATCCAGCCACCCGACCAGCAACCGTCGCCGTGTGGAGGAGGTATCGACCGCGCCGGAGCCAGTGGTGCGTCGATCTGGATCTCGTCCAACCCGCCCACCTACGGGTCGGGTCTGGCCATCCCGTACGGCGAGGGTGGTTCGTTCGACGTCGAGTTCTCGGTGTCGCCAACCATCAACGACGCCGTCGACTGTCGGGCGGTGGAGTGCGCGATCGTCACCAAGAGCGACCACACGATCGCCGGCGACCGATCGCAGGATCTGGTGGTTCCGGTGACGTTCACCGGTGTTGCTCCCACCACGACGGTCGTCGAATCCTCCGTCGTCGATGCACCGGAGTCCAGCGAGGTCGTCAGCGAGATCACGGTGGCGGCCAACGTCGAGGATCTCGCGCGCACGGCCATCGGCGAGACGTCCGATGGCGGATCCTCGTCGACCGTGATGGTCGTTGTCGTGATGGTCGTTGTCGTGGTGGTTGTCGTGGTCGTTGTCGTGGCGTTGGTGGTTCCCGGGGTGCGTCGACGTCGCGGAGACGCGTCGTGAACGACCGGTTCCGGCGCGCGTCGCGGGGTTTCCTGACGATCCCGGTGTTGGTGGCGTTGGTCGCCTGTGGTTCGGACGCTTCGACGATCGTCGAGGACGACGCCGAACGCGTGGTCACTCTCACCGACGGACTCACCGAGTCGGTGTTCGCCCTGGGTCTGGGTGACCTGGTGGTGGGACGCGACATCTCCAGCACGCTCGACGAAGCGAGCGACATTCCGATCGTCACCAACGATCACGACGTGAATCCCGAGGCGTTGCTGGCCCTGCGTCCGACCCTCGTGCTGATCGACGAGGACACCGGGCCGGCCACCGCGATCGACCAGATCCGATCGATGGGTGTTCGCGTGGAGGTGATTCCGAAGGCCACCGAGATCGATCGCATCGTGCCTCGATTGCGCGAGGTGGCGACCATCTTCGGGGTGGAGGAGCGGGCCGATCGGTTGGCTGAACGGATCGAGGCCGACTTGAGCGGGGTGTCCGACCTTCCGTCCACGGGTGTGCGAGTGGCCTTCGTCTACGTGCGAGGACCGGCCGGCGTGTATCTGATGGGTGGCCCGGGTGCCGGACCCGACTCGGTGATCGCCGCCGCGGGTGCCGTCGACGCCGGAACCGCCATCGATCTCGAGTTGCCGTTCACTCCGCTCACTCCGGAGGCGATGGTCGCTGCTGCTCCCGACGTTCTGTTGGTGACCACCACCGGGCTCGATTCGGTGTCGGGAATCGACGGTTTGCTCGATCTGGCCGGGGTGGCCCAGACCCCGGCCGGCAAGAACCGACGCGTGATCACCGTGGAGGACGGTCTGCTGTTCTCGTTCGGACCGCGGACGCCCGGTCTGGTGCGCAATCTCCACGATGAAATCGCCCGTCTGATGACGGAGAATGGGGCGTGAACGCGGCGGGCCGGCGAGGCGCCTTCGATCCCCGGCTGGTGGCCGGGATCCTGCTGCTGATGTTGATCGGTGCCGTGGTGCTGTCGGCATTGATCGGCGCCTATCGGGTCTCCGTCGGTGACGTGTTCGGTGCGGTGTTGCGACGTATCGGGATCGGATCCGACGTTGCGTCCGACCCGGTGGCCGACGAATTGGTCTGGGTCATCCGGTTTCCGCGCATCGTGCTCGGTGTGTTGGTGGGAGCCTGCCTGGCCACCGCCGGAGCAGTGATGCAGGGGGCGTTCGCCAATCCGCTCTCCGAGCCCGGGATCGTCGGCGTGTCGTCGGGAGCGATGGCCTTCGCCGCATTGCAGATCGTCACCGGATTCTCGCCCTTCGGCATCTGGACGCTGCCGGTGGCGGCGTTCATCGGCGGCTTGCTGGCGGTGGCGGTCGTGTACGCGACGGCCCGACACGATGGTCGCACCGAGGTGCTCACCTTGGTGCTAATGGGAATCGCCATCAACGCCCTGGCCGGTGCCGCGATCGGCTTGTTGGCCTATCTGTCCGACGATGCGTCGTTGCGGTCGCTCACCTCGTGGACGCTCGGCTCGTTATCGCAGTCCACCTGGGAGAAGGTGTGGCTCGTGGCGCCCACCACTCTCGTGGGCTTGCTGGCGGCGATGTCGATGTCGCGAACCCTCGATCTGTTGTCGTTGGGCGATCGGGCCGCTCGCCACGTGGGCGTCGACGTCGAACGGGCGCGCATCAAGGTGCTCGTGGTGGTGGCGATCATGGCCGCCTCGGCGGTGTCGGTGTCGGGCATCGTGTTGTTCGTCGGTCTGTTGGTGCCGCACGTCGTGCGTCTGTTCGTCGGACCGGGGCATCGGCACGTTCTCCCGTTGTCGGTGTTGTTCGGGTCGGTGGTCGTTTCGATCGCCGACCTGCTCGCGCGCACGATGGTGGAACCGGCCGAGTTGCCGCTCGGAGTTCTCACCTCGTTGCTCGGAGCGCCGGTGTTCATCTGGCAGCTACGGCGCTTGCGGTCTCGCCACGGAGGTTGGGCGTGATCACGCTGGTCGCCCGGAAGGCGAGTCTCGAACGCGATCGCACCCGCTTGTGCTTCGACATCACGGCGTCGTTCACCGGCGGCGAGTTGGTGGCGGTGGTCGGCCCCAACGGTGCCGGCAAGTCGAGCCTGCTCTCGTTGTTGGCGGGGGACACCGAACCCGTCGAGGGCAGCGTGGTGCTCGACGACCGGCCGTTGCACGGCGTCGCTCCGCTCGAGCTCGCTCGTCGACGAGCGGTGCTGACGCAGACAAACATCGTGGCCTTCCCCTTCACCGTGCGCGAGGTGGTGGCGATGGGTCGTTTTCCGTGGACGGCTCGCAAGTCGTCCGACGACGATCGCATCGTGGCCGCGGCGATGGACGCGTGCGACATCGCCCACCTGGCCAGTCGACGCATCACCAAGTTGTCGGGCGGAGAGGCCGCTCGCGTCGCCCTGGCCCGGGTGTTGGCCCAGGAGACTCCGGTGATCCTGCTCGATGAACCGACCGCGTCGCTGGACATCAAGCACCAGGAGATGGTGATGGACATGCTGCGCGAGAAGGCGCAGGCCGGAACGCTCGTGGTCATCGTGGTGCACGACCTCGAGGCCGCCGCTTCGATCGCCAGTCGACTTCTGGTGATGTCGAACGGACGAGTGGTGGCCGACGGACCTCCGCAGAACGTGTTGTCGTCCGAGTTGCTCAGCGAGATCTACGAGTATCCGATCGAGGTGGCGGCCAACGACGAGACCGGACTTCTCGAGATCCGACCCAATCGCTCGAAGCGAAAGTCGCCGACGATCTGACCCCACGACCCTTGACGCAACGACCCCATCAGGACACCAGACAAAGGACACGACCATGACCAGAATCGGAAGACTCCTCGGAACACTCGTGATCGTCGGCGCGCTCGCGTCGTGCGGTGGCTCGGGTGATTCATCGTCGTCCACCGATGCGACGACGATCCCGGCGCCGAGGACCGAACCCCCGACGACCGACGCTCCGGCCACCGAACCCGCGACGACCGAAGCTTCGACCACCGATGCTCCGACCACCACGGCGCCCACCGGCCCGACCGTCGAGATCGTCGAGGGCACCGACTATCCGGCCGGGGAGACCACGACGATCACGGTCATCGGAACCGGCTTCACCGATCTGGCGTTGGGATCGCGTCCCCCGTTGGCGGAACTTCCGACCGGTCTCTACGTGGTGTTCGGAACCTTCGACACCGAGTGGCGTCCGTCGACCGGTGCTCCGGCCTCCACTCGTCGCTCGACCCCGGAGAACCAGATGTGGGCGATGCCCTCCGCGTCGAGGGCGGCACTCGACCCCGACAATCTGCTCGAGAACGTCTTCGTTCTGGAGGAGGACGGCAGTTTCGAGGTGACGCTGACCGTGGAGCCGATCGAGGTGGTGGGCACGCTCGCCGTCGCGGTGTATCCGGCCAGCGGGGCCATCAACGCCGACCACGAGTTCCTGTTTCCGGTCACCTTCAGTTAGGCGAAGTGGAGGATTCCTCGGTCATGCGAACCAGTTCGTGTCTGATGTCGACGCGGCTAGCCGGCACTTCGGCCCACGGAACCAGGATCCGTCGGGTTCCGTCGGGGGTCTCGGCGTCGAACGACACACCGTCGGCGGTGAGCGTCGCGACACTGGCGGCGGTGGCCTCGGGTGTCGCGCCGAGCGCGCGAACGATGGCCAGCGAATCGTGTCGATGGTCGGTGTTCATGTGGCCGATCACCGCGGTCAACACCGATTCGTCGAAGTCGAAGATCGGAGTTCCGTTCGCCATGCATCGAGAGGGTAATCGTCGGGGGAGGACGGCATGACCGGTAACGAGACACTTTCGGCACGGATCCGACGGGAGACCGCATCCGACCATCGCAACGTCGAAGGGGGAGACGCGATGACGCGTCTGCTTCGGGGAGCCCTTCCCCTCGACGGCTATCTCGATCTCGTCGTGCAGATGCAGGCGCTCTACGCGACCCTCGAGTCGGAGTCGCGACGTCATCCCTCCGATTCGCGATTCGGTGGCTTCTTCGACGCCGCGCTGGAACGTTCGCCGTCGCTGGCCGTCGATCGAGTCGCGTTGGAGTCACGCACTGGTCGACCGGGTGGTGACGTGTTCGAATCAACGCGTTCGTTCGTCGGTCGCCTGTCGGAGGTGGGCGCGAATCCGCTGCTCCTGCTCGCTCACCACTACACCCGCTACATGGGCGACTTGTCGGGGGGCATCATGATCGGTCGCGCGGTGGACGAGGCGTACTCGTTCGCCGGAGGCGCGGGGGTGTCGTGGTTCCAGTTCCCCACGATCGCCGATGTCGACGCCTACAAGAATGCCTACCGGGCCCGACTCGACGAGTTGGCTCTCGATGCCGACGATGCCGACGATGCCGACGATGCCGATCGACTGATCGACGAGATTCATCTCTCGTACTCGTTGAACGGTGCCGTTCTGCGCGACGTGTCGGCGCGCCACGCCTGACGTGCTCTAGTCGCCCCGTCACCCCATCGGCAAGAGACGATCGACCCCGCCAAGTTGGTGCTCACCTCGGCGGACGACATCGTGTATCCAACCGGTTGGAGCCTGTCGGTTTCCACCGATGGCACGTCGTTCACGTCGACGCTTCCGACATCCACCGCGGGTTGGGCGGCGGTGCGCGCGGTGAAGACCACCGGCACGGTGGTGAGTCAAGGGTCGAGCAACGGCAATCAGATCGCGACGGGCTCGTCGACTCAGCCGATGTTGCCCCCGGCCGGGGGCTTCGACGCGACGAGTCCGGGGCAGGATCCGTGGACGATGGCCTTCGACGACGACGGCCGAATCTTCACCCAGGTGCACCACAAGTACGGCTTCAACGGCAGCCCGGCCATCCAATGTCGCGCGCGAACCGGTTCGTGGTGTGCGAACGGACCCTTCGACCGTTCCCGCACCGAGTTGTGGAACGAGGCGCTCGGGATCTGGGTGACATCGCTCGAGAACGAACGGGGTCGTTGGACGGTCGTGGGCGAGTACGTGGAGTTCGTTCCGAAGGCCGGCTTCACGGGAATCGCCACGATTCGGCTCCGGGTGCCCGATGCGACGGGCGAGATGGCGTCGGCAAACCTCATGGTGACCGTGGGTCCGGGTGAATTGCCGCGAACCGGAGCCGGGGCACCGGTTCTTCTGCTGTGGGCACTCGTGGCGATCGTGTTCGGTCTGAGACTCTCGCGCTCGACCCTGTCGCTCGGCCGCACGAATCGTTGAACCCAGGAATGCGAACGGCGGCCCGGCCGGCCGAAGCCGACGCGAGCCGCCGTCGCGTGTTGTCGTCGTGCGGGGTCGACTAGGCGCGCAGGCCCTTGTTGATGGCGTTGAACACCGCGTCCTTCAGCGGGATCATGCCGCAGATGATGGCTCCGTTGGCGACGTAGTTGATCCACTCGTCGTCGTGGACCCAGCCCCAGCCACCGAGGACCAGGCCCCAGTCGCCCATCAGCCAGACCATGAGGATCGAGATGATGAGGGTGAGGTGGGCTCCGACGATCGGGAGCTTGCCGACGGTGTCGCCGACCTTGAGGGTGTTGAGGATGGAATGCAGAACCCCCATGACGGCCTCGAGGAGGATGGCCAACACGAGGAAGAGTCCGATGACGTACATGTTCTTTTCCTTTCCGTTGTGCGGTCGTCGACCGCGGGCGCACCGTATGAAGACCCCGGGACGAATGTGGTGGATGTCACAGCAAATTCGCTTGTGACCTCGTGAAATGGCCACTGGAGCAGGCCCCGAGGGGCCGCCCACGGCGATCCGGACGACGACGACCGTGCTCTAGCGTTCGGCCATGCCGTCCAGTCCCGATCGGGTCGCCCTCGTCACCGGCGCCGGTTCGCCCGCGGGCATCGGATTCGCCGTCGTGCGTCGGCTGGTGGGCCTCGGATTCCGGGTGGTGGCGACCTCCACCACCGACCGGATCCACGCACGGGCCGTCGAAGCCGCCGGTGCCCTCGACGCCGCCGACGGCACCGGACGGGTGCGTGGCACGGTGCGCGACCTCATGGTCCCGGGTGCCGCCACCTCGTTGATCGAGGAGGTGATGGACACCGAGGGTCGTCTCGACGCGTTGGTGAACAACGCCGGCCTGGTGGCGACCGGCGACGAGGTGTCGTGGTCGACGCTCGAGCACACCAGCGACGAGGCCTGGCGGGAGGGCCTCGATCGCAATCTCTCCACCGCGTTCGCGCTCACCCGGGCGTCGGCTGCCGTGATGGGGGAGGGTGGCCGCATCGTGAACGTGGCCAGTACCTCGGGACCGGTGCAGGCGGCGCTCGGCGACGTCGCGTACCACGCGGCCAAGGCTGGCCTGGTGGGGCTCACCCGTGCGGTGGCGCTCGAACTCGCACCGCGCGGCATCACCGTGAACGCGGTGGCGCCGGGCTGGGTCGCCACCGCATCACAGACCCCGGCCGAGGCGGCGGCCGGTCGGGCCACCCCGCTCGGGCGTTCGGGCTCCGCCGACGAGGTGGCCGCGGTGGTGTCGTTCCTCTGTGCGCCCGATGCGTCGTACGTGACGGGTCAGTTGGTGGTGGTGGACGGCGGCAACTCGCTGCCGGAGGACCGCACCTGGATGCCCTGACCGGGGTCGTCGTGTTCGATGTTCGGATTCGCTTCTCGATTCAGTCGGCGGTCGCGTCGACGCCGAGGTGCGCGACTCCGGTGACGATGAAGTAGTCGTCGAGCGCCTTCTCGGCGACGTTCACCATGGCACGCCGCATCTCCTGCTCGGCCAACTCGTGGATGACCTCCTGGCTCTCCGCCGGGTAGCGCTCGCGGAACCTCGTCATGATGTGGCGCACTCGCCATTCGAAGGCCTTGCGGTTGAACGTGACCACGACACGGGTGTCGTCGAGCGTGGACCAGATGCGCGGCCCGGGGTTGTGCTTCATCACCTTGTCGGGAACGAGGATGACCGTGGCCGTGAGGTCCCCGGACGAGAGTTCGGCGATGACCTCCTCGTCGTGAGCGTCCTCGGAGGATTCGAAATTCATGGTGGTCCTTTCGTGGTGGGTCGGTCCCGGGCGAATCCCGGGGATGAAGGAACGACTCGAGTCACACCGAATGTGATGGCGTCCCGGGTGTGGGTCGTCCACCGCACGAAAGTGCTGGTGGCGAGCGGAGTCGGGGTTGTCGGTGTGATGAAACGGTGTGAGGGGTTCGGCCGATCCCGCCGCACCCCGCTGGCACCATGACCCCATGGACGAGATCGAGCCCGGCGAACTGTGCCCCTCCTGCTACGAGATCCCCCTCGACGGCGACCCCGGAGAGGTGGTGGAGTGCCCCAATTGCGGACACCGTTGCCTGGTGCTCGACGACTGGTGAATCGACACGTCACATCCCGACTCGTTCACCGCGTTACCTATGGTGGAGACGGCGAACCATCGCCCCCTCCACCAACCACTCATGACGACACCGACACTCCACCTCCACCATTCCGACGACGTCGACGCCCTTCTCGACGATCTTGCCGAGATCATGCGCGTCCCTCTCGGCGACCCCTTCACTCCCGAGGTGATCGTGGTTCCCACCGTCGGCGTTCGCGATCACGTGACGGCCGGTCTCGGCGAGAGACTCGGCATCGCCGCCAATATCGAGTTCGAGTTTCCGGCGCGGTTCGTGAGTCGCGTGCTCGCGTCCGATGCCGACGAGTCCGATCCGTGGGCCCTCGAGAACCTCACGTGGTCGGTGTTCGTGGTCCTGGTCTCGGGGCGCATCGACGTCCCCGGATTCGGCGCGCAGTCGAATCTGTGGACTCTCGCGCGTCGCATCGCCGACCTGTTCGACTCGTACGCCAATCAACGTCCCGAGATCATTCGGGCCTGGGCCGAGGGCATCGATTCCGACGGCACCCACCTTCCCGACGGCCTGCCGAGATCGTTGCACGCGTACGACCGCTGGCAAGGCGAGTTCTGGCGTGAGGTGAGGAACCTCATCGGAGTCGAGAGTCTCCCGGAGCGGGTGATCGATCTCCTCGCCGACTTGTCGTCGGGTCTTCGTGATCCCAAACTTCCGGAGCGCGTCTTCGTGTTCGGTGTCGGCGGATTGTCTCCGACGCTGTTGCGCGTTCTCGTCGCGTTGTCCTCCCGGCGGGAGGTGCACGTCCATCTCCGCCATCCGTCGTCGACGGCGTGGCAATCCACCGAGGCGGCTCTCGCCGGGGCACTGAACTCTCGCGAATCGCTCGATCTCGTGGCGTCGGTCGCGAATCCGTTGCTCGCTTCGTGGGGGCGACCCTCGTTGGAGGCGGCCGCTTTGTTGAACGGCCATCCGGCCATCGTCGATCATCCGATCGCCCGACGCACGCCGTTCCCGGAAACTCTTCTCGGACGACTACAGGCCGACATCGCCGCCGATCGACGTCCGACGACGACTCCGCTCGACGAGTCGATCCGTGTGCATGCTTGCCATGGCCCGACCCGCCAAGTGGAGGTGTTGCGCGACGCGTTGGCCCACGCATTCGTCGACGATCCGTTGCTGCGACCGCACGAGGTTCTCGTGTTGTGCCCGGACGTGCCGACGTTCGCGCCCCTCGTCGAGTCGATGTTCTCCCGCGGTGAACTCCCGATTCCGATCCGCATCGGCGATCGATCGCTGGTCGACGTCGAACCCCTGGTCGACGTGGTGCAGAGCGTGTTCGATCTCGTGGTCGGCCGGGCGTCGGCATCCGAGGTTCTCTCGCTCGTTCAACTGGGCCCGGTGCGAGCCCGTTTCGGTTGGTCGGCCGCCGACGTCGAAGCCCTCGGACAGTGGTTCTCGGATCTGGGCGTGCGCTGGGGCTTGGATGGCGCGCACCGCGTCGAGTGGTCGGTTCCGGCCGAGATTTCGGTGGGAACTTGGCGCGACACGGTCGATCAACTGCTCGCCGGCGTGGCCTGCGCCGCACCCACCCGTCGCGCGGTGGTGGGCGACACGCCGGTGCACGATGCCGTGTCGGGCGACGATCTTCCCCGACTCGGTGGCTTGGCGGACTTTCTCCAGTCGCTCCTGCACCTGCACGACGAGATCAACGGTCCGAGAACGGTCGAGGAATGGGTGGACATCGTCCATCGAGTGCTCGACGGATTCTGTTCGGTGCCGCCGGGTGAGGAGTGGCGACTCTCGGCGTTGCACCGGGAGATCCAGTCGATTCTCGACTCGTGTCTCGGAAGTGCGGCCGATCCGTCGACGACGGTTCTCACCTCGGCTGATCTGCGGGCACTGCTCGGTCGCGAGTTCGCCGGACGACCCGGGTCGATCCCCTTCCGCAGCGGATCGGTCACCATGACGTCGCTCGTTCCGGAGGCGGGTGTTCCGGCTCGCGTGGTTTGTCTCCTCGGATTCGACGAGGCCGTGCAGACCAACGGAACCTTCGACGGTGACGATCTGCTGGGATTCAATCCGTGCATCGGGGAGCGGCACGCTCGCAACGAGAGTCGCCGCTTGCTGCTCGATGCTCTCATGTCGGCTCGGGATCGCGTGTTGATCACCTGCACGGGTGCGGACGTCACGACGAACGATCGCGTTCCTTTCGTCGTGCCCCTCACCGAACTGCTCGACGTTCTGGAAGCCATGACGGGCTCGACCGAAGGTCTCGTGGTGCATCATCCACGACACGGATTCGACGAGAAGGCCCTGACCCCGGGTGGTCTGGTGGTCGGATCCCTCTCGCCGTTCACGTTCGACCGCGCTCTTCTCGATGCGGCCCTCGCTCGTCGACGCCGCGACGATGACGAGATTCGGGTCGACGACTGGACCCTGCCCCCAAGCACGTCGGTTCCGGTGTCGTTCGAGAGTCTGACCGAGGCCCTGTCCAATCCGACCAAGGCTTTCCTCCGCGGACGCCTCGATGTGCGGTTGCCCGAATCGGACGCCGAGTTCGACGACGGCATTCCCATCGCCCTGAACGGACTGGCGCTCGCCGGATTCGGCTCCGAACTGCTCGAGGTGCGTTCGACCGGAGGTGACGCCGGGTCGTGGATGGACGCGGCGCGTCTCGACGCCGATGTGCCTCCCGGTGAACTCGGTGTCGCTCAACTCGGCCTCGTGTCCGGGATGGTCGATCAGATCCTCGCCACGGCCGATGCCTGGTCGGTCGACCCGGACTCCTGCCACGACGTCGAGTTCGAGGTGCGACTGGGAGAAGTCGGCGACGAGACCGTCGTTCCCTGTCGGTTCGCCGGTGTCGACGTCGACGGTGGAGTCGTGGTCGATGTTGCCTTCCGTCGCCTCCGTCAGCGGCATCGGCTCGTCGCCGCCCTCAAGCTGGCCTGTCTGGTGATGTGGCGGCCCGATGTCGAGTGGCGATCGGTCACCATCGGTCGCGGCAAGGACGCCGCGTCGAAGGCCGACGCGTTCGGACTCGTCGTTTCCACCGACCCCGACGAGCGACGGCGAACGGCTCTTCGTTTCCTCGAGATGGCGGTTGGCCTGCGTCGCTGGAGCGAGCACGACGCGGTTCCCCTCTTCGACAAGACGTCGCGCGATCTCGCTCGTGGAGCGCTGAGCGACGCGGTGTCGAGTTGGACCAGCGAGTTCGAATACGACCAGTGGGGTTCGCTCGTCTGGGGAGGTCTCGATTTCGAGGACCTGATCGGGCTCGGAGTTCGCGCATCCGATCCGTCGGCCGCGTCCGACGACACCGCGGAAGTCGACATCGGTTCGCGAGCCGAGGCGACGGCCCTCTGGGTCTGGGGGGCCTTCGATTCCGCATTCGTGGAATCCACTCGGCCTCCTGGATCGACCATCGATGACGCGGGTGAGGTGACGGAATGAGCGTCGACGAATTCGATCTCGTGACCGCCGGCGTGCTGAACGGACGCGTGGTGATCGAGGCCAGCGCGGGGACGGGGAAGACCTTCTCTCTCGCCGGAGCCGTGGTGCGACACGTGGTCGACACCGACATCGCGATGTCGGAGGTGCTGGTGGTCACCTTCACCAACGACGCCGCCGACGAATTGCGCGAACGCATCCGCGGTCAACTCGTTGCCGCCCGACGCGCCCTCCTCACCGGCGACGTCCCGTCGGGTGTTCCGTGGTTGGAGAGCCTGGTGGCCGAGGTCGATCGGCGTTCGGAGCGTGTCTCGCGACTCGAGCGCGCGATCGCGTCGTTCGATGAGGCCACGATCAGCACGATCCACGGTTTCTGCCAACAGGCACTCCACCAGATCGGCCAGCGCGCCGGCCTGGCCGTGGGTGCCCAGTTGGGAGCCGGTGATGCTCGGCTGGTGCGCGAGGTGTGCCGCGACCTGTTGATCGCCCGGATCGCGTCCGAACCGAACGCGATCGGGTGGGTGGTCTCGGGCTCCAATCCGGCGACCGCCAAGCGGGCAGCCGTCGATTCGGTTCTCTCGTCGTTGGTGGCCACGGTCGACACCCTCTTCGGCAATCCGGGCGCCGTGCCGATGCCGATCAAGGGCGAGTACACCGGTGTCCGGTCGGGAGACACCACGGAGCGGCTCGATGCGTGGCTCGATCTCGTCGACCTCTGCGTCCACGAGATTCGGCGGCGCCGGGCCGACTCCGGTCTCTTGACCTTCGACGATCTCATCGTGTCCATGCGCGAGGCCGTCCGTCACCCGGCGGTCGTGGCCGCCCTGCGCGATCGGTACCGGTTGGTGATGGTCGACGAGTTCCAGGACACCGATCCCCTACAGTGGGCGATCTTCGAGGAACTCTTCGAGGCCACCGAACCGACCGACCTCGCTCTCGTGACGGTGGGCGACCCGAAGCAGGCGATCTATCGGTTCCGTGGAGCCGACGTTCACGCCTACCTGCGGGCGGTCGAAGGGGAGACGAAGAAGAGTCTCTCCACGAACTATCGCAGCGATGACGGACTCGTCACCGCCATGAACGCCGTCTTCGAGGATTTGCAGCTCGGCGAGACCACGATCGTGGCGAACGAGGTGTCGGCTCGACGCGGAGCACCGACCACGGTGATGTCGTCCGGGTCGCCGATGGAGATCAGGGTGCTCCGTGGGTCACCGAGTTTCGGCACCGCCACGGGCAAGATGTCGACTCCGCTGATGCGTCGTGTCGTTCTGCGCGATCTCGCCGATCGGGTCGTCGATCTTCTCGAGAATCAGACCATCGTCGACGACGATGGCGCTCGTGCGGTCCGTCCGAGCGACATCGCCGTGCTGACGCTCAGCAACGGTCAGGCCGAAGCGGTCGTGCGAGCCCTGCAACGGGTGAAGGTGCCCGCGGTCAGGTCGCGATCGGGCTCGGTGTTCGCCTCGCCGATGGTCGACGTGCTCGGGGTGTTCTTCGAAGCCCTCGCGTCTCCGTCGTATGCGCCGGTGGTGAGGACGGCGGCCCTCGGCCCGTTCTTCCGACGTTCGGTGGCCGACGTCGATCCCACGTCGGTCGACGCCGATCGGCGACTGGCCGAGGTGCAGCGTCAGTGCGCGCGCTGGGCCGACGAACTCGGTCGTCGACCGTTCCTCGGCTGGTACGACCTCGTGCGATCCGAGAGTGGGGTCGTCGCGGCGTTGCTGGCCGCACCCGACGGTGATCGATTGGTCACCGACCTGGATCATCTGGCCGAGGTGCTCGCCAGCGAACTGGGCGACGAGGCATCGAACCCGTTCACGGTCGCGCGCACGCTCCGCGAACTGAAGGCCGACGTCGACGACGAGTCGTCGGGCGTCGACACACGCAAACGTCGGATCGAAAGTGACGATCGTTCGGTGTTGGTGACCACCATCCACTCCAGCAAGGGTCTCGAGTTCCCCATCGTGATGATTCCGTTCGCGTGGATTCCTCCGAAGGGAGGCAAGGGGCCGAAGGTCGACGTGTTCCACGATCCCGAATCCGGTCTGCGTCGCGTCGACGTCGCGACCGGTCAGCGTTGGAAGGGTTCGGGATCCCACGAGTCGTACTACCAACGCGAATTCGCGGCCGCGGTGGAGAGGCGGGGTGACCATCTTCGGCTGCTGTACGTCGCGCTCACCCGAGCCGAGCATCGGACGGTTCTGTGGTGGGCTCCGGAGGAAACGGCGGCCAAACACGGACTCAACGCGATCCTCTTCGATCGTGACGACCTCGGACGTCCGCTCAACACTCCGATCGTGACCGATGGAATCGCCCCGTCGAACTTGCCGAAGAGCGGGATCCCTCAGATCACCAACCCCGCCGATCCGGTACTCGCACTGGCGCCTCTCGTGGCCCGGGGTGGCGGATGCATCTCGGTGGCCGAGGTGCCACCTCGAGTTTCGCCGACCTCGTGGACGCGATCCTCGGCGAGCACCGAGCGTCCGGATCTGTCGGTGGCCGATTCCGGCGGTCGTCGCATCGTCGATCGAGGCTGGCGGCGCTGGAGTTTCAGTCAGATTCTGCGCAACGGTGATCGGCGCGCCGAGGTGATTCCGGTGTCCGGTGGTCTCGACGAGACGGCCGAGGCCGCCTCGACGGAGTTGCTGGTTCCTTCCACGCACGCAGTGCGCGCGCCGTTGGCCGATCTGATCGCCGGCGCTCACGTGGGTGACTTCGTTCATCAAATCCTCCAGCACGTCGATCCGACGGCGCCCGACCTGCACGCGGAGATCGCCGGAGTCCTGGCCGAATTCGTGGCGATCACCCCATCGCGACTCGACACCGACGCTCTGGTGGAGGGATTGGTGGAGGCCCTCCGATCACCGTTGGGCGAGATGTTCGACGGACGACGGCTGGCCGACATCGCACCGACCGATCGAATGGCCGAGATTCGATTCGACTTCCCTCTCGGTTCGCCCTCGGGTGATCGGCGACGGGCCACGGTTTCCGACGTGGGCCGGATACTGGTGTCCACGCTGCCGGCCGACGATCCGCAGCGTGCTTACGCCGAACGGCTGGCCTCCGGGTCGTTGCCCGTCGAACTGGCGGGCTTCATGCAGGGTTCGATCGACGCGGTGCTCCGCATCGATGATCGGGATCGGTTCGTGGTGGTCGATTACAAGTCGAATCGACTACATCAGCCGGAGTCCGACGATCCGCTGTCGTCCTATCACCCGGATGTTCTGCCGGCCGCGATGGCATCGTCGCACTACGTGCTGCAGGCTCTCGTGTATTCGGTGGCGTTGCACCGGTATCTCTCCGTGCGAGCGAAGGACTACGACGCGAGCCGGCAGTTCGGTGGCATCGCCTATCTCTTCCTGCGGGGAATGATCGGCGAGCACACGCCCGTGGCCGATGGACGTCCCTACGGGGTCTTCTCGTGGAGGCTTCCGGTCGAGACTCTCATCGCTCTCGATGAGCTGATGCGCGAAGGAGTCGCGCGATGAGTCGCGACGTCTGTTTGCCGTCGAACGGTCGTTTTCTCGGTGCCTTCGTGGAGGCCGGGGTTCTCGGAGCGGTCGAGGTTCACTTCGCCGACTGGGTGGCGAGAGCGAGTGGAGCCGACGACGACCTGACCATGTTGGCCTGCGCCCTTGCGGCTTGGGCCGGCTCCAACGGACACTCCTGTATCGACCTCGAAACCGTCGTCGAGGCAGTGCGGCGTCGTTCGGCGCGACACGAGGATGACGCGCTCGCCGTTGATTCGATCGATCGACTGCCGTGGCCGACGATCGGGGAGTGGGACGAGTGGTTGAAGCGCGCATCGCCTCTCGTCGTGTCCGTGCCCGGCAGCATCGACCGACGGGCTCCCTTGGTGGCCGAAGGCCATCGGCTCTTCCTCCAACGTCATTGGGACGACGAGTCGTTGGTGGCCGACGATCTGGTTCGTCGCTCGTCGGCGTTGCCACCCGCATCGTCGAGTTCACGGTTACTGAACGATCTCCTGCCGCCGTCGAACGCCGACGGCTCGCCGAATCGCCAGCGCGAGGCCGCCGAAATGGTGCTCCGCCAACGGTTGGCGATCATCGTGGGTGGGCCGGGAACCGGCAAGACCTACACGCTCGCTCGCATCCTGGCCGTCCTTCTGAGCGACTCCCCGGATCTTCGGGTGGCGTTGGCGGCACCCACCGGCAAGGCCGCGGCGCGCGTGAAGGAGAGTCTGACCAAGACGCTGGGCGAGGACGACGTCAGTCGCGCGGTCGCGCCCGCGATCCGTGAACGACTCGCCGAACTGGAGCCGTCGACCATTCATCGACTGCTTGGCTCGCGCGGTCCGCGTGCCACGAGATTCCGCCACGATTCCCGAAACAAGTTGCCCCTCGATGTGGTGATCGTCGACGAGGTGTCGATGGTTTCGCTGCCGTTGATGGCCCGACTCTGCGAAGCCTTGCGGCCGGAGACTCGTCTGGTGCTGGTCGGCGACCCCGATCAGTTGGAGAGCGTGGAGTTGGGTGCGGTTCTCGGCGATCTCGTGCGCGCGTCCGGCATCGATTCGGGCGTCCCCGCGCCGCTCGGTGAGTGCGCGGTTCGTCTCGATCGGGTGCACCGATTCGGTTCCGATTCGCCGATCGCACAGTTGGCCGATCTCGTGCGCACCGGATCCGGTGCGCGGGCGCGGGAGTTCCTCCGAGATCGTCACGAGGGAATCGTGCGTTTCGTCGCGACCGACGACCCCGCGGAATCTCCGGCGGTCGACGCGATCGTCGACTTGCTCCGGCCCCGACTCGAGGCACTACGACTCGCCGCCGAAGTCGGTGACGCCGAGGCCGCTCTGGAAGCGGCTGCCAAGTCTCGGATTCTTTGCGCGCACCGACGCGGAGCTCACGGAGTCTCGGAGTGGAATCGAATCGCCACCGGTCTGTTACGGGGTCGCAAGGCACCCAACGATCCATGGTTCGCCGGTCGTCTCGTTCTGGTCACCCGGAACGACGCGCGTCTCGGGCTGGCCAACGGCGACACCGGAGTGGTGGTCGCCACGAGTGACGGTGCCCGTGTCGCATTCCGACGGGCCGGTGAGCTGGTGTTGTTCGACCCGGTTCAGTTGGACGAGGTCGAGACTGCCTTCGCCATCACGGTGCACAAGAGTCAGGGGTCGGAGTTCGCGACCGTGGTCCTGGTGCTGCCCCCGGCGGGTTCCCTTCTGGTGGGTCGCGAGTTGCTCTACACGGGGATCACTCGAGCGCGAACCGAGTTGTTGGTCGTGGGCAGCCCCGAGGTGGTGGAGGAGTCGGTGGTCACCTCGTCGCACCGCATGACCGGTCTCGCGACCCGTCTGTCCTGAATCGGGCGGCGACCGGCTCCTACTTATCTCCCCGGCATCGGTCGCTGCACCAGCGCACGTTCTCCCAGTCCCGGGCCCATTTCCGTCGCCATTCGAACGGGCGGCCGCATCCCGCACAGGTTTTCGGCGGATGGCCGTTCTTCTCGCGTGGTTGCCGGGGCATGCCGGAACAATAGGTTCGTCGCGTGACCGACTGGATCGTGGTGCTCAACGTGGTGTCGGCCTGGACCATGGTCGGAGTGATCTGGATCGTGCAACTGGTGCACTATCCGCTTCTGGCGGTGGTTGGCGTCGACAGAAGCGTGGACGTCGCGAACCGTCATCAGCGCGCGATCTCGTTCGTGGTGGGTCCGCCGATGGCCGTGGAAGGGGTCACCACACTCTGGCTACTGGTCGATCGCCCCGACGATGTGGCCGTTTGGCTCCCGTGGGCCGGCGCGGTGTGCGTCGGTGTCGCGCTGTTGTCGACGGTCGTGCTGTCGGTGCCCCGACACGCACGGATGGCGGCCGCTCCCGACCCCGTGGTGGGCGCCGAGTTGGTGCGCACCAACTGGCCGCGAACCATCGCCTGGACGTTGCACGGGGTCGTCGCGGCGGCGATTCTGCTCTCGACCTGACCGTCGAACCGTCGGCCCGGCGAGTCAGCCCCGCGGATACTCGGGGTTGGCCCGTCGCAGCATGATGTCGGCGCGCATGCGCACCGCATCCTCGAACCGACCCTCTTCCACCATCCAGAAGCGATCGTTCAGCAAACCGTCGATCACCGTCTCGGCGACTTCCTCGAGGGGTGTGAACGCCACCGGTGTGCCGGCGGCCTCCATCGACTTGATCCACTCCTGCATCTTCGAACCGGTGTCGACGGGTTTGTCGGTGGCGAATTCGGCCGGCCGGGGTCGGGTGCGCCAGATGCCGGTGTCGAGCAGGCCCTTGGTCTTGCCGGTGGGGAACAGCACCGATACGCCGATGTCGCTGCCCACTTCGCGCAACTGACCCCATAGGCACTCCGAGATCGTGACCACGGCGTTCTTGCAGGTGGCGTAGGTGGCGCTGGAGGCGATGGGCCGGAAGCCACCGTTGTTCGACGACGTGTTGACGATGTGTCCCTCGACTCCGTGCTCGATCATGCCGGGCACGAAGGCCTTGATGCCGTTGATGACGCCGTACACGTGCACGCTGAACGCGAATCGCCAGTCGTTCACCTCGTGTTCCCAGATGCGGCCGTACGCACCCGAGGCCACTCCGGCGTTGTTGCACACCACGTTCACCGCACCGAAGCGCTCGTAGGCGGCGTCGCGCATCGCTTCCACCGATTCCAGGTTCGACACGTCGGTGCGCACGCCGATCACGTCGCCACCCGCGGCCCTGATCTCGTCGACGGCGGTGGCGAGCAACGCCTCGTCGATGTCGGCGATCACGGCCTTCATGCCCTCGGCCACGAATCGCTCCACCATGGCGCGACCGATTCCGCCGGCACCGCCGGTCACCACGGCCACCTTGCCCGAAAGATTCTTCACCACGGTCCCCCTTCTCGTGACGCGCGTACCCGAATGGTCGGCGCGCGAACCTAGCACGACTCTTTCGGCTCCGATTCTCCTCTGTTAGGTTGCTTCCGGGTTGCTTCGAGCGGAGGGAGTTCGCGTCGTGACCAGACCGGCAATCGTCGAGGATTCATCGGGAGAGCAGCGGTACATCGTCGTGTCGTCCGACGGGCACGCGGGCGGCGACATCCCCGACTATCGGCCGTATCTCGAGTCGACGTGGCTCGACGACTTCGACGACTGGGCGTCCACGTTCGAGAATCCGTATCCGGACCTCGAGGGCGACCTCGGCCCCCGCAACTGGAACTCGCACCGACGCGATTCGGATCTGTTGGCCGACGGCATCGTGGCCGAGGTGATCTTCCCGAACACCGTGCCGCCCTTCTTTCCGAAGTCGTCGCTCGCATCTCAACCTCCGGCGATGACGAAGATCGACGCCGAACGTCGTTGGGCCGGTTTGCGGGCCCACAACCGCTGGTTGGCCGATTTCTGTCGGGCCACACCCGGTCGTCGGGCCGGCGTGGCCCAGATCAACATGCTCGACATGGACGCCACGGTCGCCGAGGTGCAGTGGGCGCACGAGAACGGGTTGCGTGGCGGGGTGCTTCTGCCCGGCACGCCTCCGGGTGGCGAAGCGCCGCAGTTGTACGAGCCGTACTACGAACCGTTGTGGCGCGTGTGCGACGAGTTGGGAATGCCACTCAATCACCACACCGGTTCGGCGTCGCCGCCGATGGGGCCGAACGATGTCGACGCGGTGATCTTCCTTCTGGAGGTGTCGTGGTTCGCGCATCGCGCGTTGACGCATCTCATCGTGGGCGGAGCGCTCGACCGACATCCCGGCCTGCAACTGGTGTTCACCGAGCAGGGCACGGCCTGGGTGCCCGAGGAACTCGTGCGCCTCGACTTCTTCTTCGATCGCATGGCCACGGCCACCGGGTCGCAGGAAGCCGAATGGGGACGGGCGGTGGTGAACGGACTGTCGTGCAAGCCGAGCGAGTACTGGGCACGTCAGTGCAACATCGGCGCGAGTTTCATCCGTCCGAACGAGGTGACTTTGCGCGACAAGGTGGGCGTCGACCGCATCATGTGGGGCAGCGACTATCCGCACAAGGAAGCCAGCACCCCGTATTCCGAGTTGGCGTTGCGACTGGCGTTCGCGCCGGTGTCGGTGGAGGAGACGGCGATGATGGTGGGCGGCAACGCGGCCAAGTTGTACGGCTTCGACCTCGAAGCCCTCGCTCCGCTCGCCGCCGAGCACGGCCCGAAGGTGTCCGACATCCACCGCAGCGTCGATCGCAGCCAGATTCCGCTCGATGCGTACAAGTGCCCGGCCTTCGCGCCGCAGAACGCCGCTTAGGAGGCCGACATGACCGTCACCGAGAATCGCCCGTCGTCCGTGGATCACGGAAGTGTGAACGATCCGTACATGATCGTCGCCGCCGACAGCCACGCCGGTCTGCCCACCGCGCAGTATCGGCAGTACCTCGAGAAGAAGTACTGGCCGCAACTCGACGATTTCCTCGCCGAGCAAGCCGCCCTCATCGAGGCGTCGACGAAGTTGGGCGTACGCGACTCGAAGTTCGCGCAGAAGTGGTTCGAGGAACACGACGAGGAGCTCGCCGGGGGATGGGATGCCGACCGCCGCGACCTGACTCTCGACGCCGATGGTGTGGCCGCCGAGGTGGTGTATCCCGATGCCGACGCGGTCGAGAGTCGTACCGCTGTGCCGTTCGGTGCGGGTCTCGGATTGTCGGGCGACCTCGACCCGGAGTTGGGTCTCGCCGGTGCCAAGGCCCACAACCGGTGGTTGAGCGAGTTGGTGGCCACCAGCCCCGAACGGCGTTGCGGAGTGGCGTTGGTGCCCATCACCGGCGAGCTCGACCTCGTGCTGGCCGAGATCGACTGGGCCAAGGAGCACGGACTCGGCGCGGTGATGATTCCCGCGCGTTGGTGCAACCAGACTCCGTACCACGATCGTCGCTACGACCCGGTGTGGGCTCGGTGCGAGGAGTATCGGATGCCCATCGTCACCCACTCCGGCTCGGCCGAGCGCGAACAGTACGGGGACAACCTCGGCATCTACGTCACCGAGGTGACGTGGTTCCCGGCCCGACCGATGTGGTTCATGCTGTGGTCGGGTGTGTTCACTCGCTACCCGGGTCTGAAGTTCTGCGCCACCGAGGGCGGTTGCTGGTGGTTGCCGCAACTCCTGTGGTCGTGGGATCGACTCTGGATGGGGCAGAAGGGTGCCGAGAAACTCGGCAAGGGCGCCTTCGCCGGCAAGGTGGAGATGCTCCCGAGCGAGATCGTCGACCGCAACTGCTTCACCGGTTTGGCCAACGTGAAGCGCCGCGAGTTGGGCATGCGCTACGAGATCGGAATCGACAACATGCTGTGGGGCACCGACTTCCCGCACCCCGAGGGAACCTGGCCAGCCACCTTCCAGGCGCTGAAGAGCACGTTCCACGACATCCCGGTGCACGAGACGCGTCGCATGTTGGGCGAGTCGGCCGCCGATGTGTTCTCGTTCGACACCGCGCGGCTCGCTCCCATCGCCGAGCGGATCGGTCCGCGACCCACCGATCTCGGTCAGCTCACCGACGACCGCACCGAGGCCGATCTGGTCGCCCGTTGGGCCCAGGCCAAGGAAGTGGGTCGCCACTGGCTGACTGGACACGATTTCCCGCTGTATCCGTTCTGATCGATCCAACACGACTACCGAGAGGGGATTCGTCATGCCGACCACCGTGGGGCAGTACTGCATTTACGTCGAGGACATCGTCGCGTCGGAGCGCTTCTACACCGAGGCCGTCGGGCTGAAAGTGCAGAGCCGCACCGAGATCCCCGAAGTGCACGAGATCGTGCTGGCCGCCGACAAGGGTGGTGGACGTCTGCAGTTGGCCGAGCGCTACGAGGGCCGCCAGAAGATCGACCATGGTTTCGCGCTGTGGAAGATCTACTTCAACGTCGACGATTGCCAGGAGATCTACGACCGCTGCATCGCCGCCGGCGCGACGTCGCAGATGGTGCCCACCAAGCTCGACCGTTGGCCGGTGACGGTGGCCTTCGTGATCGACCCGGATGGTTACGTGGTGGAACTGGTCGAGACGCACGTCGACAACCGCACCGGGGCCGTCTGAGGGGCGATTCCAGGCAACGGAGCGGGGTGGTCGACCGGGTCCCGTCAGTTGGTCAGAACTTCGAGCGTGCTTCCGGTGTCGGACTTGTGAACCCGGATGCCGATCGGAAGCTGCTGCTGCATCGCCTCCACATGGGTGATGATGCCCACGGTGCGGCCCGCGGCCTGAATTCGCGTCAGCACGTCGATCGCGAGATCGAGCGAATCGAGATCGAGACCACCGAAGCCCTCGTCGATGAACAGGCACGGCAAATCGATACCCCCGGCCTGTCGCTGCACCACCTCGGCCAGCGCGAGCGCCAGGGCGAGTGACGCCATGAACTGTTCGCCTCCGGACATCGTCTGCACCGGTCGGGTACTGCCGGTGTGCGAATCGCGCACGTAGATGTCGAGACCGCTGCCACGACGCTTGGTGATGCCGCCTTCCTCGGGGTCGAGAGTCAGCGAGTAGCGGTTGCTGCTGAGCGAGAGCAACTGCTCGTTGGCAACCAGACAGACTTCCTCGAAGAGGGTTCGCTGCACCCACACCTCCAGGCTCAGCAATCCCTCGGCTCCTCCGTTGCCACGGTCGAAGACGAAGGCAACCGAACGCACTCGCGCGGCCCGTTCGGCCTTCGATTCGATCTCGGGACCGATGCGGCGGATCACCTCGCGGGCCCTGCGGATCTGGGACAGGGCGGTTCGCACGGTTCCCGCGACATCTGCGGCATCCTTCGCCTGTCGTTCGGCCAACTTCAACTGCTCGACCAACTCGACAAGATCGGGGCGCTTGACCGGCAGAGGTCGGTCACCGACCGCCGAGTTCAACCTCTCGATCGCTCGATCGCGTTCATCGTGCGCCTCGATGGCTGCGCTCAGTTCCCGGCGGACGGGGTCGTCCAGGAACTGCCGACGCGCTTCGTCCTCGGAGACGAATCCGGAATCGCGGAGCGACCTGTCGGCCGACTCGGTGGTCTCGTTCACGGCACCCTGCAGTTTGGTCGACTCCCTGACCTGCTTGTCGAGATCATCGAGCAGGCTCGCGACCTCGCGACAGACGTCGAGAGCGGCCTGCACGGCCCGAGCCGATCCGATGCCGGTGGTGATCTTCTCGAGGCGATCACGATTCGATTGCAGATTCTTGGCGTCCGCGGCGACGCGGTCGGCGCCCCTCTTCGATTCGATGATCGACTCGCGCAACCGCCCGACCTCGACGGTCGCCTCTTCGAGGCTCTCGTCGAGTTCGTCGATCGATTCGACCAAGCCCTCGAGATCCGCGAGGTCCTTGCGGATCTTCTTCTGTGCGGCGGCCGTGGGCAGCGTCGAACGGAACTTCTTGGCTTCTTCGAGTGCCTTCTGGGCGGTCGTCACCGCTCCGCGTGCTTCCACGAGTGCGGTGTTCTCGCGATCGCGATTGGCTTCGGCGACCTCGACGTCCGAACTCGCCGACGACTTCTTGGCCTTCCGGGGATGCTCGGTGGACCCGCACACCGGGCACTCGTCGCCTTTGGCGAGTTCGGAGGCGAGAACTCCGGCAAGTTCGCGGGTGCGTTGCGCCTGGGCCTGTCGGAGCGTCTTCTCGGCCTTGTCGAACTTCGTTTGCGCTCGCTCCAGAACCGACGAGGCGTGCTCGAGTTTGGTGGTTGCGACTTCGACGTCGGCCTTCTCGAGATGGGTGTCGAGTTCTTCGACCGCCTTGCGGGCGGCGTTCAGACCCTTCACCTTGTCGCGCGCGGCCCGCAGTGTGCTCTTGATCTTCTTCTCGTCGGCCTGGGCCGCCGTCAGCTTCTTCTCCGATGCGGTGATCTCCTTGGCCAGGCGCGCACTGTCGGCGGTGTTCTCGGCCACGCGAGAAGCGATGTCGTCCAGATCGGCGAACGCCGCGGAGGCCTCGGTGAGTCGTCCCTGGCACTTGGAGAACTCGGTGGACAGCGCGGTCGGGGATGCGGTGGGGACGGCGGTGCTCAGTGGCTCGAGCAGTTTCGGGGCGACCGACATCTTCCCGAGTCGTTGTTCGATCCCCCGGCGGGTGGACGACACGACGCCGTCGAGGTCGGAGAGTTGCCGGACCAAACCATCCCTCGTTGCCGCCGTGGTGAGGACCGGCTCGGCACGTTGGTGCTCGGAGACGCGGGTCCGCGCGGCTTCGATCGAGGCGGAGTCCGCCGAGTGAGCGCGCCGGAGGTCCTCGAGTTCGAGTGCCTGGTCGAATCGCTTGACCTCGCCCACCGCCTGGTCGTGTTCGCTGGTCAGTTGGGCGTGACGACCCCGGCTGGTGGACTCGGCCGCGTCGAGTTCGGTCGACTTCGTCTCGACGTGGTCGACGGTGACATCGAGTTCGACCAGACTCGTGACCACCTCGTCGCCGGACAAGTCCCCGAATTCGGGGTGGTTGCGAAGAGTGTCGAGGCTGGATCCGACGATCGCCCACTCGTTGCCGAGAGCCTCACGATCCGCGGTCACCTCGTCCTCGAGGAGTTTCGATGACGACATCAATCGCTCGGCGATGCGCCGGTACACGCCGGTGCCGAAGATGTTCTGGAGCAACCTCTGCTTGTCGGCACCCTGAGCCATCAGGAACTGCTGGAATTTTCCCTGCGGCAACAAGATGACCTGCATGAATTCCTCGGCGGAGAGCCCGACGATCTCCTTGGCCCACTCGTTGATCGGTCGAACACCCGTGACGGTGCGGATCTCGTCTCCACCCGGTCCGATCTCGCGCATCGTCTGCTTGTTGGTGTTCACGTTCTTGCCCGGCAGAGCCGGCTCGCGACGAATTCGATAGCGACGGCCACCCTGACTGAACTCGAACTCGATGGATGGCGACTTGCGGTGAGCATGGTTGCTCACGATCGCGTTCTCGCGGGACTGGGCCACTTTTCCGTACAACGCGAAGGTGATCGCGTCGAGAAGGGTGGTCTTGCCGGCGCCGGTGGGTCCGACGATGAGGTAGAGACCCTTGGCGCTCAATTCATCGAAGTCGACGACGACCTCGCCCGGATACGAGCCGATGCCGGAGAAAGCGAGCTTGTGCGGCCTCATTGGTCGTCTCCCGAGAGGGTCGGGGCGAGAGCGTCATCGATCAAGCTCCGACAGAAGTCGTCGAGTCCGTCGGGCCAGGTTTCGTCGACGTACTGTCGAACGACTTCTTCCTGGCTTCGTTTCGCCATGTTCTTGAGACGTTCGGAGTCGAGGAGACCCTGACGGGTGAGCGCGGTCTGTTCGAGTTCGAGCACGTGCGGAAATCGGGAGCGCAGTCGGTCCATGGCTCCCACTCGGAAGTCACCCTCGAGTCGTGCTCGCACGAACGACCCGACGTGCCGTTCGAACTGCGACGACTCGAGAAGTTGCTCGAGCGTTCCCGTGAGCGTGACGACGGGTCGACCAGCCGGACAGGACACGACGCTCGAGCGGATACCCGAGGGTTCGACATCGAGGATCCGGATCGACTTGGGGTGATCCTCGGAGAACGAGTACGGCATCGGTGTTCCCGAATACGCCATGCGCCCATCGAGGAATTCCTGGGGTCGGTGGAGATGGCCGAGGGCCACGTAACCGAATGGTTCGAAGAGATCGATCGGCACCGAACCGCTGCCGCCGATCGACAGGGCGCGTTCCGAATCCGACGAGGTGCCGCCGGCAACGAAGGCATGCGCCATCGCGATCGTCCGGGCGGGATCCGTGAGACTCGCGACGCGGCGATCGACCACCGCTCTCAGGATCGCTTCGTGAGTCCGCGCCGTGCCGGCCATCGCGGCGACTCGCTCGGGATCGAGGTAGGGGAGCGGGAGGATCTCGACCTCGGTTCCGTCGCGTCCGACGACGGTGACCGGGGCTCCGATGTGGTCGATGTCGCGCCGCTCGGTGCGGATGTGAAGTCCACTACCCGCCATGAATCGCGTGCCGAAGTGCAGACGATCGGCCGAGTCGTGATTTCCGCTGATCAGGACGATCGATGCCCCGGCACGATTGAGGCGGAACAGCACGTCGTCGAGGAGCTCGACCGCTTCGTCCTTCGGGTTGGAGCGGTCGTAGACGTCGCCCGAGACGAGGACGCAGTCGATCCGCTCACTCGTCACCAGATCGACGAGCCAGTCGCAGAACACCGATTGCAAGGGAAGCAAGTCGGTTTCGAGGAACCGTTTTCCGATGTGCCAATCCGAGGTGTGAACGAGTCGCAAGCCGTGCCTCCTGCTCGATGTGGGTCGATTGTTGCAGGTGGATGCAGGGGGGTTCCCGGTGGTCCTGGATCGACTCTGGGGGTCGGATCGAGGCGAATGATCGTCGTCGATCTCGTCGGTCGGTTCGTGGAAGGCCCCCAGGTGGTCTGACCGACCGGCGAGGCTCCGTCCCGCGGGGTGCTCGGGGACGGACACCGCCGGTGTCATCCGAGCAATTCGGCTTCGAGAACTCTCACGAAATCGGCGGTCGATCCGTCGAGTTGGTCGAGCGCGTCCCGGTCGAGCAACACGGACAACCGACCCTGTCGGCGCACCAGGACGACGGGGAAGCTCCCAGCGGCGACGGCCAACACGTCGGCGGGTGCGTCGTCGCGGTGCCAGGTGGTCACCGGCGCACCGAGCGCGGTGGAACACTCGCGCCATTCACGCTTGGTGGTGAAGAGGCCGTGGGTCAACTCGCACAACGAGCAGTGTTCCCGTCCCAACCGTGCCTTGATCCAATACGAGATCTCCCCGATCAGGGTGGAGTCGGCGTCGTACACACCGACGAACTCGATGGCGGGATCGCTCACGGGAGCGAGGGTACCGGCACCCGTCCGGAGGGTTGGATGGTGGGCACCGTGGTTGGTGGAGTCGGAGCCACCGCAACCTCTACGCTCGACAGGGCATGGGCGGGCGCAACACGAGGGAGAAGATCCTCGAACTCACCATCGCGGTGATCGACGAAGGTGGAGAACAGGCGGTTCGAACCAATCAACTGGCCACCGACGCGGGCACCACTCCTCCCACCCTGTACCACTACTTCGGTAGTCGGGAAGGGCTCATCGAACAGGCCCAGGCCGAGAGATTCCTTCGTAGCCTGATCGACGACGCGAACTACTTCGTCGACAGGGTGGCGGTGATCGAAACCGGAGACGAGTTGCGCGCGGTCCTGGGGGAGATCTTCTCTCGTCGTGACGGGGCGGAACGCGAGAACGGCAGGCGCCGCCGGTTGAACGCGATCGGTGCGGCGTACGCCCGCGATGGCCTGTCTCGACGCATCGCCGAGGTGCACAACTCCATCGTTTCGGAAGTGGCGGCGGTGTTGCTCCCGTTTCAGCAGCGGGGGATCATCCGCCAGGAGATCGACCTGCGGGCGGTGATCGCCTGGTACAACGGTGCGGTCCTCGGCAAGGCCTTGTCGACGATCGACGGAAGCGACATCGATGTCGCGGCCTGGGAACGCACGATGAACGAGGCGATCCTCGTCACCCTCTTCGGGTCGAACCCCGCGGGATGAGCGTCAGCGCGATCACGTACGTCGACGACGGATCATCCGAGTGTCTGTGTCTGCGGGACGAGCTTGCGCGCCTTTCAGAGGTTGGCGATGCTGATGACGATCTGAACCTGCATGGCGATCATCGCCAAGGCGAAGGCCAGTCCGGCGGAGATCGCCAACTTCAATCGTCCATCGAACGCATCCATCCGGCGCTCGAGACCGTCGATGCGATGGTCGACTCGCTCGAATCGAGCGTCGATCAGGTTCTTGAACTGGTCAAGGTCGTGAATTCGTACGACGTCACTCCACCCGCTCGGTGGGAGATGTTCCATCAAGGTGTTGGCCATGTCGTCTCCGAGGACCTTTTGGAGGCCGAGGTGCAACTCGAACCGTTGTGCTTGGCTGATCGCCATCGTACTTCTCCCCGTCGTGCGTGTCGTGTGCGACGATGTGGGGAGGGGGAGCCATGGCGAAGCGAAGTTTCGAACCTGACGGCAGGGCGACGGTGGTCGCTTCGAATGGTGCCCGGGTCCATCGGGACCAC
>Ga0172372_10002505_pt1 | contig 27824 bp, 21 predicted proteins | sample LakKiv5m_2_FD_114544 | JGI IMG/M metagenome (GOLD analysis project Ga0172372, IMG submission 114544) | Freshwater microbial communities from Kabuno Bay, South-Kivu, Congo - kab_092012_9.5m | ecosystem: Environmental > Aquatic > Freshwater > Lake | place: Democratic Republic of the Congo...
ATCGCCCTATATGCACAATATGTTTACCCTTTGTTTTGAAAGTTTCGAATCGGGCACTTCTCCAGAGGTGAGCGGTTTGCCAAAAGAACTCAATGTATGGAGTGGTGATTACAACAAAGTCATCACTCAGTTCGATTCAGTCAAAGCTGACGATGGCACCAAAATGTTTGAATTTTTAGCTGCGGATTACAAAGGGAAAGAAGAAAAAAAGGGCTACACCAGTGACCTTTACAGAATTTTCGATTTGAAAATTTTTAAACATTTAATTAAAAAAAATAAATCCAAAATCATGGCTGAAGCTAAATACACTTGTAGCGAAAAGTACCCTCCTGATCGCTTTATGCTCTCTATATCGCTGTACGCATTTGATGCGCTTCCAATGACCGATCAAGCCATAGATGACGTTAAGTTTAAACCCACTAATTTCAGGGATTACAGCATCGAACACTCAACTAGAAATAAAAAAATCAATCTTCAGGATCTTCATTGGCAAGTTTTTGACTGCGAATTGAATGTTCCTGCGGAAAGCAACTATCTAATGATTCATATAAGTTTAGTTGACACCTCTCAATATAAGGCCGCCAAACCCGTTCAATTTGAAGGACACTTTCTAGACTCCGTGAAAATATCTTTAGTTGAAGTGTCCAACTAACATGAAAACGCATTCTCACAAAAACACCTTCAGTTTAATTGAATTGTTAGTCGTGATCGCCATTTTTTCAGTTTTGGCCAGCATGCTGCAACCGGCTTTGCGAAAAACATTCTCAACCGCTCGGGCGTTAGCCTGCATCAGAAATGAGTCCCTTGTTTTTGGATACATGTCCTCCTATTTAGATGATCACTCTGGCGTCTATGCACCAGCTACCAAAACGAACTCCAACCAATGGCATGACCAAATCACTTACGATGATTATTTAAGCGCCTATGATGGTCGAAATATGACCAACCGGACAAGCGTCAGGTTTTACTACCCCAACGCAGCCGTTGGAGGAGAAGAAGTTTATCGATGCACGGAAGAAGCCTTAACTGGGTGGGGAGATCAATTGCTTCGGACCTACGCTTTAAATTCAGGAGGTTACAATCCCAGCACAAAGTCCTATGAAGGTCCGGTTGGGCAATACATCGGCGCAGGCATAGAGCCCTCCGCTAGCATCAGGGATGTTCCTAATCCATCGCAAGTATTTTTGTTTGTCGAAATTCGCTCATTCAAAGACCATTATGCCGCAACACAAAATGTCATGAGCGGTGGACAGAATGGCTATTACACCTATTGCGCCAATGCCAATTGGCAAAACTATGGCCACTATGGCTTAGGAAAAACCTACTTGGAACCATGGCATGACGACTCATGGAATTACATGTTTGCAGATGGCCATGCCGAACGACTCATGCCCTTAGAAACTATCTCAAATGATGATCTCACAAAATCTTCTAAGTATTGGACTAAACGAACGGATGATTAAAAAAATATTCGTAAGATTTTAATATCTCAGGGAATATCAAGGTATCCTCTTTTTTACTATTTTGTTGAGAAGTCCTCATGGAAATGATCGCTAGAAAAATCATCGTTTCTTTGATCGTTATTATGGCTATACCTAGTCTTGAGTCATCTCACAACTCATGGGCCCATGAAACGATCGGCATCCACATGAACAAGGAGCATTCAACTTTTTTGAAAAACTATTGCCTTGAATGCCATAACGAAAAGAAATCCAAAGGAAAATTTAGAATAGATGATTTAGAAATGAACGTGAAACATCAAGTATCAGCTAAAAAATGGCAAGATATTTTAAATGCCCTAAATGGCGGTGAGATGCCGCCCGAAGATGAGAAGCAACCTAAAGACACTGAAAAAGCAGATTTTTTGGAACAACTATCTGATGAGATGGTCTTGATACGCAAAACTTTGAGCGATCAAAACGGTCTCATCACCATGCGCAGACTGAATCGACGCGAGTATAGCAACACCCTGAAGGACTTGCTTGGAGCTGTGATCAATACCAGTGAATTGCCCGATGACGCCACCACAGGCTCCTTTGATACCGATGGATCAAACCTATTCATGTCTAGCTATCAGATTGAGCAATATCTTGCTCTTGCTCGCATTGCTTTAGATGAAGCCTTTGCCGTGCATAACTCCAGAAATATCGCCCATTATCAACGCTTTGAGGCAGAGGTTTTATCCACTCAATATAAAACCTATGTAGATAAAATCATTGAGGATAAAAAAAATGCCGACGCTTGGGTGGAAGCCTTTAACTTAGCCGCAGCAAAACCAGAGAATGCTGATATATTGACTGAGTTAAAACGCACCGCAAAAAATGACGCCAGCCTTAGGCGCGAATGGAAAAAAATTATCGGTGCCCCCGCTCCCGAAGACTATGGTTTTAAAACGGTAGAAAACAATGCCGATAAAGCAAATGGAGCCTTAAATCCCTACTATTTAGACTATTATCAATCTTACCTGACACAACCCAACATCGATACCGGAGCCTATTTAACTCTACCAACTTTACATCCTTCACTATTGCCAACGGGTTACCTATCCAACCTTATAAATTTCAAATGGACACCCGGTGAGTACGTCGTTCGAGTTAGAGCCGCAGCTAAAGATCATGGGCCAAGAAATCGAAAATTTATCGAATTTGGCCTTGATAGTCGCAGTGGTGATGTCATGAACACTTTTGAAGTCACCGCGCCCATGGCTTCTCCTCAAGTTGTAGAAATACCCCTTAAATTAACCACAAGTCACAACAACACTAGAGAAAATAGAGAGCTCTATCTCCGCGAAAAGGGAACTGGATATTTCTTTTCTAGTCCTCGTGGCACATTCAATCAATTAAAAAAGGAGAATGGGCTAGGCCCAGAGTATCTCGTCTGGATCGATTGGATTGAGATTGAAAAAGTGCCCTCCAAACAACCGCCCCCATTTCCAGGCATAGAGGCCTTGGGCATTCCATTGGACGATCATCAAAAAGAAATAGGTGACGAAACCTTGCATTCTGCTTTAGAGCGCTTTTCGATAAAAGCCTTTAGAGACAAAAAACCTCCTGAAGATTATCTTAAAAAGCTTATCAGTATCTATAAGCACAAACGAGATAACGGAATAAAACACATGGATGCTTTAAAAGATACTTTATCCGTAATTTTAGCCTCTCCTATGTTCTTATATATTAGCGAAAAATCATCCGTCAATACCACCCTCACCATATCAGACCTAGAGCTTGCAAGTCGTTTGTCTTACTTTTTATGGGGTGGCCCACCCGATCAAACTTTGCTTGACTTAGCGCAATCAAAAAAACTATCCGAAACTCCAATTTTAAATGAACAAACCCTCAGGTTATTAAATCACGATAAGGCAAAATTTTTCATTGATGCTTTTACCTATCAATGGCTAGGGCTAAACAGGATTGACTTTTTTAAGCCTGATATCAAGAAATTTACTGATTTTGACAATAGCGTAAGACTGTCGATCAAACAGGAGGTCTATGAAACCCTACACCATCTTTTTAAACACAATTTGAGTATTCAAGATTTATTAAAATCCGATTATGTTGTGATCAACAACGTTCTAGCACAGTATTATGGAATTGACCGTGTGGAAGGCGACCATTTCAGGAAAGTATCTATTGCCAAAGATTCGCCTAGAGGAGGCCTGTTGGGCATGGCTGCAACTCATCTTATGGGAGGCAATGGCACAGAATCCAGCCCCGTCGAACGCGGCGCTTGGGTGCTTAGAAAAATATTAAATTCCCCTCCTCCACCGGCTCCCGCAAATGTCCCGCAATTATCAAGACTTTCAAATCAAGTTTTGACCACTCGAGAACGTCTCCTAGCTCACCAAGAAGAACCGCAATGCGCAAGTTGTCATCGAAAAATCGATCCCATTGGATTTGGTTTAGAAAACTTTGACGCAGTCGGTCAATGGCGGGAAGAGGACCATTACAGCGTAAAAGGACTCGGTGAAAAAAAATGGACCATCAACCCTGCCGCAGCATTTTATAGGGGTCCAGCCTTCAATAGTTATCTAGACATGCGTGAGATTATAGCCTCCAAAGTTGATGATTTTGCAGAAGGCTTCGCCACCGCTTTATCAGAATATGGTCTAGGCCGTCCTATCGGGTTTAGCGATAAAGATTTAATAGAGAACATTGTTAAGCAAGCCAAAACTAAAAACTATGCCATACGAGAGTTCGTTTTGGCGCTTGTTCAATCCAAAGAATTCAAACTCAAATAGAGGTTCTTTCATGAAAAATACTTTAAATCGTCGTCATCTATTGTGCTCAACTATGGCTGGAATAGCCCTTCCCGCGCTAGAGTCATTTGGTTTTAAAAAATTTGCATCTGCAGCAGAGAATCTTACGCCACCTAAACGTCTCATGTTCACAACTTTTGGTTGGGGCGCAACCGAAGAATCTTGGTTTCCTAAATTGGATCAAGTGGGCAAAGACTATACTTTACCACAGGCGCTAGAACCTTTAGAAAGACACAAGGCGGATTTTAGTGTCGTTCAGGGTCTATCGCATAAACATTTTTCAGATGGACATTGGGGCAGCACGATGTGGCTAACGGGGGCAAACCGATTCGCCCAGCCAGGTATCACTTTCCATAATTCAATTTCTGCAGATCAAGTTGCCGCAGAGCAATTTGGCATACATACACGCTTTAATTCATTACAATTCAACGGTAGCGAACAGAACCTAAATGGGGCCGGACATGGCCCTGGTTTATCATTGGCTTGGGATAGGAGTGGAAAACCTATTGGCGGTCAAAATGGTCCCATGGAAGCCTATCGTCGCTTATTCGTAAAAAACGATGTTTCAAAAGAACAACTCATGGTCATGCTCACAGAAAAAAGAAGCATCTTGGATGCCATCTTAAGCAATGCCAACTTTTTAAAAACCAACTTGTCGAAAACGGATAACGACAAACTAGAAGAGTACTTTGCTGGAATAAGAGACATAGAAAATAGATTGAATAAAGAAGAGAACTGGATCGATCGACCTCATACCAAACCGACATTGCCTGAGCCAAAAGAGTTTAAGGAAGGCAAAGAGGAAATAAAATTAATGCACGATCTAATGATTGCCGCCTTACAAACAGATAGCACTCGAGTCCTCACCTTCCGTCAATCTGTCAGCACCTTTCTAACAAGCCTAGACATAACTGTACACATGCACGACATGAGTCACTATCATGGCACACGTGCAGAAAAATTAGATGCCTCTCAAAAAAGAGACTTCGAGTCTTGCCACCTTTTAGCACGATTGATCGATAAACTTAAAAATACAAAAGAAGCGGATGGCTCTTCTCTGTTCGATCACACCACCTTGGCGTATGGAAGCAACCTGAGAACCGGCCATACCTTACAGGAAGTGCCCATCATTATCACCGGCAAAGGCTCCAATTTGAGATTAGGAGAAAACATAGTTGTGCCTAAAAACGAGCCCTTGAACAATTTATGGCTGACCCTATTAAAAGGGTCTGGGGTGACCGTTGATCAACATGGTGACAGCACGGGCATCTTAAAAGAGGTTATGGCCTAACATGAGTCATTATATTTCACTTATACTGCTGCTCTTTCCTTTATGCACTCAAACTCATGCAGATTCTAGATTTAAACTAGAGACTAGGGCCAGTATTATTTTTCCCCAAGCAAAAGAGTACCCAGAAATCAACTTTGTCTTTCAAGATGAGAAGGGCAAGCCAAAAGATGTACAGCACGCCATTGTCGACACCAGCTACCCTTCAAGAGGACAATTGGTCATTTGGCTGATGGGACATAACAATGAGTTATTTGAGCGCTTAGCAAGTTATGGTTACCATGCCATACAGCCCCATTATGCGAACGGCTGGTTTGGATCACTCAGTGATCAACAACTCAAAGACGGCACCAGCATTGGACAAATGAGATTAGAAGCAGCAACAGGCGAAGATGTTTCTGCCATTATGAATTTGAATAAAACAGACAGTCTAAAAGCTCGGAGTTTACAGTTTTTGCTCTGGCTAGCTAAAAATAACCCCGAAGGCCATTGGGCACAATTTATCACCACAGACGGCAATGATCTCATCTGGGAGAACGTGGTTTTAGCCGGAATTTCACACGGGGCGACAACAGCAGCGAGATTCGCCAAACATCAAAAAGTCGCCCGAGTCGTCATGCTGTCTGGACCCAGAGATCAGCATGAAACATGGCAAGCCTTTCCCTCAGCCACTCCAGCCAATAGAATGTTTGGATTCACACACATTCTCGATGGCGGCTGGAGCGAAGATCACTATTGCAGATCTTGGCAAATGTTAGGTTTGGCTGATTATGGTGAAATAGTTAATGTAGAAGAGCACAAACCTCCCTACAAAAACTCAAGACGCCTGATCACCGCAGCTGATGTTCAATCCAAACCAAACAAGGCTCACACTTGCGTACAGCCCGGTGGCACCTCTATCAAGGACAAAAATGGCAACTATACTTTTGAAGAGGTATGGCGCTATCTTTTCACTCATCCGGTCGAACAGATAGGTGAACCAGCAGCCCCAGACCCAGATTGCCTCATGAACCATTCCTCGCAATAAAGCCCTCCTTTCATAAATGACCTTAATTTCTCCCATAAATAGCTTCTTCTAATCATGGCATAAGTAATTCTATTATCTTTCCCGAACAAAATTCTAATGCCCTAATAGAAAAATATACCTGATATGCAATAACTTCTCTCTGTTTTATTCAAGACCTTGAACTCCAGTCATATCTTGGATCATACCTTAAACTCTTGACGCTAACGTATGATCCATCCAAACACCGAAGTGCGTTTTATCAACGACAACATTGGCTTAGGCCTCTTTTCGACATCCTTCATTCCCAAAGGAACCATCACTTGGGTGAAAGATCCCCTAGATCGAGTGCTCTCCCCCGATGAAATAAAAAGCTTGCCCGAAACATTGACGTCCAATATGATGAAATACGCCTATCGCAATGCTAAAGGCCATTATGTGCTTTGTTGGGATTTTAATCGTTTTATGAATCATAGTTTCACTCCTAACGTGATGATCACCCCCTACGACCTCGAAATAGCCATCCAAGATATTCCTGCTGGCACTGAACTCCGTGAAGATTACGGCTGCCTCAATATTATTGAGGCATTTGAACCTGATCCCGAAGCAGGCAGTTCTCGCCAAGTGGTACGACCTGATGACTTACTGCATTATCACCAAACATGGGATGAAATTTTAAGTGCTGTGTTTCCCTCTGTCAGCAAAGTCAAACAGCCTCTGCAATCCTTGTTAAATGCTCCTCAATGGAAAAAAATATGCCAAATAGCCGACGGAAAAGAAATGCCCGACTCGATTTTGAAGTGCTACTACTCTGAATGCAAAACATCCTAAACATCTATCTCATTTGGTTTGTTGGAAAAAACCCAGTTTCCAGTTAACGCAATAACCTGTCATAGCTTGCTTTAATCCTAAAATATCCTCAATGGCCATCAAAATGTCAGCTTGTTTCAGTCTATCAATGCCAAAAAGCAACTGAAAAAATAATCCAGCATCTTCTCTTTTATCGAAATACCAGCCATAGTCTTTTATTTGGTATTTGATATTTTTGAAACCCACGTCTCTTATGAAATCTGATTCAACCTGATCATCCAAGAAATCTCCTCTATGTCCCATTGAACTGTTCTTATCCACAAACTCATTTAGAAATTTGGCTTCGGTGCTTTCAGGAATAACCTCTCCAATGACAAAGCAACTTGACGCCCTTAATACCCTGTAAATTTCTTTGTAAAAAGAAAATCGATCCTTCTCATGATGCAAGCCTGCCATGGATAAACATGCATCGATACTACCTGATTTTAAATCCAAATTACTAATCTTGTCACATAGACTTATCTCGGTTGAGAACTCAGAGAAAGTTAAGCTCGGGTCAAAGGCAATATACTGACATTGCGGCATTAATATTTCGAGATAGCGCTTTAGGTAACCGGATCCTGAAGGCACGTCTAAAACATTGTTGATCTTATGAGCATTGAGAATAAGAAGTTGTAAGCCCGTCTCAAATTCCCATTGTCGCGCCTTTGGAAAACAAGTCATCGCCGCGTGGTACTCTTGTCCTCTTTTGCTGAAAATTTCATGATAATTTTTAAACATGGCGAATTTTTTTCATTATCAAACACGCTTTACATACACCACATGGCATGGCAATACTATTCTCGTAATTAGGCCTACGACATGACCAAGATAACTCCCTAAGCGCACTAGGCAACATATCCCAGATTTCTTTTTTACTTAAATGAACGATTGGATAAATATAATTTCTTTTTAAGCGTATCTCTGGAGGAAGCGTTGCAAAAAAAACTTCATGCCCCCGTTGAGCATGCTCCATCGACGCTGATGATTCAACATCAGAACGAGTTCTCCCAACCGCAACATGTTTAATGCTTGTATCAGCAGCCATGATATTAGCCGCCATGAAAGCGTACCACATGGTATCGTAAGAAATATATTTGTTCATAAACCGATAATCATGAGAACTGTGTGTGAAAATAAACTCCCTGTACTCATGATTAGATGAAAAATAAGTCAACGTTTTCTTAACCGCCATTAGTTCGGCCTCAGCCCGCCGGTCTATGTTTTGCAAAGAAAGATGGTGGACATGGATATAAAACTCTTCAAACTTGGCATCATGGAGCAATCTATGTAAATTGCCCACGGAATCTAATCCTCCAGAGTACATGCACAAAATTTTATCTTTACACTTCGTATCCATATTTAGTCATTACAACTCAAAACAGCATCTAAAAACCAATGAGGTGACCTCACTCGCCAATTCACGGTAGACTCGGCATGGCATCTGAAATAAAATCTTGAAACTTTCCATTTTTAGGCATGGTGAATGCTTGAACCTGTTCAAGTGAAAAAGTGTACTTTTTGTCTTGTTGTCGTTCACTCCAAAAGTTTACAAAGTACTGCTCCAATTCTTTTGACAGATGATTCCTGAGTTCCAAACACAACATAAACTCATGTTGGTTCAAATGACGAATCTGAAATTTAAGCAAATCCTTTCCTAGATCAGAAGGAACGCAGCATAAAGCCTCTCTAATGATCGCTACCTGAGCCAAAGTCCCCGCTGGTAAATAAGCTATCCGACTATATCTTCCCAAAACTTCCCCAAAACAAGGAAGTTTCCGACCACAAGGGCAGTTCTGGTCTGTAGCATAGGCAAAGTCATCTGTGTCATATCTTATTAGAGGCATAGCATAATTGCTTAGACTTGTAATAATGATTCGACCTTTTTCTCCGGGACGACAGGCCCGTCCTTGTTCATCAATGATTTCCACATAAAAAAATTCTCGATGGACATGATAACGCCCACCTTCAAGACAACGCGACGCCACCAACCCCAATTCGTTTAAACCATAATTTTGTTGGATGGGAACATTAAACTTTTGTGTTATCCGAAATCTCATATCGTCGCTCAAGGTTTCGGAAATGGCCAAAAGTGACGTTAAATTTGTAGCTTTATAAATGTCTTGATTTGCCAGCGCCAAATGCTCCAAATTTTCCGCATAGGCCAATAGATAGTGCGGTTGATGTTGATTCAACCATTTCAACTGTTCCTCAATAGCATTGAGTACACTATAAGCATAACATGAACCCGTTTTATAATAAGTCCCCACCAAAGGCCATGCCTCACCCTTGAAACTAGCTTGAAGCGTTAAATCTTTTCCATTCATTTTTGGGAGATGAGTCGGAAGTCTAATAGACGCAAATGTCAGGGATGGATTGTAATTAAACCAACGATACTCGCGTTGTTTTAATAAAGCAAATGACAATTCTGACCCTTGGCTGTGTTCAACAATAGTTGGTCTTCCTGTCGTGCCCGATGTTTTCTTTAACCTCGAAACGACCACTCCTTGAGGCAGATTTCTGGGCTTAAAATTGTCGTGATGATCTTGAAAAGCCCTTTTTGTTAAAATGGGTAAAATTGAATTCTCAATAGCTCCTGACTCTAAGTATGTTTCAAAAATTTCTTTTTGTTGCTGGTAGAAGGGAATTTCCCTAAGACAAAATCTGATCAGCTTTTTAAAATTTAAATTGTGTTGTTCGGAGTCTATATCTTCAATGAATTCTTCTTGCACCAATTGTTGAGCTAATCTAGAAAATGAACACTTTATCCGCGGTCGCCACAGGTTTTGCCGTTGAATCTGTTCGTTTAAATTCGTCATGACTGCATTTCATTCAATTCTAAATAAACTTTTAAATTTTTATCATAGCGCATTTTTTTATCATGATTTAAATAACTCGCCTCAATAGAATGATGAATCATTTGGATGATCTGATTGACACTTAAACCGTAACTTGTCATAGCCTTAAGGTACTCTTGATTCAAGTTTGTGTTTAATAAAGAGGGGTCGTCTGTATTCAAAGTAACTAGGCATCCTTTTCTTATCAGTTCTTTTAGAGGATGTGTCTGTGAAGTTAGTCCCTGCAATCTTTCATTGCTACTTAGACACACCTCTAAAACGAATTTATCCGTAATGACTTGTTCAAAAACATCGGGATTCATACAGGCCCATATACCATGACCTATACGCTTCGCTTTAGTCCAGCTTAAAATCTGGCTGAAATAAATCGAATTTTGAATCTCTCCTGCATGCGGATTGATTGGAAGCGATCGTTTTTTAGCTTGTTCAAAAATGGGCAACAGCTCATAACTTTGATCTTTAGATTCATCACCTCCAAGTCCTAAAGCAACGATTCCATATTTCTCGAAATCTAAATTCAGTAATTCATAAGATACTTGTAAAGAAGCTGGAATCTTATGACGAACCAAATCAGGTATCCATTTTATGAGTATCTTCCATCTTCTAGCCACCTCTGCTCTACCTCTGTTCATCGCGTCTAATATCGCCACCCAAGAATAGGGACGATTTAAATACAACTGAGGCGTGAACGTGATTTCAGCATACACGATTGAATCTCTTCTCAATTGTTGGCCTAAATCGACGATTGCAAAATAAAAATCATCTAACTTCTGTAAATAATTCAAGTTACTTAAAAAATGAGGTAAGAATTCACGGTATGATTTAAATTTTATAGAGTTATGATAGTCAGATAAACTAGAATAAGGCCACGGAAGCTTATTTCTCATTGCACAAGTTTCCAAAAACTCTGGCCTCAAGGATCCTTCAAAATGTCGATGCAATTCAAATTTTGGGATTCCTACAATTTTCTGCACAACACTTTTTTCATCCTCTTTAAATTTTGAGCAGATGAGAATTTCATTGGCCTCAATTTTATGTGATGCCATAATGTACCATCCTGCATTGCGAATTATTGCAACATACTCTTTTCTTGTCAGGAAATTAACCCAACCTTGATCCAATCGCCACCGTTTTTCTTTTTCCGTTAAATAATCCCTAATAAGTGGGCTATAGGTAAAAACAGCTCTATTTGAAACTTTATAGCATTGAGAAATCGCCCAATCCGGATGACTCAAGAATTGTAGCACACCCAACATGACCACCCAATCGTATTGTTGCTCCAATGGAAACTCATATAAATTCAGATTGGCCACCAGACACTCTGAATCACGTTTCACCACATCCAAAGGCTGGTAGCGACAGCCTTTTTTTAAGAACTCTTTTAATATTAAATTTCCTGCCCCAATATCAAAAATCCTCTGATTTTCACCTATGTATTCAGCAGCAATTTGTGCTCTTTTGTTGTTTTTATCACCCCAAAAGCTCTTTCCGCTTTCCCAACGGTCGAAGTCTGTTACCGTATCTTTATACAAAAACCTAGATGTGTCAAATAAAGCATACTTTTGATTATACACACCTCCATCGGACTGTGGAGCCCTGTTTTACAAATAACTCCACCTAAAGACATGATTCTCTGCATCAAGACGCTTACCGTCTTTTAAACCATCAGATTCTGTCCATGATTTCTATCAAGTGAAATCCATACTCAGACTTAATTGGGCCATGTACGACATGCAACTTTTCTTTAAAAACTATTTTATCAAAGGCCGCAACCATCTCGCCAGGAGCAAACCAACCTAGATCACCGCCAGACTTTCCAGATTGACATTTAGAGTTTAACTTTGCTAAAGTGGTAAAGTCCGCACCTCGCCCAAGCTCCTGCTTTAACTTTTTTGCCTTGGTTGCATTTTGAATGAGAATATGGCGCGCATGTACCTTCATGTTTAAACCTTTTAAAATTTTTATTAACTTTTTCGTGAAAGACGATTTTTTAAACACATGTACATCGCCAACCACAACAGCAGCGTTTCAATCAATGGATACAAGATGTAATCCAATGGTCGATAAATACTCCAAGCCTGACCATCTCGATCTAGAAACATGCCCGTCGCTCCTTGAACGCTAATTTTTTGAGAAAATGCCTTCGGCGATTCAATCTCAAAGTGATGTTGATAACTCCATCGCTTTTCACTTTTAGGATGGTCAACTGCCATAAGAGCTTGTCCTTCTAACCAAAGGTCTTGTCGATGAGTCAGGAGCTCAGATTCAACCAAATCAGGCGAAGGTTGAGGGACATCTATGTCTTCCTTCTTATCTTCAACACCTGATAGTGCATCAGAAAAAAGATCGTTTATATCTTCTTCGACATAACGCTTACGATAAGCATCAGGATCTTTTAAAAACAATGCCGATTGCTCTTGATACTGAGCTAACAATACTTTTTGTTGTTCTAATGTACTTGCATCTCGCTCAACTCTTTTCTCCAGACTCGGTCGCAAAACTCGATTGGCAGAAAAAAGCATTGATTCAAAAGAAATTCTAAGCGGATTTAACTTCATTGCCGTCCATTGCAAACCATCAGTTTGATTATGCCTAATAAGGGCGCCTCCCATAATCAATAGTGGAATCAACAACACCGGCAACAGACCTACTGCCGCTAAAGCCGATCGTATAGCTGAAGATAAAAATAACCCTAAAGATACTCCAAATAAGTTTAGTAGGCACAACATGCCGAGACTTGAAACATAGCCAAATTCAAAAGGTTCACGCCAATAGCCATCCCATAAAAATATCAGATGCGCCATCACGCAAACTTGAAAAAAGGAAAAGCAAAAGCAACTAAGTACCTTAGAGCACAAAAAGCCCACAAGACTCGTGCCATAGAGGTAATCGCGCTTGAGTTGAGGCATTTCTGTATTGATTTCTCTTACCCCCGATATTGCACCAATCCACAAAGTTGCAGCTAAAATCGAAAAGATCGCATTGGGCATGGGACCGGAAAAATTCCAGGAAATAAACACCCCTATCAAAATGGGCTGCAAACCGCACATGCTGAGAAAGATCAAATCTCTAGATTTACGACGCAATTCACGCTTATAAAAATTATAAAAGTTTGAAATAATATTTGGACGTCTCTCATCGTCTTTAATCTGATCTAGTTCTACACTCTTTTTGACTCCAATGTAACGATCGCTCATTTGCTGAGCTTCATTGATTATATCTTGATATTCAGCCGTTTTGGCGAATCTAGACGCATAGTTTTGCTGCTGCTCTTCTTTCATTTTATTAAACAGCAGATGCGTAGAGCGAATATTAAAGAAATATTTAGCCCTCAACTCTTTCCCTAAAAATTGCTGTTTGCCATTTTTATCTAAAACCATTAACTTATCAAAGTACGCCATTGATTCTGAACTCAAATTGTGAGTCACACAAATAACAATATGCCCTTTCCTAGACAGCTGCCTAAGCAATTGCATGATCTCAACATCAGTGGCAGGATCCAGTCCTGACGTTGGCTCATCGAATAACAAAATCGGTTTCATATCAGCTACTATAGTCGTGCCTATATTCACTCTTTTGCGTTGACCGCCACTTATGCCCTTCTCACCTTCAATACCTATTTTCAGAAATTCCGTTCTTTCCAGACCCAACACATCTATCGTCGAACGAATGCGCTCTTCCAGCGCCTTTTCATCGCCTTTGACCTTCAATCGCAAGGAACTCTCAACCGATTCATGGACCGTCAGTTCACGAAATAAAATGTCATCTTGAGGAATATAAGTGCTGATTTTAGAGAAATCCTCTAGCGTACTGACCGCCCGACCATTAAAAATAATACTGCCTTTCGTATACTCCAGCAAACCTGCCAACATGGTCAACATCGTCGACTTGCCACAACCAGAAGGCCCTACCACAGCCATCATTTCACCACGTCGAACCACCGCACTGATACTCTTAAGAATGTGATTACCCGCATAATGGAGGTCTATATTTGATAAAAACAGTCCATCATCAATCAAAGGCATCATAGCACATTCGTGCAAATCACTCCTATACAAGAAATCTATTTTTCCTATGGTTTCCATCTCTGAAGACTTGATTCGATATTTTTTAATGTCATTGCCATTTCGCTCTTCAATCTCAAGCACACCTTTATGCTCACTTAGGCGATAGCGTTCAGATCCTTTTGAACCTATCACAGCTTTGCCTTCAACTAGATCAAAACTTATAGGAACACTGGTCGACACAACCGAGCATTGTTCCGACACAACACTATGCTCACGAGTGTGAAAAAACACTAAGCGATACATCTCATCCGGTTTAAGCCTTAAACCTTTTACAAAATGTTCAATCCAATTATTCCAACCCTCACTTTGAGACACTGATTTTTCTTTCATCTGCAACAAACGTTTGATTAAATCTGTTCCGAGATTTAGACTCAGTCGTTTCTCCACATGTTGCACCATAATCATACGATACTGGTCACCTTTGTGCACAATATCATTAATATTTTGACATAATCTTATCACGTGTTGGAAAGACAATTTCGAAAACATTTGCCGTGCAGTACGAACTATTTGATTATAGACTTCATGATCCTGATCCTCCAGTAACTCATAGGCACTAAATAACACATTCAATTGCAACAGTCTTTCACTGATTGGGGGTATGTTTTTCTCATCTATTGCCATCAACTGATCAAAAACTTGAGTTCGCATCACCTCCATACGTTCAATGCTCTGTTCACACCGCTCAATGCTATAAATCATATTTGTCAAATTGGGAAATTGCCGACTAGACACATAAAAGCCGCTCCGCCCTTTCACCATATTCGCACAAAAGTATAACAGGCGAAATAAAGGATAAGGAGGATGTTCACATATAGCCATCACTCTTTCCAAACATTCCATGCTCAATCTAAATTCGGAAACATCAAATTGCTCTAGAACTCTGCATAGCTTTAATACCAGAGTGTCCTCATCTAAATTTGATGGCTCTAAATTAAAAAAAACAATCAAGTCACCTAAATTTTGATCGTACTGCTCAATCTCGAGACCTGTTAAATGAACTACATCCCTATAAAAGCCCTGCAATTTATTACTTACCACAGCCACCTTATCCGTATGCCAATTTAGCCAACAGTTGAAACCCTTCTAGCAAACGCGGCTCACTCTTTACCAACTTCAAGAATGCTTGTTTCGAAAGAAAGTAACAATTAGACTCACCTATGGAAGACAATGTCCCTGAACGCTTAGAGTCTGTTGTAAGTGCCAACTCTCCAAAGTAGTCACCAGATTGCAACATACCATTAAAAACTTCTTCGCCATTATGACTCACACTCACCTTAACCTTACCTCGGCTACAAAGATAAAACCCATCTGGGTCATCACCCTGTCGAAAAATAATATCGCCATCCCGATACACTTTCTTCTCAAAAACTGATACAAACTCTATTAAAAACAAAGAATCTAATATGTCACCTAAGTAAGTAGAGTAGCGCAAAAAATGATAAGCCTCGTATTCATGCGATAAAGTCTCATAGGATTCCTTTGTATCTGGACTCGACTTCACCACATTTAAGAAGTCGAATTTAGGTATCGATAGCAACAAAGAGTCACTCTGCGCCACCAACATTACATCACCATCACTTTTAATACCAAATAATTCATTGAGTCCTACGGTTGAGCCATATTGATAAATTTGCAACAACCGCTCATTTTCGCGTACCCCTCTCATAGCTTGCAACCCACCTGATATAACGATTAAAAGAGATGACAACTCCTCCAACTTAGGGGTGATCATCTCCCTTGCAGAGCATAAGATCAATTGAGAACTCTTAATAATGCTTTTCCTAGCTTCCGATCCAACCCAAGCCAATGCCTGAGTTGTTTCCAAAATTTCGGCAATATTTACCGAGCGCATACTATTTTGGTCGACAAGCTCCTAAAACTATAAAAGTCACACAAATGCTATTTAGTCACCAAAGAAAAATGGTAATATCCTCCATTACCTGGAGTTATAAACAGAAAAGTATATTTATCTTTAAGATCGGGCTTAAATTTCAAAGATACAAAATTTGAATTACCATCACTCTGGCTGACCACTTTACCACTCGGATCCTTGATAACAAGTTGTAATTTCTCAACATCTTTATCACCCGCTATCACAGCTAAGTACTCTTGGTCATTATAAAGTTTAATGCGTGAATTGAGCTCACCTTGATTTTGAACAAATCCACGGCGCTCTCCTCTCACATTGACAAAACCGGCCCCTTTTTGCTCAAGCAGCAACGCCATCGCCTTTTCAGTAGCCTGATCTTCCGAAGCCCAAAGCATCAGAGTTATACTTAAGACGGAAAGCAAGGAAGCTAAGCCTAATTTAAGTATCTTACTCATTACTTTACTCCTCCCTCAATGATCAGTTTCATTTGAGTTCGAAGCACTTTAATCTCTTCATTCGTCGTAACTCCGTCGGCAATCGTATCCAAACAGATTTGATTAAAGGCATTCAATGGTTTAAAAAAATCAGAGGACTCTCGTTTTGCCAACTGTTTAAAATAAGTCAGATAATCCTCATCTAGATAAACAGACTGAAAAGCTTCATTTTGCCCCTCCTCTAAATTGTCTAAAGCTAAATCAAGACTCTCGAACCAAATCCCATACTCTAATGCCGTGGCATAGGATTGCACTCGTTTTTGATCCGCTGCTACAATTCTCTTGGAGTCTTTTAACAAGTACAGTAAGGATGCTCTGGCAGAGGTGAACGACAGCATTAAGTCATTACGCCCCCATTGCTTCTTTGAAACCATCAGGTCATAATAGTCGTTGATTTCGCTCAAAATCACTTCTGGCAAATCCATCTTTTTCATTGCATTCAAAACCTTTTCAGCAAGCTTTAAAATTGTCTCGTTATTCAATTTTTTAAAGCCGTAACCCGTTATCGCAAAAATTCTCCCCACATGATATGAAGTCAGCATGGGATTTTCTTTCACTATTTCGTCTAAATTTATTTTAATAACTTCAGTGCTTTCACGTGATAATTTAACTTTTAAACCCTGACTTTCCGCATCGGCAATAATTTCATTTGGGCTAGGCAATGCAAAAAAATCAATTTCCTCTTCGGCATAGACAGCAAAGCATAAATTGATTACAGCTAAAATCACAAGGAACAAAGGTTTCCTAGTTACTACAAGCTGCCGGGAATCGATATCCAACAACAATGACTTACCTCTTGCTAATCCTATATCTCAGCAATTTTGACACCCCTGAAAAAAACTCAAGCATTATTCTAGACTTTAAACGCAAAATTCCTCCCTATGATGGCTGCATGAAAAAAAACTCTCAACTTGCCGTTACCGCGCTCGTCACCTTAGTCATCTTGCAACCCATTGGAGCTGACGAAGCCAAGCCACCTTGGTGGAAAAAACTAAATCCAACACCAACTCAAACGACTCCTCTCGAAAATAAGCCTATTCATACAGATACAACAATAAACTCACAAGCGAGCAAACCTCCTTGGTGGAAAAGCATACCAAAAGCAACACCCGATCTCCCAAAATCAGAAGTGGCAAAGACAGATCCTAACTCTGAACCTCAACAACCTGTTGATGCTGAACTCGATCAAAAACGCAAACTCAATGCCAGACTCAAAATTGTTGATCAATCTGAAAAACCCACAAATGCGAAGATGAAAGATCTCAACATTAAAAAACCTCAAATAGCGGTTACAGAAACTAAAAATCTCGAAAAAGCTCACACCCCTAAAAAGAAAAATGTTTTAATTACTTTTTTTAGTGGGTTATTTAAACACAGTGATCGTTCAACGGCTCTTGCTAACGGCAAGTTAAAACGGCAAAAAAACTCTGTGGGCTACCAAGTCCCCATGGTCGTTGAGAAGATTGAACGCAAAGGCCGCAATCGCTTTCAATTTAATACCTGAGTGAAATCGACTATTTTACCTCTTAGCGCATACACAATCGTATCAAGTGCTATTTTATTTGAATAACCGTAACGTTTTACCATATTGTGCAAAACTGTCTCAGTAAAGGTTCTCGTCTCAGGATCCATCTTTAAGTAATCCTCAGGATTATAACGCTTATAGAAGAAAGCTTTCGATAAAACTCTACCGTCAATACTTTCATCAGTAATACGGTGAGATAGTAAGCTATTGTATTCTTTCTCAAAACACTTTAGAAAGTTGTCCTTACTCGAACTCATTAAATTTTTACCAGCTTCCAATTTAAGTTTTCCAGAATCTGTGAACTCAAAATACGCTTGCGAGCACTCTTTTCTAAAGGCAATTCTATCTAATCCCGCACAAAGAACGTTTTCAATCGTCTCCATAAACATCAAATCCGGACGTTCTACTTTATCCCCAGAAACAGCATCCACATACGCATAACGCGGCACCATAATATGTGAAAACGCCCTATTCTCTACTGCTTGAGATAAAAGCGCACTTTGCACATATTTTCTTAAATCAGCTTCCGTCTGCACAGGGTCACGGTCTACAGTAGCAGTCACAATTTCATTTGCAATAATCAAATGGTAAATAGATCGTATCACCCTAACCAGATTGACAAAATCCCCGTAATCCCCCTCTCCCTGTATATACTCATCAAAACCTATGTGACGAGCGCTAATTTTTAACGTGCGCTTCTTATAATCTTTTGATATTTTAAGCCAATGGTGCAAACTACTTCCCTCTTCAATCACCTTTGACAGCTCAGCAATAAAATCGCCTACCAAAACAGCTCGGCCATCTGAATTGCTAATCGTATTGCGCATAATGTTTTGCAATTGACGTATGGAAATGCCCAACCGCCCCTCCTCTAGCTCGTACTCCATACGCAATTCACGCTTGAATGCATCATCAATGAGACTGGCCTGATCACTATTAAACAATCCACACGTTTCAATAGTCGGCGCATCTTCTGGCATCAATAAAACAGATCTCAATTGATCTTCATCGTACAAATCCAAACCTAATTTTGCCGCCTGATTGCGAAATGGATGCCAATAAGGCAAGCCTCTAATCGAGGCGATTGGATCGGTAGGTTGCGATGCGTAAATAAACATCTTTTGTTCAGGTGAGAGACTCAAATAAAAATCGCGTTTCTCCTGTGACCAATCGGTTGGGAATTGACTCCTAGAAGGTGGCAACAGGCGTGTCATAACAGAAAAATACGAGGCCACCTTAAATAAATTGGGATCCACATCGTATTTATCTTTAATGATCGACATATCTCTTTTCAAAATTTGAACTTCAGAAGTCGCATCCAACAGATAATTCACGGGTATTTTTTCGATACGATCCAATAGTTTTGTCGCTGTCAGCTCATGATCAAAATGATCCATATCTTCAAGATTAGTCGTGATCACAACTACCGTATCTACCGAGGTCTGTGAGTTCTCGAGCGATATTCTGCCACTACCAAGCAACATCAACAAGGGACGATACGAATCCTGAGTTCCCTCGGCAAAAGCATCATGAATGTGCAATACACCGCGATTAGCAGAAACTAATGCTCCTTCATAGCGTTGCAACAAGCTTGCCGACACATGTTGATTAATGATGCGAATACTCTCATCGCGCATGGCTGCAACTTTCACATGCGTTTCTAATTTATGCATACTATCAATATTACTTGTTCCTACAGCTTGAGCATTTGAAAACTCTATCTCTTCAATTCGGACATACTCTTCAATGATGTCAAAAAGTGTCTTGCCTACATTGCGCGGATTTGTGAGTAAATTCTCTATAATATCTAAATTTCTTTTATCCAAAGAAGCATTTTGATAGTAAGTTGGAATATTGAGTTTTTTATCTCTAGGCCTACTCCTGTTGATATACTCTAACAATTCTTGCCTAGGCCTTTTGATCCCATTTGCCTGATGCAAAATAGTCGTAAATAAAAGAACTGGATTGTGCGTGAATGAAGATCGTATATCCACCACTTTATTAGGGTTCTCGTCATCTACGAAATGATAATAAAAGGAATAAAGCTTAATGCATTCAGCCTTGCTATACTCTTCCAAAGCCATTGTTATTAAATCAATAATATTCGTCTTACCTGAAGCTGGTGGTCCCAATAATACAATACCGCGATTTGGTCCTGATTCCTTGGAAATCGAATCAATGACATTCACCAGCTTTCGAATACTCATGTCTTGACCGTACACTGCATTCACGCCATTACTAAAAATATCTCTAAAAATATTGTAACTAATAACAGGCTCACCGCTTCGAATCGATACCTTATAGCCAAAATGCACAATTGCTTCTGAAATAAGCATAGACGATGTATAGAAATGCTGCTCAGGCTTTTCGAGCAACTTCTCCACATAATCAGAAAAACTCATCGTTTTTCTTCTCGTGTAACTTAAGAGATTGCGTAGATCAAAAGCTTCCTGTGTCATATCACCTCACACTCTCAACGGTTTTTCGCCACGCCTCATGCGTTCGACCATCTCTTCAAATGGCAGTTCGCCAACTTCCGTCTCCTTATAGCGACCCGCCGCATACTGGCTCAACGTGCCATGACTCATGATGGCAACTGGCGCCTTCCATATCAGATTGATGTTTTTAAGCGTTGGTTCAATGTAATTTTTGCGCAAACGCTTGCCATCATTACGATGGAACAACAACAATCCCCCATCATGGAAATCAGAATCCAATACATAAATTCTAGGACGATAAAGATGTGTGAAAAAACCAAGCATCTGCTCTTTAACTGGCTTGGGATCTAACCAAACATAACGTTCATCATCTTCAACAATATCTTTCGGTTGTATGCCCAACTCTCGGACCCATCTGCGATCGATTCTATTCAAATGGAAATTCTTAATCAACTCAGGCGTTAAAAACCTACGTAAAAATTCATAATCGGTGATCGTTCTCACCAGATGAGTCATGCGTTCAATCGGATCTTGATTGGTTGGACGATTCCATTTGCTTTTAGCATCAAAATCAATCTCTTCATGAAAGTCTAAACTCACGCGACCCTCTTTAAATAAATTTTCAATATGACACCACATATGATAACCCAAATGATATGGATTGCGTTGAAAATAAGGTCGAGGGTAGCATACCCCTGAGAAGACACGAGAATAATCAATCATCCCTTTAACCGCTTTTTCTTTAAAAAGCTCAATCATGATCTTTTTCTCCCAATACATAGCCCAACCCTCGTTCATGATTTGATTGCGAATCACAAAATCTTGAGGCTTATGAACTACATACAAATAATCAAGCAAAGCGCGTTCCGCTTTACTTGACGGCGCAAAGGCTCGCAAGAAACCCATCACATCCTGACAGGGTGCTCGCAATTTATATCCCATTCTAGAAATGGTCTCACTACGCACCTTGGATTTCATATCCTCCTGATAGGCTTCCTCAGGCGTTTGGTGATTGAGTAGACTAGCTAATGTTGAAGAATACACTTGATACGCCTTAGATTCCCCCGCACGAGCCTCCTGCTCTTGCCTCACACGATAGGACATTTTATTATCGGTATCCACTGTATTTTCGAGATTGTACTGAGAATTAACCGCAATTAGCGACGTTAACGATTCACAGGCATTCCAGAAATGACAATATTGAGTATCCCCCATTTGCCATCGCCCCAAGTCCACTTTTTTAACCAAATGCATAATGTATTCAGTGCGATCCAGACTCGAGTCCTTCATAACATTGATTTCTGAGAACTCACAGTGACCTATCACATGCGCCATCACCGAAGCCTGCATCATGGCATTATTGGTATGATTTAGATAGGCATAAGAAGGATTGCCCGTCTGCACCACCTCATAATAAATTGACGATTCTTGTCCTGCTTCAATTCGATGACGCCGAGAAACCATATCTCGACCCTCCCAAATATTGACCGGACTCGTAGGATAAACTTTTTTCTCTAGTAACGACGCAAACTCATTTGCGTCTAGAATAAAAAAGCGAATATCTGGCAAAGTCCTACCAAATTTTTTTGCATGATGCAACACTCTTTTTGAAATCTCAAAAAGTTCGGGGTCATACTTAATACTGCGCATGGACCTCCTTGAATAAATTCTTAATCACCTGAATAAGTTGATCGGACTTTTTAATTTCACTAAGTCTCACGATTGGATCATTTGCATATCTAGCTTTGAGTTTTTTCACTAAATTAGAATAACTCGATGGCATCACCTCCACCACACCAATACGATTAAAATAGGGACGCATTTTATCCGACATGATGCCCATAATCTCTATCGGATCTTCCTCAAAGAGCTCACCATCACCAAAATAAAATCCATAAAAATTTACACTATTGGGGTCGTATTCACTCAGTGCTATCCCAGAAACCAATTCAAAAACCGAAGCCGCTCTTGTTCCTCCAGCATTGCCAACATTGTAAAAATCACTTTCTATCACCTCATGGGCTTTGGAATCATGCACAAAAAAGCGATGCTCTACATTGTTGACTCCATAATTGTAATCTAGCCAATTTTGAATAAAACCCACCATCTTTTTTTCCAGTTCAATCCGCTCTCCATAAGTTGAATAAGATATATCACTCATATAAAAAACGACCGCTCGATACTTGGGTTTTTCAATCACTTCAAATTGCTTGTAGCGTCGATCACGACGACGAATCAACACATCGTAAATACCCTGATCTGGCTGATAATCGCCCATAGCGATACTGGTTCGCAAAGCCTTCTTAAACGTTCTACGGCGATCCAACACCACCCCGACAGGGCCAAAAGTCTTGTATTCATAAGAATAGTCTTGTATCTTGCCATCCCCCTCTTTTCTTAAATTTGGCAAATTTAACTTTTTGGCAAAGCGCTCCATAATAAATTGAAAGGGCACTGAAAACCTAATCTTTCCACCGCCTGAACCTGGTCCGGTGCCACCTTGACCCTGCCCTTCTTGACTGTCGTCACCATGAAGGAATCGAGGCGGTTCTATCCCGTCTACCTCAACTATGACATCACTACCACGCCCCGCCATGTTTTCCAATTGCCCATCGCTTAGAATGCCTTCAATCAAGTCATCGATTCTTTCTTCAATAAATTCATTGAAAGCACCTTCACTGTCACTAGAGCTAATCTTCTCTTCGAACATGACTATCTCAATTGATACTTGTGGCATTGGCCGTGACCGCAAGGGCCTGAAACGCGCATTTGCCACAATAGTGCTTTTCCCTCATTAAATATTTGATCGTTTCATTAAGCTGCTGTTGTTCTTTTGAATTAGAATTTGAACTGCTTGAGCCGCTTTTAATCCATCCCAATAACTTCATGTTTTCAGATGATTTAAACTCATTTTCAAAAACGTATTTCTTAATCGCACTTTGATAAGAAGGTTCATCTGCCAGCAACACGGCAAAACTAACACTTGAAATAGCATCTGAAAGTTCTTTTCTAAAAACATCCTTTTCAGGTATCCCAAGATATTGTTCAATCGCTTGCATGAATTTTTCATCCGGTTGTGCATCGGCATGCGTCACTTCATGCTTAACAGTAGTGTTATGCACATAAGCCTTCACATGATCTGTGTATTTCTTCCAAGTGGTTTCCAGAACAGAATCATCTCTTAATATTGCGCTATAAACATCACTCGTGATCTGTCCCATAATCCAATTGCGCGCCTGTGGGATAATCTTTTCTATATATTGGTTTTTCCTAGACTTTTGATTGGCAAACAATTCCTTGATATAATGCTCCAGCCGAACCAACAAATCCAACGGAGTGATGCACGGATTGCGTAGCGCAATTGAAGTCAGCATAGAACTTCCGCCGCCATCTTCTTTCATTTTGTTGATATTTGCCATATACTCACTGATCTGAAAATGTTCTGTGTTTTCAAAAGTATTTTGGACAAAACGAGGGTCCAATCCAAAGGTTCCTTCAGATGGTTTGACATAAGCAAATTCTTCCAAAACCATTTTTGCCATGTTGTTATCAACACCACTATCTGCCCGACCAGCATAAATCAGCGCCTTCTGAATTAGAGATAAGTTTGGATTTTGCTTCGAAGGGTACAGCCTTGACATCACCGCAACCAGACTCAACAGCTCCAAGCTGTGAGGAGCCACGTGCGCAGTATGTTGCAACTCTTCATTCCAATTTCTCGAACTATTTGAATAAGTATGTGAATATATTTGTTCCTCTTCTTTAAAGTTAACCGACAAAGGCATCTCGATGAATGTCGTTCTTGATCTCAATGCCTCAAATGACTCTTTCTCTTGAAACATATTGTACTCGTGAAAATTAGTATGGCCTATGATTACACCATTAAAGGGAATGGGCGGCTGCCCCTCGGGTTTAAAGAAACGGTCTTGAGTTGCAAATAAGAGCTCGTACAAAAACTTATCAGATAATTTTAGGATCTCATGGATCTCGACAAAACCATTTGCCCCCGCGCACAACTCACCCTTATAGTCGTGAACCAACGGATGGGACTCACTGCCAAAACGCGGCAGCAAACTATAGTCAATATTACCTACTAGAGAGCCCGCTTCTTGACTTTTCTCATCTCTAGGAGTATAAGAACCTATACCAACTTTTTTAGACGCATCATAAACCATACGCTGCACTTTTAAAAACGGCACCAAGCCGTTAAAATCAAGACCCTTCGTATGCATAAAATCATAAATCACTTTTTCAGCAAATGGAGACATACGACCATCGACCTGAATCTTATAACTTTTATCGTAATGTGGGTTTCTCACATAAAAATCTTCCAGTGATTGTGCTGATACCATTTCATTTAGTTTGAGCAGAAAATTTTTGCGAACTTCACTAGGAATAGCTTGCAAGGGTCTCTCCAACAATGGCGCTTGCAAATACCAAACGCCTTTCTCTTCAAATATCGCCTTGTCTTTTAGCCGTTCATCTACCGTTGGCAAAAGTAGGCAATAAGACTTGCCCTCTTCGGATCTTGAATAACTATTCAACGCCGTTTTCATGGCATCCATGGATCGCGATTTGGCCGATCCCGGTGGTCCCAACAAAATCCATAAGCGTTTCGATGCTTCTGCACCACGTGAGGCATTGTCAATTTTCTCCACAATGTTTTCTTTGGCCTTCTGTTGCCCAAACACAATGTATTTATCAACTAACTCTTCTGCTTCAAAAAAAGCATACCGATGTTTCACGGGCTTACCCGATACAATAGAATGTTCTACACCTTTAGACAGCATCATGTCATGTAACAATTGCACTGAATTTCTCGTGATCCAAGGCTCTTTGACGACCATGTCTAAATAAGCCTCAAAACTTAAAATCTCCAGATCTGTATCTACGCCTTTTTTTTGCTCAAGCACTTTACTGAGCTTTTGGTGGACACCCATATTTTGCCTCAATTTTTAGTTTTGGGTATCTTAAAACACAGCTCCTAAAAGACAACGAATTTTGTGAAGTTGTTTTAAAAAGAATCTCATTTTGGGACATCAAACCCCAAATCACTTAGAAAGAAATTCTTTCTCTTATTTTTAATTATTCAAAGAGTGATTCGTCACGCTCTAAGAGTAAAATTGCATTTTGAGGCACAATAAAATATTTCTCACCATGATAGTCGATTTCATGAGCACCACTTTTTAGAAATATCGCCAAATCGCCTTCTTTAACTTGTAGTGGAAAATACTTTACTTCTTCCTTATCCTCTTTCCAGATTTCATCTTTAGTTTCAGCATTCATATGAAAAGGATGGCCTGGACCCAATTTAATCACATAACCACTCAGTATTTTTTCTTTTTCATGAACACCTGCAGGCAAGTACAAGCCACTTTCAGTTTTACCTGTAAATGATTTTGGTTTTATCAACACGCGATCACCTACCACGATTAATTTGCCTAACTTATCTCTATCCAAAAATCCACTCAACGACAAAAGAGCTATTTTAGCGACGATCTATTTGTTCAAATCCATGCCCTTGAATTGAACTGTTACTATACCAAATGAAGGTCTCTTAATTTCCAAAAACAACGCGCACAAGCTTCAATATCCGCCAAAGCATCGTGTGCATTTTCAAAATCCTCTCCGAATAAACTCTGATGCAATTCTGATAGTTTCGGCCATTTCACGCCACCGAAACGTCCTGGCAAGTTGCAAAAGTGAGCTGAAGCTTTCATCGTGCATATTTTTTTAAGTTCCAAAACCTTCGGATCGAGTTTCATTCTCAATAACTCAGCCCCTATTATTTTTTCATCAAAAGCCATGTTGTGAGCGACTAAAATCTCCACTCCTCGCATAGCGGCCAAAAACTCCTCTATTACATCCTCAATATACCGACCCTCCGCTAGCGCTCTATCATTGGTTATGCCGTGTATAGCTGCGGCTTCATCTGAAATGCCAAACTCTTTTGGATATATAATTTCACTGCCACGTTGAACTTCATGACCCGACTCGTCACAAACCAACCATGCTAATTGCACTAGACGCGGCCAATTTTCGAGCTCTTCCAATGGGGCTTTCCATGAACCTGGCAATCCATTCGTTTCTGTGTCAAAAAACAAAATCAAACGTCAACTCTCTCCTATCACACAAACTTCTCGCAACTCAATCACTCCTGTCTGATTTTCTCAAAAACTCTGGCAATAGATCCACACCCTGCCTTTTTGAGCCTTCGGGCAAAGGCGGTCTTCGTGTAAATAATTTGGAAAGTCTGCTAATCAGCGGCATTCTTAGATTGACCGCCCAATCACTCGCCTCCAGAAATGACGTGAGGTCACGCTTTCGCAATGACAACCAAGCTAGCGTGAATGCTCCTAAATAGGCCAGCAATGCCAATGATCCTACGCCTAACATGATCTTTACTATCGGAATAGAAAGCAAAGTTTTGAGCACATAAGCAAGCGATGAACCCAAGGCTGCAATCGCAACACTCGCTGCAATGAAAATATTCCTTGTCTCAGCCGAAACTTGGGGCGAAGACAAAGACGGATTATTTTTTGCCACACCAGACTCAAAAACCTTAGTAGCCTTATTTTCAAGCTCATCAATAGGGGCCTTTAAATAATTCTCAAATTGTTTCTGCAAAGCTTCATATACCCTTAAAAAGGGAGCGCGAACAGCCTCTGAAATGCTAATTGGGTTTTCTAATAGATCCATTATCCTCGCATCCCACTCTCTATTTTGGTCATCCCTAAAAATTCCGCGCTTGCCCTTTTTGAAACTGGAACGATTCCCATTGGTCACTGGAGCCGCAACTATAAACTTAATTCCATCTTTGTCACGATCGCTTATCTCAGCATAGACGATAAAAATATTACTATGGCGAGCATAACTCTTGTGTTGCTCAGGTTGATCGACCAACATTGAAAAGGTCAAAACGTAACCATCAAAAATGAGGCGCCCTTTTTCAAATAAAGCTTTGCGGTCAGGATCATAAAGTTCACTCAAATTTGCAAAGTTACAACAAAATAACATCAGGTGCTGTTGCATTAACAAGCAACGTTCCAATTGATCTAAACCCTTTAAGTCTTTGTTTATGGCTAGATCTTCCGCTACAGCCTTTTTAATACTCGTCGCTAAATCTTGATTCAAAAACTCATCCCTCTCTTCTTTTGGTATCGTTTCTAAACCA
>Ga0172372_10002513_pt1 | contig 27776 bp, 25 predicted proteins | sample LakKiv5m_2_FD_114544 | JGI IMG/M metagenome (GOLD analysis project Ga0172372, IMG submission 114544) | Freshwater microbial communities from Kabuno Bay, South-Kivu, Congo - kab_092012_9.5m | ecosystem: Environmental > Aquatic > Freshwater > Lake | place: Democratic Republic of the Congo...
CTCTAAAAATTTTCTAATATTTTTAATAATTTCGCTCCTGGCCTCAAAACATTTTTTTGTTTCTTCGTTCATCAAAACATCCAAATAGCGTCGGCGGAATCGCTCTTCCACATCTGATAAACCGTGCCATTTATCCGGCAACTGATTTAAGGCCTTGGTTAAAACTTTAAATTTTTTCACTAGCAAGGTTTTCTCCCCCTTCTTGGTAATAAAAAGCTCGCCCACTGCTTCGATAAAATCACCCATATCTAAATTATCAGAAAATAGGGAATACATTTCATCGCCTAATTGATCCTTCTGAAAGAAAAGCTGAAAACTGCCAGAAACATCCTGCAGCGTCGCAAAAGCTAAAGCGCCATGAAGTCGCAGAGCGCGCAAACGACCAGCTAAAATTATTTCTCTTTTCACCTGTTCAAAATCAGCAAAGTTTTCTAAAACTTCTTTTATCAAAATTCGCCCGGCTAAACCCTTGCCCGGATAAGCATCAATACCAAAAGACTGTAAATTTTCTAACTTTTTTAGACGATCTTGTTTTATTTTTTCTAGAGACACAGTGGTAAATTAAAAGTTAAAATCTTAAAATTAAAAATGACAATTCAAAATGCAAAATCTATAAATTCCTTCCTTGGGTAAAATAGTTATAAAATCAAGCTAAAAAATAAAAAACGAGAATATATTTTCTGAAACACTTATTTTTCATCTAAGCGAGACTGGTGACTTTTCAAAACGCTCAGGCCGAATGAGCGGGCCCTGTTAGAAATTATTAAAGATTTTAATTTGTTATATAAGAGTCTGCCATAATTTCTAACAGGGCGGGCATGGCTCCCCACTTTTTTGGAAAAAAGCGAGGAGAGCGAAGAGGCATGGCGAGTGAAGTTTTTCTCGCTCGCCTCGATTCGAGCCGAAGCGGGCCGGGAAAAACTTCACGATTTTAAAAGTCACTAGTCGAACAAGTTTTATCCAACACTAATGATCTTATAATTCACCTTGCCACCCGGCGTTTCAACATTAACATCTTCACTGGCCTTGTGACCCAAAAAAGCTTTCCCCAAAGGAGATTCATTAGAAATTTTGCCATTTCGAGGATCGGCCTCTTCTGACCCGACAATCATAAATTTTTGAGTCTTGCCGTTTGCCCGAACCTCGACAGTGGAACCAATCCGCGCAGTGCTTGATTTTCGGTTTTGGTCGATCACAATAACATCTCTCAAAAGTTGTTCCAGCTCTAAAATTTTTCCTTCATTAAAAGCTTGCGCTTCTCGAGCCGAAATATATTCCTGATTTTCTGAAAGATCGCCCAAGGCCTTGGCCTCTTCGAGGCGCTTGGCAATTTCTTGGCGCTTAAATCTCAAATCTTCTAGTTCTTGCCTGTGCTGCTCTAACCCTTCCTGACTTAGATACTGTGCCATGATTAAAAATTTTAATCTTTCCGCCTACCAAAGCTAATAATAGTTATTGGACATGCCAGACGAAAAAATTTTGTTATAAACTTTTGAAAATTTAATTAGTAAAATATTTTACTAGAACTTCTTTAAGAATCGGAATAGCTACTTGACTACCCTCTCCAGCATTTTCAACCAAAACGGCAAAAACAACTTTCGGATCATCGAATGGAGCAAAAGCTGTTGCCCAAGCGTTGTAGTTGCTCTGACCAGCCACTTCCGCTGTTCCAGTTTTGGCGCCGACCGCTACTGGCAAATCATTAAGCAAACGCGCCGAACCCGTGGTAACGGTTTGGCGCATGGCATCTTTTATAATCGATAAGTTTGTCTGGCTGATGAAGTCCCGTGAGAGAACCTCTGGCTGAATTGTTTCGATAACATTTTTGTCCGAATCAATGATTTTGTCAACTAGATGGGGCTTGATAATCTTGCCGCCGTTAACAATGGAGGCGGTGGCAACAGCCATTTGTAGTGGCGTGACCAGCAGATCTCCCTGGCCAATTGAAATATGATAAGTATCACCAATGTACCAGGGCTCATTTTTAAGTTGTTTTTTCCAAATTTCCCCCGGAACTAAACCGTCACTTTCGTTAGCTAAATCAATCCCCAGGGTTTTACCGAGACCGAACAGATTAAAGTATTTTTCTAATCTATCTACTCCCAACCCTTTTATACTACCATAGCCGCCGCCAACTGTATAGAAATAGACGTTACAAGACTGGGCAATGGCGCTGTATAAGTCAACTACTCCGTGAGTCTTCCAGTCGCCAAAGCTGTAAGCGACTGCCGAGCTATATTGATTAAGAATAACTAATTCACCTACCGAATCATTCACTTTTGTTAGCGGGGTAACCACCTTTTCCTGAATAGCCGCAGCACCAACAAGCGGCTTAATAGTTGAGCCGGGCGCATATTGACCCGAAATAGCTCGATTAAAAAGCGGCCGATCTGGGCTTTGTGATAATTCAGCGTAATTTTTGGCGGTTAGTCCCTGAGCAAAAGAGTTATTGTCAAAAATCGGAAAGCTTAGCATAGCTAAAATTCCACCAGTTTTTGGATCGATCGCCACCACTGCTGCCTTTTTTAATTTACGCTCTTGAAGAGACTTGCTAACCGCCGTAAAAAAACTTTCTTGCAAAAGACTATCTAAGGACAAAACTAACCCTCGCCCATCTTGCGGCTTATTCTCTGAAATATCTCTTTTGAATCGACCCTTCGCATCAACCTCCACTAATTTTTCTCCAGGAATGCCCCTCAGGGTTTTTTCATAAAAATACTCCAGGCCATTTTTGCCAATTTTTTCAGTTAAAAAGTATTCTGGATTTTTTTCCGCCTCTACTAGAGTTAGTTTTCCCATATATCCCAGAACGTGAGAAAAAGATAACGGCGAGACGTATTGCCTAGAAATATTTTTTTCTATTTTAAAACCTGGCCAACCACTAATCTTTTCCTCAAGCGCCAATAGCGTTTCATGGTCCAAGGCTTCAAGAATAACCGCCATCGGAGATCTTTTGGTTTCTGCTTTTTTTAGAATACTCTCTATTTCTTCTTGATCAATCCCAGTTGATTTTGCAACTTCTTCAATTATTAAAAGACGCTCCCTTGCCGCTACTGGTAAATCTTGCGGCGAAATAACTAAATCAAAACTAGGAATATTATAAACCAATTGTTTCATTGAACGATCATAAATAATCCCCCTGGAAGCCAGAACTGGCAGGGAACGAATATAATTATTCTCTGCCGCCTGACTGAAATAATCCCCTTTGAATATTTGCAGATAAGCCGCTTGACTGGAAAAAATCAAAAAACCGACTAAAATAATACCCAGAAAAATCCTAAAATTATTCCGATCAATTGGAATTTCTATCTTTTGCCCGCCAAGCTCCTCCGATCGAGTAGCATCCAGCAAAATTTCCTCCGCCTCAATATTCTCTTTGAAGGTTTTTTTAACCCGATAACGAGTTAATTTTTTACCTAAGTTTAATCGGCCGATCATAATTATTCAAAAAAATGCTTTTATTAAAAAACCACAAAATTATCAACGCCAAAGTGCCATTTATTAAAATACTGGCCATTAACTTCAAACAAAAATACCAGCTATCGAAATCAAAACCCGCCACTAATCTAAAATAAAAAGCTAATTTTAATAAAAGAACCTGACTGATCTCAAAAAAACTAATACCAATCAACAAAAGAGAAACTTTGGCCGGCAAATCGTTTTTTTTAAGCCAACGTGCCGCTAAAAAATCCACTAAAAAGAAAGCGCCCCAGAATCCCAGCGTTATAATCCCAAAGGGATAGCCACTCAAAAAATCTAACCACAGAGCCGGTATAAAAACTAGCCAAGCCAATTTTGACGATTCTTGAATAAAAACGGCTCCCGCCAAGACGATAGCCAGAACCAGATTAGGCGAAACCGACCAAAAAGAAATTTCCGCTAAGGTTGTTAATTGCCAGATAACGCCAACTAGCGAAATAATAATAAAAATAAATTGCACCATAGCTAACTGCCTGAATTTATAATAACAAAAACTTTTTCTAATTTATTAAAATTAACTACCGTTTGCAAAATTGCCTGCTGGAATATTTCGCTCTCTTTTTTTTCAATAGAAGATATTTGGCCGACAACCAAACCACCAGAAATTTGATCATTAATTCCCGAGGTCAAAATATTTTCTCCAACTTTTATTTGCGCATCGATGGGAATCATTTCCATAATTAAACCCAGGCCATGATTACCCTTAACGATCCCCCGCACCCTTGTTTCTTGAGTTAAGACATTAACTAAAAAATTACTATCCAACACTAGCGAAACTTTAGCCCAACGATCACCAACTTCAACTAAACGACCCACAAAAAAGTTATTAGCCGCAACCACCGTCATACCTTCTTTTAACCCCTGCTGACTACCCTTGTCTATCAAAAAATATTGACCAACTTGTGGCAGATAGCCAATAACATCCGCTAAAATTAATTGCTCCTTTTCCGGCGGGGCAATTGCTAGTTGCTGACGCAATAATTCGTTCTCTCTTAGCACTTCTTTTAAATTCGTATTCTCTTCCAAAAGTCGTCGATTTTCGTCGCCTAAATTTTTATTCTCTTGGTTAAGATTTTTAAGTTCGGTCCAAAAATTAAAGGCCCCCGCTATTTGCCGGTCAACCGCCTGAAAAAGCTTCATGAAAGGTGACGATACGTTATAAACAAAATTTTTGGAAGAGCCCAGCCACCCCAAATAATTAAAAAAAATCAGCAGCAAAATAACTGCTAAAACGGAGAATAAATAAAAAGTTTTTGAAAAACGTCCTTGACTCATTTAGTAATACTTTTTAATTATTTAACGTCCAGGCGCTGAATTTCTAACTGTTTATTTTGGCGCCTCGCGATACTGCGGTGAAACTAGAACTTCCTGAAGCTTGTCAATGTCTTCTAGGACAACACCACAACCTCGCACCACCGCCGTAAGCGGATCTTCGGCAATCCTAACCGGCATTTGAGTCTCTCTGGCCACCAATTTATCCAGTCCCCTCAGAAGACTGCCGCCGCCAGCCAAAACGATGCCCTTTTCCATAATATCGGCAACTAATTCTGGTGGGGTTTGCTCGACTGTCGTTTTGATCGAATTAACTAAAATTTTGACCGAACGCGCCATGGCTTCGCGAATATTAGTATCAGTTACAGTGATTTCTTTTGGCAAACCATTAAGCAAATCCCGACCTCTCATAGTTGCGGTGAGTTCTTCGCCCAGCTCAAAAGCCGAACCAACCGAAATTTTTATATCTTCCGCTGTTTTTTCGCCTAGCAATAATTTGAATTCATCCCGAGCATATTTTACAATATCGTCGTTTAACTTATCACCGGCAATTCGCAAGCTTCTGCTCACGACAATTCCACCTAGTGAGATAACGGCTACCTCGCAAGTACCACCGCCAATGTCTACAATCATATTGCCTGCCGGGTCTTGCACCGGCAGGCGAGAACCAATTGCCGCCGCCATCGGCTCTTCAATTAAAAAAACTTCCCGAGCTCCGGCATTTCGTGCTGCATCTTCCACGGCTCGCTTTTCCACTTCGGTTACACCACAAGGAACACCAACCACGACTCGAGGCCGAGAGAGAAAAGCAAAACCTTTTCGATGAACTTGATTAATAAAATAACGCAGCATCTGCTCCGTCACTTCAAAATCAGAAATTACCCCATCAACCAATGGTCGCGTTGCCACAATATGACCCGGCGTTCGCCCAACCATTCTTTTGGCCTCACTACCGATCGCCAAAATTTGCCCGGTTTTTTGATTAACCGCCACTACCGAAGGCTCGTTAATAACGATTCCGCGACCGCGAACATAAACCAGGGTATTAGCTGTACCCAAATCTATTCCAATGTCTTTTGAAAATTTTCCAAAGAGTCTATTCAACATTTAATTATCCTCGTGCTTAATTAAAGAAGCTTCACAATGTCCTTAAACGCTACCACAACCATCAGCAAAATCAAGAAAACAAAGCCAGCCGAATGAATTGTCCGCTCAACTCGCTCGCTGATTGGTGACCCTTTTATTTTTTCAATAAGCAAAAACAGCACGCGCCCACCATCCAGTGCCGGAAAAGGAAAAGCATTGATGACTGCTAGATTAATTGATAAGAGTGCGGCTAATTGCAAGATATAAACAAAGCCCATCTGGGCAGCTTGACCAGTAATTGAATAAATCCCGACTGGCCCAGTTACCTCGCCCGCCACTTGGCCGTGACTAAAAAGTTGCCAAAGTAGCAAGCCCAACGAAGAAAGGGTCAGCCAAATTAAGCTAAAAGTTGTCATCAGTCCTTCCCAAATTGCCCGGTACCAAGGAAAACTAATTTGAGAAACCCTAGCCAGACCAACACCCATGGCCCCTTCGCCCACCGGTGGATTTTCTCGTGGAACTAATTTAAAAGTTAAAACTGATTGACCTCTTTTTAAATTAACTAAAACTTCTTTACCCTTGCTTCGGTCTATAAAATTCTGGAAATCAATAACTTTTTCTAAATTATTAAGCTTCTCTACCTGACTACTTGCTTCCAAAACAATATCCCCTGTTTTGATCCCAGCTGACTCCGATGGCGAACTGAGGGCAACTTGAGTTATTTGAACTTTTGCTCCAACAATATTTTCACTATCTTCGACCGCCCAAGGCAGTCCGGTCATAAATCCAAGCGATAATAAAAAAACGGCTAAAATAACATTCATTGTTGCGCCAGCCAGAAGAACACTGGCTCGCTGCCAGATTTTTTTCGAAACAAAAGATTGTTTATCAGCTCTATCCCCGCCATCTTCACCAAAAATTTTTACAAACCCACCAAAGGGTATCCAATTAATTGAATAAATCGTCCCGCCTCTTTTGATCCCCCAAATTCTGGGCGGAAAACCAAAACCGAATTCTTCTACCTTTATGCCAAATTTTTTAGCAACTAAAAAATGTCCAAGCTCATGGACAAAAACCAACACGGCTAAAATAATTATAAAAACGATGGCAGTTAACATAAAGAATGCTTATGGCTTCGCGCATGGCGAAAATTTTGTTTAAATTCAGGCCTGGGTAAGCGTTAAAAAATTACGTGATGTGGTGGGGCCCCAACCGTCAGGTTGGGGCGTTGTGGATAGTAATTTTAGCGAACCAAGGCCTAGAATTTTTTAAAATTTTACGCCCGCGCGACGGTTTTTTCCGCCGCTTTTTTGCCGCCAAAAAAGCGGTAAAAGAATTTACACTGTCATTATCTCCTTCTCTTTAGCATCACCCCAATCATCAATTTTTTTATTATAGTCATCAATCAATTTTTGTAATTCTTCCTTGCCACGAAATTTATCATCTTGGCGAATTGTTCCAGCTCGTTCTCCATCCTGAAGCTCTTTCCAAACCTGCTCGCGCAATGCCCGAATCGAAATTCGAGATGCTTCCATTTTTTGTTTTAAATTCCGCACTAATTCTTTACGACTCTCTTCGTTTAATGGCGGAATGGAAATTCTAATAATCTCACCTGCGCCCGTGACTGATAAGCCGCTTCGAGAAGAGCTTATCGCTTTCTCTATTTCTTTGACAATCGACATATCCCAAGGCTGAACCGTGATAAGTCGAGGCTCTGGCGCATTTATAACTGCCAACTGTTTTAACGGCTGGCGAGAACCATAACACTCCACCTCAACAGTTTCCACCAACGCCGGCGTTGCTCGGCCAGTCCGAAGTGTTCCCATTTCTTCTTTAAAACGAGCAATCGCTTTTTCTAAATCCGGTTTTATTTTATTGATAATTACTTTATACATACCAATGTTGTTTAAAAATTATTTAGTTAAATTTTTATCCCAAGAGTAGTTAAAATTAATATTGTTATCTCACTCAACCAACTATAATTTTTAACTACAACATTGAGTATCCCGCCCTCTATGCCATCTGATTAACCCCTAAGATTATATAGCTATCAATCTCTCTTTAATCTTAGGCGGTTTATCCGAGAGTTTAGAGGGCGGGATAAAGGTTTTGTTACTAAAATTCATCACCTACGGTTTTGAATTTTGGACAAAGCCCTTTATTCTCCTATCCCCGCATATACAACTTGTGGATTTTGCGGATCAACGGTAATCGTTTTTATGTTCTTGGTCGTGACAATCGGATTGACTGTCCAGGTTTGCCCGCTATCCTGAGAACGATAAATTACATTGCCAGCACTGTAATAAAGATACGAAGAAGTTAAAGGATCTAGGGCAACAGCCATAATCGGCACTGATTCTGGGGGAATAACGATATTAACTTTCTGCCAACTCTGTCCCGCATCAGCGCTTTTTAATAAGCCCACTTTTGAACCAAGATATAAAACATTAGGATTTTTATTATCCATAACTAAGGTTTCTATCCCTTCGATTTCTCTTGGAAAATTCTTTAGATTATCCAATGATTGCCAATTCTGTCCTTTGTCATTAGTCTTAAAAATTCCCTTGTGCGAGGTACTAACAAAAACGGTTCTGGTATCATACGGATTAACTTTTATATCCGTAATAACATCGTCAAACCACTTAACTACCCGCCAACTCTTCCCAAAATCGATGCTTTTTAAAAAACCACCTTCCGCTGTTCCAATATAGATCACCGATGGGTCAAATGAATCAATTTCAACTGCAAAAATCGCATACTGCTCCCGAGAAACTCGATAAACCTCGTCCCATGTTCGACCGGCGTCGTTTGAACGGAAAAGCCGTCCAAAGTGATTTTGATAGGTCCCAAGATAAATGTTGCCATTATTTTTCGGATCAATCGCTACATCATAAATATTAGCACGCGCATCCAAGGCTTTTGCCAGGTCATCTACGTGATACCAAAGATCGCCACCATCCATGCTTTTATAAAGGCCTTTTCCTCGAGTTCCCAAATAAAGAATCTCCGAATTCTTTGGATCAACAACGGTTGTTAAAATATTTGAAGAAGCAATAGTTTGGCTTTTAGAGATTGTCACTTTTTGTTTCCAACTATCTCCTCGGTCAACAGACTTAAAAATACCGCCGTCGCGACTAGGCAGGCAATTGAACGGAAGAATGGGCAAGGTTGCGGCAAAAAATAAAGGCAGGATCGCCAAACTAAATAAATATTTTTTGCTAGACATATTTTTTAAATTTTCATTAATAAAACTTCTAAAACTAATTTTGCGTTAAAGCTGGGATTATTTAGAGCCTCTTGAGCGCCCATTATTTCGCGACAAGCTTGAAGCAAAGTATTGGAAGAATAATTTATTTTTAAAATCTTTTTCTCGCCAATTAATAAGTCACCTTGGCCGCTTATCTCCAACAATCTATCTCTCAAATAAAGTAGCCATTGAGAAAGAATTTCTTTTGCTAAAAAAACATCCTGGCTAAGTTCTTGGGCTGCCTGAAAACGAAAAACTAAATCTGCCTTTAAAATATCTTCTAATTTTTTAATATGCGCTTCGTGATAGGATAATAATTTTTGATCATTCAATAAATTTATCGCATAACCCGGCCGACCAGCTGATAATTTAACTATTTTATCAAGAACAACACCTTTTGCTCCCAGTTTCTCTAACCCTTTTTTAAATTCGCCCGTTGGCACAGGTAAAAACTTAATCAGCTGGCACCTCGATAAAATAGTCGGCAAGATTGAATCCCAAGCGGAACTAGTTAGAATAATCAAGCTTTTTGAGCTAGGCTCTTCCAGTGTCTTCAAAAAAGCATTAGCCGCCTCGCGGGTTAGATTATGAGCTTCTTCAATTATAACAACTTTGAGAGAAGATTTATAGGGATAAAAAAGCAATTTATGCTGAAGCTCCCTTATTCGGCTAATGCCGATCTCTAATGACTTTTCTTCTTGACTAGCCGAAACCACTAGTAAATCCGGGTGATTATTTTTTTCTATTTCTTGACAACTTCGACAAACATCGCAAGGTTGCCCATTCGTTTGTCCCCCGAGTTTAGTCTCTTCACAAAAAAGCCATTTAACAAATTCCTTAGCCAAAGTCATCTTTCCCGCTCCAGATGAACCACAAAACAGATAAGCGTGAGCTAGTTTATTTTTGCTAGCGCTATAAGTTAGAACATCCCAAATTCGCTGATAACCAATAAGCATATGCTCATTATATGCTATAACCAACCTTCTTTACAAATTCCGCAAATTCTTGCCGAAACCTTTCTTTTGAGAATTTTTCCGACCATTTACGAATTACCAACGGACTATAATTTTTATAATTATCCCTCAAGCGTCGCACACCATCTGCTAGAACTTCGGGCGTGGCCGCTTCAAAAAATTCACCGGTCATGCCCGGTAAGACCGTCTCTTTGGCGCCACCAAAATCAAGCGCCAGAACTGGCTTGCCCCAGCTCATCGCCTCAACTGGCGCGATGCCAAAATCATCTTCGCCTGGGAAAATAAAAGCAAAACAGTTTTTATAATATTCCGCCGTTTCTTCATCACCTAGCCACCCTAAAATTTTAATATTTTCCTTGGCAATGCTTCGCAAGTATTCTTCTTGTGGTCCCTCGCCAATTATTACTAGCGACAAACCCAGCTTGTTAAAAGCCTCAACGGCCACATCGATTTTCTTATACGGGGTCAGTTGGGAGACAATCAAAAAATAATCTCCAAGCGTCAGCGATGGCGAGGAAATATGGTTTTCAAAACGCTCAAGCTGACGAGCGAGCATGGTTCCGTCCTGCTTTTGCGGGACGGAGAGCGAGTCAGCTTGGCGAGTAAAATTTTCATCGCTGGGGGAAATTTTATGTTTTTGAAAATCATTTTTCGAGCCATCAAATACAGCCAAATTTACCGGCGGATAAATCACTTTGGAGTCTTGGCTATAATATTTTTTTATACGACTGGCCGTTGTTCTTGAATTAGCAACAAAATAATCCACTCGCTTACTCGCTGAGCGATCCCAAATTCTAAGATAGCTAAAAATATTACTCGCCACGATCTGTCGAAAAGCGCCTAGCTTTTGTTGGCTCAAATATTCCGCTGAATAGTCCCACAAAAATCGAGCCGCGTTGTGGCAGTAGCTGATGTGCGTAGTTTTTGGCCGAACAACCACTCCTTTAGCAAAAGCCGAAGAAGAAGAGATGACTAAATCAAATTCCCGCAAATCAAAAGTTTCCGGAACTATCGGCATAAGCGGCAAGAGCCATTTATGACGCCGGCGCAAGAATTGAGGAAATTTTTGTAAAAAAGACGGTCGTACTCGTTCCGATGAAAACCACTCGCCCATCTTTTCTTGATCATATAAAAAAGTATAGATTGGCGCCTCGGGAAACATCTCAGCCAATTCCAAAAGAACCCTCTCTGCCCCTCCAAATCTAATCAGATAATCGTGAATCAGCGCTACCTTCATAATTTTAACGACTAGACATTAGCCACTATTTTCAAGGTTTCTCTTGCACATTTTTCCCAACTAAACCGCTTGATATTCTCAAAACCCGATTGTCTTAGTCTATCACGCAAAATTTTATCGTCAATTAGCTGATTGACTGCCTGGGCAATTCCGATTGAACTACATGGATTAACAAATAAGGCTCCTTGGCCGGCGATTTCAGAAAAACAAGAGCCCAGAGAAGTTACCACCGGCACGCCCAGCGCTTGTGCCTCTAAAATTGGAATACCAAAACCCTCATAAAGGGAAGGAAAGAGAAAAACATCGGCATTCGATAGTAACCGCCATTTCATCTCTTCGTCTACATAACCAAGTTCTTTAATTTCTCCGCCAGAGGCGGACCCGCCTCTGGCGGAGAAATTCCAATTTTCAATTTCCAATTTTATTTTTTCATAGCCATACCCCGCCGCACCAGCCAGAATAAGTTCATGTGGAATTTTATATTTCTCCTTCAAGATTTTATATGCCTCCAGAATTCCTTGGACATTTTTTTTGGTTTCTATGCGACCGATATACAGAATGTATGGCTTTTGATTTTCTATTTTTTCGTTTTGACCTTGGATCTCTATGCCGTGATAAACAACTTCAATTTTATTTGCTTTTACACCATAAAATTTTATTAAATCTTGTTTAGTGTTTTCTGAAATCGCAATAATTTTTTGTGTTCTCCCAGCAGCCGCTTTGGTGCTCCAGCGCAAATAAAAACGTCGCCAAAAAGAATAGCCCTGCGGCCAATATTCATATTCCAAACCATGAATAGTAACAGTTGAATTTTTAGGCGCAAACGATGGCAAAACATGAACCGGAATAAATAATTTATCCGGCGGCCGAACAAGAATTTCCCAGGCTAAACAAATTTGTGTCCACAAAAACGGTAAAGGCCAATGTAAAAATTTTATCTCAAAGTTTGGAGGCAATGGAAAGTCGAAAATCGGCAAACCCTCCTTCGCCAAGGCTACGGAGGGCAAGTACAACAAAAATCGATGCGCGCGGGCTTCCGGCAGCATCGTTAAATGTCTAATTAGCTGATAAGTATATTCTTCAACGCCTGTGCGCGGTTGTTTGATTGCCGCCACCGCATTTATACCAATGATCATATAATGTTTTAGTTGCTAAATTCCGCTGGTGATTGTGCCCAAAGATCTTCCACGGCCCTTACCAGGTCGTTATTACGGAAATAGGCAAATAGTTGCTTCTTCCAGTCCGCACTATCGATACTAATAGTTGGTTCAACTCCCCGGCCTTCGATCGGCTGGTTATCGTCACTCAAGGTTAATGTGTGCACTAAAAACATTGAGTATTTTTCACTGCTGTCAATTTGCGTTTCCAGTGGAAAGACCCGTTCAATCGTTCCCCAGCCTTTAGTTTTTTTGCCAACAAAAATTCCAACATTATATTTTTTTAATGTCGCTACTAACAATTCGGCCGTCGACTGCGACTGGCCATCAGCTAAAATTACCATCTCTTTGTAGCGAACCAATCCCTGCAGCCAACCTGTTTTTGTTTTAAATGGAATACTTTCTCCTTTTCTAAAAAAATCATAAGCATAACGGTCGTTGCCGATGAACGGTCCCAGAAGATACGGCAAAAGATCAATTGAGCCGCCAATATTACCGCGCAAATCTAAAATCATAACCTGCAATTTATCACCCTTATCAACTTTGTTCACGGCTGCAACAAATTCATCTAAAGTTGTTGGCGAAAAACGTTTAATATATAGATGCACAATTTCCGGCGTAATTAATTTAGTAAAAATTGTCGGCTCAGCACCCATCGAATCATAGCGTTCTTTTTTAGATGTATCTGTTAAAACATCATACGCATACTTTACTTTTTCTAACTCCTTAGCAGCTTCCGTAGAAGTCGCCGCTTCTTTTTCCAATTGCGCGCTTTTATTTTCAAAATTTTGCTTTAAAGTTTCGGCCGAAGAATCCTTACTAGCGTCTAGTTGCGCATAAAGATCTTTATTCGGGTTAGCATTCAAAACCTCGTTTTTTAAATTTTGTTCGTCTCGAGTTGTATAAAGGCCGCTCCGCCCAAAAGGCTGCAAATTAGCAACAACAATGCTTGCCAATTTAACCGTAAATTCTTTTTTTTGGGCCTCGTCAAAACCTTTTAAGATTCCATCCAACATCTCTTCCACTCCCGCCTTATCGCTTGATTTTAGATTGAATTGCGTGCCAACTAACTTTTCTGAGCCAGCCTGATAGAGCTTAGTTAACTGAGCGTCTGCGATATTATCCCAATAGTTTTCTTTTATCTTATCGTATATTTCAAATAAAAATTTTATATAAATATCTTTACTGGTCACAGCTTGCGATGCGGCCGATAAAACATCTTGCTCGACTTTTTTATTTTTAAAATAGTAATGGTTGATCAAAACTCCGCCTATAATTAAAACAATTATAGCCGCGTTAACGCCTATAATTAAATAATTCTTGCTTCGGCTTAAAAAATAATCTTTAATTTTAGGAAATATCTTCATAGCTCAAAGCGATTGAGAAAAATTTCACGATTTTGAAACTAAGTTCGAGCAACTATTTTTTGCTCATTATCGATCGTTTATAGACATCTAAATGCTCGAGGGCGATACCTGTTCCCTTGGCCACGCAAAGTTTTGGATCCTCGGCCACATAACAGGGTACACCGGTCGCCTTCTCTATTAATTCCGCTAAATTACGTAACATCGCGCTACCACCAGATAAAATCATGCCTCGATCAATAACGTCAGCGGAAAGTTCTGGTGGCGTTTCTTGCAAAACATTTTTAACTGTTTGGACAATTTCCCGAAGTTGTTCGGCGATTGACTCAACTATCTCATTAGTTTTAACTTCAATATTTTTGGGCAAACCAGAAATTAAATCTCGACCACGGACTTCAAAATATCCTTCCTCCTTTGGCGGCAGAGGCAAAGCTGAACCAATGGCGATTTTAATTTCTTCCGCTGTTCGCTCGCCAATAGCTAAATTATGTTTTTTTCTAATATACTCAGCAATTGCCTGATCAATCTTATTGCCACCCACCCGCGCCGAAGCCCAAGCCACAATTCCGCCCAGCGATATAACCGCTACTTCGCTGGTTCCGCCGCCAATATCAATAATCATATGCCCGGCTGGCTCATTAATGGGGATACCGGCTCCGATAGCGGCCAAGACTGGCTCTTTGACTACATAAGCCGCTTTAGCCCCGGCATTTAGCGTTGCATCCACTACGGCCCGCCGCTCAGTTGAGGTTATCCCGGCCGGGACCGCCACCATAACTTCCGGCCGAAAAAGCCGAAAAGCACCCGTCGTTTTATTTATAAAATAACGCAGCATTGCCTCCGTGATTCGATAATCGGCGATCACACCATCTCGCATTGGCCGGGAGGCCGTAATATTCTCTGGCGTTCGTCCCAGCATTTCTCTAGCCTCGCTACCAACGGCTAAAATTTTATTGTCGTCCAAAGAAACCGCCACCACTGTTGGTTCGTTTATAACTACTCCTTTTCCCGGCACATAAACTAAGGTGTTAGCAGTGCCCAAATCTATGCCAATTTTTTTTATAAACATAACTTTTACTTCGTAAAACAATTTTCAATTTTCAAATCCCAATTTCCAATATAGCCCCGCCATGCGAGACATTTTATACAATCAATATGTTGCATCATTAAGCGAGTAGGTTAATTTCAAAACGCTCAAGCCGACGAAGCGGGCATGGTGTCATGCAAAGCATGACGAGCAAGGAGGTCTTGGCGAGTGAAATTTTTCTCGCTGGGAAAAATTTCACGGTTTTGAAACTAACTTACGAGCTATATTTTACACTTTCTTAATATCCGCTCCTAGCCCAGTTAGTCTTTCCGCTAAATTTTCATAACCTCGCTCAATCTGATAAATATTATTTATTTCTGTTGTTCCTTTGGCAATTAAAGCCGCAATGACCAAGGCCATCCCAGCGCGCAAATCCGGACTCATTAATTTTCGACTATAAAGCTTTGCTGGGCCATTAATCACTATCCGATGCGGATCGGCCATAATTATATTGGCCCCCATCTGAGTTAGCATATCAGCAAAGAGCAAACGGCGATCATAAATTGTTTCGTGGATTAAACTGGCGCCACTGGCTTGAGTCATCAACACCGTATAGGCTGATTGTAGATCCGTCGCAAACCCCGGATATTCGTGCGTCACTAAATCAACCGCCAAAAGCTTTTCGCTTGGCGAAATAGCGATACTGGTTTTATCAAGCTTATAATTTACACCAATTTTATCAAATAAAGACCAAAGGGCACCCAAGTGTTTTGGCTCGCAATCTTCAATTATAATTTTTCCACTATTAGCCGCGGCCGCCAAAATCGCAAAGGTCCCGGCTTCAATCCGATCAGGAATAATCTGATACTGGCCGCCTGATAATTTTTCAACCCCTTCAATTTTTATCGTTGGTGTTCCCGCTCCGCTAATTTTTGCGCCTATGCTATTTAAAAAATCAGCTAGGGCTGGAATCTCTGGCTCCATCGCGCAATTTTCTAAAATAGTTTCACCTTGTGCCAAACAAGCTGTGGTCATTAGACTTTCTGTACCGGTTACCGTAACTTTAGAGAAAAAGATAGAAGCGCCTTGCAGTTTTTTAGCTGTTAAGCGATAACTATTTTCTAGAGTTTCAACTTTAGCTCCCATCTTTTCAAAGCCGTCTAGAAACATATCGATCGGACGAGTTCCTGCCCCAATCACGCAACCACCCGGATGAGGAAAATAAGCTTCGCCACAAGTAGCCAGAAGCGGCCCCACGAACATCATTGACGCCCGAAATTTATTAACTAGCTCGGCTGGCAAATTAACACAAACCTTGTTCTTGCGTTGAATCTCCATAACTCCATTACCCAAATTTTTTGCCTCGTGCCCCAACGCTATCAACATTTCCTGGGCTCGATGACAGTCTTCAATATCTGGCAAATTAACAATTTTTATTGGCTCATCAGTCATCAGCGCCAGCGGAAAAACTTTTAGGGCAGCATTTTTAGCTCCCTTAACTTTGATAATTCCAGCCAACGGTTTTTGACCGCTAATAATAAATTTTTGAGTTGTGTCTGCCATAGATCATATTATGTTAATTTTTTAACAATTGAACGATCTTTTTCTTAATCTTAAAACAAATAATCTCCCCTGGCAAGGCTGAAAAAAATAACTAAAATATTGCTATTTTAACGCTAAAGTAGCTATAATAAGTCATTGTATGACTCGCCTTAATAGACGTTTAGTTTTCTACTCATTTATACTCATCTTTCTGTTAGCCACTCCGCCAACTATTTTTTATGCCATGGGCTATTCTTTTGACTGGCAAAAAAAGGTTCTCGTTAAAACCGGCGGACTCTATCTTAAATCTTCTCCCTCTAACGCCCGAATTATTCTTGATGGTAAAGATAATAAAAACACACCAAAATTGATCTCTCGCTTATTGCCAAAAACTTATAAAATTTCTATCACAAAAGATGGCTCCTTTCCTTGGGAAAAGAACCTAGAGATTAAGCCTCAGCTTGTCGAAGAAGCGCGAAATATTATCCTTTTCCCTAAAAATATTTCTCCGGAAAAAATTGCTACCACTTCGCTGGCTATCGCTGATTTTCTTCGCTCACCAGAAGAAACTATTAAAGTCGCCCAGGCTAATAATGTTGCCAGCACAACAGCTGGCTGGCTATATTACCAAGACCATCTCTTTCTAATCAATCCGACTAATTATATTTTTTACCGCGTTGATCTTGGCGGCTACATTCGCGAACAAATCTCTAAAGAATTCTTGCCTCGAGACAATTATCGAATTATCGCTCATGACGATCAATTTATGGTTCTTGGGCAGAATGGTGATCTCTATTTATTAAATCAAAACTCGGCGATTTTTGAAAAGATTGCTAGCCAGATAAGTGATGCTCTTTTTTCCAGTGACAGCAAGAAAATTATCTATTGCAATAATAATGAAATCTGGATTAATTACCTTCAAGACGTCCTAATTCAGCCATATAAAAAAGCGGGTGACAAAGAACTAATCACTCGCCATAGCCAAAAAATTTCTCAAGTAATTTTTTATCCCAATAACGAATACCTAGCCTACATAATCGGCGATCAAATAAAAATTATCGAACTTGATGGCCGAGGCCAGCGCAATGTTATTGAATTTATTAACGCTAAAAATCCCCAAATTTATTTTTCCTATCAAGACAACTATTTCTACTATCTGACCGAAGGCCAACTTTTCCGATTAAAATTGGACATCTAAAAACCTAGGCAAAATAAAAACCGCTAAGTCCTTTTTTTGGAACCAAGCGGTTTTTTATACTGAAAGATCACGGAAAAAGACTGTTGCCTTTTTCGCATTCCTTGCACTTTCCCAGATGGCTCACTTCGCTAAAATGCCCCCGATCGTCCTGAGCTAGGCCGCGATTAAGATCGAACCCCTCGATCTGACGACCATGATGACGGAATTGACAATTGATGCGTCCATCCGACCAAGGATTCTCGCAATAACCAGGAATCCGTGAATCGGAAAACTTATTTGGATGATCGTCGTACGAACATATCATTACAGCTACGCCATTAGTCACCTTAATCTGACTCTCTTTTTTCACTCATAAGAACACCCTCCTTTATGCCAATATTTTTGTGCGCTAGCCTTTCTTTCCTTTTCAATTTTTAAATAACGCTATTAAAATGCCATTAAACCCTACCCCCAGTCAAACAAAAATTCCCTCATTACTTGATGAGGGAATTTTAATAATCGCTAACGGATTACCGTTTTGCCACACTGTGATCGCTTCGCTCTTTAAAACCTTGCGGTTTTAATATTTCCACCGCGGGAAAATACCCAGTTTTCCTCGCCTCGCTAAAGCTATGGCGGAGCGGGCCGTCGCCCTTTCTACCCGCATCGGTCAAAACGGATTACCGCTTTGCCCACTGCGGAGCTCGGCGAGCGCTCTTTAAACCATACTTCTTTCTTTCTTTAACTCGTGGATCACGCTTTAGATATCCGGCTTTCTTTAGCTTTTTTCGGAAATCGATATTGAAAAGAATTAAAGTTCGAGCTAATCCGTGTCTGATAGCCTCGGACTGAGATCTTATGCCACCACCATTAACTTTGGCTATCACTTCAAACCGATTCAAAGATTTTAATTTTCGCAACGCTCCTTCAATTATTTGCTGCAATTCCATGGTTGGAAAATATTGTTTGTAAAATTTTCCATTAACCGTAACCCTGCCCTCATCTTCTTTAAATGGTTTGATTGTAAATAAACGGACTCGAGCGACAGCTGATTTTCTTCGGCCAGTCGCTTCAAAATAACGCTTGCTCTTTTTCCCCTTAGCATCCCCCGTTGATTCATCAAAAAAAGCACCACCAATTGTATCGGCTATTTGTTCTGATCCTGCTTGCTCGTCTTTCGCTGGCAAGGCTTCTTCGATAATCAAAGTTGCCTCGACTGGAGCAGTTGTTTTTATCTCTTTTGCCTTGGCCACTTTTTTTACAGCTGGTTTTTTAGCTCTTGTATTTTTAGTTGTATTTTTTTCCTTTTCCATTTCGGTTTATTTAAGTGAGCCTTTAAAAAGTTTTAAATTTTTTATAATAACGTCCCGGGTTTTATTTCTTGGTAACATGCCATAAACTGCTAATTTTATAACTTCGCGAGAATCTCGCCCCAAAAGATCCGCCAGGCTCTCTTCTTTCAGCCCGCCTGGATAACCGGTGTGATGACGATAAAATTTCTGCTCCATCTTTTTACCCGTAACTTTAATTTTATCTGTATTGAAAATAATAACCCGATTTTCCGGTGTAATGTAGGGTAGCCAACTAGCCGTATTTTTTCCGCGCAACAAAACCGCCGCTTCGGTCGCCATTCTACCTAGAATTTTACCGGCTGCATCAATTTGATATTCTTTTTTTTCAGCTGCTGCTTGCTTAGCCATATATTTTTAGTCTTTGATAATTTCAATAAAAGCCATCTTCGCTCCATCACTCATGCGTTGGTTAACTTTAATTATTCGAGTATAGCCACCTTTCCGATCAATAAATCTTGGGGCAATTTCTTTAATTAATTTTTGCGCTGCTGTTTTTGGCAAAGCAACAAAGGCTTGGCGCTTAGCCGCCAAATCATTTTTTTTGGCGCGAGAAATTAATCGCTCGACTATTGAACGCACTTCTTTAGCTCGAGCCAAAGTGGTCTTAATCTTTTCTTTTAGAATAAGATTAGCCGCCAATGATTTTAAAAAGGCCCGTCGTTGATCTTTTGTTCTTCCAAATTTTCTCATGATTCTACAAAATTACTACTTTATTCCTCTTTCAAATTTAATCCCAATTTCTTTAAGGCTTTTTTAACTTCACCAATACCTTTTTCGCCCATCCCCTCAACCTCTCTCAGGGCCGCTTCGCTCTTTTTAGCTAAGCCACCGGCCGTCCTAATACCGCCTTCGATCAAGGAATTAACCGTTCTAGTTGATAATTTCAGATCTTCTACTTTAGTTTTAGAGGCTTCATCATCGCTCTCTTTTTCGGTTGATTCGGCTTCGGTCGCTACGATTTCTTCTTCTGCGCCACCCAAAATGCTGAATTGTTCGACTAAAGATTTACAAGCCTGTAAAAAAGCATCCTGTGCGCTAATACTGCCATCAGTTTCTAGGTCCAATCTCAACTTATTATAATCGGTTCGGTCACCAACCCGCATATTTTCAACTTCAAAGTTAACTTTGCGAATCGGCGAGAACAAAGAATCAACCGCAATAATGCCAATCTCTAATTTCTCTTTCTTTCTTGATTCAACTGGCACAAATCCCAAACCCGAAGCAACTTCAATCTCTATTTCCAATTCCGCCTTTTTATCGGTCAGGGTTGCAATTGGTGCTTCCAAATTAATAATTTCGATCTCTGAAGTCGTTTTGATATCTTTAGCTTTTACTTCTTTTTCGCCTCGAGCGCTCAAAAAAAGCTTAACTGGCTCTTCGACAAATTTTTTAAATCTAATCTGCCGCAGATTAAGAATAATTTCAATAACATCTTCCGCCACGTGAGGAATAGTCGAGAACTCATGATGAACGTTGCTAATTTTTACACCAACAATAGCCGCTCCAGGCAGAGAAGAAAGCAAAACCCGGCGAAGCGCATTACCCAAAGTAACACCGTAGCCCGGATACAAACCTTCAATTTCAAAAATAGTCCGATTGCCTTCGGTTTTGACGATTTTTGGTTTTTGCGGAAGATTTATTTTCATAAAGATACAGTTTAATAATTTTGATAAATTATTGATTTATATAATTTACCCCGATCACTAACCCGTAAAAATTAACAAAAAATCTGCTATTAATTACCTAGAATAAAATTCGACGATTAAACCAAGTGCTGAAACATCACCCAGATCTTCGCCTTCTGGCAAACCCAGAACCTTGGCGGACAAAGAATCGCTTTCTTGAACCAACCAAACCGGTGCCTCATATTTTTTCAAACTTTCAAGTAAATTTTCAGTTAATTTAGATTTAATCGTTCTCTCTCTCAGGGTGATCACATCACCCTTTTTCACCCGGAAAGACGGAACATCTACCGGACGATTATTAACTAAAACATGTCCGTGATTAACCAGCTGCCTAGCCGATGATCGAGACTTCATCCAACCTAGCCTGAAAATAACATTGTCCAGTCGGCTTTCTAATTTTGTTACCAAATTTTCACGAGTATCACCCTTTTGCGCCTGAGCCTCATCAAAATAGTTCTTTAGCTGTTTTTCAAAAATTCCGTAAATCTTTTTGACTTTTTGTTTTTGCGCTAATTGCCGACCGAATTCAGAGTTTCCTCCGCGTCGAGTTTTTTTATTGCCCTGCGCTCCCGGTGGATAAGCTCGCTTAGCCACTGCGCATTTTGCAGAAAAACAGCGATCACCTTTCAAAAAAAGCTTTTCGCCTGAGCGACGACATTGTCGACATGTTGCAGTAATTAATCTTCCCATAATAAATATTAAAATCTCTAAATTTTTATACCCTTCTAACTTTACGTGGTCGGCAACCATTGTGTGGCACCGGTGTAATATCTTTTATCGTAAAAAGGTTTAAACCATTAGTCGCTAAGGCTCGAACTGCTGCCTCTCGGCCACTACCAATTCCCTTAACAAAAACGTCCACGTCTCTCAGGCCAATTTTTTTAACTTTTTCCATCAAAGCTTCAATAGTTTTAGTCGCTGCATATGGAGTCGCCTTTTTCGGTCCCTTAAAACCCAAAGCGCCAGCGCTCGCCCAAAACAGAGTATTTCCTCGGCTATCGGCAAAAGTAATAATTGTATTGTTATAAGTTGACTGAATATAAACCTGCCCCCGATCAACTCTTTTGTTTTTAGAAGGTTGCAAAACAGCCGCGGCTACCGCTTTTTTCTGAACGGTTTCCTGATCGGCTGTTTCTTTTAACAGCTCGGCTTCGCTTTGATTTAGAATTTTTTTCTTTCCCATATTCGCTTAATAAAATTTGTTTAGTTAGCTAGGTTTTCTCAGCGGTGTTCTTGCGACCCGAACCCATTGTCTTGCGAGTATTGCCTCGAATCGTGCGAGTATTGGTCTTAGTTCTTTGTCCTCGAACCGGTAAACCCTTAATGTGTCTGATACCTCGGTAGCAACTAATATCCTTTAATCTTTTTACGTTCATCATTCGCTCTCGTCTCAAGTCACCTTCAATTTTGAATCCTTTTTCAATAAAATCCCTCAAACGATTAACTTCTTCCGCGGTCAATTTGTTAGCCCGCACATTCGGATCAATTTTTGCTTGAGTTAAAATTTTGTTGCTCAAAGTCCGCCCAATGCCAAAAACATAAGTTAAAGCGACTTCGATTCTTTTGCTATCTGGAATATTTACTCCGGCAATACGTGGCATGATTTTTATTATATATCTTTATTTAAATTAGAAACGAGGAGGTTGATTTCAAAACGCTCAAGTTGACGAAACGGGCATGGTGTCACGCGAAGCGTGACGAGTGAGGAGACTTGGCGAACAAAATTTTTCACGCTGGGAAAAATTTTATGCTTTTGAAATAAACTTCCGAGTAGTCTTTATCCTTGTCTTTGTTTGTGTTTTTTAATATCGCAAATCACTCGTACCCGACCCTTCCGGTGGACGATTTTACACTTTTGACAAAACTTTTTAACTGAAGCTCTAACTTTCATGACAATACAAAACGCGCTAAACGCGCCTGAATCTCGCTTTGCTCGCCTCGATTCGCAGATTAATAACGATCGAGATCGATAAATAATATTGCTTTTGTATCCGGCGAATATTATGTGCTCACTTCGAATCTAGTCGAAGCGGGCATCCACGAAATCTTTTCCACTGAAGGAAAACGGTTTGCTTAGCACGATTAATTTACCTTTCACGAAGCACTATTCTACCTCGACGTTCATCATAAGGTGTCATCTCTAGGACCACTCTATCTCCAACCAGCACGCGAATGTGATTCATTCTCATCCGGCCGGATAAATGGGCTAAGACCTCACTTTCGTCTTCCATCTTAACCCGAAAAGTAGCGCTAGGCAAGGCCTCAATAACTTGTCCGTTTTTTTTAATTACCTTGTCTTTTTCTGGCACTCTTTTGCTTATTTGAAGGCTTCTATCGACCCTCTCAAACAAGTTTAGTAATATTATACGAATAGTTTAAAAAAGTCAACCCCGCTAGAAGATTACCTAAAACTTTTACCATATCTCCCTAAGAGCCGCCCGCCTAGACTCGACGTTTAGTCGAGGCTGGCAGGCAAAGCGGAGCTTAGCTCTGCGAGATCGCCCGATAAGCTTCCGATATTACAAGCTTGGTTGAGCTTTCTAACGGGGTCAACCCCGTCCTATTCCTTAACAATTATTTTGATTTTATCCAGGTTAGCCGGCACCGATTTCACCCAAAAAGGCCAAAAAGAAACCTTCACCTCAGTAATCTCTGGGTGCTGGGCAAAATAGTCGCGCATCGCCTGCTCTCCTTTGCCCATAATCGCCATTCTAATATCTTCGGCGCTAAGAGGCCAAACAATCTTGCCATTCAACTTAGTGATTAGATTCATCTGACCTCGCGTAAGGTCAGGCAAACCAACTAGCTGATAATCGATACTATCCATTTTAACTTTCAACCCCTTATCCGTTCCAGCCTTCTCAACTATTTTTTTATTAACAATATCCAGAATATCACTTTCGTCAAAAAGTAAAACCGTCGCGACGCCTTTTATAGTTAACGTAAAATTATCTGCCGGCAAACTAACAGATACCGAAGATTCAGCGCTCACTAGATCTTCCTTCAACGAAGAATCTAGCAATTTCAAACCTGTCGGAATCTGCGCCCTGAATTCTTTATCCAGAGTTGCTTTTGATTCTTCCCAGAATCCTGCCTTCGCTTTATCAAAATCATCTTGAGAAACAACTTTCATCAAGCCCGAAGCCCCGCCACTAAAACTTTTGTCTGATTTGCCATAGAAAGCGGTGAATTTTGGTGAGCCAGAAAAGCCGGGAATAGTAAATCGGCCAGCGCTAATATTATAATCACTGCCTGGCTGATCAGCCACCACCGTAACGTCAATTGAGCTGGCCACTATTTTGCCATCAATAATTTTTGCTCCTGGCACGGTAATTGTTTTCGTGGTTCTAAAAATCTTCCCCCCCTCAGATGTAAATCTAGTTTTCTCAACTAATGACTGAGGACTGGAGCTAAATTCATTAAAAACAGTTATTGTTCCTGTGGCCTTTTCGTTAACCTGGCGCTGGCCAGTTGCCGGAAAACTCTGAGAATATTTTTTTTCTAGTTTTATAAGCTGAGCCGGAATCTTATTTAAAGCATAGTCTATTTTACTAGCACCCTTGTCAATCGCAATATTTAGATTCTGCGAAATGACCTCCGATTTTGCCGCCACCTCAATATCGGCTTTTGGTAAAACAAAGAATAACGCTGCTGCTGCGACAACCAAAGCTAAGCTAACAAACAAAAACAGAAACCTACCCGAGAAAAATGGAATTTTTAATTTCTTACTGATTATCTCAAAACTATCTTGTTCGTCTTCGTTCTTAACCTCGATGCGCTTTTCGGCAACCGGCAAATTATTTTTGAAAAATTTAGCAAGAAACTTTGGCCAAGTAAATTTCTTTCTCTTTGTTTTTTCTTTTTTACTGGGTAACTCTTCTTCGGTCTCGTCAAGATAGAAGCCTCCCGAAACTTCTTCTTCAATATTTTCCGCTTCCCCTTCTGTCACATCTTCTTCTGGCTCTTTTTTAACTTGAGTAAAAAAGAAATTATCTGGTAGCTCCGGGTCTTTTTTTAATTCCTGATCAAGTGCGTCAAATTCTGGCTCTTCTTCAACTTCTTCAACTTCTTCAACTTTTTCCACCTCTTCCATAAAATTATCTTCCACTTCTGGCATCTTTACTTCCACCTTAAATGTTTTGCTCTCCACGCCGGGCCTTCCCTTCGAGCGAATATCGCTCATATTGAGATGCCCAGAAGAAGAATTTCTTTTCTCGGCAACTTCCTCTCCCAAGAAGGCTTCAAATTTTTTAGAAGAGACTTCGTGCAAAACTTCGTCATCATCAAAGACCGCTTCTTCTTTTTTTTCTTTTGGCAAAGTAACCCTTGAGTTTATCCCAACTCTTTTAGCCATTTCCCTGGCGACCTCATCCTTGGTCACAATTAAAATCTCTTTGCCCAACCTTTCTGCTTCGCGTTTTAATAGCCTTAAACCGATAATGTTCCTAAGCAAAACAGAGCCTTTTGGGGCAACCAAAAAGAGCTCCTCTTCGCCTGTCTCCCAAAGACGCTCAATAACAGAGGTTATTTCTTCTTCGGGTTTTAAATTGATGATTTTTGCCATCCGCTCCTACTTAAAGTCTTACTTATATTATATCAAAAATCTATCTAAATAACACTACGGATTATCCACTTCCTATCCGAGCCAAATTTTACTCCAACACTGCCTTTATTCTCCGCACCCCAGCCGAACTAGATTCCTCTTTCTGAATTCTGAATTTGCCCAATAGCCCCGTTCGCTCAACATGCGGCCCGCCGCAAATCTCGTTAGAAAAATGACCAATACTATAAACCTTAACCCGCTCACCATATTTTGATTCAAAAACACCCATCGCGCCTTTAGTTTTGGCCTCATCCAAATTCATCTCTTCGCAAACCACCGGCCAATCTTTTTGGATCTGTTCGTTAACAATATTTTCCACCTGCTTGATTTGCTCCGGTGTCATTTTTTCCGAATGGGAAAAATCAAAACGTAATCTTTCAGCCGTGATATTGGAGCCTTTTTGTGTCACGCTATCGCCCAGCACCTGCCGAAGCGCCGCCAACATCAAATGAGCAGCCGTGTGATATTTTATAGTCGTCTCGCTAGAGTCCGCTAGTCCCCCTTTAAACATGCCAGCCGAAGCGGTGCGAGAAAGTTCTTGGTGCTTTTTCATTTCTTCCAAAAATCCAGCTTCATCAACTTTAAGCCCTTTCTCTTTTGCTAATTCTTTAGTCATTTCAAAAGGAAAACCGTATGTTTGGTAAAGATTAAAAGCATCAAGACCGGAAATTTTTTCTAATCTTTCAAATTCCCGCGAACCCTGCTCCAGTGTTTCTTCAAACTTTTTCTCTTCTTTAGCTAACTGACTTAATATAAAATCTCTATTCTTTTTTACTTCTGGATATTTATCCTGGTACATTTTAATAACTTCTTCTGCAATCTCGGAAGCGAAACTACCATTAATCCCCAGCTGCTTGCCATATCGCACTGCTCGGCGAATCAGCCGCCGTAAAAAATAGCCTGCACCAACATTAGATGGCGCTATTCCTTTTTCATCACCCAAAATCATTGCCGCGGCTTTTATATGATCAGCGATTACTCGAAAACCATATTCATTACCCAAATATTTTTTCCCAGTCAAATCTTCTACCTTCTTAATCAACGAAGCAAATAAATCCGTAGTAAAAATATCCGGATTATTATTCTTGGCTGCCAGTATTCTTTCTAGACCACCACCAAAGTCAATGTTCCCTTTTGGAAGCGATTCAAACCCTTTTTCCGTTTTTACATACTGCATAAAAACGTTATTACCGATTTCCAAAAACCGCCCGCAGCCACAATTTATATGACATGGCTCATTTTTGTATTCTGAGTTTTCGTGCAGTCTTAATTCCGCGCCAAAATCCCAAAACATTTCGCTATCTGGCCCGCCTGGCTCACCAACTGGCATCTCTTCGGGATTTATAACGCGCGCCCACCAATTTTTCTTAGTATCGTAATAAAATATTTTACCTCCCTGCATTCCATCACGCTCAGCAAAATCAATATCCTTGGCCTCGATGTTAACTTTCGCAAATTGATCTTTCCAGTAATTTACCGCTTCGGAGTCTCTAGAGATACCAAGCTTCTCGTCGCCTCGAAAGACAGAAACATAAATCCTACTCGGATCTAATCCGATTTCTTTAGTTAAAAATTCAAAAATCCACTCAATCTGCTCTTTCTTAAAATAATCACCAAGTGACCAATTTCCCAGCATCTCAAAAAAAGTCGTATGCCGATTATCACCGACTTCGTCCATATCTTGTGCCCGAAAACATTTTTGAGAGTCAGCTATCCTTGTTCCTAGTGGGTGCTTCTCGCCCAAAAGATACGGCACCATTGCTTGCATTCCTGAACCTGAGAAAAGAGTCGTCGGATCGTTATCCGGAATCAAAGAAGCCGAAGGGATAATCGCGTGTCCTTTGGAATTTCCGCCCGAGGCGGATCCGCCTTTGGCGGAGAAAAATTCTAAATATTTGGTTCGAAGCTGGTTGGCTGTCATTACTGAAAATTTATCATAAAAGCTCGCTTTTGCCAATTAGGCTGAGACTCTTGCCAAAAAATATGCCTTCTGATATATTCAAAGAGTCGTTTCATCGATTGGTGCGGTCGCGTGGGATGCGTATTCCCGCGATGCGCAAAGACCAAATCGGCCGGATGGCCCTTCTTCACAATAAGGAGGTTCTATGAGAGCTGAGTTAGGTCGCCCCTCTTAGTGCTAGAGACGCAGTAGCATTTTGAGAGGCCGGGCCGACGTACTGGCCAGAGCAGATTCCATTATCATTGCTCTTGCGACGACCAGTAAGGTCCAACATTTCTGGGACGCTGTTCCCACTCTGCGCTGTTCTTTTTAGGATACGTCGTTCACGATCAAACCTCATGGAGGACCAATGACGCGAGCAGTATCCGCCTTCGCCAATCAATCGAGACTCAAAATCTCGTAATGGTCGCGAGGGCAATCATCGTTCTAAAAAAACTGAATAGTTCAGCTTCAAAAAACGCGCAAAATACAGCGCGAACGAAAAAGACGCCGTCTAGAGCGGCATCGGCTCTGAGTCGTTTGACTCTATGACACATGACTTGGTTAACTACCATGGCATATCCGCTGAAACTAACGCGGCCTTGCACCATGCAAAACCCTGTCGTGCAATTAC
>Ga0172372_10002515_pt1 | contig 27774 bp, 22 predicted proteins | sample LakKiv5m_2_FD_114544 | JGI IMG/M metagenome (GOLD analysis project Ga0172372, IMG submission 114544) | Freshwater microbial communities from Kabuno Bay, South-Kivu, Congo - kab_092012_9.5m | ecosystem: Environmental > Aquatic > Freshwater > Lake | place: Democratic Republic of the Congo...
CCGCCCGCGGCCATGATCCGCCTGACCGAACTGCGCCTGCCCCTGGACCACGCCGATGCCGCGCTGAGGCCGGCGGCGTGCGCGCGGTTGGGCCTGCAGGAGGCGCAGGTCGAGCAGTTCACCGTCTTCCGACGCGCCTACGACGCCCGGCGCCGGTCGGCGATCGAACTCGTCTACACGGTCGACCTCGGCCTGGCCGGTGGCGAGGCGGCCGAGCAGGCGCTGCTGCAGCGGCTGGCGTCCGACCCGCACGTGCGGCCCGCGCCCGACACCCGCTACCGCTTCGTCGGCCACGCATCCGCCGATTTCTTCGCCGCCGGCCGCCCGCGCCCGCTGGTCATCGGCTTCGGGCCCTGCGGGCTGTTCGCCGCGCTGGTGCTCGCGCAGATGGGCCTGCGCCCGCTGGTGCTGGAGCGTGGCCGCGCGGTGCGCGAGCGCACGCGCGACACCTGGGGCCTGTGGCGCCGCGGCGTGCTCGACCCGGCGTCCAACGTGCAGTTCGGCGAGGGGGGGGCCGGCACCTTCTCCGACGGCAAGCTCTGGAGCCAGATCAGCGACCCGCGCCACCTCACGCGCAAGGTGCTGACCGAGTTCGCCAAGGCCGGCGCGCCCGAGGAGATCCTGTACGTCAGCAAGCCGCACATCGGCACCTTCCGCCTGGTCAGCATGATCGAGAAGATGCGTGCCGAGATCGAGCAGCTCGGCGGCGAGATCCGCTTCGGCGCGCAGGTGAGCGATCTGCACATCGAATCCGGGCGCGTACGCGGCGTGGCGCTGACCGACGGCACGCAGATCGACGCCGACCACGTGGTGCTGGCCCTCGGGCACAGCGCGCGCGACACCTTCGAGATGCTGCACCGGCGCGGCGTGTTCATGGAGGCCAAGCCGTTTTCCATCGGCTTCCGGGTCGAGCACCCCCAGGGCATGATCGACCGTGACCGCTTCGGCACGCACGCCGGGCACCCGCGGCTGGGCGCGGCCGACTACCGGCTGGTGCACCACGCGCGCAACGGCCGCTCGGTCTACAGCTTCTGCATGTGCCCGGGCGGCACGGTGGTGGCCGCGACCTCCGAGCCGGGCCGCGTCGTCACCAACGGCATGAGCCAGTACTCGCGCGCCGAGCGCAACGCCAATGCCGGGATCGTGGTGGGCATCACCCCGCAGGACTACCGCCTGGATGGCGCGACGGCCTCGGCCGACACGCCGGTGAACCCTCTGGACGGCATCGCCTTCCAGCGCCAGTGGGAGTCCCGCGCCTACGAGCTCGGCGGTGGCGGCTACCTCGCGCCCGGGCAGTTGCTGGGCGACTTCGTGCGCGGGCGCCGATCCACCGCGCTGGGCGACGTCGAGCCGTCCTACAAGCCGGGCGTGCACCTGACCGACCTGAGCGGCACCGCCGAGCGCGAGCGCTCCAGCCTGCCGCCCTATGCCATCGCCGCGCTGCAGGAGGCCTTCGGCGCCTTCGGCCGCCAGATCCGCGGCTTCGACCGCCCGGACGCGGTGCTCACCGGCGTGGAGACGCGCACCTCCTCGCCGCTGCGCATCACCCGCGGGCGCGACCGCCAGAGCCTGAACGTCGCCGGGCTGTACCCGGCCGGCGAGGGCGCGGGCTACGCCGGCGGCATCATGTCGGCCGGCGTGGACGGCATCGAGACGGCGGAAGCCGTGGCCCGGGCGGTCCTGGGTTTGCACGCGCTGCCTGCCTGAATACGCCTCACCGCCCCGGCGCCGTCCGCGAACGGGGCACCCCCCGGTGCATCCGGGATGTTTCATGGGCAGGGGCCAGGGTCGACACGGGGTTCCACCCGCGCGCGCCCGGTGATACCCTTTTGACGAATACAAGACGCCGCTGCCGGCGACCCCTCGCGCATCGTGCCGCCCATGCACGGTGGCATGGACCGGCAAGGGCGCGGCGGCGGCTGGTCGGCGGCGACACCACCGCGAGGATGCCCTGGGGAGATCACCCGGATTTCCGGTCACGCGACCGCAAGGAGACACCCACATGAGCCCATTGCGTTTCGGACGTCAGGCACGCACCGCCATCGCGGCCACCTTCGCTTCGGGAGCCCTGCTCTGCGCGGGACTGGCCGCTTCGGGCGCTGCGCTGGCGCAGCAGCGCCTGCCGATGATGGTCTTCGCCCAGGAGGCGCCGCCGCCCACGCTGGACCCCTACTTCTCGACCTCGGTGTCCACGCGCAACATCGCGATGCACATCTTCGAGACCCTGATCACGCGCGACGAGAACAACGCCGTGATCCCGCAGCTCGCAGCCTCGGTGGACGAGAGCGCCGACGGCCTGACCTACACCTTCAAGCTGCGGCGCGGGGTGAAGTTCCACAACGGCAAGGAGATGACATCGGCCGACGTCAAGGCCTCGATGGAACGCTACAAGCGCATGGCGCTGCAGAAGGTGATCCTCGCGCCGGTCACGGCGATCGAGGCGCCCGACGCCCACACCATCGTCATGCGGCTGGACAAGCGGGTGCCCGCCTTCCTGGACGAGCTGTCGAGCTTCGTGACGCCGCTGGCCATCCTGCCGGCGGACCAGGCCTCGCGTGACGGCGGCAAGATCGACATCATCGGCACCGGCCCGCTGCAGTTCGTCGAGTGGAAGCCCGACAGCCATGTGCGCCTCAAGCGCTTCGCCGACTACGCCGTCGACACCCGTGACAAGGGCACCAACGGCTTCGCCGGCCGCAAGGAGATCCACTTCGAGCAGGTCGACTTCAAGCTCGTGAAGGATCCGGGCGCCCGCGTGGCCGGCCTGGAGTCCGGGCAGTTCCACATCATCGAGGACCTGCCCGTGCCGGCCGCCAAGCGCCTGGCGGGCAACCCCAAGATCGCGCTGTACGACCTGAAGAACTGGTGGCTGCACGGCGCATGGGTCAACCATGCCAAGTCGCCGACCCAGGACAACCGGGTGCGCCGGGCGCTGCAGATCGCGCTCGACATGGAGGAGATCATGGAGATCGCCACCGACGGCGCCTATGTGCTGCAACCCGGCCTGCAGTACCCCGGCAACCCCTACTACGTCACCAACGGCGCGCAGCACTACAACCGCAAGGATCCCGAGGGCGCGCGCAAGCTCCTGGCCGAAGCGGGCTACAAGGGCGAGGAGCTGGTGATCATCACCAACTCCAGCTACCAATCGATGTACAAGGCCGCGCAGGTGGCGGCCGAGCAGCTCAAGGCCGCGGGCTTCAAGGTGCGGATGGACGTGTTCGACTGGGCCACCGCGATGGCGCGCCGGCGTGACGCCAATGCCTGGAACCTGTGGTTCACCGGCCAGGGCACGGGCCCGTCGGTGGGCCCCTTCGCCGCCCTGAAGGACGTCGTCAGCCCGCAGAAGAACCAGATCACGGCCGACCCGGTCATCGACGAGCTCTACGGCCAGTTGATCACCGGCACCACCTTCGAGGCGCGCAAGGCCACGTTCGCGAAGTTCCAGGAGCGGGTCTACGACAACGTGCTGTTCCTGAAGTTCGGCGACCTCACGCGCAAGCAGGCCTCGCTGTCGACGGTCAAGGGCTTCGTGCCCTACCGCATCCCGCGGCTGTGGAACGTGCGGGTGGAGTGAGGCCCGGCTGCCCCGTCCGACCCCGCCGTTCCTGACGCCCGCGCCACGCGCCACGCCATGGCGGAGTTCGTCCTCAAGCGCCTGCTCAGCGCCCTGCCGGTCCTGCTGCTCGTCACGCTGATCTCGGCGTCGATCATGCACCTGGTGCCCGGCGACCCGGCGGTGATCATCGCCGGGCAGAACGCCAGCGACGCCGAGGTGCAGCAGGTGCGTGCCGCGCTGGGGCTGGACCGGCCGTTCATCGAGCGGCTCGGCGCCTGGTACGCCGGCCTGGCGCGCGGGGACCTCGGCCAGTCGCTGCTGCTGAACCGGCCGGTGTCCGAGGCCATCGTCGAGCGCCTGCCGGTGACGCTCGCGCTGGCAGGTTTCGCGCTGCTGCTGACGGTGGTGATCGGCGTGCCCGCCGGCATGATCGCCGCGCTGCGCGCCAACACCGTCGTCGACCAGGCCGTCCTGGTGGTGGCGCTGGCCGGCGTGTCGGTGCCCAACTTCTGGTTGAGCCTGATGCTGATCGTGGCCTTCGGGGTGTGGCTGGACGTGCTGCCGGCCGGCGGCTACATCCCCTTCGCCGACGACCCGGTGGGCTGGGTGAAATGTCTGATCCTGCCGGGCGTGTCGCTCGCGCTGCTGCAGATCGGGCTGCTGGCACGGATCACGCGGGCGACGATGCTGGAGGTGCTGCGCCAGGACTACATCCGCACGGCGCGCGCCAAGGGCCTGCCGGTGTTCAAGGTCGTCGGACAGCACGCGCTGCGCAACGTGATGGTGCCCGTCGTCACGGTCGTGGGCATCAGCTTCGGGCTGCTGCTGTCGGGCTCGGTCGTCATCGAGACCGTCTACTCGATCCCCGGACTCGGGAGGCTGCTGGCCTCGGCCATCTTCGGACGGGACTACCCGGTGATCCAGGGCGGACTGCTCGTCACCGCCGTGATGCTGGTGCTGCTGAACCTGTGCGTGGACCTGCTCTACGCCGTGATCGACCCGAGGGTCAAGAACGATGGCCGAAGCTGAGGCACGCCGCCCGCCGTCGCTGACGCGGCGGCTGTTCTCGCACCGCTTGTTCGTCACCGGGCTGGTGCTGTTCGGGATCGTGGTGGCGATGGCGGTGTTCGCCGACCTGCTGGCCACCGCCGCGCCCGAGAAGATGAACTTCCGCGCCCGCTTCCGTACCCCGGAGTGGGCCTTCCTGCTGGGCACCGACAACTACGGGCGCGACATCTGGAGTCGCCTCGTCCACGGCGCGAGGCTGTCGCTGGCCATCGGCTTCGCCGTGGTGATCGTCACCGGCGTGGCGGGCACCGTCATCGGCCTGCTCGCGGGCTACTTCAAGCGTCTGGACGGGCCGCTGATGCGCACGATGGATGCGCTGATGGCCTTTCCCGCGATCCTGCTGGCGATCGCGATCGCCGCAGCACTGGGGCCCTCGGCGGTCAACGCGGTGATCGCGCTGTCGGCGGTGTACACCCCGCGCACGGCGCGCATCGTGCGCAGCGCGGCGCTGGTGGTGCGCGAGATGGACTACGTGCAGGCCGCCATCGCCAGCGGGTCCCGGCACCTGTGGATCCTGTGGCGCCACATCCTGCCCAACAGCCTGGCGCCGCTGATCGTGCAGCTGACCTTCATCTTCGCCTATGCCGTGCTGGCCGAGTCGATCCTGAGCTTCCTCGGGGTCGGCCCGCCGCCGCCCACGCCCACCTGGGGCAACATGATCGCCGAGGGGCAGGGCTACCTGCGCGAGGCGCCGCTGCTGGCGCTGTTCCCCGGCATCGCGATCGCCGTCACCGCGCTCGGGTTGAACCTGCTGGGCGATGGCCTGCGCGACGTGCTCGACCCGCGGCTGAGGGTGCAGCATGGCTGAGCCGGCGCTGCTGTCGGTGCGCGGCCTGCGCGTGCGTTTCGGTCACACGCAGGTGGCAGTCGACGGCGTCGACTTCGACCTCGCCCCGGGCGAGACGCTGGGCATCGTCGGGGAGTCGGGCTCGGGGAAGTCGCTGACGGCGCTGTCGGTGCTGGGGCTGGCGCCGGGCCGGGTCGAGGGGGAGGTCGTCTTCGACGGGACGTCGCTGCTGGGCCTGCCCGAGCGCGAGATGAACCGCATCCGGGGCGCGCGCATCGCGATGATCTTCCAGGAGCCGATGACCGCGCTGAACCCGGTGTTCACCGTCGGGCGGCAGATCGCCGAGACGCTGCGCCAGCACCACCGCCTCGATGCCGCGGCTGCGCGCGCGCGCAGCCTGGAGCTGCTGCGCCAGGTCGGCATCGCCGACCCGAACAGCCGCCTGGACCGCTACCCGCACGAGCTCTCCGGCGGGATGCGGCAGCGCGTGATGATCGCCATCGCCCTGGCCTGCTCGCCGCGACTGCTGATCGCCGACGAGCCGACCACGGCGCTGGACGTGACGATCCAGGCCCAGATCCTGGCCTTGCTGCGCGAGCTGCAGTCGGCCCTGGGCATGGCGCTGGTGCTGATCACGCACGACCTCGGCGTGGTCGCGCAGATGGTCGACCGCGTGATCGTGATGTACGGTGGCCGCGTGGCCGAGGAGGGCCCGGTGTCGCGCATCTTCGCCGCACCGTCGCACCCCTACACCCGGCTGCTCATGCAGAGCATCCCGGCGCTCGACCGCGAGCAGGACCGCCTGGCGGTCATCCCGGGCACGGTGCCGCCGTTGTCGGACATGCCGCCGGGCTGCCGCTTCAACACCCGCTGCCCGAACGCCGGGCCGGATTGCCGGTCGTCGGTGCCCGCCCTTTCCGAAGTGGCGCCGGGCCACCGGATCGCCTGCTTCCACCCGACGCGGCCCTGAGATGACGAACACCGGCACCCCCCCACCTGGCGATGCCGTGCTGCTGAGCGTGCGCGGCCTCGTCAAGCACTTCCCGATCGTGCGCGGCGCGCTGTTCCCGCGCCAGGTCGGGGCGGTGCGCGCCGTCGACGGCGTGGACTTCGAGGTGCGACGCGGCGAGACGCTGGCGCTGGTGGGCGAGTCGGGTTGCGGCAAGACGACGACGGGCCGGCTCGTGCTGCGGCTGGTCGAGCCCACCGCCGGCGAGGTCCGCTTCGACGGCGAGGACCTGCTGGGCCTGCCGCCCGAGGCCCTGCGCACGCGCCGCCGGCGCATGCAGATCATCTTCCAGGACCCGTTCAGCGCGCTCGACCCGCGCATGACGGTGTCCCAGATCGTCGGCGAGCCGCTGTTCATCCACGGCCAGCCCGACCGCCCGGCGCGGGTGCGCGAGCTGCTGGACCGCGTGGGCCTGCCGCAGGCCTACGCCTCACGCTATCCGCACGAGTTCTCCGGCGGCCAGCGGCAGCGCATCGGGATCGCCCGGGCGCTGGCACTGAACCCGGATTTCGTCGTCTGCGACGAGCCGGTGTCGGCGCTGGACGTGTCGATCCAGGCCCAGATCATCAACCTGATGCAGGACCTGCAGCAGCAGCTCGGCCTGTCCTACCTGTTCATCGCACACGACCTCGGCGTGGTGCGGCACATGGCCGACCGCGTGGCGGTCATGTACCTGGGGCGCATCGTCGAGACCGCGCCCAAGCGCACGCTCTACACGCACCCGGCGCACCCCTACACGCAGGCGCTGCTGCGCGCGGTGCCGCTGCCCGACCCGGCGCGTCGCAGCGCCCCGCTGCCGCTGGCCGGCGAGATCCCGAGCCCGGCCGCGCCGCCACCCGGCTGCACCTTCCACACCCGCTGCCCGATGGCGCAGGCGCGTTGCCGCGCCGAGACGCCCGTGTTGCGGCCGGTCGGCGCGCAGCACGCCGCGGCCTGTCACTTCGTGGACGCCTGAGCGCCTGAGCGCCCGAGCGCCTGAACACCTGTGCATACCCGCACACCTCTGCACGCCGCCGGCACCTGGGACCCGCCGCCCGCCGCCCATCCTGCTCCTGCCGGCTTCAGCCGTCTTCCCCCGTCTTCCCACCCTCATCGGAAAGCGATCCCCCCATGACGAGCCGCCTCAGTCCCGAGTTCGACCTGTTCGCCGTCCAGGGCCGCAAGACCGGGTTCATCCGCATCCCGCACTCCGTGCATCGCTCCGCCTACGGCCACATCGCCTGGCCGGTGGCGGTGATCGCCCACGGGCAGGGCCCGACGGTGCTTCTGATGGCCGGCAACCACGGCGACGAGTACGAAGGGCAGGCCGCGCTCGGCCAGTTGATCCGCGAGCTAGCCCCGAGCCATGTCAGCGGGCGTCTGGTCATCGTGCCCTCGGCCAACTTCCCGGCGGCCATGGCCGGCCGGCGCACCTCGCCCATCGACGAGGGCAACCTCAACCGCAGCTTTCCCGGTGACCCGGACGGCACGATCACCGAGCAGATCGCCTATTTCCTCGAAGAGGTGGTGATGCCGCGGGTGCAGTTCCTGATCGACCTGCACTCGGGCGGCAGCTCCCTGATGTACATCCCGGCTGCGCTGGTGCGCCACAGCCACGATGCGCAGCACCAGGCCGAGAACATCGCGATGCTGCAAGCCTTCGGCGCGCCGATCTCCTACCTGACCGGGATGGGACAGGGCCAGGGCGCGGACCGCACGGCATCGGCAGGGGCCGCGCGCAAGGGCGTGCGCCACTTCGGCACCGAGCTCGGCGGCGGCGGACAGATCACGCCGGCCGCGCTGCGCACCTGCCGCGATGGCCTGCGCCGGGTGCTGCACCGGCTGGGCGCCCTGTCGGTGTGCGACGCGCCGCCGGCCCCGCCCACCCGCCTGCTGGCGGTGCGCGGCAGCGACTACTTCGTCCACGCCCCCGAGGACGGGCTGTTCGAGCCCCTGGTGGAGCTGGGCGACACGGTCCACCGCGGTCAAGCCGCAGGCCTGATCCACTCCCTGCAGACCCCGTGGCGCACGCCGGAGGTGGCGCACTTCGAGCGCGACGGCCTGGTGATCTGCAAGCGCGTGCCCGGGCAGACACAGCGCGGCGACTGCCTGTTCCACCTGGGCACCGACCTGGAAGGCTGAGAGACGGTCATCGGCACGGCGGCGCGAGCGGCCGCCTCCGTCACAGCGGCACCGGCGTGAGCAGCTCGCCGCCGGCGAGGAACGCGCGAACGTTGGCCAGCACCAGCTCGAGGGCGTCGTGCCATGCCGCATCGGTGCTGCCGGCGATGTGGGGTGTGATCACCACCCGATCGGAGGCCGCGAGCGCCGGCGGGATCGCGGGCTCGTCCTCCAGGACGTCCAGCGCCGCCCCACCCAGCGCGCCGGTCTCCAGGGCCTCGATGAGTGCCTGCTCATCCACCACCGATCCCCGGGCGACGTTCACCAGCGTGCCCTGCGGCCCCAGCGCGTGCAGCACGTCGCGGTCGACCAGGTGCCGCGTGGCCGGCCCGCCCGGGCAGGCCACCACCATGAAGTCGCACCAGCGCGCCAGCTCGAGCGCCGATGGCATCCATGGGTGGGAACTGTCCGGGCGCGGCCTGCGGTTGCAGTAGGCGACCTGCATGTCGAAGCCGGCGGCGCGGCGCGCCACCGCCTCGCCGATGCGTCCCATGCCGAGGATGCCCAGCCGGCGGCCGTGCACGCGCGGGCTCAGGCCGATCTCGGGTCGCGCCCAGTGACCGCCGCGGGCCAGGCGGGCCGCCCGCGCGATCTGCCGCACCTGCGACAGCAGCAGGCCGAAGGCGTGGTCAGCCACACAGCCCTCGATCGCGCCTGCGGTGTTGCTCAGGCCGATGCCCCGCGCGCGCATCAGCGCCAGCGGCAGGCGGTCCACACCGTTGCCGAAGTTGGCGATGAAGGCCAGCCCGGGCAGGGCCTGGACCGTCTCGGCAGGCAGGCCGACCGCGCCGCTCGTGACGGCCACCCGCACATCGGCGAGCACCGTGAAGTCCGTGCCCGGCACGGCGCCGGGGTCTGCCGGCAGCCGCAGCACACGGAATTCGGCGGCCAGACGCTCGAGCATCCAGGGCGTGAGCCCGCCGCCGACGAGCAGGGCCTGCCGCGCGGGGACGCGCCCGGCCGGCGGGCTCAGCGCGGCCACACCGGTGTCAGCCACTGAGTGTGCTGGTCGCTGCGGCCGTACACCTCGTCGAAGTAGGCCCGCTGCACGCGCCGCGTGACGGGACCGGGCCGGCCGTCGCCAACCGGCAGACGATCGACCGACAGGATCGGCACGACCTCCTGCCCGGAGCCGCACCAGAAGACCTCGTCCGCGGCCCACAGCTCGGAGCGGTCGACCCGCCGCTCCTCGACCGGCAGGCCGAGCTGCTCGCGCGCCAGCTCGATGACGGTGTCGCGCGTGATGCTCTCCAGGATGTCGCTGGAGGCATCCGGCGTGACGAGCCGCCCCTTGCGCACGAGGAAGACGCAGGCGCCGGAGGCCTCGGAGAGCTTGCCGTCGGCCGACAGCATCAGCACGCCCTGGTAGCCGTCCTGGCGCGCGGTGATCTCGGCCGCGCGGTTGTTCACATAGTTGGCCGTGCACTTGACGCGCGGGGGCATGGCGTTGTCGGCCAGACGCTGCCAGGCGCTGACGGCGACGTGGATGCCCGTCTCGAGCGCCTTGCCCGGCGGACGCTTGACCAGGCCGATGGTGTAGCCCACCGGGCCGGTGACGTGCAGGTCGCCGTCGCCGGCGATGTAGGCGATCAGACGGATGTGGACGTTCTCGCGGATCTCGTTGGCGTGCAGCGTCCGCAGCAGCGCGTCGGCGAGCTCCTCGCCCGGGATGACCCGCTCGAAGCGCATCACGCGCATGCCGTAGGCCAGCCGGTCCAGATGTTCCGCAAGACGAAACACATGCAGTTGCTGCTGCTCGGCGTTCCAGTAGGCGCGCAGGCCCTCGAAGACGCCCAGACCGTACTTGACGACGGCGGAGAAGGCGTGGACCTGGGCTTGCTCGTAGGGCAAGATCCGGCCGTCGAGGCACATCAGGGGGCAGGTACTCATCGTGCATCGATGCTAGTCGACAGCCGAGTCGATGTCCATGGCCGCCGGCGGCGTCGCGCGCGGGCGGCAGGCCGATCCAGGAGACCCAGAGATGCCCGTGGTGAACCTCTACAGCGACAACGTCGCCCCGGTGGCCGACGAGGTGCTGCAGGCGCTGCTCGCACTGAACCACGGCACGGCGCCCGGCTACGGCGCCGATGCCGTGACCGCGCGACTCGAGACACGCTTCGGCGAACTTTTCGAGACCCGCGTCAGCGTCTTCCCGGTGGCCACCGGCACCGCCGCCAACGCCCTGTCGCTGTCGGCCCTTGCGCCGCCCTATGGCGCGGTCTACTGCAGCGACACCGGCCACATCCACGACAGCGAGTGCGGCGCCACCGAGTTCTTCAGCGGCGGGGCCAAGGTCCTGCCCCTGCCCGCCTCGCACGGCCGGCTCGACGCCGGCACGCTGGCGCGCGCCATCGCCGCCGCCGGGGTGGGCCGGGCGCACAAGGTGCAGCCGGCAGGCGTCAGCCTGACCCAGGCCACGGAGCGCGGCACGGTCTACCCGGTGGAGGCCGTGGCCGAGATCGCCGAGGTGGCCCACCGCCACGGCCTGAAGGTGCACATGGACGGCGCCCGATTCGCCAACGCCGCGGCGGCGCTGGGCGCCAGCCCTGCGCAGATGACCTGGCAGTCGGGCGTCGACGTGCTGTCCTTCGGCGCGACGAAGAACGGGGCGATGTCCACCGACGCGATCGTCGTCTTCGACCCGGCGCTGGCGCAGACGCTGCGCTACCGCTGCCGGCGCGCCGGCCAGGTGCTGTCGAAGATGCGCTACGCCGCCGCACAGCTCGAGGCGATGGTCACCGACGGCCTGTGGCTGCGCCTGGCCGGGCACGCCAACGCGATGGCCTCACGCCTGGCCCGCGGCCTCGCCTGCCTGCCCGCAACCGAACTGCTGCACCCGGTGGAGATCAACGAGGTCTTCGTGCGCCTGCCGCCGGCCGTGATGTCCGGTCTGGCGAACCTCGGCTACGGGCTGGTCGACCGTGGCGACGGCACCGTGCGGCTCGTCACCGCCTTCAGCGTGCAGACTGCAGACATCGACGAGTTGCTCGACCACGCCCACCGTCTGGCGCGCGAAGACAATCCAGTTCCTTGAAGGGCGACGGGTGCCCTTGAAAGGATCCCCATGACATCCATCGCACTCTTCGGCGCCGGCGGCAAGATGGGCGCGCGCCTGAGCCGCAACCTGATGGGCTCACCCTTCGAGGTGCGCCACGTCGAGGTCAGCGAGGCCGGGCGCGCCCGGCTTCGGGACGAACTCGGCATCACCTGCCTGGGCGTCGACGAGGCGTTGACCGGTGTGGATGTGGTCATCCTGGCCGTGCCCGACACGCTGATCGGACGCATCGCCGCCGAGATCTCGCCGAAGCTGGCCGCCGGCACCATGGTGATCACGCTGGACGCGGCCGCGCCCTTCGCCGGCCACCTGCCGGCGCGCGACGACCTCGTCTACTTCGTCACCCACCCCTGCCATCCGAACATCTTCAACCCCCAGGTCCACGCCGAGGGCGCAGCCGACTACTTCGGTGGCGTGCGGGCGTCGCAGTCCATCGTCAACGCGCTGATGCAGGGGCCGGACGAGGCCTATGCGCTGGGCGAATCGATCGCGCGGCTGATCTACCAGCCTGTCGAGCAATCCTGGCGCGTCACGGTCGAGCAGATGGCGCTGCTGGAGCCGGGCCTGTCGGAGACGGTGTGCGCGACGCTGCTGGACGTGATGCGCGAGGCCATGGACGAGGTGGTCGCGCGCGGCGTGCCCGCGGCGGCCGCGCGCGAGTTCCTGCTCGGCCACATGACCATCCTGTCGGCGGTGATCTTCAAGCAGGTGCCGGGGCAGTTCTCGGATGCCTGCAACAAGGCCATCACCCACGGCAAGCCGCGGCTGATGCGCGACGACTGGAAGGGCGTGTTCGACCGCGCGGAGATCGCCGACAGCATCCGACGCATCACCTGAGCGGCCGAGCGCCTGGGCCACACGGCAGATCGATCACAGGAGGCTTGCATGGCCGAGCGCATCACGGCCCGCTACTGGCTCGAGACCGGGGCCGACCCGTGGCGGGCGGCCGAGACGATCGCCGGCGAGCAGTCCAGCGGCACCTTCCTCAAACTCGCCGCCGAGACGCCGGAGCTGAAGGCACGGGCCGGCGCGCGCATCGAGTCGCTGCAGATCCTGGACGTCGCCGACACCCCCAGCCTGCCCGGCGGCACGGTGTCTGCGCGCTACACGCGCTGCCTGCTGACGCTGTCGTGGCCGCTGGACAACCTCGGGCCCTGTCTGCCCACGCTGATGTCCACCGTGGCGGGCAACCTGTTCGAGCTGCGCGAGGTCTCGGGCCTGCGCCTGCTCGAGCTGTGCCTGCCCCCGGCCTTCGCCCAGGCCTACCCGGGCCCGGCCTTCGGCATCGAGGGCACGCGCCGGCTCAGCGGCGTCACCCACGGGCCGCTGATCGGCACCATCATCAAGCCCAGCGTGGGGCTGGATGCGCAGGAGACAGCCGCGCAGGTGAAGATGCTGGTGGACGGCGGCATCGACTTCATCAAGGACGACGAGCTGCAGGTCGACGGCCGCCACTGCCCCTTCGAGCAACGGGTGACCGCGGTCATGCAGGTCGTCGACGAGGCGGCGCAGCGCACCGGGCGCAAGGCCATGGTCGCGTTCAACGTCACCGGCGAACTCGACCAGATGAAGCGCCGCCACGACTGGGTGCTGCGCCACGGCGGCACCTGCGTCATGGTGTGCCTGCACTCGGTCGGGCTGGTGGGCGTGACGGCGCTGCGCCGCCACAGCGCGCTGCCCATCCACGGCCACCGCGCCGGCTGGGGCTATCTCAGCCGCAGTCCGGCGCTGGGCTGGGACTACGCCGCCTGGCAGCCGATGTGGCGCCTGGCCGGGGCCGACCACCTGCACGTCAACGGCCTGCGCAACAAGTTCAGCGAGTCCGACGAGACGGTGGCGGCCGCCGCACGCTCGGTCGTCACGCCGCTGTTCGACGACCGTCCGATGACGGCGGTGCCGGTGTTCAGCTCGGCCCAGACGGGGCTGCAGGCGCACGACACCTTCCGGGCCCTGGGCAGCGCCGACCTGATCTGCGCCGCCGGTGGCGGCATCTTCGGCCATCCGCAGGGTGTGTCGGTCGGCGTGAAGGCCCTGCGCGAGGCCTGGGAGGCCGCGCAGGCCGGCGTGGACCTCACGGCCTACGCCGCCACCCGGCCGGCGCTGCGCAGCGCGCTGGGTTTCTGGTGATCGGGCGATGACGCACATCGGGGACGCGACCCTCGCCAGCGCTCACGGGGCCGCAGGCCCCGACACGGCGGCCGAAGACGCGCTGCCCGCCGGCCTGTGGCTGGCCTACTACGGCGACGATTTCACTGGCTCCACCGACGTGATGGAAGCCTTCACCGCCGCCGGCGTGCCAACGGTGCTGTTCCTGCAGCCGCCCGGGCCGCAGGACCTGGCGCGCTTCCCGCAGGCGCGCTGCGTCGGTGTGGCCGGCACCTCGCGCGGCAAACCGCCGGCGTGGATGCGCGAACACCTGCCCGAGGTCTTCGGCCGCCTGTTCGCGCTCGGCGCGCCGGTGGTGCAGTACAAGGTCTGCTCGACCTTCGACTCCTCGCCCGACATCGGCTCGATCGGCCAGGCCATCGACCTGGGCGTGGCCCACAGCAGGGAAGCCTGGTCGCCGATGGTCGTCGGCGCGCCGCGCCTGCAACGCTACCAGGCCTTCGGCCACCTGTTCGCCGCGTCCCAGGGCGAGGTCTTCCGCCTGGACCGGCACCCGACGATGTCGCGCCACCCGGTCACGCCCATGGACGAGAGCGACCTGCGCGTGCACCTGGCGCGGCAGACGCCCCGGCGCATCGGGCTGGTGAACCTGGCGCAGATGCAGCAGGGGACGGGCGAGGCCACGCTGCGCGCCCTGCAGGGCGCCGACCAGCCGGTGGTGATGCTGGACGTGGCCGATCCGAACTCGCAGCTCGAGGCCGGGCGCCTGGTGTGGCAGCAGCGCGGGCAGGGCGTGTTCAGCGCCTCGTCCTCGGGCCTGCAATACGCGCTGGCCGCGTGGTGGCGCAACCGCGGCTGGCTGCCAGCCACGCCGTCGCTGCCGCGCGCCTCGGCGGCGCCGTGCATCGCGGTGGTCAGCGGCAGCTGCTCGCCGGCCAGCGCGGCGCAGATCGACTGGGCGGAAGCCCACGGCTTTGCCGTCGAGCGCCTGGACGTGGCCGCCTGCCTGCAGGCCGACCTCGCCGAGCCGGAGATCGAGCGCCTGGTGGCCTGGGCGGCCGAGGCCGTGTCGCGCCAGGTCTCGCCCATCGTCTGCTCGGCCCGCGGCCCGGACGACCCGGCGGTCACGGGCTTCGACGGTCTGGTGCGGCGTCTGGGCTGCACCCGGGCGCAAGGCAACGAGCGCATCGGCGCGGCGCTGGCCGAGGTGATGCGCCGCCTGCTGGACCGCAGCGACCTGCGGCGTGTGGTCGTGGCCGGCGGGGACAGCTCCGGCGCCGTGGCCGGTCATCTGGGTCTGCAGGCCTTCACCGTGCTGGCCGGGCTGGCGCCGGGCGCGCCGCTGTGCCGGGCCTGGTCCGACGACCCGAAGCGCGACGGACTGGAAATCGTCCTCAAGGGCGGGCAGGTCGGCGGCGCGTCGTTCTATGGGGACGTGCGGGCGGGCAGGGGCGCAGCGGTCGCACCGGCCTGATCGGCCTGATCGGCCTTATCGGCCTTATCGGCCTGGTCCGCCCGCACGGGCAACGCCGGTGCCTCGGCCAGCCGCTGGCGCAGCACGCGGTGCTGGATCTTGCCGGTGGCCGTGCGCGGCATCTCCTGCGCGTCGATGAAGCGGAAGCCTCGCGGGCGCTTGTAGCCGGCCATGCGCTGGCGGCACCAGGCGTCGAGCGCCGCCGCATCGGGCGTCTGGCCCGGACGCGGGACCACCACCGCGGTCACGCGCTCGCCCCAGGTGGCATCGGGCAGGCCGACCACCGCGACGTCCTGCACCGCGGGGTGGGACGCCACGACCGCCTCGACCTCGGCGGGGTAGACGTTCTCGCCGCCGGTGATGATCATGTGGCTCTTGCGGTCCACGAGGTGGATGAAGCCGTCGGCGTCGCGCCGCGCGAGGTCGCCGACGGTGCACCAGAGCGGATCCGGCAGCGCGTCAGGCCCTGCCGACGTCGTCCCGTCCGCCGACAAGCCCCACGCCGCGCCATCGACGAGGGGCGCCAGGGGCTTGAGCGCCTGCCGCGTCATGTCCGGGTCCCCCCAGTAGCCGTCGAAGGCGTAGGCGGTGCGCGAATGCAGCTCGCCGACCTCGCCATCGGCCACCTCGCGCCCGGCCTCGTGGAGCAGCCGGATGGGCGCCGAGCCGGCCCACTCGCGCCCGACCGAGCCGGGATGGTCGAGCTGCTCGTCGGGCCGCAGCACCGTGACCCAGCCGGCCTCGGTGGAGCCGTAGAGCTCGAATAACTGCCCGTTGGGGAAGAGCTCCATCACGGCGCGCTTGGTGGCCTCGCGTGCCGGGGCCGACGAGATCAGCAGCCGGCCCACGCGCGACAGGTCGAGCGCCGCGGTGACCGACGGCGGCAGGTCGAGCATCATCGCGTAGTGCGTAGGCACCAGCGAGGTGAAGGTGACACCCTCGCGCGCCAGTTGCCGCAGCACCGCCTCGGGCTCGAAATGGCGCCGGTCGTCGACGACGATGGCCGCACCCAGCATGGCGAAGGTGAGCGCGAAGTACAAGGAGTTCGCATGGCACAGCGGCATCACCAGCAGCGCGGTGTCGCGCCGGCTCAGGCCGAACTCCACCGCCGTGGCCCAGGTGATCAGCGCATTGGCCCGGTGGCTGCGCATCGCGCCCTTGGGCCGACCGGTCGTGCCGGAGGTGTACATCAGTGCCGCCAGGTCCGTCGGGGCGCCTGCCTCGGCGTCGATCGCGCATCCCTTGACGCGCGCGCCGGCAGGCGCGAGGCCCCGGGTCTCGGGCGGGCGCGCGGCCGCCGCGGCGATCAGCGCCTCGTAGTCACGCCACCCGGTGGCGCGCCCGGCGCCGAAGCGCACGAAGCAGCCCGGCTCGACGGGCAACTCGGCCCGCACGCCGTCGACGGCCTCGCACAGGTCGTCCTGCGCGACGACCGCGCGCGCCTGGCTGTGCTGCACGATGTAGGCGATCTCCGGGCCTTTCAAGCGGAAGTTCACCGGCACCGCCACCAGCCGCGCGCGGGCGAGCGCGACGTAGAGCTCCAGCCACTCGATGGCGTTCCACCCGAGCAGCGCCACGCGGTCGCCCGGAAGCAAGCCCAGGCCGAGCAGCACCTGCGCCAGGCGGCTGGCGCGGGCGTCCCAGGCCGCCCAGGTCAGGTCGCGGCGGCTGTCCCGGGCGCCGAGCCGGTGGGGCGTCAGGCGCGCATGGGTGGCGATGAGGTCCGACAGCGTGGGCAACGGGTGCATGGCGTGCGGGGCAGGCGGGACAGGCTGGGTCGAGGGTCGGTCAGGTGTGGGCGCTGCGTCGCTGATCAGGCCAGGCGCGCCTGCTCGGCCTCGTCCCAGGCGGTCAGGGCCTGGCGGTCGGGCACCCAGCCCAGGCCCTTGCCGGCGTCGGAGCTCATCGCGTCTCGCGTGGTGACGACGTCGATCAGCGCCGGGGCGTGGGCCAGCGCGCGCTCGATCGCCCCGTGCAGCTGTGCCGGATCGGTGACGCGCTCGGCGTGCAGGCCGAAGGCGCGCGCCATCGCGGCGTGATCGCTCCAGTCGAGCGTGGTGCCGACGATGCGCCCGCCGTAGTTCATCGCCTGGTCGACGCGTTCGATGTTCCAGGCCGCGTTGTTGGAGACGATGAACACCGCACGCGCGCCGTGCCGCTTGGCGGTGTCGATCTCCATCGCGTGCAGCCCGAAGGCGCCGTCACCCGTGACGCACACCACCTGGCGCCCAGGGTGACACAGCGCCGCAGCCACTGCGTAGGGCGTGCCCACGCCCAGGCAGCCGAAGGCGCCGGCGTCCAGGTAGTGGCGGCTGGCCAGGCCCATGCGCGCGAAGCTGAGCAGGTCGCCCCCGTCGGCGACCGTGATGGCGTCGTCGTCGAGCACCTCGCGCAGCGCGGCGAAGATGCGGTTGGGGTGCATGTGCCCGTCGGCGCCGGCCGGGGCCTGCGCCATCGACGCGACATGGCGCGTGGCGCGGCGCACGTGCTCGACACGCAGGGCTTCGGTCCAGGCGCGGTCCAGCGCCGGGGCCGGGGCCGAGGGTGGCCGCGCCGAGGGGGCGGAAGAGGCGTCCGGCGCCGTTGCATTGGGGGCAAGGCCCGCAGAAGACGCGCCGAGCGCCCGCGCCAGCGCGTCCAGCGCCAGCGCCGGATCGGCCAGCAACTCGACCTCGCCGCGGCGGTTGTCGCGCAGTTCGTCGGCGTGGTCGGCCACCCGGACGAAGCGGGCGTGGCGGAACACCGCAGGCGAGCCATAGCCGAGCTGATAGTCGAGCTTGCGGCCCACCACCAGCACGAGGTCGGCCTCCTGCATCGCCCGGGCGCGCACCGCGCCGACGACGGCCGGGTGCTCGGGCGGCACCAGGCCGCGGCTCTCCTGGGTGTCGAGGTAGACCGCGCCCGTGGTCTCCAGCAGCCGCCCGAGCGCGGCGGCCGCACCGCGGGCGCCCCGCCCGGTGATGACCAGCGGGCGCCTGGCCGCATGCAGCAACTCGGCCGCGCGCGCCACCTCGGCCGCGTCGGGGGCCTGCGGCGCGCGACGCCGGGGGCGCAGGTGTTCCGGCAGCACGCTGGCCGGGTGCACCGGGGCGCGCAGCACGTCGGTGGGAAGCTCCACGTAGACCGGGCCCGGCGCATTGCCGTCGCCCTCGGCCATCGCCCAGGCCTTGTCCAGGTCGCGCAGCAATTGCTCCGGCACGCGCAGCGTGCGCGCCGCGCGCGTCACCGGCGCCAGGAGGGCCACGTGGTCGATGCCCTGCAGCGGGCCGAGGTCGTCCTGGCGCGTCGGCGGGCAGCCGCCGATCAGCAGCACCGGCGCGCGCTCCAGATGGGCGTGGGCGACCGAGGTGATGGCGTTGGTCACGCCCGGGCCGGCGGTGACCATCGCCACGCCCACCTGCCCCGACAGCGTGGCGTGCGCGTGCGCCATGTGCACGGCCGCGCCCTCGTGGCGCACGTCGACGATGCGCACCCCGAGACGGGCGAGGTGGTCCCAGATCGGCTGGATGTGGCCGCCCTGCAGGCCGAAGATGCGGTCCACCCCGCGGGCAACGAGGAAGCGGGCGATGTGCTCGGCCACGCTGGTATGGGAGGCGTCGGTCATGATCGGGGTCGGGGTCGGGGTCGTCGAGGGCGGGCCGGGGATGACGCCCGGCGGGGTCATGGCCGGTCGGGCGCAGGCCCGTCCGACCCGCAAGGAGCGGGTGCGCCGCGGTCGGTGCGCAGTGCCGTGGAACCACCGGGCTCGCCGCGGATGGCCGCGGGTTCGGCAAACTCGGCGCGGATGGCCGCGGGGTCAATGAACTCGGCGCGGATGGCCGCGCCGTGGGCATCCAGGGCCGGGGCCGGGGCGTAGGTGTCGGACGCCCACTCCACCCCCCAGGGCGCGGCCGGGATCTCGACCCTGTGGCCCTGCACCGACATCGGCCGCGTGCGCAGTTGCGGGTGTTCGATCAGCTCGTGCACGCCGTTGACGCTGCCGAAGGCGGTCTGCGCCTCGGTCAGACGGTCGACGAGCTCGGCGTGGGGCAGGCTGGCGAAGACCTCGGCCACGGCGCCGTCGACGAAGTCGCGGTGCGCCACCCGCGCGGCGTTGCCGGCGCAACGCGCATCCTCCAGCAGTTCGGGGCGCCTGAGCACCGTGCGGCAGAAGACGGCCCACTCGCGCTCGTTCTGGATCGAGATCACCACGTCACGGCCGTCGGCGCAGGTGAAGGCCCCGTAGGGCGCGATGCTTGGATGCTTCAGGCCCACGCGCTGCGGCGCCTGCCCGCCGTAGCGTGCCTGCAGGTAGGGCACGCTCATCAGCTCGGCAGCCGAGCCGAACAACGAGACCTTCACCGCCGAGCCCCGACCGGTGCGCGCGCGCTGCATCAACGCCTGCTGGATGCCGATGAGGGCGTTCATCCCGGCGTTGATGTCGCACAGCGATACGCCGATGCGCCCGAGCGACCCCACGCCCTGCCCCGGCGCGCCGCTGACCGCCACCAGGCCGCTCTCGGCCTGCACCAGCAGGTCGTAGGCCTTCAGGTCGACCAGCGGGCCGTCCTCGCCATAGCCGCTGATGTCGCAGGTGACCAGCCGCGGGTGACGCTCGCGCAGCGCCTGCGCGCCCAGGCCCATGCGCTCGGCCGCCCCAGGCGCGAGGTTCTGGATGAAGACGTCGGCACGCGCCAGCAGGCGCTGCATCAGCGCCAAGTCCGCCGGCTGCTTCAGGTCGAGCGCGATCGACTCCTTGCCACGGTTGACCCACACCCAGTACGAGGACTGCCCGTGCACGGCGCGGTCGTAGCCGCGCGCAAAGTCGCCCTCGGGCCGCTCGATCTTGATGACGCGCGCGCCGGCGTCGGCCAGGCGGCTGCTGCACCAGGGTGCGGCCACGGCCTGCTCGAGCGTCACCACCAGCAGGCCTTGCAGGGGGCCGGCCGCGGCGGGCGGGTCGGAGGAAGGCGGGGGCTCGGAGAGGTCGGTCATCGCTCGAGGTCGTTCGGTGCCGCCGGGTGCGGCGTGGGTTGGATTGTGGAAAGCAGGCGTGCCCGCTGGCCATTGCCGATTCGCGAATCCTGGGTTCCAGCCCGGTCAAGACGTCGACGGCCTCTTGCGTGTTCGGCAACGCTGCATGAATGTCTTTGGAATTGTCAGCGCGCCGTGCGCCGACGCACAGTTCGGCGCCAACGAGGCCCGTCCCCGGGACCTCCTCAGCGAAGGACTGCCCGCATGACCCCTCACGACCTCCTGACCGGCCGTACCATCATCGTCACCGGCTCGGCCACCGGCATCGGCGCAGCCTTCGCCCTGGGCTGCGCCGCGCAGGGCGCACACGTCGTGGTCGCCGACATGAACCCGGCCGACGAGACGATGGCAGCGCTGGCCGCGGCCGGCGCGCCGGCCACCTATGTCCAGGTCGACGTCAGCGACGAGGCCTCCACACGGGCCATGGCGCAGGCCGCGCTGCAGGCCACCGGGCGCATCGACGGCCTGGTCAACAACGCCGCCTACTTCCGCGAGGTCCGGCTCACGCCGTTCGAGGAGATCTCGCCCGAGCGCTGGCAGCGCATCTTCGACGTCAACGTCAAGGGCATCTGGCAGACCTGCAAGGCGGTGATGCCGGCCATGCGCGAGCGCCGCACGGGCGCCATCGTCAACATCGCCTCGGTGGTGGCGGTGGCCGGCCAGCCCGGGTACCTGGACTATGTGGCCACCAAGGGCGCCGTGCTGGCCATGACCAAGGCGCTGGCCAAGGAGTGCGGCCCCGCGGGTGTGCGCGTGAACGTGATCGCGCCGGGCTTCGTCCTCACCGACGCGACGAAGAACCGCCCGCTGGAATGGCAGCAAAGCTTCCTGAGAGCCCGTGCGCTGTCGCGCGAGCAGCGCCCCGACGACCTGGTCGGCACCGCGCTGTACCTGCTGTCGGACCTGGCCGGCTTCGTCAGCGGGCAAACCGTGGTCGTCGACGGCGGCCACATCATGTACTGAGCCCCACCGGGGCCGACGACGAGATCACCAAGGAGACGACGATGCCCGAGATCATCCTGCACCACTACGGCCTGTCACCCTTCGCCGAGAAGGTGCGCACGGCGCTGGGCCTGAAGGGCCTGGCCTGGCGCTCGGTGGACGTGGCGCCGCTGCCGCCGCGGCCCCTGCTGCACGCGCTGACCGGCGGCTACCGCCGCATCCCGGTGCTGCAGGTGGGCGCCGACATCTACTGCGACACGAACGTGATGCTGCCTGCGCTCGAGCGCCTGGCGCCCTCGCCGACGCTGTATCCGAACGGCAGTGCCGGCGTGGCCCGCGGCCTGGCCTTCGCCTGGGAGCGCGCCATGTGGGTGCCCACCATCGGCGTGCTGTCCCACTACATCGGCGACCAGCTGCCTGCCGAGTTCATCAAGGACCGCAAGGAGGGCTACCTCGGCTTCGACATGAGCAAGGCGGCGATGGCGCCCGATCTGCCGCGCCACCTGCAGGCGGTGCATGCCCACTACGGCTGGCTCAAGGCAGCGCTGGCCGACGGGCGCGACTTCCTCTTCGGCCCGGCCGCAAGCGCGCTCGACCTGGCCTGCTGGCAGACCACCTTCCTGCTGCGCCGGAACTGTCCGTCGGCCGTGGACGAACTGCTGGGCCTGGCGCCGCTGGTGCCCTGGTACGAGCGCATCGCCGCCATCGGCCACGGCAGCCCGAGCCCGATGAGCGCCGAGGAGGCCCTGGCCGCCGCGCAGGCGGCGAGCCCCGCGCCGGTGGACCACCTGCGGCCCGATGGAGACCCCGCCGGCCTGCAAGCCGGCGCCCGCGTGACGGTCACCCCCGACGACAACGCCCGCGTGCCGGTCAGCGGCACCCTGGTGGCCGCCAGCGACGCGGAAGTCGTGATCCACCGCCACGACGCGCAGGCCGGCGACGTGCACCTGCACTTCCCCCGGCTGGGCTTCGACGTGGTGGCCGCGTAAGCGCGCGCACACCGGACGTCCCCCCCCCTCGCCCCCTTCCCACCCCTGGAGACACCGATGAACGTTCAAGAAGCCAACAAGCAGCTCTGCCGCGACTACTTCAAGGCCTTCCTGGCGCGCGACACCGACTGGATGACGCGCCACATCGCCCCCGACTTCGTCCGCCACGACCCCGGCCTGCCCTTCGAGGTGCGCGGCCCGCAGGGCGTAGCGCAGCTGCACGACGCGCTGATGCCCGCCTTCCCCGACATGGTGCTGCCGCTGCAGGACTTCGTGGCCGAGGGCGAGAAGGTGCTGGTGCGCCTGCGCGTTCAGGCCACCCACACCGGCGCCTTCGGTGACATGGCGCCCACTGGGAGACGCATTGACATCGGCGTGCTCGACCTGTTCCAGATCCGCGACGGCGTGCTCGTGGAACACTGGGCGCTGCTGGACAACCTGGGCATGCTCAAGCAGCTCGGTGCGATCCAGTGACAACGAACTGGGCATCCGCATGCAACTGCTGGCCAACACCACCTCTCCCTTCGTGCGCATTGCGCGTGTGGCGATGATCGAGAAGGGCCTTGACGTCGAGCCCACGATCGTCGACCCCTGGGCCGACGACGTCCGGCTGCGTGCAGCCAATGCCGCCACGCGTGTGCCCACGCTGGTGCTCGACGACGGCACGCCGCTGTCGGAGTGCCTGCTGATCGTGCAGTGGCTCGAGAGCACCCGGCCGACGCCCAGCGTGCTGGGCACCGATCCGGCGCGCCTGGCCGGCGTGCTGTCGCGCGCGGGCATCGCCATCGGCGCCATCGAAGCCTCGACCATCACCATCATCACGCGCAAGGTCACCGCCCCGGTGCTGTTCGACGAGACCCCGGTGGGCCTGCGCCGCCGGCGCTCGATGGTCGAGGGGCTGCAGCGCCTGGAGGCGATGGTTGCGGACCTGGAGGCTTCGGCCGCGCCGGGGGCCTCACCGACGCTGGACGTCATCGCCGCGGTGACGCTGTTCGACTACCAGCAGTTCCGCTACGGCGGACAGGCCTGGCTGCCCCAGACCCCGGGCCTGCAGGCCCTGGCGCAGCGCCTGAACGGGCGCGCGTCTTTCCAGCGCACCCGACCGCACTGAGCTGCCCGCCACGAACCGCCGCGCACCAGCGCGTCAGTGCGTCGCCGGCGCTTCGGGCACCACGGCGCCCTCGTCGGCGCAAGCCTCCAGGTGCATCGCCAGTTCACTCAGGGGCGAGCGGCGCGGCGGCTGGCTGCGCATGCACACCTGCATGCGGCGCAGCGCCCATGGATCGGACAGGGGCAGCACACGCAGTCGCAGGTCGGCCGAGAAGCTGCGTGCTGCCGCCAAGGGCAGAACGCCGATGCCCAGGCCGGCCTGCACTGCGCGACACACCGCCTCGAAGCTGCGCACCTGCACGCGCAGCGCCATCGGCTTCATCTGCTGCGCGGCCTGGGCCGTCAACAGCCGCGTGAGCGTGCTGCTGCCCTCCAGACCGACGAGATCGCGCTCGAGCAGCGCCGAGAAGGCGACCTCGTCACCGACCAACGGGTCGTCCAGGCGCAGGACCGCCGACAGACGGTCTTGGCGATAGGGGCGGCACCACAGGCCTGCGACGTCGCAGCCCTCGACGACGACGCCCAGATCGGCTCTGCCGGTGCGCACGCGGCGCACGGCCTCCTCGCTCCAGCATTCCTCCAGCACGATGCGTGTGCCGTTGTGCAAGGCCTGGAAGCTCGCCACGTCGGCGGGCAGGAACTGCGTCATCGCCGAGGTGTTGCCATGGACCCGCAGCACCGTCTGCTGCCCGCTGGCGTAGTTGGCCATCTCGGCACGCATGTGGTGCACGCCGGCCACCACTTCACGCGCCAGCGTCAGCAGGTGCTCGCCCGCCGGGGTGAGCTGCAGGCCGCGCGAGTGGCGCTCGAAAAGCTGCGCGCGGAACTGGTGCTCGAGCAGGGAGAGCCGGCGGCTCGCAGCGGGCACGGTGATGTGGCTGGCCTCGGCCGCACGCGTCAGGTTGGCCATGTCGGCCGCGCGCACGAACAGCGCCAGGGAGTCGAGGTCCGGCAACATGGTCAAGGTCCTCCGCGAGGAAATCGCTGCTGGGGCGGCGACGATTGTCGCGACTCGGCACGCTGGCGCTTTCCGGCCGGCATCGCCGGCGCCACGTGCACGCACGTCAGCCGCCTTGCGGCCGCGTCAAGGCGCCGTTGCCGACATTCCAATTCACACACCGGCACACCACTGCCTACAGTGCGCCCGGATCCCCGAGTGCGGGATGCCATCCGACACGGAAGGATTCCGGATGAAAGCCATGTTCATCGGCGGCCGCTGGCTGCCCGCGGCCGACGGTCGCACGCTGCCGGTGATCTCACCGGCCGACGGCCTGACCTTCGACGCCATCGCACGCGGCTCGGCACACGAGGTCGACCTGGCCGTGGCCGCGGCGCGCGCGGCGCTGGACGGCCCCTGGGGCCGCATGACCGCCACCGAGCGCGGCCGGCTGCTGGTCCAGCTGGGCCAGACGGTGCTGGCCCACGAGGACGAGCTCACCGCGCTCGAGGCGCGCGACACCGGCAAGCCCATGAGCACGGCGCGCAACGACATCCGCGTACTGGCACGCTATTTCGAGTTCTACGGCACGGCCGCCGACAAGGTCCATGGACAGACCATCCCCTTCCTGGCGGGGCACCAGGTCAGCCTGCTGCGCGAGCCCCTGGGCGTGACCGCCCACATCATCCCGTGGAACTACCCGGCGCAGATGCTGGGCCGCACGGTGGCGCCTGCGCTGGCGATGGGCAACGGCGTGGTGCTGAAGCCGGCCGAGGACACCAGCCTGTCGGCGCTTCGGGTGGCCGAGCTGGCCGCAGGCATCGGCCTGCCCGAGGGCGCGCTGAACGTCGTCACCGGCCTGGGCGAGGAGGCGGGCGAAGCGCTGGCGGGCCATCCGGGCATCGACTTCATCTCCTTCACCGGCTCCAACGAAGTGGGCACGCTGGTGCAGCAGGCCGCGGCGCGCAACGCCGTCAAGTGCGTGCTGGAGCTCGGCGGCAAGTCCCCGCAGATCGTCTTCGACGACGTTGACGCCGACCGCGCCGTGCCCGTCATCGTGCGCGCCATCGTCCAGAACGCCGGCCAGACCTGCACCGCTGGCAGTCGCCTGCTGGTGCAGCGCTCGATCCACGACGCCTTCGTCGCCCGCGTGGCCGACGCCTTCTCGAAGGTGCGCGTGGGCACGCCCGAGATGGACCTGGACTGCGGCCCGGTGATGAACCCGCAGCAGCTGCGCCGCGTGCGCGGCTACATCGACGGGGCGCGCGCCGACGGACTGCCGGTGCTGGCCGAAGGCACGGTCGCGCCTGGCACGCCCGAGGGCGGCTACTACGTCCGGCCGACCCTCTTCGGCGACGTGCCGCGCGGGCACCGAATCGCCCGCGAAGAGGTCTTCGGCCCGGTGCTGGCCGCCATGCCCTTCGACGACGAGGCCGACGCCATCGCGCTGGCCAACAGCACCGACTACGGCCTGCTGGCCGCGGTCTGGACCGAGAACGCCGGGCGTCTGCAGCGCGTGGCCAAGGCGGTCAAGGCCGGGCAGGTCTTCATGAACTGCTACGGCGCGGGCGGGGGCGTGGAGCTGCCCTTCGGCGGCACCCGGCGCAGCGGCCACGGCCGCGAGAAGGGGCTGCTGGCGCTGGAAGAGGTCAGCAACACGAAGACACTGGTGCACTGGCACGGATGATCTGTCGCGCGCATCGGGCCCCGGCCCGATGCGCGCCTTGCCGCCTGACTGCCTCACCGCCTGACCGCCTGAGTCGTCGGTCAGGATCGACACGGGCAGCTTCAGACGCGGCGCCTGGCCGCGGGCGCCCAGGGCGCCTGAGGGACGGTCTCAGCAGGACGTCTGAGCCCGCGCCAGCACGGCCTGCGCGCGCAGCACGACCGGCGTGTCGATCATCAGGCCGTCCAGCGCGACAGCGCCGCCCTGCGCAGCCTGCGCCGCGTCGACCACGCGTTGCGCCCAGCTCAGCTCGGCCTCGGTCGGTGCGAAACCGCGTCGCACCGCCTCGAGCTGACGCGGGTGGATGCACAACTTGGCGCCGAAGCCCTGACGTCGCGCGCGCCGGGTGTCACGCAACACCTGGTCAGGATCGTCCAGCGCCAGCGTCACACCGTCCACCGGCGCCGCCAGCCCCGCCAGGCGCGACGCCAGCACCAATTCGGCGCGAAAAGGCCACAAGGCCTCTTCCCCGACGTCGAGGTCCAGATCGGCCTGGAAATCGATGGAGCCGAACACCAGGCGGTGCACGCCGGGCACGCGCGCCAGCGCACGCGCCTCGGCCAGCCCCGCGGCCGTCTCCACCAGCGGCAGCAGCACCCGGCCGGGCAGCGCCGCACCCACGCGCAGCAGATCCTCCACGCGCTCGGCTTTCGCCACCACCACCCCGTCCACACCGGGCAGCCCGGCCACACGCAGGTCGTCGTGCAGCTCACCCGCCGAGGGCGCATTGATGCGAACCAGCAGCCAGGCACCGGGCCTGGCGTCTGCTGCGTCACCGGTCGCAGCCCCACGGTGTGCCGCCGAGCGCAGCCATGCCGACAAGGCCTGACGAGCAGCCGGCCGCTCGGGCAGCGCCACCGCGTCCTCCAGATCCACGATCACCGCATCGGCGCCACTGGCCAGCGCCTTGGGCAGCCGGTCGCAGCGCGTCGCAGGCACGAAAAGATAGCTGACGGGCAGCGCAACAGATGACGAGTGCATGGCCCGGAGCATCGCGCAACGCGCGTGAACGCGCCATTGCCCATCGGTGAAGGCCGTGTTGCGATGTTGCAGGCGTGGTGGTAGTCGTCGAGGGGTGGCGAGGGTGAGGCCGATCGCTACTTCCCGATGCAGAACCGCCCGAAGATCTCTCCCAGCAGGTCTTCGGTACCGAAAGCTCCGGTGATCTCCCCCAGCGCCTGATGGGCCAGGCGCAGTTCTTCGGCCAGCAGGTCCAACGCGTGGGCAGGGCTGTCCAGGTGGGCGGCTGCCGCGTCCAGGTGGCTGGCGGTGCGCTGCAGCGCGTGCACATGGCGCTCGCGGGCGATGAACAGGCCCTCGGGCATGGCGTGCCAGCCGGCTTGACGCAGCAGCGCGGCGCGCAGGGCTTGCAGGCCGGCGCCGGTACGGGCGGACAGGCGCACGGCGGTGTGCGCAGGATCCGACGCATCCGGGCCTGCGGCAACCCAACTCGCCGCTTCCGGCGCCCGGACCACCGGGGATGCCGTAAGGGGCTGCCCTGCCTGACCGTCTCGGCCTGATCTGCCTGCCGACGATCCAGACGGCCCTTCGCCAGCCTCGGCGTTTTCGACGGCATCGGCTTTGTTCCAGACATCGATCACCGTCACGCCCGCGGGCAGCCGGGCGGCGATGTCCCGTTCGACGGCGTCGTAGGCCGCGTCGCGGCCGGCGCGTTGCAGGTCGTGGACGAAGAGCACGCAGTCGGCGCCGGCGATCGCGCCCCAGCTGCGGCCGATGCCGATGCGCTCAACCTCGTCGGCGGCCTCGACGCTGTCACGCAGGCCGGCGGTGTCGGTGATGTGCAGCGGCACGCCCTCGACCTGGATCGATTCGCTGACG
>Ga0172372_10002517_pt1 | contig 27771 bp, 27 predicted proteins | sample LakKiv5m_2_FD_114544 | JGI IMG/M metagenome (GOLD analysis project Ga0172372, IMG submission 114544) | Freshwater microbial communities from Kabuno Bay, South-Kivu, Congo - kab_092012_9.5m | ecosystem: Environmental > Aquatic > Freshwater > Lake | place: Democratic Republic of the Congo...
ACATCACGGCAGAACTCCCAGAAAACAGCCCCTATTGGAAATCAAACTGAGAGCTCTGCGCCCCCAAGATCACCTCGGAACCCAGTGTTCATGCGGGTTCTGGGTGTTCTTCAGGCAAGACGAGGTATGCGGACGATTTCGTGGTGACTGGCGAATCTAAAGAGTTGCTGGAAACCGTGGTCAAGCCGTGGGTGGAGGCGTTCCTGCACGAGCGGGGGTTGCAACTGCACACAGGCAAGACACGCATCGTGCATATCGACGATGGATTCGACTTCCTGGGCTGGAATTTCCGGAAGTATTCGGGAAAGCTGCTCATCAAACCGAGCCAGAAGAACGTGAAATCGTTCTACGGCAAGGTCAAGGAAGTCATTGCCAACCACCTGTCCCGCCCCAAAGCGGACCTGATCCAAAAGCTGAACCCGATCCTCAAAGGCTGGGCAAACTACCACCGAGGCGTGGTGGCGAAGGCAACATTCACCAAGCTCGATCACCTGATTCAATGGCGGTTGTGGCGGTGGGGTATGCGGCGCCACCCAAGATGGACCAAAGGCAAAGTGTTTCTGCACTACTGGTGTCACCCCGGCACCCGCTGGGAGTTCCAGGCCAAGGCCATCAACCGGTGGGAGGACGAGATACAGCTACAGCTGTATCAAATGGCGGACACGTCCATCGTGCGCCACGTGAAGATCAAGGGGGAATACAACCCCTTTGACCCGGTATGGGAGCCCTACTGGGAAAACCTGCGCGTGCAACGGATGAAGCAAAGCATCTGGAGCGAGCAACGGCTGGAACTGTGGCTCTCGCAATCAGGAAAGTGCGTGTTGTGTGGCACCGATCTGGAGTACGAGGACGGCAGGCATGAGGATCACCACATCGAAGAAGTTCGATATGGGGGTTCAAACAGTCTGAACAACCGAGTGCTCTTGCATTCATGGTGTCACAGGCGTATCCACGCCCTTGGCTTGGAGGTCACCAAGCCGGTCCCAGCACGGGGACTTTAATCCGGTGCTATAGAGTAGGGCCATGCAGCCTGACAACTCTAGAAACCCGGTGGTCGTGCGTGAGCCGTATGCGTCGAAAGGCGCACGTACGGTTCTTAGGGGGGACTCTGGTGGTAACGCCAGGGTCCTACCCTCCAATACCCTGCCCCGCCCCGCCAAAACCGCTGGTGCGCGCCGCATGATGCGTGCGCCATGGTTGCGCAACAGCCTGGGCGCAGTCTTGCTGGCGCTGGCCGCCAGCGCCACCGCCCAGACTGCGCCGGACCCGGGGGCGCCGGCCGCCGAACGCCCCGCCATCACCAACTCGGCCCTCAACGCACCACTGTTCTATCAGCTGCTGCTGGGCGAACTCCAGGTGCGGTCGGGCGATGCGGGCACCGGCTACTCGCTGATCCTGGACGCGGCGCGTAAACAGCGCGACGCCCAGCTCTACCGCCGGGCCGTCGACGTGGCCCTGCAAGCGCGTTCGGGTGACGCTGCCCTTACCGCAGCGCAGGCCTGGTCCCAGGCCCTGCCCGAATCGGCCGAAGCACAGCGCTTTGTGCTGCAGATTCTGCTGGCCCTCAACCGCGTGAACGAAACCGGCCCGGTGCTGCGCGGCCTGCTCGACCGCAGCGTCGCCAGCGAGCGTGACGACATCATCAACGCCATTCCCCAGACCTACGCCCGCATAGCCGACAAAGGACTGGCGCTACAGGTGGTGCGCGAAGCATTGACCGGCGTGCTCAACCAGCGCGCCCATGCTGCTGCCGCCTGGACCACGCTGGGCCGCATGGAACTCGCCCATGACCAGCCCGCACAGGCATTGGCAGCCGTACAGAAGGGCCACCAGGCCGACCCGGCCTCGCCCTTCCCCGCGCTGCTGGCACTGGAACTCATGGAGCGCGGCCAGAGCGCCGCTGAAGCCGTGGTGCAGCAGCACTTGCGGGAGCGCCCCAGCAGCCCCGCAGGACTGCCCAACATCGGCCTGGTCTACGCCCGCACCCTGCTGGACCTGCAAAGAAACGCCGAAGCCCAGACCCAGCTCGCGCGCCTGACGACCCAGCAGCCCGACTTGCCCGAGCCATGGCTGCTGCTGGGCACGCTGCAAGTGCAGGACAACGCTCTGGTGCCGGCCACCGAATCGCTGCAGCGCTTCATGGCACTGGCGCGCACCGCGCAGGACGAGCGGGTCACCCGCAGCCTCACCCAGGCCTATCTGCTGATGGCCCAGATCGCCGAGAAGCAGCGCGACTTTGCCGCCGCCACCGCCTGGCTCGACCGCATCGAAAACGCCGAAGACATCATGGCCGCGCAGATGCGGCGCGCCTCGCTGCTGGCCAGGCAGGGCCAGCTGGAACAGGCCCGCGCCTTGCTGCGCAACCAGCCCGAGCGGCGCCCACAGGATGCGCGCCTGAAGCTGGCCGCCGAAGCGCAACTGCTGCGCGACTTGAAGGTCTGGCAAGCCGCCTACGATGTGTACGCCGAAGCGGCGCAGCGCTTCCCCGAGGACGGCGACCTGCTGTACGACCAGGCCATGATGGCCGAGAAGCTGGGGCGCCTCGACGAGATGGAGTCGCTGTTGCGCCGCCTGATCGCACTCAAACCCGACTACCACCATGCCTACAACGCGCTGGGCTACTCGCTGGCCGACCGTGGCGTGCGCCTGACCGAGGCCAAGCAGCTGATCGAAAAAGCCGTCGAACTGGCGCCGACCGACGCTTACATCCAGGACAGTCTGGGCTGGGTCGAGTTCCGCCTGGGCAACGCGGCGCGCGCCCTGACGCTGCTGCAGGCCGCATACCAGCAGCGCCCCGACGCCGAAATCGCCGCCCACCTAGGCGAAGTGCTCTGGGTCAGCGGTCAGCGCGAGCAGGCGCTCAAGATCTGGCGCGAAGGCCTGCTGCTGGCACACGACAACGAAACCCTGCAGTCCACCCTCCAGCGCCTGCGCGTGCAACCATGAGGGTCGCCGGCCTGGGGACAGTCTGCCGACGAACGGCACTGTGCGGGCTCGCCGCCCTGCTCGCGGCCTGCGCCACCCCGCCGCGTCCGGCACCTGGCCAGGCCTACTGGAGCGGGCGTCTGGCGGTGCAGGTGAACGGACCGGCCGCACAGGCGTTTTCGGCCAGCTTTGAACTGACCGGCACCCCGGCATCGGGCGAACTCACGCTCAGCGGTCCGCTGGGCAATACCCTGGCCACCGTGCGCTGGGCACCCGGCGTCGCCGAACTGCAGCAAGGCACCCAGCAGTTGCGCCGCAACAGCCTCGACGAGCTGACCACCGAACTGAGCGGCACCGCGTTGCCGGTGACGGCCTTGTTCGCGTGGCTCAACGGCCAGCCCGCGGCAGCAGGGGGCTGGACGGCCGACCTGTCTCGCCAGCCCGAAGGACGCATCACCGCCCGCCGCACCGAACCGGCGCCCAGCGCCGAACTGCGCATCGCCTTCCAGCCATGACCCTTCCCATTCAGGGGCAACCCCTGCAGCAGCTGCGCGATGTGCCAGCCCCGGCCAAGCTCAACCTTTTTCTGCACGTGACCGGCCGGCGCCCCGACGGCTATCACCTGCTGCAGTCGGTCTTCATGCTCATCGACTGGTGCGACACCCTGCATTTCGAGCTGACCACCGACGGCACGATCACGCGCATCGACAGACGCCCCGGCGGCCTGCCCGACGAAGACCTGACGGTGCGCGCGGCGCGTGCGATGCAGGCGGCCACCGGATGCCGGCTGGGCGCTCGCATCACCCTGGACAAGCAGATCCCGGCCGAGGCCGGTATGGGAGGCGGCTCATCCGACGCGGCCAGCTGCCTGCTGGCACTCAACCGGCTCTGGGGCCTGGGTCTGTCGCGCGGCGCGCTGGCCACCATCGGTCTGGGCCTCGGTGCCGACGTGCCGTTTTTCATCGGCGGGCGCAATGCCTGGGTCGAGGGTGTGGGCGAACAGATCACCCCCGTCCGACTGCCCGCACAACGCTTTGCGGTGGTCAAACCCCCCACGGGCGCCTCCACCCAACGCATTTTCACGTCACCAGATCTTCAACGCGCAACAAAAACTGCTATACTCTTAGGCTTTGCTGCACACGACACAGCTCAAGAGCCTGGTTATCCAGCGCTGGACCTGAAAGCCCTCTGGGCCTGGGGTCACAACGATCTTGAGCCGGTGGCGCAGGCGCTGTGCCCCGAGGTGGGCGACTGCATTCAGTGGCTGAAAAGCCAGGGCTTGCAGGGGCGCATGACCGGTTCGGGCACAGCGGTGTTTGCTCCCATGTGGACACCGCACTCGCTCAAGGACATGCCCGGCGACTGGATCGTTCGCGAGTGCAGCAACATGGATGCCCATCCATTGCTGGACTGGTGTTGCGGTTAGAATACGCAACGCACCACAGCCCAGTCGGTTGATGTGCAACCTGCGACAAGTTTGAGGTGTTCTGCACGGCGTCAGCCAGCGGAAAACCTGCGTAGGGGAGTCGCCAAGTTGGTAAAGGCACCGGATTTTGATTCCGGCATGCGAGGGTTCGAGTCCTTCCTCCCCTGCCAAATATTTTTTGACAGACAGCACCAGAAACAGGCCGCGAGACAAACCGTTGAGCGGCCTCTTTTTTCGTCACGACACAGCCGCCGGGATCGTCATGCAAGCCGAGAACCTGTCCAACGCCCAGTCACCGGATTTCATGATCTTCACCGGCAATGCCAACCCGGTGTTGGCCGCTGAGATCGCACAACACCTCAACACCCATCTCGGCTCGGCCAATGTCGGTCGTTTCTCCGATGGCGAGGTGACGGTGGAAATCACCCAGAACGTGCGCGCGCGCCATGTGTTCGTGGTGCAGTCCACCTGCGCCCCGACCAACGACAACCTGATGGAACTGCTCATCATGGTGGACGCGCTCAAGCGCGCCTCGGCCGAGCGCATCTCCGTCGTCATCCCCTACTACGGTTACGCCCGCCAGGACCGCCGTCCGCGCTCCAGCCGCGTGCCGATCACCGCGAAGGTGGTGGCCAACATGCTGCAGACCGTGGGCGTCTCGCGCGTGCTGACCATGGATCTGCACGCCGACCAGATCCAGGGCTTCTTCGACATCCCGGTGGACAACATCTACGCGTCGCCGGTGCTGCTCGGTGACCTGCGCCATAAGAACTACGAAGACCTGCTGGTGGTCTCGCCCGACGTGGGCGGTGTGGTGCGTGCCCGTGCACTGGCCAAACAGCTCAACTGCGACATGGCCATCATCGACAAGCGCCGCCCGAAGCCGAACGTCTCGGAAGTGATGCACGTGATCGGCGACATCGAAGGCCGCAACTGCGTGATCATGGACGACATGATCGACACCGCCGGCACGCTGGTCAAAGCCGCCGAGGTGCTCAAGGAACGCGGCGCCAAGCACGTGTACGCCTACTGCACGCACCCGATCTTCTCGGGCCCGGCCATCGACCGCATCGCCAAGGGCAACGCCCTGGACGAAGTGGTCGTGACCAACACCATTCCCCTGTCGCAGGCCGCCCAGGCCTGCAACAAGATCCGCCAGCTCTCCGTGGCGCCGCTGATGGCTGAAACCATCGCGCGCATTGCCTCGGGCGAGTCGGTCATGAGTTTGTTCGCCGATCAGGACGGTCTGTTCTGAGCTGATGCGACAAAAAGCAGGCCGTGCCGGGTGGTGCGGCCTTTTTCAAACCGAGGCGTTCTGGTCGCGGAACCCCTCAACAGGAGTCAGTCATGCAATTCGTCGCTTTTGAGCGCGCCAAGCAGGGTACGGGTGCGAGCCGCCGTCTGCGCATCACCGGTCGCGCGCCCGGTATCGTTTTTGGCGGTGCCACCGCCCCGGTCACGATCGAAGTCGATCACAACGCCCTGTGGCACGCCCTGAAGAAGGAAGCCTTCCACGCGTCCATCCTGGACATGGAACTGGCCGGCAAGGTTGAAAAGGTTCTGCTGCGCGATGTGCAGTACCACCCCTACAAGCCGCAGGTGCTGCACGTGGACTTCCAGCGCGTGGACGAAAAGACCCGCCTGCACAAGAAGGTGCCGCTGCACTTCGTGGGCGCCGAGAACTCGCCGGCCGTCAAGGTCGACAAGTGCCTGGTCAACCACATCGTGACCGAGATCGAGATCGAATGCCTGGCCATGCAGCTGCCCGAGTTCATCGAAGTGGACCTGAGCGCTGCCGAGAAGGGCGCCACCCTTCACACCGGTGACCTGAAGCTGCCCGCTGGCGTGAAGATCGTGACGCACGGTCGCAAGGACATCACCATCGCCACCATCGTCGAGCCGGTGGAAGAAGTGATCGCCGCGCCGGTGGCCGCTGCCGCCGACGACAAGAAGGGCAAGAAGAAGAAGTGATGCTTCTTCGGTCGGGCGGCCTCGGCTGTCCGTCTGCCTCGCAGGCCCGCCACCGGCGGGCCTTTTTCATGCCCGTGCGTCTTTGATAATGCCGACCATGATCAAGCTGATTGCCGGCCTGGGCAACCCGGGCCCCGAATACGAACACACGCGGCACAACGCCGGCTTCTGGTTTGTGGACGAGGCCGCGCGCCTCCTCAAGACCTCGCTGCAGATGGAGCGCGGGCATTTCGGTCTGGTGGCGCGGGCCAACGTGGGCGGCCAGAGTGTCTGGCTGGTCGAGCCGCAGACCTTCATGAACCTCTCGGGCAAGTCGGTGGCCTCGCTGGCGCGCTTTTTCAAGATCGCCCCGGAGGAAGTGCTGGTGGTGCACGACGAGCTGGACCTGCCGCCCGGCGAGGCCAAACTCAAGAAAGGCGGTGGCCATGCCGGCCACAACGGCCTGCGCGACATCCACGCCCAGCTGGGCAGCACCGACTACTGGCGGCTGCGCGTCGGCATCGGCCACCCGGGCAACAAAAACGAGGTGGCGAACTGGGTGCTCAAAAAGCCGTCACCCGATGACCGGATCGCCATCGCGCAGGCGCTGGACCGGTCGCTCAAGGCGCTGCCGCAGCTGATCGCGGGCGAGATGGACAAGGCCACGGCCCTGATCCACACCAGCAAGCCGCCGCGGCCCAAGCCGCCGAAGCCGGTGGCGGCGCCTCAGGCGGCGGAAGGCGGCAGCACCACGGGGCCGGCCGATCCCAGGGACTGACCGGCCGCCTGCAGGCGCTGGTATTTCTGCCAGAGCGTCTCGTGGTTCTCCACGTGCGCCGGGTCGACGGGAATGCACTCGACCGGGCAGACCTGCACGCACTGCGGCTCGTCGAAATGGCCGACGCATTCGGTGCAGCGCTTGTGGTCGATCTGGTAGAAGTCCTCGCCCATCGAGATGGCCTGGTTCGGGCACTCGGGCTCGCAGACATCGCAGTTGATGCACTCGGCGGTGATCATCAGGGCCATGGCGTCATCCTCATGCCTGGAGCGGTTGCGGTTTCAGCCGGGCCGCCACGCCCGGACTGACCATCTGCGACACGTCGCCACCGAGCGTGGCGATTTCGCGCACCAGGGTGCTGGAGATGCACTGCAGCTCGGCCTGCGGCAGCAGGAACACCGTTTCCACCGTGGGCAGGAGCTTGCGGTTCATGGCGGCCATTTGCGCCTCGTAGTCGAAATCGGTCATGTTGCGGATGCCGCGCACGACGGCGCAGGCGCCCTGCTCCCGGCAGAAGTCCATGATCAGCCCGTCGAAGGGCAGCACGCGCACGGGCAGGCCCGCCAGCGCCTCGGCCGCCATGGCCATGCGCTCCTGCAGCGAAAAGCGGGTCTTCTTGTGGTGGGCGATGGCCACCGCGAGGATGAGCTCGTCGAACAGGCCCGCGGCGCGGCGCACCACGTCTTCGTGGCCCAGTGTGAGCGGGTCGAAGGTGCCGCTGTAGACGGCGATGCGGCGGGCGGGAGCTGAGGGCGCGGACATGCCGCGATTATCGGACAAGCCCCTGGACCGGGCCCTGCAGGGCTTGGGAAGTCACTGGGGCGGCAAGGGCTGCAGCAGGTGGAAGTGCACCAGGCCGGCACGGCCCTGACGGTGCAGTTGCAGGCCGAGCTGAGCCAGTTCGTCCCCGGTCCAGCCGCGAGGCGCTTCCAGGTAGATCAGGCCGTGTTCAGCCAGGGCCTGCCGTGCGGCGATCAGGGCGGCATTGAACAGGACGGGGTTGCCGTCGTCACCGAAGGGCGGGTCAAGGAAGACCACGTCCAGCGCCTGGCCGCGCCGCTGCTGCAGCGCGGCCACGCCGTCGCCGCGCTCGATGCGCACCGTGTCGGCCTTGAGCTTGCCCTTGATGGCGCCCAGGGCCTTCACCAGCTGGGCGTCGCTCTCGACCAGCAGCACCTCGGCCGCGCCGCGCGAGGCCGCTTCCAGGCCCAGCGCGCCGGTGCCGGCAAAGGCATCGAGGCAGCGCAGGCCACCCATATCCTGGCCCAGCCAGTTGAACAGGGTCTCGCGCACCCGCGCGGGCGTGGGCCGCAGGCCGGGCAGGTTCGCCACCGGCAGCGGCGTGCGCTTCCACTGCCCGCCGATGATGCGCACCTCCTGCGGTGCTCGATCGGTGGGACGGCGGGTGATGGCGGGCTTTTTCATCTCAGGGGGTGAGCGGGTAGTGGACGTGCCCGAAAGGGCACCCGGTAGGCGCAAACGGGACACAGCGCCTCATGGCGCGCACTGTACCGCGCGCACCCCTTCACGAAGATGACGGCATCGCCTCAGAGGCTGAGAGGGCGTTGGGCGTGCCCGAAAGGGCAGTCCAGAGCGCCGTCGGCCAGGCGCAAAGCACAGCCGTCGCTGGGCTGCGGCGCGCATTTGCAACGCCGCCGGCGGTGGTTTGGGGTGGCAAGGCGGGCATGACCGACGCCCTTTCAGCCTCTCAGGGCGCGCCGACCACCACCGTGACCATGCGGTCGGGCTGCAGCAGGCGCTGGAAGGCACGCCGGATGTCGGCCGTGCCCACGCGCTGGACCTGGGCGGTCCAGCCATCGAGGTAGTCGAGCGGCAGGCCGTTCCAGGCGATGTTGGCTACGTTGTCGAGCAGTTTGCGGTTGCTGTCGATGCGCAGGGCAAAACCGTTGACGAGGTTGTCCTTCGCGGCCTGGAGTTCGGCCTCGGTCGGGCCTTCGGCCACAAAACGCCGGATCACCTCGCGCGTGACGGCCAGCGCCTGGTCGGCCTGGTCGGGCCGGGTGGACAGGCCGACCTGGAACGGCCCGGGCTGCAGGCCGGGAGCGAAATAGCTGTAGACGCTGTAGCTCAGGCCGCGCTTTTCGCGCACCTCGGTGGTCAGGCGCGAGACAAAGCCGCCGCCGCCCAGGATGTAGTTGCCCACGAAGAGCGGGAAGAAGTCCGGATCGCTGCGGCGCATGCCGGGCTGGCCCACCAGCACCTGGGCCTGCGCGGCATCGAAGGGGATGCGCCGCTCGACTGCGGCGGCCAGCGGCTGCACCTCGGGCACGGTCGCCAGCGGTTCGCAGCCGTGGGGCGCGATGGCGGTCATCAGCTGGTCCACGATGCGCTCGGCACCGGCACGGTCGATGGCGCCGACCAGGCTGATGTGGGCGCGGCAGGCGGCCACGTGGCGGCGGTAGAAAGCCTTCAGGGCGGCGGTGTCGATGCGGGCCCAGGTCTGCGGTGTGGCCTCGCGGCCCAGCGGGTGGCTGCCGTACAGGGCCTCGCCGAAAGCGCGCCCGGCGTGGGTGGCGGGCCGGGTCTGCGCTTCCTGCCAGGCAGCGGCCATGCGCTGGCGGTCGCGCTGCCAGATGGCATCGGGCCAGCTGGGGGCTGCGAGCTGGCGCGCCGCCAGGGCAACGGCCCGCGGCAGCAGGTCGCCCCGGGTGAGGCTGCGCAGGGACAGACTGAACCGTTCCCCGGTGGCGCCGGCGCTGAAGCTGGCACCCAGGTCGGCCCAGGCTTCGGCCAGCTGGTTCTCGTCCAGGGCTGGGGCGCCGCCCTGCGCGGCCACGCCGGCGGTCAGCAGGCCGGCGCTGGCGCTGGCCAGACCGGCCTGTGCGGCCGGGTCGCGGCGGCTGCCGCCGTCGAAGTCGAGCTGCACGTCCAGCATGGGGATGGCCGGGCTTTCGACCAGGTAGACCCGGGCACCGCTGGGGTGGGTCCAGTGCTGGATGGGGATGGCAGCCTGGGCAGCGCCCAGCGCCCACAGCAACGGGGCAGCCACCAGGAGGTTTCGCAGGAGGGTCATGGTATTCAGTGGCGCGGGAGGGGGGGACGCGGACCGCTGCGCACGGTGCGCGGGCGCTGGGGATCGGGCAGCAGCACGCCGGTGGTCAGCGCGTCATCGCCGAACAGGCGCTGGGCCACGGACTGCACCTGCGCGGCGCTGACCGCCTGCAGGCGCTCCATCAGGCGCGGACCGGCGTCCACGCCCCAGCCGTTGATCCAGTGGCTGCCCAGCTCGCGCGCCTGGTTGAAGACCGAGTCGAGTTTGTAGGTTTCGCTGGCCAGCCACTGGGTTTTGACGCGCTGCAGTTCGGCCGCACTGATGCCCTCGCGGGCGATGCGCGCGACCTCGGCCTTGAGCGCGGCGGCGACCATATCGGGCGTGACGCCGGTGGCGGGCACGGCCGTGAGCGAAAAGGTCTGCGGCCCCCGGCCCATCAGCCCGTAGGAGGCGCCCACGCTGTCGGCCAGCCGCTTGCCACCCAGGCCCGAGCCCTGCACCAGCGCACGGTCCAGGCGGTTCACCCCGTAGCCGTCGAGCACGGCGGCCAGCACGGTCAGCGCGAGCGCGTCCTGGCTGCCGGCGTCCTGCGCGTCGGGCGCGACCAGGCGCGGCATGTGCCAGGACAGGGCGACCAGGGCCTGCTCGGTGGCGGCGCGGTAGTCGATGCGGCGCGGCCCCTGGGGCGGCACCTCGTCGCGCGGCTTGCGCGGCGGCACGGCGCGCGCCGGGATGCGGCCGTAGATGCGCTCGGCCAGTTCGCGCACCTGCTGCACGTCCACGTCACCGGCGATCACCACCGCCGCGTTGGCGGGCACGTACCAGCGCGCGTAGAAGTCACGCACGTCCTGCGGCGTCAGGGCTTCGATGTCGCTCATCCAGCCGATCACCGGGCGGCGGTAGGGGCTGGTCTGGAATGCGGTGGCGGTGAACGCCTCGAAAAAACGCGCGCGGGGCACATCTTCGATGCGCTGGCGCCGCTCCTCCTTGACCACCTCCAGCTCGCGGAAGAACTCGTCGTCGGCCCACTGGTTGCGCTCGAAGCGGTCGGCTTCGAGCCGCATCACCGCTTCCAGGTGCTGGCTGCCCACCTGCTGGTGGTAGGCGGTGGCGTCGCGGCTGGTGAAGGCGTTTTCGCGTCCGCCCAGCGCCGCCACGCGGCGCGAGAACTCGCCGGGCTTCAGGTCAGGCGTGCCCTTGAACAGCATGTGTTCCAGCACATGGGCCACGCCGCTGCTGCCGTCCACCTCATCCATCGAGCCCACGCGCACCCACAGCATGTGGGCCACAGTGGGCGCGCGGCGGTCGGGCTGCACGATCAGCGTCATGCCGTTGGACAGGGTGAACTGCTGCGGGCCGGGGGCGGCGGCCTGGGCCAGCGCAGCCAGGCCGAGCAGGCTGAGCGCGACCAGCCAGCGGGCACCCAGGAAGTGAAAGATGCGTTTCATAGAATGCAGAAGATACCGAAGATCACAAAATGTTCTCCTTCTTCCGCAAAAAGACACCGCCCCCGGCGCCCCCCGCAGCCGACGCCAGCCCCGCTCTGCCCACGCCCGCTGCCGCAGCGCCCGTTCCGGCGCCCTCCGGGCCTGCGCCCGCATCCGCTGCGACAAGCCCCGTCGTGGCGAGCCCGGCGCCCGCCCTGCCCCCAGCGGCCGAGCCGCCCGCGCCCGAACGCAAGGGCTGGCTCGACAAGCTCAAGGCCGGCCTGCGCAAGACCGGCTCGACCATTGCCACCGTCTTCACCGGCACGCAGATCGACGATGCGCTCTATGAAGAGCTGGAAACCGCGCTGCTGATGGCCGACACCGGCGTCAAGGCCACAGAACACCTGCTGGCCGACCTCAAGCGCCGCGTCAAGGAGAGCAAGACCACCGACCCGGCGGCCGTCAAGGGCCTGCTGGCCGACGCCATCACCGACCTGCTGGCGCCGCTGCAGAAGCCGCTGGTCATTGGCGAACACAAGCCCACCGTGATCATGGTCGCGGGCGTCAACGGCGCGGGCAAGACCACCTCCATCGGCAAGCTCACGCGCCACCTGGCGAATGAAGGCGCCAGCGTGCTGCTGGCCGCGGCCGACACCTTCCGTGCCGCGGCACGCGAACAGTTGGCCGTCTGGGCCGACCGCAACACGGTGGAGATCGTGACGCAGGAGGGCGGCGACCCGGCGGCCGTGAGCTTTGACGCCGTGAGCGCCGGCAAGGCCCGCGGCAAGGACGTGGTGCTGGTGGACACCGCCGGCCGCCTGCCGACCCAGCTGCACCTGATGGAAGAGCTGCGCAAGATCAAGCGCGTGGTCCAGAAGGCCGACGGCACGGCGCCGCACGAGGTGCTGCTGGTCATCGACGGCAACACCGGGCAAAACGCGCTGACGCAGGTCAAAGCGTTCGACGAGGCGCTGGGCCTGACCGGCCTGGTGATCACCAAGCTCGACGGCACGGCCAAGGGTGGCGTGGTCTGCGCCATCGCCCGCGAGCGGCCGGTGCCGATCTATTTCATTGGCGTCGGTGAAAAGCTGGAAGACCTGGAGACCTTCAGCGCGCGCGAGTTCGCGCAGGCTTTGCTCGCTTAATCTCCGTCGGTGTACCCGCGCCACTGCTTCATCGCGTTGCGCATGGTCAGCACCTGGCGTTCGAAGCGGGGGCAGGCCTTGCACATCGCCATGTGCATACGCAGAGCCAGACGTTCGGCCACAGGCAGGGCACGGTCCTCGCGCGCGATGACGAGCGCCGTCACTTCCTTGCAGGAGCGCATCAGGGGCAGCTTCTTCATCAGGGCGTTCATCGGGCGGCAAACCAGTTGAGTTCCAGGCACTCGCGCAGGCGCAGACGGGCGCGGTGCAGTTGCACATATAAATTTGTCGGCGTCAGGCCCAGTTCCTTACAGATCTCCTCGCTGGACAGCTCCAGCCACTCGCGCATGAGGAACAGCCGGCCCTGCACCACCGGCAGTTTCTCGGTGCAGGCTTCCAGAATGGTCATGAACTGCCGGCTGCCCAGATCCTGCTCGGGGTTGCCCCAATCGGCCGGCCGCTCGGCAAAGTGGCCGTTGGTCTTGAAGGCCATGTGCTCCAGCGGGTCCGCGTGGTCATCGTCCGTGCCGCCGTCCAGGGTCACTTCGCGTGCGCGCTGGCGCAGCACGTCGACGATCTTGTGCTTGAGGATGCCCACCAGCCAGGTGCGCAGCTGCGAGCGCGCGGCGAAGGCCTGCGGTTTGGCCAGCGCGGCCAGCAGGGTTTCGGAGACCACGTCCTCGGCCCAGGCCTCGTCGCGCAGTTGCAGGCGCGCGAACTTCAGCAGGTAGGCGCGCGACTCGGCAACCGCGGTTTCGAAACGGGTGTCGTGGGTTGGATCGTTCATGGGGGTCTGTTCGGGGGTGGCCAAGTGTAAGAACCAGAGGCGTCTGTCGACAAAAGGTTCTCACCGGAGAAACCCCATGTCCCTTCCCGAGCACGCCGACCACCCCCTGCAGGATCGACGCCAGTGGCTGCGTCTGCTCACGGCCTTGAGCCTGGCCCCGGTGAGCGTGCTGGGAGCCCAACCCGGCCAACCCGAGCTGTCGGGCAGCACGCCGGACGGCCGGCGCTTCCGGCTGTCCGAGCAGGCGGGGCGGGTGGTGATGGTGTTTTACTGGTCCACCGGCTGCGCCGTCTGCCGCGACAAGATGGGCGAGCTGCGGGCCAACCTGGCCGGCTGGGCGAGCCAGCCCTTCACGCTGATCGGCGTGAACGTGGACCGCCGCTTGCAGGACTTCCTGGACCACGACGCGCTGGTGCGCCGGGCCATTGCCCCGGTGCGCCGTTTCGATTCGCTCTGGGCCGGTCAGCCCGGTTTCATCGACACCCTGGCGGCGCCGGACCGCCTGCCGGGCGCCTGCCTGATCGACAAACAGGGGCAACTGGTGGAGCGCTACAGCGGCCGCATTCCCGTGCAGGCCTGGGACCGGATCGCTGAACTGCTGTGATCTTTTTTTTTACTCGCGCTGTAAGAAGGCCATACCGCCGAGAGACAGACGCCCAGCCAGTCCCGCTTCATGTCGAAGACGCTGGCGCCCACCTCACAAGGAACCCGCCATGAACCAACGCACCGTGATCACCGCCGCCGCCACCTCGCTGATGTCGCTGGCCCTGCTGTCCTCCCCTGCCCTGGCCCAGAACGCGGCCAAGGAGAAGTGCTACGGCATCGCCAAGGCCGGTCAGAACGATTGCGCCAACCTCGCGGGTACGCATTCGTGCGCGGGCCAGTCCAAGGTCGACAACGACAAGGGCGAGTGGAAGTACGTGGCCGCCGGCACCTGCAAAAGCATGAACGGCATGACCGCCGAAGAAGCCAGGAAGGCGATGAAGAAGTCCTGATCCGCCGCCATCCCCCACAGAAAAGCCCGCCACCATGACCGCACCCGCCCATCGGTATGCAGCCGCGGCGCCCAGCGTGGGCATTGGTTGGCGGCACCCCCATTACGCGGCGCTGCTGGAACAGCAGCCCGCCCTGGATTTCATCGAGGTCCATTCGGAGAACTTCTTTGCCCCTGGCGGCGCGGCACTGGCCGTGCTGCGCGAGGGCCGCGAACACTACGCCGTCAGCCTGCACGGCGTGGGCCTGTCGCTCGGATCGGCTGCCGGCGTTGATCCCTCGCACCTGGACCAGCTGGCGCGCCTGGTGAACGCCATCGAACCGGTGCGTGTGAGCGACCACGCCAGCTTCGCGCGCGGCCCAGTCCAGCATGCCAACGACCTGCTGCCCGTGCCCCTGACGCACGCCGCGCTGGACGCGATGTGCGCCAACGTGAACCGCGTGCAGGACCGGCTGCGCCGCCGCATCGCGGTCGAGAACCTCTCGGCCTATGTGCAGTGGCGCCATGCCGACATGGACGAAGCGACCTTCCTCAACACGCTGGCGCAGCGCACCGGTTGCCAGTTGCTGGTGGACGTGAACAACCTCTGTGTGAACGCGCTCAACGCACAACTGCGCGGCGAGACCGACCAGCCGCTGCAGCAGTGCCAGCGCTGGCTGGACGCCATCAAGCCCGCCCACGTGGCCGAGCTGCACCTGGCCGGCCATGTGCACTGCGGTGACATCGTGATCGACGATCACGGCAGCCATGTGATCGATGATGTGTGGGCGCTCTACAGCCACGCGGTGCAGCGCTTCGGTGCCGTGCCCACGCTGATCGAGTGGGACACCGATGTGCCCGCACTCGGTGTTTTGCTTGACGAGGCTGCGCGTGCCTCAGCGGTTGCACGGCACGCCCTGGCGGTGGTGGATCCGGTGGCATGAACGGGTGGGCCCTGTCATCGTTGGTGCAACAGCAACAGGCGCTGCTGCACACGCTGTTCGCGCGGCCCGGCACAGTGCGGGCCGACACAGCGCACACGGCGCTGCTGGACCAGCTCGATACACGCCACCCGCAGACCGCGCGCGGTCTGGCCGCCTACCGCACCAACGGCCACGCGCTGGCCGAGCGTTCGCTGCTCGCGGCCTATCCGGTGATCGCAGCGCTGATCGGTGGCGACAGTTTTGCGCTGCTGGCACGCGACCTGTGGCACCAGCACCCGCCGAGCCGCGGCGATCTGGCGCAGTGGGGTGACGCGCTGCCCGGCTTCGTGCGCTCCAACCCCCAGCTGGCCGATGTGCCCTACCTGGGCGACGTGGCGCAGGCCGAATGGGCGCTGCATCAGGCCACAGGCGCGCCCGACACGGAACCTGACCTGTCCAGTTTCGCGCGCCTGGCGCAGGAAGACCCGCAGGGCCTGACGCTCACGCTAGCACCCGGCACGCTGGTCATCAATAGCCCCTACCCCGTGGCCAGCCTGATCACCGCGCACCGGCACGAAGCGCCGGGCCTCGCGGCCGCCGCGCAACGGCTGCGCGAAGGCGTCGCAGAACACGCACTGGTGTGGCGTCAGGGCCTGCGCCCGCGCATCGCCCCCGTCACGCCCGCCGCCGCGGCGCTGGTGCGCGCCCTGCTCGGCGGCGCCGATCTGCCGCAGGCCCTGGACGCGGCCTGTGCCATCGAAAGCCACATCGAGCGTTTTGATTTCTCCACCTGGCTTGCCGCCGCCGTGACCGATGGCCTCGTCCTCGGCGTGCAGTGCCCAGCCACCACCACGACCACCACGGAGCCCACACCATGAACACACCCTTGCAAAGCGGTCTGGCCATCTGGCGCCACTTCACCGCCGTCCTCGACAACGCCCGGCCCCTGGCCGCCCTGCTGGCCCGCGCCTACCTGGCCCAGGTGTTCTTCCTCTCAGGCCTGACCAAGCTGCGCGACTGGGACACCACCCTGCTGCTGTTCACCGAGGAGTACCGGGTACCGCTGCTGTCTCCCTCCGTGGCCGCGGTCATGGGCACTGCGGGCGAGCTGGTGCTGCCCGTGCTGCTGCTGTTCGGTCTGGCAGGGCGCTTCGCCGCCCTGGGCCTGAGTGTGGTCAACGCCGTGGCCGTGATCAGCCTGTCCGAGATCGCCCCCGCGGCACTGCAGCAGCACATCACCTGGGGCGTGCTGCTGGCTGCGCTGGCCCTCTATGGCGTGGGCCGGTGGTCGGTGGACTGCGGTTGGCTCAGGCCGCGGCTGGACCGCTGGCTCGAACACCGGTCCGGGCAGACACTGCCGGTGAATTAAGCTCAAGCCCCGTTTGCAGAGGAACCGCCTTGACCATGCCCACCCTGACCCGTCGCCAGTGGCTGCTGGCCGCCGCCACCGCCAGCACCCTGCATTCCGCCCAGGCCCAGGCCCGGAGCGAGCCCGCCTGGGCCGGTATTGAAAGGGCTGCCCGCGGCCAGACCGTGCGCTTCAACGCCTGGGCCGGCAGCGAGCAGATCAACGCCTACATCCAGTGGGCAGCCGCCGAACTGCAGCAGCGCCACGGCGTCAAGCTCGAACACGTCAAGATCAGCGACGCGGCCGATGTGGTCAAGCGGGTGCGCGCCGAGGAGGCCGCCGGCCGCGGCGCCGGCGAAGGCACGGTGGACCTCATCTGGATCAACGGCGAGAACTTCGCCGCCATGAAGCGCGAAGGCCTGCTGGGCGCGCCCTTTGCGCAGGGCCTGCCGAACTTCCGCTACGTGGACACCGTGGGCAAGCCCACCACGCTGAGCGACTTTTCGGTGCCCACCGACGGGATGGAATCGCCCTGGGGCATGGCGCAGCTGACTTTTTTTGCCGACAGCCAACGCCTGCCGCAGCCGCCGCAGAGCATGGCCGAGCTGCTGGCCCTGGCGCGGCAGCAACCCGGGCGCATCAGCTACCCGCGCCTGCCGGCCTTCCACGGCACCACCTTCGTCAAGCAGGCGCTGCTGGAACACACCAGGGACGCCGCCGCGCTGGCCCGCCCTTACAACGCCGACGCTTTTGCCAGCGTTACCGCCCCGCTGTGGGCCTACCTGGACGCACTGCACCCGCACCTGTGGCGCGGTGGCCGGCAGTTCCCGCAGAACGCTGGCGCCATCCGCCAGATGATGGCCGACGGCGAACTGCTGATCGGCATCACCTTCAACCCCAACGACGCGGCCAACGAGATCGCGGCCCGGCGCCTGCCGGCCACGGTGCACAGCTGGCAGTTCGCCCGGGGGACCATCGGCAACACGCACTTCGTGGCCATCCCGTACAACGCGCCGGCCCGTGCCGGGGCGCAGGTGGTGGCCAACTTCCTGCTGTCACCGGCCGCCCAGGCGCGCAAGGCCGACATTGCGCACTGGGGTGACCCGACGGTGCTGGACCTGGCGAAGCTGCCGGCGGCCGAACGCGCACTGTTCCAGGCCGCGCCGCTGCCCGGCCAGGTGAAGCAGACCGCGCCCGCGCTGCCGGAGCCGCACGCCTCGTGGGTCGAACCCATCGAGAAGGAATGGACACGCCGGTATTCATGAAACACCCCCGCCGCGCTGCGCGCGTCCCCCTCAAGGGGGCAACGCGAAGTGGCCCGGCCAAGCCGGTTCCACCGCGTTCCGGGTTCGGGCACTTCGCTTCGAATGGCTCTGCTCGCATCGAGCTCACATGAACCCCTTGCACCGGCCCTTCGTCGCCACCCTGCTGCTGCTCGCGGCCTTGCCGCTGCTGGCCACGGCCGCGCTGGCGCTGGGCGCCCTGTTCGATGCCGACGCCTGGCGCGCGCTGGCGCAGGACCCGTTGTGGCCCCGCGCACTGGGCATGAGCCTGTGGACCGGGCTCGCGTCCACCACCCTCGCCTGGTGGGCCACACGGGCCCTGCTGGCCCAGGCCTTTGTGCAGCAGCGGCTGGCGCGCCTGCTGCGCGGCCTGCCCGCCATGTTGGCTACGCCGCACGCGGCCTTTGCCATCGGCCTGGCGTTTCTGATCGCGCCCAGCGGCTGGCTGCTGCGCGGGCTCTCGCCGTGGCTCACGGGTTTCGACTTCCCGCCGCCCTGGCCGACCACGCAGGACCCTTGGGGCCTGGGGCTGATCGCGGCGCTGGTGTTCAAGGAAATCCCTTTCCTGCTCTGGACCGCCGCCACCCAGCTGCAGCGCGACGATGTGCGCCAGCGCTGGCGGGCCGAACACGCGCTGGCGCAGACCCTGGGCTACAGCCCGCAGCGGGCCTTCGACCGCGTGGTCTGGCCGCAGCTGGCGCCGCGGCTGTTCGGACCGCTGGTGGCCGTGCTGGCCTATGGCCTCACGGTCGTGGACATGGCCCTCGTCATCGGCCCCGCCAGCCCGCCCACATTGGCCGTGCTGGCCTGGCAGTGGCTGCAGGACGCCGATCTGGCCACCAACGCCCAGGGCGCGGCGGCCGGGGGGGTGCTGGCGCTGGCGGTGCTGGTGTGCGCACTGGCGGGGCGTGGGTTGCAGACCGTTGCGGTGCACAGGGCACGACAGGGTCCGGGAACGCGAGGCTGCCCTGCCGCCCGATCGCCCATTCAGCCCGTTCGCCCTGAGCCTGTCGAAGGGCTTTCGAACACATCGGCCTGCACTGCGCCAGGGCTTCGACAGGCTCAGCCCGAACGGCATAGGGTGAACCACGTAAAAACACCCATGGGCGCTTGGCTGCTCGCTGCCGTCTACGCCGCCGTGCTGCTGGCCTTGGCCGTGGGCAGCGTCGCCGGGGTCTGGCCCTTCCCCGCGCTGTGGCCCGAGACGCTCACGCTGCAGGCCTGGGCCAGTGTCTGGGCCAGCCGCGGCACGGTGCTCACCACCCTGGGGCTGGCGGCGGCCTCGGCGGCGCTGGCGCTGGTGTGGAGCGTGGCCTGGCTGGAAACCGCCCCGCGCCGCTGGGACGCCACGCTGCGCCCTCTGCTCTACCTGCCGCTGGTGCTGCCCGCCGTGCTGTGGGTGGTGGGCCTGTACAGCCTGGCGCTGTGGCTGCGCCTGGAAGGGCGCTGGCCCGCGCTGCTGCTGGCCCACACGCTGATGGCCCTGCCCTATGTGCTGCTGGCGCTGGCCCCGGCCTACACCGGCTTCGATCCGCGCTACCGCGCCATCAGCGACAGCCTGGGCCGCAGCCGCGCGCACTTCCTGCTGCGCATCAAATGGCCGCTGCTGCGCCGCGCACTGGCCGCCAGCGCGGCGGTGGGCTTTGCGGTCAGCGTGGCGCAGTACCTGCCCACGCTCTACCTGGGCGCGGGGCGCTGGGCCACGGTCACCACCGAGGCGGTCAACCTCGCGGCTGGTGCGCAGCGTTCGCTCACCAGCGCCTACGCGGGCCTGCAGTGGCTGCTGCCGGTGCTGGGCTTTGCACTGGCCGCCTGGGTCGGCCGACCGCGCCGCTTTACAGTGGCGGCCGCATGACACTCTCGGTCCACATCACCACCCTAGGCAGCGCGCAGCGCACGCTGCTGCGCGGGCTGCGCTTTCAGGTGCCGCCGGGCGCGGTGCTGACCCTCATGGGCCCCAGCGGCAGCGGCAAGAGTTCGGTACTCGCCGCCATGGCCGGCACGCTGGCCAGTGTGGCCGAAGGCGCCGAGGCGCTGAGCTTCGAGGGCAGCGTGTACCTGAACGGCGCCGACCTGACCCACACGCCCACGGCGCAGCGCGGCATCGGCCTGCTGTTCCAGGACCCGCTGCTGTTCGCCCACCTCACGGTGGCCGAGAACCTGCTGTTCGCCGTGCCGCCCGGCCCGCGCGCGCAGCGCCAGGCCGCTGTGCAGCAGGCGCTGGCCGAGGCCGACCTGGCCGGCTACGGCGAGCGCGACCCGGCCACGCTCTCGGGCGGGCAGCGTGCTCGCGTGGCCCTGATGCGTGCGCTGCTCGCGCAACCGCGGGCCCTGCTGCTGGACGAACCGTTTTCCAGGCTCGACGCCACGCTGCGCGAGCAGTTCCGCACCTTCGTGTTCGACCACATCCGCTCGCGCGGCATCCCGGCCGTGCTGGTCACGCACGACCGCGCCGACATCGCCGACCCGACGCGCGTGCTGGAGTTGCCCCATGCTGGATAGAGCGATTCAACAGGCGCTGCGCCCGGTCATGACCCAGGCCGCGCGTGGTCTGGTGCGGCTGGGGGTGGGGGCCGATGCCATCAGCGTTGCCGGTTTCATCACCGGCATGGGCGCCGCCGGGGCCATTGCGTTCCAGCACTTCATGGCGGGCCTGGTGCTGCTGCTGCTCTCTCGCCTGATGGACGGGCTGGACGGCGCCGTGGCCCGCGCCACCACGCCCACCGACCGCGGCGGCTTCCTGGACATCACGCTGGACTTCCTGTTCTACGCCGCCATCCCGCTGGCCTTTGCCGTGGCCGACCCGGCCGCCAACGCCCTGCCCGCGGCCGTGCTGCTGGCCAGCTTCATCGGCACCGGCAGCAGCTTCCTGGCCTTCGCCGCCATCGCGGAAAAGCGTGGCCTGACCGACACCGCCCTGCCGGGCAAGAGCTTCTACTTCCTCGGCGGGCTGACCGAAGCGACCGAGACCATCGCCGCCTTTGCGGCCATGTGCCTGTGGCCGCAATGGTTCGGCCCCATCGCGTACGGCTTCGCCGCGCTGTGCGCCCTCACCACCGCGCTGCGCATCGGCTGGGGCTATGCCCGGCTGCGCTGACGCAGCGCCCACTTCTCGCCTTCCAGCAGCACCAGCACCACCAGGCCGGCCAGCGCGCACATCGCCACATCGGCAGGGGACAGGGCACGGGTGCCGAACCAGGTCTGCATGAAGGGCGCGTAGGTGAACAGCGACTGCAGCCCTACCACCGCACCGACGGCCAGCAGCACGCGCGGCGTGCCCTGCACGCCCACCAGGGTGAACGAGGGCGCCTTGAGGTAACGCACGCTGAACAGGTAGAACACCTCCATGGCCACCAGGGTGTTGACCGCCATGGTGCGGGCTTCTTCCACTGGCGCGCCGCCGGCCAGCGACCAGCGGTACATGCCGAAGATGCCCAGGGTGAACAGGGTGGACACCAGCACGATGCGCCAGACCACGAAGGGGTTGAGCATGGCCTCGCCGGGTGGGCGCGGCGCGCGCTGCATGACGCCGGGCTCGGTGGGCTCGAAGGCCAGCACCATGGCCAGCGCGATGGAGCTGACCATGTTCACCCACAGGATCTGCACCGGCAGGATGGGCAGGGCCAGCCCGAACAGCACCGCCGCCAGCAGCGACATGGATTCCCCCCCGTTGATGGGCAGCAGGAAGGTGACGGTCTTGCGCAGGTTGTCGTAGACCGTGCGGCCTTCTTCGACCGCGTGCGCGATGGAGGCGAAGTTGTCGTCGGCCAGCACGATGGCGCCGGCCTGCTTGGCCGCCTCGGTGCCCTTGCGCCCCATGGCCACACCCACGTCGGCCTGCTTGAGCGCGGGCGCGTCGTTGACGCCGTCGCCGGTCATGGCCACCACCTCGCCGCGCGCCTGCAGCGCGCGCACCAGGCGCAGCTTGTGTTCGGGGCTGGCGCGGGCGAACACGTCGGTGTCCTGCACCGCCTGCTGCAGGGCCGTATCGTCCAGCGCCTCGATCTCAGGGCCGGTGACCGCGCGCAGGGTCTCGCCCATGCCCAGCTGGCTGGCGATGGCGCTGGCCGTCACACCGTGGTCGCCGGTGATCATCTTCACGCGGATGCCCGCCGCCCGGCACTGGGCGACGGCATCGATGGCCTCCTGGCGCGGCGGGTCGATGATGCCCACCAGACCCAGCAGCGTCAGGCCCTCGACCCCGCTGCGGCTGTCCAGCGCCGAGACTGCGTCCACATGGCCGCGCGCCAGCGCCAGCACGCGGCGCCCGGCGCGCGCCTGTTCGTCGATGGCGCGCTGCCAGAAGGCTTCGTCCAGCGGCTGCGCCTGGCCGTCACCCGTCAGCTGGTGGCTGCACATGGCCAGCACACGCTCGGGCGCGCCCTTGAGCAGCAGGTCGTGGCCGGCCGGCGCGTCCTCGGCCGCCGCATGGGCGGTGGCCATGTAGCGGTGCTCCGACTCGAACGGGATCGCCCCGGTGCGTGGTCGTTCCCGCGCCAGTTCCAGCGGGTCGATGCCGGCCTTCATGGCCAGGGTCAGCAGCGCGCCTTCGGTCGGATCCCCGGCCAGTTGCCACAAGCCGTTTTCGGGGTGCAGGCTGGCGTCGTTGCACAGGGCAGCGGCCTCGGCCAGGGCCAGCAGCACCGGCGCCTCGCGGAACAGTTCGGCCGGCTGCAGGTGGTGGCCGTCGCGCCGCAGCGCGCCCTCGGGCGCGTAGCCCGCGCCTTCCACATCCACCACGCCGCCGGCCAGCACCACCTGCTGCACCGTCATCTCGTTGCGCGTGAGCGTGCCGGTCTTGTCGGAGCAGATCACCGTCACCGAACCCAGGGTCTCGACCGCGGGCAGGCGGCGGATCACCGCGTGGCGCGCGGCCATGCGCTGCACGCCGATGGCCAGGGTGATCGACATGATGGCCGGTAGGCCCTCGGGGATGGCGGCCACCGCCAGGCCGACCGCCGTCATGAACATCTCGGCCGCCGGCATGCCGCGCACCAGGGTGCCGAAGGCGAACAGCGCCGCGGCGGCGGCCACCACGGCCAGGGTGATCCAGCGCGCCAGCTGGCCCATGTTGCGCACCAGGGGCGTGGTCACCTGTTCCACCGATTCAAGCAGGCGCCCGATGCGCCCCATCTCGGTGGCACTGGCGGTGGCCACCACCACACCGCGCGCCTGGCCCTGCGTGACCAGGGTGCCGGCGTAGCCCATGCACAGGCGGTCGCCCAGCGCCGCGTCGGCCGCCACCGGGCCCAGGGCCTTTTCGACCGGGACCGACTCGCCGGTCAGGGCCGATTCGTCGACGCGCAGGTTGTTGATCTGCAGCCAGCGCAGGTCGGCCGGCAGGCTGTCGCCCGAGGCGAGCTGCACCACGTCGCCCGGCACCAGATCGGCCGCGTCGATGTCCTGCAGGCGTCCGTCGCGCAGCACGTTCGCGTGCGGCGCGAGCAGGTGGCGGATCGCCGCCAGCGCCTTCTCGGCCTTGCCTTCCTGCAACACGCCGATGCTCACGTTGAGCAGCACCACCGCCAGGATGACGGCCGAATCGAGCAGGTGGCCGATCAGTGCGGTGACCACGACCGCGGCCAGCAGCACCAGGATCAGCAGGTTGTTGAACTGCGCCAAGAAACGGTGCAGCAACCCGGTGCCTTCGGCCATGTCCAGCCGGTTCGGCCCGTGGCGTTGCAGGCGTTCAGCCGCCTCGGTGGCGCTCAGGCCCTGGGGAGCGGACTGCAAACGGGCCAGGCTCTCGTCGGGCGGGCTGGCGTGCCAGGCCGTGGCCTGCGCCTTGCGGGGGGTCGGGGTCTCGGCGTTCATGTTTTGACCATACCGGATGCCGGTGACGCACTCAAGCCGGCCGATCAACAAGGTACGCAGCCCGGTGTAAGAATGCGCCGGGTACGCCGACTCAGAGGGTGAGAGGGCATTGGGCATGGCCGAAAGGGCGCCCCAAAGCGCCGCCGGCAAGGCGCAAAGCACAGCCGTGGCGCGGGCTACGGCGCGCATTTGCAACGCCGCAGGCGGTGGTTTGGGGTGTCCAGGCGGGCACGCCCAATGCCATCTCACCCTCTAAGCCCTTCAAGAGACCACCAAGGACCATCCGTGAACCTGCGCAAGACCGCCTTGCTGATCGCCGTGCTGCTGGGCATCGTCGCCTTCTTCGCCTTTGATCTGGGCCGCTTCTTCAGCCTGGACTTTCTCAAGGACAGCCAGGCCCGCTTTGCCGCGCTGCGCGAGCAGCAGCCGATGGCGCTGGCCGCCGGCTACTTCCTCGTCTACGTCGCGGTCACCGCGCTCTCGCTGCCCGGCGCCACCATCGTCACGCTGGCCGGTGGCGCCATCTTCGGCCTGGGCTGGGGCTTGCTGATCGTGTCGTTTGCATCGAGCATCGGCGCCACGCTGGCCTTCCTGACCGCGCGGTTCCTGCTGCGCGACAGCGTGCAGAGCCGCTTCGGCCAGCGACTGGCCGAGGTGGACAAGGGCATACAGAAAGACGGCGCGTTCTACCTGTTCACGCTGCGGCTGATCCCGGTCGTGCCGTTTTTCGTCATCAACCTGCTGATGGGCCTGACCAAGATGAAGGCCTGGACCTTCTACTGGGTCAGCCAGCTGGGCATGCTGGCCGGCACCGCGGTGTACGTGAACGCGGGCACCCAGCTGGGCCAGCTCGAATCGCTGCAGGGCATCGTCAGCCCCGGCCTGCTGGGCAGCTTTGCGCTGCTTGGCCTGTTCCCGCTGATCGCGCGCCGGGTCGTCGAGGCGGTGCAGAAACGCAAGGTCTACGCGAAATGGGCCAGCGTGCGACCCAAGACCTTCGACCGCAACCTGATCGTGATCGGCGCGGGCGCGGGCGGCCTGGTGTCGGCCTACATCGCGGCGGCCGTGAAAGCCAAGGTGACGCTGATCGAGGCCCACAAGATGGGCGGCGACTGCCTGAACTACGGCTGTGTGCCGAGCAAGGCCCTGATCAAGAGCGCCAAGCTGGCACACCAGATGCGCCACGCCTCGCACTACGGCCTGACCGACGCCACGCCCGCGTTCAGCTTCAAGGCGGTGATGCAGCGCATCCACGAGGTGATCGCCGCCATCGAGCCGCACGACAGCGTGGAGCGCTACACCGGCCTGGGCGTGGAGGTGCTGCAGGGTTACGCCAGGCTGGTGAACCCGTGGACGGTGGAGATCGCGCTCAACAGTGGCGGCACACAACGACTCACGGCGCGCAGCATCGTGATTGCGGCCGGGGCCCGGCCCTTCGTGCCGCCGCTGCCGGGACTCAACGACGTCGGCTACGTGACCAGCGACACCCTGTGGGACGCATTTGCGAAGCTGAATGAAGTGCCCCAACGCCTGGTGGTGCTCGGCGGCGGACCGATCGGCTGCGAGCTGGCACAGAGCTTCGCGCGCCTGGGGTCGCAGGTCACGCAGGTGGAGATGGGCGCGCGCATCATGGTGCGGGAAGACGAAGAAGTCTCGGCGCTGGCCAAGGCCTCGCTGGAAGCCGACGGCGTGGCGGTGCTCACCGGGCACAAGGCGCTGCGTGTGGAGCCACATCCCGTTCGGCCTGAGCCTGTCGAAGGCCTCGCGAGCACTTCGACAAGCTCAGCGCGAACGGTCGGTGGCGTGCTGATCGTTGAACACGACGGCGTCGAAAAACGCATCGCCTTCGACCAGTTGCTGTGCGCCGTCGGCCGCGTGGCGCGGCTGACCGGCTACGGGCTCGAAGACCTGGGCATCCCGACGAACCGCACGGTCGAGACCAACGAGTACCTGCAGACGATCTACCCCAACATCTATGCCGCTGGCGACGTGGCCGGGCCGTTCCAGTTCACCCACACGGCCGCGCACCAGGCCTGGTACGCGGCGGTGAACGCGCTGTTCGGCGATTTCAAGAAGTTCAAGGCCGACTACTCGGTGATCCCGTGGGCCACCTTCATCGATCCCGAGGTCGCGCGCGTGGGCCTGAACGAGCAGGAAGCCAGAGAAAAGAACATCCCCTACGAGGTCACCAAATACGGCATCGACGATCTGGACCGCGCGATCGCCGACAGCGAGGCGCATGGCTTCGTCAAGGTACTGACCGTGCCGGGCAAGGACCGCATCCTGGGCGTGACCATCGTCGGCACCCATGCGGGCGATCTGCTGGCCGAGTACGTGCTGGCCATGAAACACGGCCTGGGCCTGAACAAGATCCTGGGCACCATCCACACCTACCCGACGCTGGCCGAGGCCAACAAGTACGCGGCAGGCGAATGGAAGCGAGCCCACCAGCCGCACGCCCTGCTGGCCTGGGTGAAGAAGTACCACGACTGGAAACGCGGTTGATCGAGCGGTTGAACCCCGATCCCACCCACGGAGTCCACACGCCATGAACACACGCCGATACTTCATCACCCTGATCGCTGCGGCCGCGGTCGCTCCCCTGGCCGCCCATGCCCAGGCCGGCTTCGACCACAGCTACGCCGCCTGGGACGCGCTGCTGAAGAAACACGTGCGCTGGCTGCCCGACGGCAAGCAGTCGCGCGCCAATTACAAGGGCTTCGCGGCCGACCGCACCGCGCTCAAAGCGGTGCTCGACACCATGAGCGCGGTGCCCAAGGCCACGTTCGACGGCTGGAGCAAACCCCAGCAGATGGCTTTCCTGATCAACGCCTACAACGCCTTCACCGTCGAAATCATCCTCACCAGGTACCCGGACATCAAGTCCATCAAGGAACTCGGCCTGTTCAACCGCGGACCTTGGAAAAACGCGTTTTTCACCCTGCTCGGCAGCAAGCGCCACCTGGACTGGATCGAGCACGAGCAGCTGCGCCCGGTCTACAGGGAGCCGCGCATCCACGCCGCCGTCAACTGCGCCAGCATCGGCTGCCCGGCGCTGCGCGACGAGGCCTTCACCGCCGCGAAGCTGGAGACGCAACTCGAAGACGGCATGCGCCGTTTCATGGGCGACCGCACCCGCAACCGCGTGCGTAACGGCCAGGTCGAAGTCAGTGCCATCTTCAAATGGTTCAAGGAAGACTTCAACAGCGGCCACCGCGGCTACCGACAGCTGGAAGACGTGTTCGCCGCCTACGCCGAGCAGCTGAGCGACAAGCCCGAAGAGCAGGCCGCGCTGCGCGCCAAGACCCTGCCGGTGCGCCACCTCGACTACGACTGGTCGCTCAACGACGCGGGGCGCTGACATGCGTTGTCTGCTGGTGCTGTGCGGATGCCTGCCCCTGGTCGCTGCTGCACAATCCCTGCCCCCGCTGCTGGCAACCGACGGCGCGCTCAACCCGGCCTGGCGCTTCGTCGGCTTCCCCAAAAAGCACGCCGACCTGCCCGCCACCCGCTTCGAGGCCGCCCGGGTGGACGGTGAAGCGGCGCTGCAGGTGCGCACCGCCTCGTCCTACGGCACGCTGGTGCACGACCTGAACGGAGCAGCCCCCACGCGGCTGCAATGGCGCTGGCGTCTGGACCAGCCGCTGACCGGCGGCCAGGCGCCGCCCGACCTGACCACCAAGGCCGGCGATGACGCCGCGCTCAAGGTCTGCGCGATGTTCGACCACCCGCTGCAGCGCGTGCCCTTTGTCGAGCGCACCGTGCTGCGCATCGCCCGCAGCGTCAGCGGTGAAGACCTGCCTGCGGCCACGGTGTGCTACGTGTGGGACAGTGCCGCGCCCGCTGGCCTACAGGGCGCCAACCCCTACACGCGGCGGGTGCGCTACATCAGCCTGCGCGGCAGCGAAACGCCAGCCGGCCAGTGGGTGAACGAGCGCCGCGACCTGGCGCAGGACTTCGCCACCCTGTTCGCCGACGA
>Ga0172372_10002519_pt1 | contig 27755 bp, 26 predicted proteins | sample LakKiv5m_2_FD_114544 | JGI IMG/M metagenome (GOLD analysis project Ga0172372, IMG submission 114544) | Freshwater microbial communities from Kabuno Bay, South-Kivu, Congo - kab_092012_9.5m | ecosystem: Environmental > Aquatic > Freshwater > Lake | place: Democratic Republic of the Congo...
GCTATAATTGTAGGATATAAAAGAGCTGGACCAGAGTACGAAAAAATTTTAATAGCCAGCGATATAAAGTATCTAGTAATTGATTTTAATCCTGAAACTATTTCATACTTGGATGAAAAAGGCGTACCAAATGAATACGGAGATGCCTCTGATATTGAGTTTTTAAACGAATTACCTCTTAAAAATCTAAAGATATTAATTTCTACTGTTTCTGAGTTTGACACAAATGTCTTGCTAATCAGAACTCTAAGAAAAATAAATGTTGATGCTGTTTTTATATGTATGGCAAATACAAAAGATCACGCATTAAGACTTTATAATGAAGGCGCAACTCATGTAATTTTATCTCACTGGGTCGGCGCCAAACAAGCATCCCTTATGCTATCTAAACTTGGCTTTCATCATATTAGTTATGAGAAACTTAAAGCTAAGTCAATTAAGTCTCTTACATTTGATTGATAATTTTGAATAAATACAGGATTGGGGTGAAATTTTTGTCAAATTAAAATTGACAAAAATTTCACCCCAATCTTTAAAGTTTATAAAAAGAGATTACTCTCTAGTTTTAGCTTCAGAAACAACGATTTTTCTTCCGTCTAATTCTGTTTCGTTAAGATTTTTGATAGCTTCTAAAGCTTCATTATCGTTTTCCATCTCAACAAATCCAAAACCTCTGGATCTTCTTGTCATTTTATCTAAAACAACATTAGCAGTAACAACTTTGCCGTATTGGGCGAAAGCGTTTGCAAGAGAATCGTTAGTTGTAGCCCATGCTAAACCACCAACAAAAAGTTTCATCATATAGTACTCCTTTCTTTAGAACTAGGTATAACAAATGTATGTAAAGGGATTTTTTTCAAGTGATTAATTTTCTAAAAAGATTCTAAACATATAACTTCTATTATTATAGCAAAAAGACCTATAAAAATCAAGAGTTTCATATTTTCACTAAATTGACTGATTTCAACACTCTAAGAAGAGTAAGAAGACCAACTGGAATCAGAGTTGATAGGTAAATTACTGAGTTTAAAGTACCACTTCTAGCAAGAGCAACTGCGTGAACTAGAACAAAAATATATCCTATAAAAGAAAGGTAATGAAAAGCTCGCCACAAAGACATTGGGAGGATTTTTCCTCTTATTTCAGAACTTAATATAATGAGGAAAAATCCTATCAAAGCAACATTTCCAAGAAGAATATGAAAACCATTTGATGAAAAAATGTTTCCAAAACCATAATTTGCAACATCTAAAAACTGTCTATGAATTACGGCTAAAAAAAGTCCAAACCATGAAAGAAATCGATGAGTATTTTGAGAAAGCTGAGCGTCTAAAATTCTAAACTTTACATACAATTGATTAGATTGATAAAGCCCATAAATTACTGAAAGTGAAAAAATAATAAATGAAGTAGAACCAGCAACTTTAGCCAAAAGTCTTTCTATAGAAACCTCACCATAAGAGTTTAAATGATAAAAAAAGAAAACTACAAGTAAAATAACTGTATACAAAAAAGAAAACAAAAAACCTTGGACAGTTTTATTCATAATTACGGTGATAACCTTTTAACATCACGAGGTAAAAAGGTAGCCTCCTTTACAGAATGTAAATTAAGTATTTGCATAACAATTCTTCCAGGTCCGATACCAACACCTCCGTGTGGAGGGCATCCAAACTTAAAAAATTCAAGATAATTTTCAATTTCTGGAGAAAACATATTTTTTTCTATTGCTTGTTCTTTCAACTTTTCGTATTGATGCTCTCTTTGAGCACCTGTTGTAATTTCTACTCCCTTATATAATAAATCAAAACTTTTGGTAAGTTTAGGGTTATCTGATTTTCTCATATGATAAAAAGGCCTAACAGAAACAGGGTAATCTGTTATAAAAACAAACTCTGAAGAAAATTTATCCTTTACATACTCAGAGATTTTTCTTTCTTCACTCGGAGATAAATCTCCATCTTTCTCAGATTCAACCCCCATTTCTTTAAGAATTTTTTTTACTTCCGTTAGAGACAACCTTGGAAATGGAGATTTTGGAACAATTAAATCCAAACCAAGTTTCTGATTAAGATTTTCAAACCCTGATATTAAAAATCTCTCTTCAAAATCCATGATATCTTCATGACTTTCTATATATGAAACCTCAAAATCCCAACCTGTAAATTCTGTCATGTGTCTTGTGGTATATGAAGGTTCAGCTCTAAAAACTGGGTTTGAGATAAAAACTCTATCAAAACCAGATGCCATCGCCATCTGTTTATAAAATTGTGGAGACTGAGCAAGATAAGCTTTTTTCTCAAAATACTTAACTTCGAAAACTTCGGCACCAGATTCTGAAGGAGAACTCATAAAAGAAGGAGTATATATTTGTACAAAACCTTCCTTAAGAGCTTGATTTTTAAAACCTTCTTCAAGATAAGTCCAGGTTTTGAAAATTTTAAGCTTTTCTAAATCTCTTAAATCAAGCCATCTATAATCTAATCTTTTGGAAATTTCAATGTCATCTATAATTTTATCTTGATTTACAGGGATAGGAAGTTCAGCGTGAGATCTAGATAAAATCTCAATTTCTTCAACTAAAATTTCAAACCCACCTGGAGCTTGTCTTTCTTCTTTTAATAAGCCAGATATTTTTAGAACTGACTCGTTAAAAATCTCTTCAACTAAATTAAAGGCTACAGAATTTGATTTCAAAACCACACATTGAATAAATCCAGTATTATCTCTAAGAAGTACAAATTTAATACCTCCTTGATTTCTAATTGTGTTTACAAAACCGCATATTGTTACATTTTGTCCTATAAAATCTTGAAGCTCGGAGATATATTTTCTTGAAATCATTACTTAATTATACCTTATTTAAATTATAAATTCAGAGAGGTTTGTAATTGTTAAAATTTTGAAAAATATTGTGATATTATAAATAAATGAAAGGTTTAGTTTTATTAATTTTAGGTTTTGTTTTAGGTATTTTTGTTTCATACGGGTATAGCGTCACTCAAAACAAAAATGAAACAAGTTCGACTATAAATCCACATGCAAACCACATGATAAATGGAATGCCTTCAATGAATTCTATGCTTGCATCTTATTCTGATTTAGAATATTTAAGACTTATGATAATCCATCACCAAGATGCACTTGATATGGCACAGAAAGCTTTGATGAATTCAACAAACGATTTTGTTCGTGAACTTTCACAAAATATAATCAAAAGCCAATCTAATGAAATAAATCAGATGAAATCAGAAATGACAAATATAATTGAGCAAAAATGAGTTTAATAAAATCACACCACCCAATAAAACATCTTAAAAGTTTCAAATTTGCTTTTGCTGGAATATTTCATACGCTTTATCATGAGGCAAACTTTAGGGTTCAAATTCTACTTACATTTTTATCAATTTTCTTAGGTTTTCATTTCAACATTACTCCAGCAGAGTGGAGTGTTCTAATAATTTCTTTTTCTATGCTTTTATCGGCAGAAATATTAAATACAGCCATTGAAAATTTGATTGATTTTGTAGTCCCAAAAAAATCAGCTATTGTTAAAATTATAAAGGACTTATCAGCAGGTTTTGTGTTAATAAACGCATTATCTTATTTAGCTATAAATGTAATAATTTTTCTTCCAAGATTTATAAACTTGACTTCAATACTTTAGCTTGATATTACATTACATAACCTATAGTATTGACAAATTCATAAAAATATATTAAAATGTAATTAGTTCAAAAAAGCAAGGTACTTATGTGGTACCGAGAGTCAAGTTCTTTACAACAAAATACGAGAAACGATTGCGAAGTTCATGAGTAGCACTCTGATTGTAAGCAATTGCAGTTAGAGTGCTGCTCATGAGAGTGGCTGTCTGAAACCAGCATGGTGCTGGCGGAAGACAATCCAAAAATGCCCACGCCGAATGGCAAGGGCACAGAAACAGGAGTCAGAGTTGTACCAGATCGCCATCAACAACATCCCCGTGATCATGACCAAGTTCTTCGCCGCGGCCGATCGCGAGGCCGTGCTGGCCGCCATCCCGGAGGGCACGAAGCGGGTTGTCTTCATCGACACCCCGCCCACGCCGAACCTCGTGGCGACCATCGAGGCCCTCCTCGGGCGCAGCACCGAGGTGATCATCCGCGATCACCACGACATGCCCGCCCCGCGCAACCCGCGCGAGCAGGAGATCAACGCGGCGGCGGAGCGGATCCGGGAGCTGTGCGGTGGCAACGCCGTCATCAGCGACCGGAAGAGCAATCCGGCGTGCAGCGGCCTCATCGAGACTGGCGAGTTCGCCGGTGGGGGAACGGTCATCGTGGCCGACCCCGATCCCGACGGCTTGACCGCGGCCATGAAGGCGCTGGGTTCCGTCTACGACGGGCTGGACGCCGACGCGGCCGTTCTCGACGGGGCGCGCTCGGAGCAGACCGCCGAACGGCTCACGCCGGTCGCGCTCCTGCTCACGAAGGGAATGGCGACCCTGCCTCCCTTCAACGCCGAGCGCCCGCAGGTGGCGGAGGAGGCGAAGGGGAAACTCTTCGCGGAATTTGTCAGCGCCGCTTCCGGCGACGCCGCTGCCCTCGACAGTCTCGGCCGCAAGGTCGAAGCCTACGAGGTGGGCGTCCGGGAAGCCGAGGCCATCGCGGCCACGACGACCCAGCCGGTCGCGGGCGTGGTCATGGTCGACGCCGTGGGCAAGCCCCGGCACGACCTCGCCACCCTCACCCAGCGTCTCGAGGCCATCGCCGGCGCGAAAGTCACCGTGGTCCGCAAGGACAACGGCCCAATCGCGCCGAAGCACGGCGGCGTGCAGATTTCGCTGGCGGTCATCAAGGCCTTCCAGGCCGAGATCAACCTCCAGGGGTTGCTCACCCCCGGCTTCGTCTCGTCGCCCGAGAGCGGGATCATCTCGAACACCAGCTTCCTGCTGCACGTCAGCCAGGAGGTCTGGGAGTCGCAGGTGCTCCCAAGGCTCCGCTCGAGGTTCGCGTAGTACATCCCTCCCGTGCGAGGGCAACAGGTTCGGCAAGTGCGGCACGGCGCACTTGTCAAGGTTTGCGGGTTGGTTCCCGCCGTCCGATGGTCAACAAGACTAATCGGGAGAGCTACGCAACGCTCTCTGTCTCGGGATGCGTATCCCGACTGATGAGTCCGAAAGGACGAAACAGAAGTTCTTTGAAAATTGCGTACTATCGGTTAATTAAATCGCTACTTTATTTTAGTAGAGAGCGTGGCGAAATGAAGCGACGCCAAAATCGCTTCTCATCACACCCGGACAACCCTGCCCGTATGCCCTAGGTGAATACATAAGCCGAAGGGAAGGCACCATTAGGTGGCCGAGAACATGACTTAGGACGAAATGCTTGAGAAGGGCGTGTCTCTCCGGAGTTTTTTCCGCCAGCTCCCCCGCTAAAAACATTTCAATTACACTTGATTTTTAATTCAATATTCATATATAATAAATTTATGAAAATAAAATTAATTCCAGTTATACATTTCTTTATAGTTTTAGTCCTTATAAATTTTGTATCATTTGCTCAGATTTCAGATAATGAAATTCAAAGTCCTTCAGAAAAAAATGAAAGACGAAAACTAATTCTTGAAAAAAGAGAAGAATTACAACAAGAAAGACAACAACTTAGAGAAACAAGACAAGAAGATAGGCAAATTAATACTCAAGAAAGGCAAGAAACAAGACAGCTTAATCAACAACAAAGACAAGAGAATCGTGAAAATAATTTTTGTGAAAAAAGTCAGGTTTCATTAAACAATCGAAAAGAAAGAATTAGTAAAAATTTGCAAAGGCTAACCAGTAATTTTGATAAAACAAATTCATTTTTAAACAACAAAATTACAGAGTTTCAAAGTAATAATCTTGATACTCAAAATTTAGAATCAAAATTTTCAGACCTAAACTCCCAACAACAACAAATTCTTTCTGAACAATCAAATTATTTGAAATCTTTAACAAATTTTGATACTAGCTTATGTTTAAATGATAGAAAATCTTATGTTGAAAGCCTTAAAAAGTTAAATTCAGACACCAAAAATTCTAGAACCAAGTTTGGTACCTATACTTCATTTCTTAGATCTCAAGTTATATCTGAAGTAAAAAAATTACAAGAAAGTTTAAAGCCTGAAAATGAGTAAAAAAATTATATTATTAATTGTACTTTCTTTGATACTTTTTATAATTGTTGGAATACTTTTTTATTTAAATTCAACAAAAGAGCAAGAATTTAGAATTTCAGAAATAAACAAATATGAAATGCTCCAAAAAGGTGAAATGCCTACAAGCACAAGCGATGCCACATACAACACACCTATAGAAAATACATCTGATATTGAAAAAACCCTTATGGAACTTGAAAAAGACCTTAACATTGAGGATTTAGAACTTACAGAATAATCATAAAAATAACCTAACTTGAAAACTATATAGGATATGTTAAAATACTTATCGTAATTGCTTATGCAATTGATCATATAGGAGGGAACATGAACCAGCATTTTGTTGGTGTCGCTCTAGAGTTTCGCAATTCTTCAGGGAATAGTATTGTAATAACACTTATGTCTTCACCATGTAAAATTAGGACTTTAATTAAGAACAAAATTGAAGAAATGAAGAATAGTGGATACGAAACATTATCTAAAATAACATATACTAACGCTAATTTTGGGAGGGCTATGTGAAACTTGAAGAATTTGAACTGGAGGCAGAGGGGGGAGGAAAAACTTAGCAGGGAATTTTTGACTTTTGTTAAAAATTCCCTGCAAGTATTCCGGTAGTTTTTTCAAGATTTTCAAAAGACTTAACATATAAATAGCTTCCAAATTCAGATATTTCTATTAAGTGTTGAAATAAAAGAAACGAATCTGTAGCTAAGTTTGAGAGTTTTTTCTCAACAGATATATTCATTAAATTATTACCTAGATTATAAACTATTAGATCACAAAGATTTGTTTCGATAGGGCAAAATACTACTTTAAAGTCTGAGAGTTTAAAACTATCAATTTTAGGGGTTATAAAAGAATATATCGGGGCTCTTTTTCCAGAATCAGTTATAGTGTGACACCATTTCATAATACTTATAGTAGTTTCTTTAAAATCTTGACCCAAAACTTTAGCTAAATTACAGTTATCATAATTTAAAGTATCATCTATAAAAAGCTGAGAATGAAGTTTTAAGTTATACCTATCTCCAGATTTTGGTGTGAAATCTCTCCAATATATAGATTTTTCAGAGGATATAATCTGAAATACTACTATATTTCCTATAAAAGTTGGGAAAAACTCAATTTCAAGCTCTTTTAGTGTCATATAAGCTAAACATGTTGCAGCAATAGAATCCATAAGTTCTTTTTTTGTAATTTCATGAAAGTAAAAATTTAGATTTCGATAAGGAAAATTTAGAATCTCATCTTGAATCAAATTAGTAATTGATATTTCAAGTTTTGATATTTCTGCTAGATTTCCTTTATTTCTTGAATTTTTTAAGTTATTTTTTAAAAAATCAAGATTTATCCTACTAAAAAATTTCTGTTTTTCTAAGGTAAAATTACTCCCCAAAAACTTTTCAAGATATTCGTATTGATATGATTGAAGATCTTTTTCTTCTTTAAGTCTTTGTATCAAACTGACAATTCTATTTGAAGATAAGTCCTTTATCAACTCTAAAAAAGGGTTTTCAGATTGAGAATTATAAAGACTTTTCAAAATATATCTTCTATATTTATTTGGTTCAACCGAAAGCTCGCTAAAAAATTTCTTAAGGTTTATAATTCTATATTTAATTGATACATTTTCTGGGATTGGAAGTTTGTTGACAAGAGAATAGTGTATTTTTCGATTTAGTTTCTTATTTTTATCTTCATAAAAAGATTCACCTAAAAGCCAAATCTCAGAGTCTCTTTCTTCTTCTTCACTTAAGCTTGTTTGAAAAAAGTTGTTTTCAGATAGATTACACAAAACATTTTCTAGTAGGTAATTACCAAAATTGTAATATTCTAAACCCATTTCAAAAGCAACATCATTTCCTTCTTCCAGATCTTTTATATAAGTAAAAATAAATTTAGATAACTTAAGGTACATTTGAGCCAGAGATGTTACATTGTATAAACATGGAATATTTCCTTCAAATGATTCAAGAGAAAAGATGATTGAAACAATATCCCAAGGTCTAATTTCTTTTGGGATTTGAACAAGTACTTTACCAGAAGCATCTCTTTTAACTAAATTGTTATGGGGTAACTTTATAAATTCTTCAGTTGGAATTATTCTAACTAATATGTTTTTATCTAAAGATGAAACAAAAGTTTCATGTATTTTTGGTAAATTTTGGGTAGTTTTTTCAACACTAAAAGTAGAACTTGAAATTTTTGAAAACTCAAAATTTTGCATACGGAATCTCATTATATACAATTTAAAAACAAAAAAGCAAGAAGTTTTTTATTCAATTTTTGTAAAAAGTCTAATTTGTTTTAAAAGGTCAATAGCTGAAAGCACCAAAAAATTTGTGATCTTTGAATTTTTTGAAGAATAAAATTTATGATAAAAAATTTTCATAGAATCAATTCCAGAATTTATTTGTAAGTTCTTTGTTGTATTAGAAACTTTAGAAAAATTCTTAGATATCTTTTTAGTTCCTTTTGAGGAACCTTTAAAGTGATGAACAAATGTATCTGGAAAAAAGAAAATTTTAAACTTTTGTTGGACTTTAATTTTGTAGCACAAGTCTATATCCTCACCATTTAAAAAGTATTCTTCACTAAACCAAGAAACTTTATCCCCAACTTTTTTAGGAATTAACATAAACGCACCTAAACAAGCGTCAATTTCATGAATTTTTGAAAAATCTTCATATAACATATGATATCTACCAAATAATCTTGGTAAAATTTTTCCTAAAAATTTTTCAAGTTTTGTAAAATAACAAAAGGAATTCCAAATTGTTGGAAAGGCTCGGTGAGAATCTATATCAATTTCGTTGTTAGGTAGCAGTACCAAACATGAAACTAAACCGCAATCAGGATTCTTCTTTAAAAATTCATAAGTTAGATAAATTGATTTTTCCTCAAGAATTACATCAGGGTTAAGGAACAAAACATCAGTACTTTTTGAATCTAAATTTTTAACAGCAAGATTATTTGCTTTAGAAAAACCTAAATTTTTATTGTTTGGAATAATTTTTAAAAATTTATCTTGAATTACATACTTTTCTTTAATTTCATCTAGAACCCCATCTGTTGAGTTGTTATCTACAACAAGTACCTCAAAATTATGCCCTGATTTTTTTTGGAAATAATTTAATGATTTTTTAAGTGAAGGAAGCATTTTCAGGGTAATCTCACGAGCGTTGTAGGTAACAATTATGACAGAAAGCATATTGTATTTTATCATGTAAAGGTATGAGAGATGCGAAAAGGTGTAAACACCTTTTCGCATCTATTATTCGTCAGTCGTCGGAAAAAATTTTGTTCCTTCTTGAGATAATTGACGCAATTACCAAAAACAAAACTGCAAGAACACCAACTAAAGCCCAGACAAAATTCATTTCTTCAAACGACTTTACGAAACGGGACATGGTGCAACCTCTCTCTCTATAGGTATTCAAGACTACAATAAATCTCGACAATTCTGTATTTTATACATAACTTTTTAAAATTCAAGATTTTTTTCCAAACAAACTTAAGATTGACAAAAAATGTAAAAAAACTAAAATTAGGGTATGGCATTTGAATTACCAAAATTGAAATACTCCTACGATTCATTAGAGCCTCATATTGACTCAAAAACAATGGAGTTGCATCACTCGAAACATCATCAAACTTATGTGACAAAACTTAATGCCGGTTTAGAAAAATACCCTGATCTTTTAAATACTGAAATTGTAGACCTTATTTCGCAGACTTTTAATCTCCCGGATGATATCAAAAATATAGTTAAAAATCACGGTGGGGGGCACATAAATCACTCATTATTTTGGGAAATTATATCTCCAAATCCCACCGAAATTTCAGAAGATATCAAAAATTCTTTAGCTAAAACATTTGGCAGTTATGAAGATTTTACCAAAAAATTTAACGATCAAGCCCTGGCTCTTTTTGGTTCAGGCTGGACATGGCTTATAAGAAATAAAGAAGGTAATTTAGAAATAAAGAATTATCCTAATCAAGAAAATCCAATAATGTATGGCGAAGAACCAATTCTTGGTATCGATCTTTGGGAGCATGCTTATTATCTTAAAAACCAAAATAGAAGAAACGAATATCTAGAATCTTGGTGGAAAGTTTTAGATTGGAGCCAGGTTAGACATTTGTTTCTAAACAAATAAATGAAAAAGTATTTCATACTTTTTTTAATATCTTTATTTTTTATTTTTTATATTTTTCTTATATTATTAGCTCAAAGGCATTACAAATCATTTTCAACTACCTTCATATCAAATTTAGAGAATATTGAAGCCCTTGACTCTGTGAATAGCCTAAATGAAATTCCGTATATTTCGGAAAAAGAACATCTTCTCATTTTTTTAAATCTGTATACCAATCCAAATTCTAGAAAGAATATCCCATATTTAGTTGCAAATTTTTCAAAGTTTAGCGGTATATATACTTTAAACACTCTTGAAAATTTAAAAAAATTAAATCAAAATATAGTTTTAAATCAAGAAATTACTGAATACTTTTTAAAAAATAGTAAGAGTCATGAAGAGATTTTCAATACAGTTTACCCAAATGGAATAACATTTATTGATAGATTTTCCCAATTTGATTCAAACAAAGAATTTGAAATCTCTATGAATGAAATAGACTGCTCAAATATTGAAAATTGCGAGTCAAAACAGAGAAATTTTTTAAATAACTTTAAAAAATTTCAGAAACTAAGCGATTCTCAAAAATCAGAAGTGCTAACAAAAATTAAATCACCTCTAAATATTGAGTATTTAGAAAATTTTCAGAATCTTAAAGAACATGAAAAAGATTATATTTTTACACTATCCTTAGATTATATAAAAAACCAAAAAGATTTAGATTTAAAAGCTAATTCAATTTATTTTCTTCTTAAAAACTTAAATGTTATAAATACAAAAAAGTCTCTAAATTATTACAATGAAAAAATCTTAGTATCAGAGATTATAGAAACATCCTCAAATGATAGAGAAACTCTTCTTATATTCTTTGTAAAGTATCTTAATAATTTTGTAAACATTTCTTCAGAGGAAAAATTTCAAATTGTGTATTCAATTTTGAATCAGAAAAATACGCAATACACAATGCTTCATATTGAGGATAGTAAACTATCACAAAGTAATATTCAAGAAATCATCAAAAAGTCATTTCAGATTAAGCCAGAAAATTTCTATTTATCTTTAATTCAGAAACTACCTGAATATGAAAGACAACAAATTAGCGCAAAAATACAAAGCATGAGATTAAAAAATGAGTTTTCAGAATACTCAGTTGAAAACACGAATCTTAAAGTTAAAATACCCAAATTTGTTGATTTTTACGATTCTTATGAGAACATCTGTGGCTTAAAATTTATGAATTCGTTTAAATTAACTCAGGTTAATCAGTTTGATAACAAATTAATTATAACTCCGACCAATTTCCTAACCAAAAAAAATAATTGTAACTTAGACTTAGATACAATTTATTTTTCAAAAGAGAAAATAATTGAGATGTATGAATCTTTTAAAAACGGCGAGCTAGCTCAATTTTTGAAAAAAGAGGAGTTAGAAGAACCTTATTTTTTAGTGATAGAATTTAATCAAAATTTTAACAATAATGAAATTTTAAATATTACAACTTCTAAAGAATACGGCAAAACTTTACCTATGCTACCAGAATTTAGAACTTCTTTAAAAGAACAGACTTTTTATGATAAAGAAATTCATGAATTTAGCTTAATGAGATAAAAATCTTTCAACATCAATAGCGGCCATAGCTCCAGTTCCGGAAGCTGTAATTGCTTGTCTATATCTTGGGTCCGAAGAATCTCCACATACATAAACTCCTTCAATAGAAGTTTTAGTATTATCGTAAATTTTAATATAACCAGCAGTATCCTTTTCTACATAATCACCCAAAAAATCTGTATTAGGCTTCCAACCAATTGCTATAAATACCCCAGTTGCTTCTAATTCTGTTTCAGAATTTGTGTCCGAGTGAAAAATCAAAACAGAAGAAACTTTTGACTCACCTTTAATTTCCTTAATTTGAGAAAAAAACATAAACTTAACTTTTGGGTTTTTCTCAGCTCTTTCAACCATAATAGCTGAAGCTCTCATATTGTCTTTATTTCCACGAACCAAAACTACTACTTCAGATGCATACTTAGACAAATAAATGGCTTCTTCCATAGCCGAATCGCCGCCTCCGACAACAACAACTTTTTGGTTTTTGAAAAATGCCCCATCACAAACTGCGCAATAAGAAACCCCACGAGCCGAAAGTTTTTCTTCGGAAGGAAGCCCAAGTTTTTTTGGAGAAGAGCCAACAGCAATAATTATAGTTTTAGCTTGAAACAAAGATCCACTTTCAGTTTTAACATTAAAACCTAAAGCATAATTACCTGAAACTGAAACTACATTTTCATCTAAAACTTCAGAACCAAACTTTATGGCTTGATTTCTCATTCTTTCGATTAATTCAGGGCCCATAACTCCTTCTGGAAATCCAGGAAAATTTTCAACTTCTGTGGTCCATGTAAGCTGACCACCCGCCGGAAAACCGGCAATTATTAATGTTTTAAGGAAGGATCTTGATGTGTAAATACCGGCAGTTAAACCCGAAACACCGCCACCTATTATAATACAATCGTAATTATGCATAACAAAATCCTACACTAAAAACATCGATTTTTAAACCCCTAAATTTGAATATTTAACGCCCAAATGGTATAATTACTATATGTTAGGAAGAAAAGGAATTGTAGCCTTTTTGGTTGCAATTTCAATCTTTTCTTTTGGGAAAGCCCACGCTCAAGAAGATAAAAAATTAAATATCCTTGTGAAAACACCTTTTTTTCACCAATATAACGACTTAACAGAGTCTAATAAAGATTACGCGCAAAAAACAGCTTGTGGCCCGACCGCTGTGGCTATAATGCTTCAAAATGAAGGTGTTAAAGTTGATCCTAACGATTTATTAGCTATCTTACCTACATCTATTTATCAGCCAAGAGTTGGATTTTACAAAATGCAAGAATTTGCTCCATATTTTGAAAAAGAAGTTCAGATGGTTGAATTTTCACATAAAAAAATTTATGAAGTTCTTGATAAAGGCAAAACCTTATTTCTTAACATTAAAAATTATGATTCAGGCTATGGTCATGCTATGGTAATTGTTGGAATGAAAGGTTTTGACGGAGAAAAAGCAGAAAGTTTAATAGCTCACGATGTATTTGTTGGTCCTTACAGAGAATTTAAATTTTTGTCAAACACAACTTTAAGACAGCCAGAAGGTCAGACTAACTATATCAATACCTCAATGTTATTTTATATCAAGTAATTTAAGCATAAAATAAATCATTTAAAATTACTATAATTTTTTTCAAGTTATATAATAAGCTTATGGCGTTAGAACTTTACAATTTACAGGGAAATAGATCTTTTAACTTCAGTATTTTCTTTAGAGAACTTAGAGTTTTAGACCAACATCTTAAATTTCAAACCCGAAATTATATCCATAAATTTGAAACCTCAATTCCATACACTCAAATTGCAGCTATTTATATAACAGAAGGAATTTTCTTTTCTAAAATTGAAGTTTTGTCCAGCGGATTGGTTCAAACAAAAGGTATCAGGGGTGAGATTTTAATTAAATTCGTTCCCAAAAGGGGAGCTAGAATTACTAAATTTTTAATAGAAGAAAAAATGAGAGAATTTCAGGGCCAGGGAAAAACAAGCGATATGGAATACCTTCGAAAAATTGAAAAATATATCAAACATCTAAATGATAATTTTAAAGATAAAAAGATTTCTAAAAAAGAATTGCTTCAAAGAAGAGAAAGATTTCTTGAAAAAGTTATAAAAAATAGAGGAAAAATCTAAAAATAGTCTTGGAAATTAGCGTTAATTAAGTTAAAATATAAACATTGCGGGATTAGTTAAGTGGCCTAACATCTCCCTTCCAAGGAGAAGAAACGAGTTCGAATCTCGTATCCCGCTCCAATAAAAATGACTGAAAAACTTTTTATCCCAGTAATATTAGGTACAAACAGAGAAGGAAGATATTCTGAATTTGTTGCAACCTTCATTTTTCATGAACTACAAAAATTAGGTGTTGAGTCTAAAATCTTAGATGTAAAGAATTATAAAATTGCTTATGATGGTGCTTCCGCTGAACCTGCTGACTATGCTGAGAGTATTAAAAGATCACACGGAATTGTCATAGTTTTCCCAGAATACAATCACAGTTTTCCTGGAAGCCTTAAAACATTATTAGATTCCGAGTTCAAAGCTTATCAAGGGAAATTAATTGCAACAGCTAGTGTTTCTTCTGGAAATTTTGGGGGCGCTAGAGCAACAGAAAGTATTATTCCAGTTTTGACTAATTTTGGAATGATTTTGTCTGGGATTCAACTTCATTTTCCTTATGTTGAGAAAAACTTCCCAAAAACTTCAGAAACTACCGATCAAGAAACAATAAAAAGAGTTTCTGAGTCTTTAAGCAATCTAATCTCACTGTGCCAAAAATTAAAATAATTTGATAAAATATCGTTATATTTTCAAAGCACCCGTAGCTCAGCGGATAGAGCAGTGCCCTTCTAAGGCAAAGGTCGTAGGTTCAATTCCTACCGGGTGCACCATTTATCATCTAAAAAATCAAATAAAAATACTAGGATACTTAAACAAATAAGGGTGTATAAAAATTGAAATGGAAGATAGAAAAAAGTATTGACTTTTAATTCACTATAGGATACAATTTAAAACAGTTAGAGCGAAAATTCTAACTATATTTCTCTTGCGCCCTGTATTTTTGGTGGGAAATATCTTTTATGAAATCCTAATTTTTTAAAGATCAAGGTATTTCAAAAGAAGATATCTCCCGCCAAACGATGAGCGGAGAGACGGGCAGTAAGAGACCCCCGCCCGATTAAAGAGGGGGAAGGAGGAAACGATGAAGTACATTACTGTCGAAGGAATCATGGTGAGGGGGGCCTATGACGAGTTGGACATTTGCAATATCCCTGAGCAAGACAGGGAGTTTAGGGGATACGACCTTGACGTCGATCTCGACGGTTACCCAGAAGGCTTCGAACCGATATTTTGTTATCGGTTAACCGAGTGTTACGACCAAGATACAAATTCGGACTATCTGGATGACATGAAAGTCTTTTACTTTGTGAGAAAGGGGGTGTTGAAGCATTGACATAATGCGCGCTACGCCATATCCCTTCTAACTCTGGGGAGAAATAATTCAGGGTTTGTCTTGGGATAGTTTCTGAAATTCCCCTCGACAATGATGTCGATGGTAGAGTTGAGAAACTGCCAGTGCTGACGGGCCTGAGACCGCCGTCGAGGTCAGGTCTGGTTCAGCCAGAGCACCCAAGGAGCCTGACGGCTCTAATTAAAAAAGCGGGGCATGTCCGTCAGCATGTCCCACAATCACAAGTCCCAAACTTGGTGTTATACACCTAATAAGTTTGGGGCTTGATCCAAAAAATAATCACTTTAACACAATTGAAAAAAATAATTAATAAAAACCTTTAATTAATTTAATGGATTTTTTTATATTTTATTGTTAAAATAAATTTATGGTTAGTCAAATACACGGACCTTCAGTTGATACTCCAAATGAAATAATCACTAAATTAGAATTACAAGTTAAAGCACTTTCCGTATCTGATACTGAAATAGCTGACAAATTAGAATCAGAAATTATTAATTTGTTAAGACAAATGTCGGACAAAAACCTTCGGAGGCGTCTTGTTCAAGCAAAAAATAAAATCCGAATAGTAGTACCAAAAGTAAAATCGCCAGAAAATAACTCAATAGAACTTAGAATAAATTCAGATTTATATGTTGAAAGTAATGTTCCTGCAAAAGAACGAAATGAATTTTTAAGGTGTCTTCAATCGATTCCCAATGAATATAAAAATCGATTTATTACGAGACTAAATTCTGCACTTGGATTTAGACATTCTGCTGAAAGGGTAAGACACTTACGAGGAATTTTGTTTGAAATGTCTCGCATTATAAGATTGCTGGAGCAAGGGCTAGAACAATTAGTTAGTAATTTTGAAGAACCTATAAAAGTGACTTTCCATGGATACACTAAAGATCAAACAATTTTTCATGATGGAGAAAGTTTCTTATCTCCTACAAATGTTTTTTTTAATTCTCCACTTGAGTTAGATATACCAATTATAAGAGATGGGAAACCGTTTGTGTATGAAGTCAAAAGTTATTCCTTTAAGGTTTATGGTGATGGTGCGGTAGAACGAAATCAGTTACTAAAATATCAAGAGGCGATTAAGCAAGGTCTAGTTGCAGGAGTTACTGTAGAAGTACAAGGTCTCATAGATTTAGATTTTTTAAAATGGGCTATAGGAGAAAAAATTGGGAGCAGAGGAAGCATTCCTGATGTTGAAATTGTTTATACTTTTACATTACCAAGTGGAAACGATTATCGTTTTATCTTAAATAGAATTACAAACGGCGGTTTAAAATTTGTAAACACTGATAAATATTCAGAAGAAGACCTAAAAATTATTCGTGGAATACACATAGCTCTGGCTGATAAAAGCATCCTAGAAATTATTTCACAAACTATGATAAATCCAGAAGATGCATCAGAACAATTGCGACCCCTTCTTAAAAATCGTAAAAAAATTTTAGTACTTGAAGATTTCGAAGAATATGAACGGCTTCGCAATAAGAGAATCTCAGAATTACTAGCAAAAAAAAATATAAACGAGAACACAGAAAACATAAATAGTTCTTATTCTGAAAATGCTACAAAAGAATTTGTTCTTCAATTAATTGTAGGTTATCAGGACTATTTATTAAAAAATCCAAAAATTGCAGAAGAAAAAAATCATTATGTGATTTCCGATGATCAAATTCCCTTAGCATTAGAGCTTACTCTAGAAAATATACAAATGATAAGAGATTTCGAACTTAAACGAAAAGTATTACCAGAGGAGCGTCAGTATCAGAAATATCGCACTGAATTAGGATGGGATGGAAAACCAGAAGGTGTTGCTCTTGATATGGAACATATAATGCTAGATACAATTTACAGTATTAACAAGAATGGATTTGAAAGAGCTAATGTAGAACGCTCACTTGGAAAAGATCTAGTGCCTTATTTTTTCACTCAAGATTCTAAATCAGGAAAGCTCATAATAAAATTTAAATCAGAAGCAGATATTCAGCAAATCATAAATCAAATTAATAATTCATCTATAAGAATTCACGAAAAGCATATTAGTGCATTAAGAAGATATTTAAAAGAATCTGAATATACTCGTTCATATAATTGGACAGAAAGATTTAATAAGCTAGAAGACATAAGTTATTTGCTTAAAGGTCAAGACCGTCGTTATATGGAAATTCAAATCTTTGATCCCACAACGCGTTCAACCACAAGACAAAGGGATACAAATGAAACGGAAATTGAAAGAACGAAACATGTAATATTGCTTGAAAATATTAAAAGAGCTCGACAATTCATAGACAATAAACAAGGAGTGCCTAAAGCATTAAAGAAAAAAATTTCTAAAATTGAAATAAGCATTTCTGAGCTGGATCAGAAAAAGGATACTATTATTAAAGAATGTAGATTGAGAAATATTCAGACAGAGCAAAATCTGACCAGACAAATCAACGATCTTGAAAAACAACGGAAAGCACTACAAATACAAGGGAGAGAGTTGGATGAGATAAACAACCAAAAAAATATTCTTGTTCAACAACGATCTGACCTATACTTTGAGCTTAAAAGTCTCTCCAATGAATTCCAATCATTAATTTCAGCAAAATACAAGGAACTAGAACAATTATATATAGGATATCTTAGAGAAGATAAATGGAGAAGTTTTGCTCAAAGAATAGTGAAAACAATAGATCATAACATCATAAAGTTTATCTACATTGTAACTGCTGAAGGAGAGATTATTGTGCAGGAAGAAAAAATTCGAGAAGTTGTGTCTGGGAGGGCTGCTCATTCAGAGTTAGCGCAAGGTAGAAATGTCTACGGTGCTGGAGAACTTGCGTTTACCAAAGTGAATGATCAATGGGTACTCACTGAAATCAATAACGGCTCTGGTCACTATCGTCCTGAGTCACATTCAACACTCAATTATGTTAAAAATCTTATTAATTCAAAAGGGATTTATGTTAGAGATGTTAAATTGAGAGATAGTATATTGCGTGGTGTTGCTTTGAGAGATTTTACAGCATACTAGTCATAGTCATAATTTATATAATGTAAATCAAGAAATAAAAATTCATATAAAACTGTTGACAAATAAAAGTTATAGGTTACAATCTAAACGCCTCATGGTTGAGGACAATTAAAGCAAGCTGTCTGTACAGATGTTGTGCAGAGCTAGAGCTTTTGTTGTGTGTCGAAAGGACACAAGACCCATGGAAACGATTCGAAGCATTGTGATTCTGACAATCCCCCAGTTTGAATTCCTTCTGACTATCTTTGAAATGCCTCATGACTCGATTCGCTTCGAGGACGAATACGAGGATGCAGGGTTTGTCGGTGAGAGGTTGGGGGACGGGCGTGTGGCTGTCGCCTTCTGGTGCCCAGACATTGATAGTCTGGTTCACAGAGCTGTTTGCGTTGCATGGGAGTTCCAGGGGTACATTGAAATGTACCGGAACTGGAACACCGCGCAACTGAGAGATTTCCTCTTCTACTGTGATGCGGAACAGGCATATGCCCAGGATGATTGGTGTTTAACACCTAATAAGTTTGGGGCTTGATCCAAAAAATAATCATCTTGACTAAATATAACTATAGGATATAATATGAAGCGGTTAGAGCGAAAATTCTAACTATATTTCTCTTGTGCCCTGTATTTTTGGTGGGAAATATCTTTTATGAAATCCTATTTTTAAAAGATCAAGGTATTTCAAAAGAAGATATCTCCCGCCAAATGATGAGCGAAGAGACGGGCAGTAGGACCCCGCCCGATAAAAAGGGGGTATGGAGAAGACGATGAAGGACATTACTTGGTCGGATAGGCTTGGTTCTCGGGACCGGAAGCCATTTCTCCTCTTAGTGAGGGGGGACGAGGTGATTGTGTTCCGGGGACAGAATATTCCCGGTGTAGTCGTCGTGCGCGGCACGGACTACACGAGAAACGGAAAGTGGTCGTACACCACCTACCGACTGCAGCTCTCGGGCGGAATCCGTGAGATTGCCGGACGCGACGGCTGGGAAACCGGCCGGTTCGTGGAAGGCCTTGGCTCCGCCGTTGGTGTGATGACGCCAGACACATGGGCGGACACGGCAAAGGCACTCGGGGTTTCGGTTCCGAGCGCGATGGAATTTCTCCGTGAGTGGCGGCCGAAGGCTGCAGAGAAGCTGGACGAAGTCGAGCAGTCGTTGGCAGATCTCGAGGAGGCCTCCTCACAACAGGAGACCGACTCCGTGATTGTCACCGTCTCGTTTGGCTCGCCTTCAAACCGCGCCATCCGCGAAGGGTATTGGAAGTCTCCTAAGGGCATCCCAGGGTATTCCGCGGAGATCCGGCTCAAAGATCTTGAGCAGGGCTGGACCGAAGAGAACATCGAGGTTGTCGGAATTTCCGGCACCGTTCTCTCAGTCAAGCACTCGGCCGGAATGCATGGCGGTTACTACGCCGTGTCGGTCGCGGTGATTCCCGGAACGGAGACCGAGATTCCGCAATCTGAAACCGCTCAAGAAAGGGCAGCCAAGGAGAGCGGTTTGCCCGAACAGCTCTTCCACGCTTTCGGTGGTGACACCGAGCGTGTCAAGGCGTTCATGGGAAAGGTCGCCAAGCTCGATGCCAAAAAGCTAAATAGGCATGAGTTTTCGTGCGGACGAGCACGGATGAGCGCGGAAGTGATCCGCGTCTCTGGTGACAAGGATTTCTTCCTCGGTGCCGACCCGGTTAAGACCCACGGGTATATGTGGGAGGTCCTATACTAGAAAAAGACGACCAAGCGTTAATAAGCCCCGCACGGGGATGACCACAAATTGATGTAGCGTCCGTGCACGCTGCGTCTATCCCTTCTAACTCTGGGGAGAAATAGTACAGGGTTTGTCTTGGGAATAGTTTCTGAAATTCCCTTCGACAATGATGTCGATGGTAGAGTTGAAAGAAACTGCCAGTGCTGACGGGCCTGAGACCGCCGTCGCGGTCAGGTCTGGTTCAGCCAGAGCAACCGAGGAGCCTGACGGCTCTAATTAAAATAGCGGGACATGTCCGTCAGCATGTCCCACAATCACAAGTCCCAAACTTGGTGTTATACACCTAATAAGTTTGGGCTTGACCCAAAAAATAATCATCTTGACTAAATATAACTATAGGATATAATATGAAGCGGTTAGAGCGAAAATTCTAGCTATATTTCTCTTGTGCCCTGTATTTTTGGTGGGAAATATCTTTTATGAAATCCTAATTTTAAAAAATCAAGGTATTTCAAAAGAAGATATCTCCCGCCAAACGATGAGCGGAGAGACGGACAGTAGGACCCCCGCCCGAAAAAAGGGGGTATGGAGAAGACGATGTTCACCATAAATATTACCGGGTTGTCTGGAAGTAGGACAATCATTATGTCCAACATTTTCAATGAGGGGGAAAAAGAATTTGTGTTGGCCGAAATCCCGCAAGGGACACGACGGGTAGTGTTCATCGACATACCCCCGAGGAAATACCTGATGGATACTATCGAAACCCTGTTCAAACAGGGTATCGAAGTGGTCGTACGGGACAACCACTATGTGGTTAATCCGGAGCCCGGGAATGCTAGTCAAATTGAAATGAAAAGATCCGCAGGGATGATTAAGGCATTGATTGGTAATAATGCCAACATCATGACCCGTACGCGTTCCCCATCCACCTCGCTACTCATCCGGACTGGCGAGTTCTTCGGCGAAGGGACGGTCATCGTGTCCGCACCAGACCTGGACGGTCTGCTAGCCTCGTTGAAGGCAATCGGGGTGTGGTACACAGAGCTCGACCGAGACGCTGCAAGTCTGTACTTTACAAGAAGCAAACAGACTGAAGCTCGGATGAGTCCGATGGGGTATATCTTTGCCAAGTCAATATGGACACTTCCCATCTTCTCATCACCTCAGGTGATGGTGGACGCCCAGTCAAAGTTGTTTGAAGAAATCGCGGCTGCGGCGAGAGGAGATAAACAAGCATTCCAAAGCCTCAAAAACAGGGTAGAATCCTATGAGGCGAGCAAGCGTTAATAAGCTTCGCACGGGAATGACCGCAAATTGACATAGCGTCCGTGCATGCTGCGTCTATCCCTGCTAACCCTGGGGAGAAATAATACAGGGTTTGTCTTGGGGATAGTTTCTGAAATTCCCCTCGACAATGATGTCGATGGTAGAGTTGAGAAACTGCCAGTGCTGACGGGCCTGAGACCGCCGTCGCGGTCAGGTCTGGTTCAGCCAGAGCACCCAAGGAGCCTGACGGCTCTAAACAAATAGCGGGGCATGTCCGTCAGCATGTCCCACAACCACAAGTCCCAAACTTGGTGTTTAACACCTAATAAGTTTGGGGCTTGACCCAAAAAATAATCATCTTGACTAAATATAACTATAGGATATAATTTAAAACAGTTAGAGCAAAATTTTCTAACTATATTTCTCTTGTGCCCTGTATTTTTGGTGGGAAATATCTTTTATGAAATCCTAATTTTTTAAAGATCAAGGTATTTCAAAAGAAGATATCTCCCGCCAAATGATGAGCGGAGAGACTGGAAGAGAACACCCTCACCTGAATAAATGAGGGATGGAGGAGATTATGAAGGTCATTCGAGTCAGTATTGAAGAGTTTGAAAAGCTCGTCAGGACTGGGTATATGGTTGTTGAGGGAACCTACTACATGATCAGGTCATATAGGTGCCGCGATCAGAGGGGTTTCTGGGGCGAAGAAACGGATATGGAGAACGAGAGGTTTGTCCCGTCAGACATTTACCCAAAAAGGGCGATTGTCAAGACTTGGGGAATGGAGGCAACTGTCGCTTACCGCGATTAAGTCTATGTCTCTGATCTGCGCGAACCAAATGGGGTGAGAAAACACATCCCACATCACAAGCCCTGAAAGCTAAGCGTAAAAGACTAAGCATTCAGGGCTTGAAGCATTTAAAATCTTAAAATTTATCAATCAAAAAATTTAATTTAATAAATCAAAAAATAAAAATCATATATAAAAATTGTTGACAATTAAAAATTATAGGTTATAATTTCCATACCTCGTCACAGAGGGCAGCAAAAACAGGTTATTTGTGCAGATGTTGTACGAAACCATGTTTTGTTGTGTGTCGAAAGGACACGGATCCCATGGAAGCGATTCGAAGCCTTGTGATTCTGACGATCTCCCAGTTCGAATTCCTTCTGGCTATCTTTGACAACCCGAACGACTCGATTCGTTTCGAAGACGAATACGAGGATGCAGGGTTTGTCGGTGAGAAGTTGGGGGACGGGCGTGTGGCGGTCGCCTTCTGGAGCCCAGACATTGATAGTCTGGTTCACAGAGCTGTTTGCACTGCGTGGGAGTTCCAGGGTTACATCGAAATGGACCGGAACTGGAACACCGCGCAACTGAGAGATTTCCTCTTCTACTGTGATGCGGAACAGGCATATGCCCAGGATGAAAGGTATGTGTCTTTCTGCTATGACATTATGAAGGGGGGTTTCTCTGCATACAAGCTCGAAGGCGAGGAGTGGGCGGTGAGGGTCTGGGTGCCAAACCAGGAATCTAAAACGCTCGCTTGGTTTCGAATGGTAGACGATAGATAAGGAGAGATGTATCAAAAAATCACACAGAAGGCAGTGTGAGATTGAATAAAAACATATAGGAGCGCCAAAAAGCCTTATGCGGCGCTAACCCACAGCCTTGGGTGAAAGAATTATGGCTTGGCCCAAATAGGTTGAGGAACACTTTCAAAGAAGAGAGTGTGAATCAACTTGGCAATTGCCGTTGGGTACAGGGTCCGGAAGAACCCCAAAATAAATCGCGAGGTAAGTACCGGCTTATCTCACTACAACGCCCTTCAGGATGCAGGAGCAAGCTTGGCATTTTGAAGGGCCTAAGCTTAAAAACAATCATTTGAAAATTTATAAAGAAAGTGCTTGACAAAACATTTATATAGGTTATAATAATCAGCGTCTTAGTCAAAAATAACTTATAGTTGTTTTGAAGAAGACAAGATCTATAAATATATTAAAGAGAGATAAATAGAACCTAGTTTGAAAATGTGACTATGGGTTTCTAACTTGAGAGGGTTCAAAAGTTTTTTAAAGCAATTTAATACCTTTTGAACCCTCTTGAGGAGGGACAGTAAGAACGGGCTGTCTGCACAATAGTTGTGTGGAGCCAAAGTTTTTGCTGTGTGTCTCGAAAGGACACAAAACCCATGCGAAACTTTAACAACACCGAAACCGGTCTGTGGATCGTGGCGACCCACAACGGAGGCTTCCATGCCGACGATGTAGTCGCAGTGGCGGTCATCTCGATCCTCGCCGCCCTTCGGGGCATTGAGGTTCGGGTGGTCCGGACCCGCAACCCCATGATGCTGGCGTCTGCCAACATCGTGCTGGATGTTGGCAACGTCCACGACATTGAAAGGGGTCGGTTCGATCACCACCAGAAAGGTGGGGCGGGGGAGCGTGAAAACGGTATTCCCTACGCCACTGCCGGCCTGGTCTGGCGGGAAGTGGGGGAGGAGATCTGCGGAAGCAGTGCCGTCTCCAAGCTGGTTGACGAAAGCCTGATTCAGGGCATCGACGCCCAGGACACAGCGTTCACAATCAGCCGAGAGGTGGTTGAAGGCGTTCGTGCCTTTAACATCTCGGACGTACTCTCCGGGTTTAACCCCGGCTGGCACGAGGAAGGCGGTTTTGACGCTGCGTTCGCGCAGGCAGTTGATTTCGCCAAGGTCGTGCTAAGCCGGGCAGTGGCCCGTGCTCAGGGGCTGGTCACTGCCCAAGAGGTGGTCCGGAAGGCCATCTCTGAGGCAATTGACCCACGGGTGATCGTCCTGCAGCGCTTCGCGCCCTGGCAGGAGATAATCATCCAGGAAGCCCAGGAGGCGATCTACGTCCTCTTCCCATCAGAAACCGGGGACTGGCGGATCCAGTGCGTCCCTGACGCAGTTGGGTCCTTTGGTACCCGGCGGGCTCTACCGCAAAGTTGGAGCGGGATGCGAGATGCGGAACTGTCCGCCCTGACGGGCGTGACAGATGCAATCTTCGTCCATTCCAACTTGTTCATGGGTGGCGCTCAAAGCTTCGAAGGAGTGATGAGGATGGCGGAGTTGGCTCTTAACTGAGCCGCTCCAATATTCAATCCATCCTTTGGGGCTCTCACACAAAAGGCAGTGTGAGTAATACAAGTTCATGCGCCGCAAGCCTTATGCGGCGCTAACCCACAGCCTTGGGTGAAATAATTATGGCTAGGCCTCTACACGGTAGAGGTACAGGGCCCGGACAGCCCCAGAATATATGAGATGAAGTCCGGTTCATCTCTAATTTGGCTCTCCTATTTTATGAAAAATATTTCATAACTTAGGAGGGCCCATGCTTATTTAAACATCTTTACAAATTTTGAAATTTTAATATAATCACACCCAATCGTCTATATATCTGGAGGGAATATGAGAAACATTAACTTGTCTTTTAAGTATATGTTCGAAGACTTAGATTTCTACTTTGCAATGCAAAAAGAAAAAATTAAGGTAAAAATTGGAGGTGGAAGAACAATCGTCTATCTTGAACCATCAAGAAATATGACAGATGAATTAATCTGGAAGATTCCTGAAGGAATTTCCGATCTTTCTGTACCTTATCTTTTCATGGAGTTAACAGAATCTGGAGGTAAAACTAACAAATATTCTTATAGTCATATTGTATGTTCAGTACATGGTGAAAAATTACTTCCTTATCATATACCAACTATAAAAAAACCTCTAGGAAATCATGCTTATTTTGCAGTAAGACATAAAGTTTGCACTGTTGAATGTTTTGATTACAAATATCTCAAAATTACTGAAGTCACGGCAAACATGTTGACAATAAAAAGAATTTGTTACCTTTCAGAGAATGTAATTTTTGAAGGTACTCAAAAAAATCTTCCATCTAAATTGGATAAATTTTCTCAAGCAATTTTTCATGCTGTTATAAAAGCTAATTGTCTTGAATGTCAATACGCTCACTATGTTTTAGATCAAGGTTTACTCTGAAGTTTGATGTCCAAAAAGATAGTTAAGGAAAGTGAAAGAGGAGGTGAGAGAGGTTGATGCGATTTTTTGCCCTTTGGGGCAAAAAATCGCATCCCATTCATATTTCAAATTAAATTTTATATGTTAAAATATAAGATTAAATCTATTCTTTGGGTTATTTGAATGATGCGAAAATTCATAAAATTTAACAAAAATTTTTGGAATTTTCGCACTACTTCAAGTGCAAGAGTGGGGAGAGTATATGTTCCTGGAGCCAAAGTGTATGATTCTTGGTATTAGTCAAAATAGTTCAAGTAATATCATTGATGATGTCACAAAACATAATTACAGATTTTTCCGTGATAAAAGTTCAGTTATTATTGAATTTTGGAACTCAGAGAATAACTCATTAAAAAAAGAGATTTCTCTTCCAGACTTTTATAAAGGAGAAATCTTTTTTGCAGGTCTTGAAATTGGAAAACTATCAATTGACCCATATGGAGAATCTCAAATAATCTGCTCAACAAAAGGAAATAAACTTAGATCAATTTATAGGAACAAATCACACTATTATTGTATCTCTAACGATAAAACACTTGCATCAATCACATGTTCAACAACAGCTGGTGGTTGTGAAATTACAATTTATGAGTTTTATCTTGGGCAAAAGATGCATAATTATTTTGTAAGTTATAAAGAAATTGTAAGTATTACAATCGATAAGTTTATTCCTGAAAATTTTGGTAAATACAAACACGCAGTCGCAGCTGCAATTTCTCGTTCACAGTGTGAAAAGTGCGAGCACTTACACTACGGTGAAATGCTGTAAATGATAAACACGGCAGGGCAGTTTTATAAAACTTATAAACTGCCCTGCCTCTCAATTTTCCATTGAAAATTTAACTTTTTTAAGATATTATCTTTTAATAAATAATTTGTCGGGCGAGTGGTGGAACGGTAGACACGCTGGACTTAAAATCCAGTTGGCGATGAGTCAGTGAGGGTTCGATTCCCTCCTCGCCCACCAGAAAAATACCCATCACCTTTTAGGTGGTGGGGATTTTTTTTGTATATGGTGAGAAGGAGAAGTAAACCCTCCGGTTCGCCCTTTTTCATTTATGAAAAAGGTATGTAATTTTCCCTCCTCGCCCACCAGATGGTTTTTTGCATACTTTCACAACCATCTTTAGCTGTATTTTCAGCATTTTCTAATGGTTCGACCCCAAACTTCTCATTATCTGAGCTTTGAAAGAAGGGGAGGCATTATTAAAATTTTCTTTAGCAAAACGAGCAATGTCTAAAACTCTTTCCATTTGCTCTCTCCAATCCTTGTCTGTGCTTTGTTGAATAGAACTGTATCCTTGAAGTTCCTTTATCTCATTCTCAATTCTAGTTTTGTATTGAAAATATGGATAGCATCATTAAACATAGCTGTACCAATTTCACCCCATTTTACAAAGGACGCAACTTCACTTGAAGGAACAAACTTTCGTTCCCAAATAACATTTTTAGTCTCGTCAGGGTCAACTGTTTGATCCAATAACTTGTCAATAAATGCGACAAATCTCAATTGATAAGAAGATAGCTTATATTCCCCGTCAATCTCTTCTTCAACCATCTGAGCTCCGAGAGGGAATATTTTTGATACTGTAATATCTACTTCTTCAATCAATTCTCTTTTTAGTGACTCTTCTAAAGTTTCGCCAATCTCCGGCTTTCCTCCCGGAATTTGCCATTTTTCAGAAGGTCCGGATCTACATACTAAAATTTCTCCAGAATCATTAAATAATATTCCATAAACTTGGGTAATAGGACTTAAATCATCAAAAGAAATATCGGGCATCCAAGTATTTTGAAATTTTTTACCACCATATTCAAGAACTGATTTAATATAATTCATAAATTAATTATATATTAGCTATTTGTAAAATCAATAAAAATTGATTATATTAAATAAATAAAGTTCGCATATCTTCACAAATCGCCCACCAGAAAAATACCCATCACCTTTTAGGTGGTGGGGATTTTTTTGAATGTGGTGAGAAGGAGAAGTAAACCCTCCAGTTCGCCCTTTTTCATTTTTGAAAAAGGTATGTAATTTTCCCTCCTCGCCCACCAATATATCAATAAGCGGGGAGGACTTTGTCTTTCCTCGCCCACCATTAAATGTTAAGATTAAAGGAATGAAAATACATACACTCAAATTAGCAACAGAACCATTTGAAGCTATAAAATCAGGCCAAAAAATAATCGAGTCTAGACTTTATGATGAAAAAAGAAGAGAAATTGAAATAGGAGATGAAATTGAATTTACAAATAGAGATTCGGGCGAAAAGTTACTAACTGAGGTTGTTGGTCTACATA